>OFRZ01000218.1_pt1 | contig 60385 bp, 50 predicted proteins | sample 1543181 | NCBI WGS metagenome assembly OFRZ01 (sample SAMN04209245, study PRJEB22552) | human gut metagenome | biome: gut; material: feces | host: Homo sapiens | place: USA: Oklahoma | reverse complement strand
GGAATGGATCCCTGCCCGCTCAATATCATAAATATATTCATCTACAAATTCTTTTCCCAGATGACGGAACAATTTCGTTTTTGACATATAATCTTCATAGATCTCTGTCAGCTCCTCCCAGGAAATCCGGGCAGCCGTAAGGTCATCCTCTGTCAGATTACAGGTTTTCAGAAATTCCTCTTTATTGATCATTTGCTTTCTCACCCAATTCTTTCCGGCCCATGCGGACCTCTTCCATATGACCGGCAAGCTCTCTGTCCATATGATCGAACAGATAATTTTTCGCACTCTCTTTGTGCAGCTCCCATTCTTCCTGAATCTGCCGGTTCACGATCTTCACCTCTTCCAGGAACTCCCGGGAAGATATGATCGTACCTCCCTGTCCCTGTGTGATCACCTGTTCCACACCATCTGATGTAACTACCGTCACATGATACTTTCTTCCGACTTCATGTACTACCTTTTCAATGTACATATCCGCCGTCTCAGCTTCTTTTGTATACACAACATGAATGTTGTGGTATTTGAAGATTTCCATTGCTTCGCCTTCAACCTTGTAGGCATCAAATACCAGGATCAGAGGATAGTTCTTGAACCCCTGATAATTGCAAAGCACATCCATCAGTTTATTTCTTGCTGCTTCAATATTCTCTTTTGCCAGTTCTTTCAGATCATCCCATGCGAAAATAACATTATAACCATCTACCAGCAAATATTCCTGTACGCCTTCTTCATCTTTCTTTGCTTTTGGCGTTTTCCCTGCAGTCACAGTCTTTGGAAGACGATCGGCTTTTCTCTCTACCCGTCCGTAAGTCCGGATAAAAATCTCTTCCAGTTCCCTGTCTTCTCTGGCATTACGCGCATAATGCCTGCCGCCTCTGGCTGCTGCTTCTGCTGATCCGCTTTTCTCCTTGCGTAAATTTACCGGTACAGTCTCATCCAGACTTTTTTCTGTCTCTCCTGCCAGCCTTTTCCGCTCTTCCAGGATCTTCGGAAGCTGTGCCTCAATATGCATATGTTCCGGCACTTCCTGCCACGGTACATTATATCCCGCTCCATGAGCACAGAATACAGAGCCCGTCGGATTCTCCACATCCCGCTCCGGATCGTAACCAATCGCCTCTACAACCTCGTCCTGGTTATGGCATGGAAAATATCCCTTCAGCGTACAGAACAGTTTCCCTCTTCCTCTGCTGTATGTGGTTACTTCTCTCTGATAATCCTGCATTTCAGACACCGGTGCACTTCCGGTGACCACAGCCATATCATCTTCCGTCTCCGGTCCGTCAAATTCTCCATTCATCCGCTGAATATCCGTAAGTGCACGGCCTGTCATCTCTGACGGAATTTCCAGACGAAATGCATAATACGGTTCAAGCAGTACATTCTCTGCCTGCATCAGTCCCTGGCGGATCGCACGGTACACAGCCTGGCGAAAATCTCCGCCCTCTGTATGCTTCAGATGTGCACGTCCACTGGCAAGTGTGATCTTCACATCAGTAAGCACCGATCCCGTCAGAACGCCCCGATGCTCTCTTTCCAGCACATGCGTCAGGATCAGTCGCTGCCAGTTCTTGTCCAGCACATCCTCACTGCAGATCGTATCGATCGAGATTCCACTTCCCGGCTCTCCCGGTTCCAGTATCAGATGCACTTCCGCATAATGACGCAGCGGCTCAAAATGCCCTACTCCTTCAACTGTATTTTTAATCGTTTCTTTGTAAACAATATTCCCGCTTCCAAAGGAAATATCCACGTCAAACCGTTCTTTTACAAGGCTTTGCAGAATCTCCGTCTGCACTTCGCCCATCAGCTGGACCTGGATCTCTCCTGCCTCTTCATTCCAGACTACACGGAGCATCGGATCTTCTTCCTCCAGTTGTCTGAAATTCTGCAGCATCCGGTGTACATCACAGCCTTCCGGCAGCTCCACCCGGTAATTCAGAACCGGCTCCAGTACCGGTGCCGAAGAACCTTGCTGCATCCCAAGCCCCTGTCCCGGATAAGTCCGGGTAAGTCCTGTCACAGCACAGATACAGCCTTTTTCTGCTTCCTGCACCATCTCGTACTTGTCCCCGGAATAAATCCGGATCTGGTTAACTTTCTCCTGCATAGGTCCTTCCTCTGTCATATATTCCAGGATCTCTTTGACCTTCAGTACTCCGTTTGTGATCTTCACATGTGTCAGACGGCTGCCCTGTGAATCTCTGGATATCTTATATACCTTCGCTCCAAATGCCTCTTCAGCATGCGTCCCGCTTACCGGTCCGTCCATGTATTTTTCCAGTCCGTCCAGTAATTCCTGCACACCTTCCAGCTTCAGTGCCGAACCGAAATAGCATGGAAATACCTTTCGTTCCCGGATCAGCGTCTGAATCTGGCTCGCCGTGATCTCTCCATTTTCCAGATAGCTTTCCATTACCGTCTCGTCGCACATAGACAGCTCTTCCAGGAATTCTTCACCCGCTTCTGTAAAATCCACACACTCTCCGCTGAGCTTCCGCTTTAATTCAGTAAATCTGTCCTGTCTGTCCGTACCGTCCTGATCCATCTTATTTATGAAAATAAAGGTCGGAACCTGATACCTTGCAAGAAGATTCCACAGGGTTCGTGTATGTCCCTGCACACCGTCCGCTCCGCTGACAACCAGGATTGCATAATCAAGAACCTGCAAGGTACGCTCCATTTCTGCTGAAAAGTCAACATGCCCCGGTGTATCAAGAAGAGTCACCTGCTTGTCTCCAAGCACAAAATTCGCCTGCTTGGAAAAAATGGTAATCCCCCGGCTTCTCTCCAGCGTATACATGTCCAGAAACGCATCTCCATGGTCAACTCTTCCAAGCTTTCTGATCTGACCGGTAAGATAAAGGATTCCTTCCGAAAGCGTCGTCTTTCCGGCATCCACATGCGCCAGGATCCCGACAGATATATATTGTTTTGGCTTATTTTCAGATGTTGCTGCCATCGAAAAAATGCCCCTTTCTGCTCATAATAATCTCTTGATTATCATATCACAGAAAGGGGCATAAGTCGACACGCGAATCTTTTTATCTGTCCTGCTTTTCATTTGACATTTTCTGCGGTAAGATACAATCAGAACAAATTTCTAAAAAAGGAGAGTGCCATTTACTCATGAAAAATACTGACTTAACCAATACATACCGCGAACTTGACAGAGAACTTGCCATTTTGCATGACCAACTCGAAAGCCACCGTTCTTTTGAAAATATCCTTTTTCTCCCGACTCCCGAAAAGATCAGGTCGGTCCGCGAAAAATGGAACGATTTAAAAACACAGGTTGAAAACCTGGATGCACCGGACAATGTCTATCGTCTGGTGAAGCATCATCTGAATGACTTCCTGGATTCTCTTAAATTTACTATCGAAGAAAAAGAACACAATCCGGAAGCACCTCTCCTGGATTTTGTCTATTATCTTCAGGAAATCGCTCGCTGTGACAGGCGTTCTAATGAAATACGTCTCGATGTCCTGACCAGAAAATTACAGGCATTCCATGAAAATCAGGATTTGATCCTTAATCTGATCCACACACAATACGGAGAAAATGAAGCTTCCCTTTCTTCTGCCTTTGCCCGCGCAAGGCTGGATATGCAGCGCGACCAGAAATTGTTAAATGAATATTTCCCGGATTTCACAGAAGAACAGATTGCATCTTTATCACAGTCCTTCCGGATTTTTATCGATCAGCTTCAGGAAATGGCAGATTTACTCGTTTCTGACTGCCAGTCTGACTCTGAAGAATTGTTAAAGGATGATCTCTCAAAGACCATCAAGATGGATCCGGAAGCTTACCGCAGCCTTCTGAAAAACCGTCTTGGTGTATCTCTCGACGAACTGCTTGCATGGCATAAAGAAGAAATTGAAAAGACCCGTGCTGAAGTATTCGAAATCGCCTCCAAATTAGAGCTTCCGGAAGGAACTCCGAAGACAATGAAAGAAGTCAGCGATGTGCTTTTCCGCTATGCCGGTCCTTGTGACAGTGCCGAGGAAATGTATACACGTGCCAGAAATTATCTGAAACGTACCCGTGCTGTCGCTCATGAATATGTACGTCTTCCGGAAGATGAAACCTGTCTGTGCGTTCCTCTTCCGCCTTGCTATAAGGATTCTTACCCTTGGGGCGGTTATGAGGGTGGTGATTTCCGTGTCAAACCGCTCCGCGGCCAGATGTTCCTGAATCAGTATAATTATCAGAACATTACCGATGGCTGGATCAAGATGAATACCATGCACGAAACTTATCCGGGACACCATGTCCAGTTTATCCGTGCAACGATCGATCCGACACCGGAAACTGTAAAAATAGGAGCAAAAAGTGTACCTCTGGAAGAGGGAACCTGTATTCGGACTGAACGCGCATTTACCTTTATCTTTGCAGAAGACCCGTTCTTCCCTCTGTTCGTTGCATTCCGCCGTCATCATGCCTCTGTCCGTATCCTGGTTGATCTGCAGCTGTATTATTTTGGAGTGACACTGGAGGATGCTGTAAAAATCTACGAAGAAGAGCTTGGCTTTGACCGCGTAACTGCCCGCGCCCAGGTACAGGCACACCAGAATGCGCCGGGATATTTCACCTGCTATTATTATGGAATGAAGAAAATCTGCGACTGGGAAAAAGAGTATGGATATACGAAATGGGATTATACGGAACTGCTGTTCTCAGCCGGGCGGATCAGTATGGAAAGCCTGGAGATGCTGGTTAAGATGACCAAAGAAGAGCAGGGACGTTTCTTTACGGAGTTCCGGAGCTTGCTGATGGATGAATAAGGTAGGTTTTAAGGTGTTGGAGGGGGACGAAAAAACGGATAAATAAATGAATCGGGTATGCTTCCCACGCACTGGGCATTCCGATGAGCCTCTGAAAGCGTATATTGTGTCAGCAATGGCTTCCACAATATACTGAGTCTCATCTCCATAGTGCTCAAGGGAATCTGACCCGATTCATTTATTTATCCGTTTTTTCTGGTATTCCTGCAACTTGAAAATTTTCCCTTATGGAACATCAGCTCGCTGCGCATGGCTAATGGTGATTTGTTTGTCTAGGGTTTTAACCATATTCATAAATTTGAGTATAATGATTTGTTTTAGTTTTTAAAAATTTGTATCTTTAAAATATTTCCAACAACACATTATTATAAAGATATAAGTCTACCAAGTTCTTCACGTTTCTTTTCAGTTATGCCATAGATATTTATGTGGTTCAGGTCACCGCTGCGGTCTGTAAAGGCGGGGAAGAGGAAGCCGGATGTTGGGGATCCGGGTTCGTATTCGCCGACAAGAGGACAGATGGCGCAGATGAGGTAAGGAAACATCTCTTCGGATTCTCCGAGGCGTTCTTTGTCGGTGGCTTTGGCTGGGATATCGTAGTTATCATGGAAAACATAGATCGCATAAGGGGTGGTGATCCGGATGTTTTCCATGATGATATCATAAAGAGTATCCATCAGGGCATCGTTTTTGAGTTCACAGTCTCTGAGTGCCATCAAAAGCTGCCACATACTTCCGGCTTTCTGATTTTCCGGCTGGATCTCGTATTTTTTCAGTTTTGTGTTTGTCTCTGCAAATGGAATTGTTTTGGCGATTGCGAGATTTTTTGTTTTTTCTGACGCAGAGAGTTTGAGGAAGTTGATGTTAAAGCTTCCGTCAAAATCTCCGTCTGCATCTACATAACAGCCTGCTATTCTTGTGAATGATGTTCTTGCAGGCGTCATCCGCCGCGTCAATTCCAGCATATCTTCTCGGTTGATCATTTGTATTTGTTCCTCTCTTTGAATATCAATTGAGTCTCACTCCGTTGACCTGTTTCTATTTTCTAAGTTCTCATATCATCCATTGCTAAAATTCTTCTATTTCAGCAACACGGTTCCCCTGTTTTTCTTTCCAAATCATCAGGTACACTTTGAAATCTACCGAATCTCTTGCCGCAGCAAATGGCTCCTCACGTACAAGTGTAACTTTCTGTCCGTTTGACTCCAGCTCTGCTTTTCTTTTTTCGGCTTTTTTCAAAATGTTCTGATATTTCTGATTAAATTTCTCTCCAAAATCCCTCCGTGGATAATTTTCCGCTTCTTTGGCAAGTTTTTTATTTAGCAAGTCTACAACCGCCACATGTTTCTCCCGATGTAATAATCGGGCAATCCATCTGCTCATTCTTTTTCCATGATATCTCCGGTATCTTTGCAGCCACCACAACAGACTTTTATCCCCTGCTTCTTTAACGAGCTCTTCCATCACAACCATTGCCTCTTCGGTCGGATTCCACGGATCTTCCATCGGGACAATATATTTTGCCGGAACTGCCGGATAACAGGTATAGTTCAGCGGAGGAAAATGTACCAGTTTTGCAAGTTTCCGTTCTGTATCACTTGTTGCCTTTTCTCCAAGATATTCACATTTATCACTCAGAATCGCCAGACGGTATTCCAGAATCCGCAGATACTCATACCCTTTCACCCAGAAATGTCCCACATCTCCGTAATTATAGAGATTCATCTCCAGCAAAAGATCCTGGAAGAAAATGGTCACAACCGTTTCGCCCTGATATACGACAAGTACATATTCTCCATCCTCCTGGCTTAAAGTTGCGTCCAGCTCTCCTTCATAATCTTTCTGATAATGTCCGGTCATTCTTGCACCAGAGAATACCAGAAAGCTTTCCACTGCATCATTCATCAGATACACCAGACGCATTTCATCCTGGTTTTCCACATCTTTGTCTGGAAACAGAAGTTCAAACTGATCCTGACCGAGTAACTGGGCAAGCTTCTGGAAGGCTTCCGGAATTTCTTCATATGCACTTTCTGTATCCATGAACGCTTCCTCTGCTGACATATTTTCCTGTATTTCCAGTTCACTCATCTATTCCTTTTCTCCTTCATTTGCCTCTTCCATATCCACACAGGCAAGTCCTCTGTCCTCCACATAACTGACACGGATCACTGCCTGCGACCAGTTGAGGCTGATCCTGGCAGCCTTCTGCTTCTCTTCTCCGGCTTTCCGGAGCAGATCCAAAAGTTTCTCCAAAACTTCTCTTGTCAGATAGCCGCCTCTCCACTGAAAGGTTAATGTCCTGCCCTTCTTAGCCGCCTGCAGCGACCGTTTATAGACATCTTCTTCTTTTGTAAAGGAAAGTTTCTTCTCCCGATAATAAAAATGATCCCCATTCGTACAGACCGGTGCCGGTGCAATCAGCGGTTCATGATCCCGGAAAATCTTCTTGTCGTCCAGATTGAAATAATCATAGCGGATCTCCTGTCCTGCCGCACTGTGTTTACCAAGCGTATTGTCAAAAGTTGCATCCAGATGATAATATGTACCACCAATTTTTACGATATTCCAAGTATGACGGTACTTGATCCCTTTTTCCGGATTGTTACCACAGACTGCGATCATGCACCAGATTCCAAGCGCATCACAGAGTACTTTCACAGATTTTGCAATCCCTTCACATACGCCAACTCCATGTCCAAGTGGACCGATGATCTCATGGGAATACGCCTTTTTCAGCTTATCATAAGTCACATTATCACAGATAAAATCATGAATATATTTCTCCTTTTCCCATTCAGACAAATCTTTTGCCGCCCGCGCAAGTTTTTCTACTCTGGAGGACATTGCCCTCTGATGCTCCCGGATTTTATTTTTGTCAAACAGATACTCCGGTACAAAGATCAGATTCGGAGAGTCCTGATAGTATTTATACTTATATCCTGTCATCCAGAAAATCTCCGGATGATCCAGCCGAAGTCTGAAAAAGACATCATAAAGCTCCGCACTTTCTATGCGCGGTATCTGAAATTCATCCGCAAGTGCATTCGCTCCCTGCATGATTACATGGTATGCTGCCTGCTGCTGTTTCGTCATTTTGGTATAATAGAATGGTTCCATGAAAGTCCTCCTGCGCAATGTTTTGATTCTCCTATTATACATTTTTTCACGAAAACACGAAATGTTTTTCCTTGCTTTTTAACGAAAAACAGAAATGTTTTACGCTAGTTTTTAACGAAAATAGAAAATGTTTATACCCATTTCTTAACGAAATCACAAAATGTTGGCCCTTTTCCGCTTCTTTCAGACACATAAATTCCCTTCATTACTTATATAAAAAGGCTCCATATAACAGTTTTTACTGCTACATAGAACCTCTTCCATTCTTTTATTTCTCAGTTTCACTTGATACAATTGCCGGAATCCGGATCGTGACGATCGTACCTTCGCCCTCTTTTGACCATATCTGAAATCTGTATTTATTTTCATAAATATAGTCCAGTCTTTCTTTAATATTTTTTATACCGATATGTTCTCCTCTTTCCATACTTGACAGTTTACGCTGCGGTTTGCTTAATTCATCTAGTTTGTCCTGAGACATCCCTGCACCATTATCTTTTACAATAATCTCAACTTCATCTTCTTCCATTCTGATACGAATCGTAATGCATCCGTCTATTACTTCGCCTTCTTCATCCGTATTACATAGAATTCCATGAAAGAACGCATTCTCTACAAGTGGCTGCAAAATATTTTTTGCAATCAGATATGGCTCAACCCCAGCTTCGATATCAATAACACTTTTAAATATTCCTGTATATCGATATTTCTGAATCAGTAAATATTCTCTCACTACTTTAATTTCCTGCTCTACTGTATCATAAACATTATCCACCTCTATACGTAGTCTGTCCCTTAAAATCTGAATCATAGCTTTATTCACTGCAATCACATCTTCATTCCGGTTTTTCTGTGCCAGATATGTAATCATATTCATGGTATTATAAATAAAATGCGGATCCACCTGCGAAATCATCAAACCATACTTCAGTTGCTGCTCTCTCTTTTCCTGTTCGACCATTTCAACAATATTTTCCTGCAAACGTTTTGCCATAACATTAAACGAAGCGCCTACTTCTCCTATTTCATCTGTTGAATTCACCTCGATTCGTGCATCCAGATTTCCTTCTGCTATTTCATTCATTTGTTTTGATACATCCGTAAGCGGACCGGTAAAATGATTTACAATCGGAATCATAACTAACACAATTCCAAGCCCAAAACATAAAATCAGTATTTCTACCAGAAAAATCAGCGAACGGTTATTGTCCAGAATATCTTTTCTGCTCTGCCTGCAAATAATCTTCCACCCATCTTCTTCTGAAAAACGTACTGTAGTAATCCCATCTTCCTGCTGCCAATAACCTTCCTTATAGCTTTTTCCATACTTCATGTTTTTCAGAGTTGCGTTTACATCTATTTGTGTTTCCTTAACACTTGGCTGTAAAATCTGATTATTTTTATCAAGAAACAGATAATCGTTACTGTAATCTTTCATCTGGTTTGCAATATAGTACAACTGGTCAAAAGATGCTATAACAGTAAGATTGCCTTTCTGCCCATGATATATATATTCCATCGTATATCCATAAACCATGTTAAATATATTTCCAAATGCTGTATCTGATTCCCCGTCATAAGCAAAAGGATTCAAAAAACTTGTCTTTTTCCCTTTTAAATCTAATTCTTTTATTTCACTACAAATATGTTCTTTTACTTTATTCGAAAATCCTACTGTTGAAAAATCATATATTTCATCCGCCTTTTGGACATCCAGATAAATCCCGATGATTCCATATGACTGAATTTTATTTTTTACACCAAGCTGGGATAAAAAAAGACTTATTTTCGCATTATTTGCTTCATTCGGCTCCGACATATATTGATCTATTTTCTGAATAAGTTCTGGTTCTTCTGCCACAATCTTTGTAAATCTTACCAGTTCTTCAAAATTCTGATCTAACTGAGACATGATCTGCTCATTCAGAATCATAGTATCCTCTCTGTCTTTCACACTGATATTTCTATATACCAGTTCCGGTAATGCCGTGAGCAATATTCCCATAATTACTAAAAACACACATAATTGTGCTATAACCAATTTATTTCTTAATTTCATGACCTCTTCTACTCTCCGGCTAATAATTTCCTGCGATATTGGTTCGGTGTCAGTCCTGTATATTCTTTGAAAATTTTACTGAAATACTGACTGGAAGTAAAACCTGTCTTTTCTGATACTTCATAAACCATATATTCTTTATCCTGGAACATTTTCTTTGCATTTTCTATTCTGACATTATTGATAAAATCATTTACCCGTATTCCAGTTTCTGTTTTAAATTTCGTTGATAACCAGGAAGATGTCACACCAACATGCTCCGCAACTTCCGCTGCTGTAATACTTGCATCACCATAATTCTGATTGATATAAGCCATTGCATTGATTGTCACATCGGAATAAATCATTTTTTCTTTCTCATTTTTCATTCGACAAATTTCTTCTATCTTGTATTCAATATATGCCTGAAGATCTGTTACTTTTCTAAAATCATAAGAACTGCATCCCTCGGTCATCAAAAATCTCTGACCGCTTGTTTCTCCAATCAGTTTTCCATCAAACAAACTAAGAGCCTCCAAAATATGTTCTATATATTCCAAGTATTCTGTAACATTCTGTTTTTTTTCTGTTTCATGCAATCGGTTTTCTATTTTTTCAATTTCTTCTGTTTTTCCCTGTTGTAAAGACTGATAAATTTCTTCTGATGAAATTCCTGACAGTTTCTTCTCATTTTCCTCTTTTCCGTCATAACGCAGCTCCTGTAACTCTACTTCATTTTTTAAAATATTATTTTCCAGTTGTCTTTGATAATTTGTAAAATTAGACCGGAACTGCCTTACCATACTTCCATGCAAACAATAATATACATGATACAGTTTTTCTTCTCTGTTAATATATTCATACAGCTTTCTTGCAAAATCATAAATTCTGTCATTTATTTCTTTTTGTGAAACAATTCCTTTTCCGAATTCAAGCAAAATCAGATATTCATCTTCGTTTACCGGAAACCTGGCCCCTACATGAATCCCAGTATTTTCAGATACATTTTCGCACGCTCTTTTTATGAGCCGATTATCCAATGTCATCTGATTGTTATCAAGTGGAATATATTTCTTTAAAATCTTCGGAACCTTTCTTTGAGAAACGATAATATAATAATATTTCTTATGCAAACCTATATAATCATTTTCATCAAGAATATCTTTATATACCTCTTCTGAAATATTTTTTCTAAATAATTCCTCTAAAATTGCTGTAATTGTATACTGCTTTTTTGCTTTTTCTTTTATAATTTCTTCTTTTAATTTTAGTATTTTTCTTAAAAACCCATCTTCCTCCAGATCACTTTTTAAGATATAATCATCAATTCCTAACCGGATTGCCTGTTTTACATAATCAAAATTTTTATATGCTGAAAGGAACAGAATATGTGTATTTCCACCATATTCGCGAATTGCATCCCCTAATTCCAATCCATTTAATCCAGGCATCTTTACATCTGATATCACCAGATCCGGTCTATGTGTCTTGTAAATTGCAAGTGCCTGTTCTGGATTTGTCGTTACCCCGATCAATTCAAATCCATGATACTCCCAATCAATAATATGCTCCAAATACTCCAGTGCCAGCTTTTCATCATCCACTAACAATACTTTTATCATATTTTCTTCCTCCCATTATGCCCTGTCAAATGCTGTCTATTCCGATTATACAGCGACACCCGGAGTATCGCAAGCTGACAGGATGCGTATACTCCGGGTGTCATTTAAATTATTTTTTATTGTGCGTTTGTTCTCACAAGCTCTTTTTTCAGCTTTCGTTCACTGATAAAGTTCATTACTCTCTGGTTGTTGTAAGTAAAGATCATAATAACCAGAAGGAAGATTCCAGATGCTGTATCCTGCAGCGAAGCTGAAAGTCCCATGCTGAGAAGTCCTGTCGTCAGCATATTTAAAATAAAGTTTCCGATAAAGATTCCGATTACCAGATTACAATACTGTTCAAGTGCCAGTCCAACATAAATTCCAAGCATGCAGTTGAAAATAATATTCGTACTTGACATGTACATCGGCGTATCAATTGATCCCTGTATAGAAATCTTCAAAAGTGCCGCAACTCCAAGGAATAATGATGAAACTACATAGCAGAGGAATGCTGTTTTCTTGGTATTGACACCTGAATTTTTTGCAATTCTCTGTGAACTTGCACATGCTCTTACATTATATCCAAACTTTGTATAGTTGAAAATGATGTAGAACAGTACAAACATGATCGCAAAAATAATCAAACAATACGGAAATCTTCCAAGTGTTGTAATTTCTCCGTTAATAGCTGTTACCCATGAAATACTTGCCAGGTTGGATAATGTCTCATATACCATGCAAACACCAAGTGCTGTAACAATTGCCGGAACTCTCAGTAACATATACATAACACCTGAGATTGTTCCAAGTACAATGCCCGCTCCAACCACAATCAATGCAAATGGTATCAATCCGATTCCGTAAAGATATACCATTTTTGCTCCGAACATTGCCGAGAGCATTACAACCGCACCTGCACTAAGATCCATTCTGTTACACAACATGTTCGAACACATTGCGAATGAAATTAGCGTAGGGGCCAGCGTTTGCTTCAGGTTCATAATAAGACTCGCCGGTTTTCCAAATGCTCCGCCGGAGCATATGAAAAACAGAAGATATACAAATACCGGGAGCATAACGACTTTGCATACATTTTTAACTGTATCTGATTTCGTTTTCATACGCCTTCCCTTTCCATATCCGTTAAAGTAGTAATTTATTTTCCATGTCTTGCAATTGTATCTTCAATACTGTAGTTCTTGCCCATTTCAAGCAGCTCATCAGAAGATGCATTTTTATTTTTTGATTTAATCAGCTGATCAACTTCATCTGTTGTCCATGCATATACACCATCATTATGAAGGTATGTCATATAATCAGAGAATTCCTGACCAGATTTACATACAATAAAGTTAACCGGTACTTCTACTTTGTCAAGAGCATTTCCTTCCAGTGCATTGTAGATAAGTACGAACGGGAATACTGCATCAGCATACTGTCCACCGATTGCACATACTGTTTCACCATTGTCAAGGCTTCCCTGACAGTTTTCTGAAAGGTCACAGAATGCGATCTTAACCTGACCTTCACGTCCTGCTGATTTGATTGGTTCTGAGCAGTATTCAATACCAAGAAGTGTAATTGCAATACCATCGATAGAATCATCTGCTGCAAGGAAATCTTCTACTGCTTTTGTGAATTCAAGGCCTCTGTATTCACCAGCTTTTTTAACTTCCGGATGATCTTCAAATGCTTTCATCATACCTTCCCATCTTCTGTCATGGCAGGTAATTCCAGGTTCATAGCCAATTGCTGCAATGTTCTTGCATCCTGAATCAATAAGGCTTGTTACGATTTCATATCCTGCATCGTAATCTGCTTCATAAGATCCACCAACAAAGTAATCACTCTTGTAAACCTGATCTTTGATGCTTTCATCAATCTGTGACCAGCCTACACCAAGATAAACTTCATTTTCTTCACAAATTTTTAATCCCTGAAGGACTGCTGTTCCTGAGAAGTTTGTTGTGATAATACCATCAACACCCTGTGCACAGAGGTTTTCAATTGCAGAAAGATATGTTTCATCTGCAAAGTTTTCAATAATGTAATAGTTAAATTTTACACCATATGCTTTTCCAAGATAATCTGTGTATGCTTTGTATTTTGCGCAAAGGAAATCTGTTGTTGTATGGATAACTACACCAATTGTGTATTTACCATCCGGATCTCCACAAATTTCATCCTGACCTGATTTGTCTCCCCAGACTTCCTCTGTCTTTGCATCTTTTGTCTCTTTTGAACTGCTGTCTGATTTCTTGCTTCCTGAAGAACCACCACAACCGATTACAGAGAATACCATCATAACTGCTAATAAAACAGCTACTGCTCGTTTAATTCTTTTCATTTCTTTTCCTCCTCTTTTTCTCCTTGTTTCATCTATTACTCCAGTACACCATCTTTGTTCTTTACATATGTAAGGAATACTAACAGTAACAGTACCAGTCCCTGAATTCCTTCAACCACACGTTCGTTAACACCCAGGATAATCAATCCATTTCTCAAAAGGATAACAGAAAAGCTTCCGACCACAGCTCCGATCATTTTTACTTTAGAACCTCCGGACAATGGCACACCTCCAAGTACCAATGCTGTGACAACGTTCATTTCCATTCCCTGACCAGTTGAAGTACTTACACTTCCGGCTCTTGCCATAAGGATAAATCCTGCAATACCTACCGTGATACCACTGATAATGTAAGCGATCATTCTGGTTCTATTAACGTTTACGCCTGCCTGCTTTGCAGCGGCTGGATTTCCTCCAATTGCTTTATTATCTTTTCCAATTGCTGTTTTTTCAAATAAAATATAGCAGATAATAAAGACTCCTAACAGCATTCCCAGCTTAAATTTCTGATTATCAAATTCAAAGAGTTCAACCGGAATACTATATTTCTGTGATGCACATACCGTATTTAAGATTCCACGACACATATACATGATGCATAGTGATGTGATAAATGGCGAAACCTGCAAATATACGGAAACAACTCCGTTCAATACGAACCATACCAGTGCTGCAAGAATGTTTGTAATAAATACTACTCCTGCCGGTACTCCTGTGTTCGCAACTAAAATCGCAACTAAAACGCTGAAACCGATAACACCACCGTATGACAAATCCATTCCGCCATGTGAGTATACGAAAATTGCACCAAATGCCATAATCGCAATATATACGGTCTGATTCAGAATACTATTGATATTACCTTTTGTCAGCAGTTTCCCTTCTCCTCCGACCTGAAATATGATAATCATTAAAATGATTCCAAGGAAAGGAATTATTTTCTGAAGAATTTCTTTTGCCTTAGCTTTCTCTTTCACTTTTATCCCTCCTAAACCATCTTCTTGATTAATACAGATTCATTTAACTCTTCTGACCTGGTAAATGAATCCTGTATCTGACCATCTTTCATAATCAGAATACGGTCACTCATTCCAATCAGTTCCGGAAGTTCTTCTGAAATCATCAAAATAGATTTTCCTTCTTTTTTCAGGCGGTACATCAGCTGATACATAAATGCCTTTACACCAATATCAATTCCTCGTGTCGGGCAGTCCAGGATATAAATTTCTGACTCATTACCAAGCCATTTTCCAAATACAACTTTCTGTTTATTACCACCACTTAAATCACCTACGTTTTGTCCAATCTCTCTGCATTTAATGCTCATATCTTTTACCTGTTTATCGGTAAATTTCTTTTCAGCACCTTTGGTAATTACACCACCTTTTGCGATCATTGACAAGGATGGTAAAACGGTATTTTCCATGATACTTGCTGATAAGATCAGTGCTTCCTGGTCTCGATTCTTGGATACATATCCAATCTTGTTCTTGATTGCCTGTTTTTCTGATGTAATCTTTTTTCCATTTCCAAGTTTTACTTCACCATACAACGGTTTAACATTTCCAAATAACGCTTTTCCAAGTTCATGCATTCCGCAGTCTGTTAACCCACCTATTCCAAGGATTTCTCCTTTATGAAGTTCCAGTGAGACACCTTTAAGGCTATCTCCTACATACAGTTTTTCTGCTGAAAGCACAACCTCTTTCCCATAGCTTCCATCGTAATCACTTCGATAATAATCTCCGGTAAGTTTACGTCCTACCATCAACTCTTTTATCTTTTCCTCTTCAAACTCAGATTTTTCAAGTTCAGCAACAAACACACCGTCTCGCAAAACAATCAGCTTGCTACAAACCTCCATCAGTTCTTCCAGGTCATGGGAAATAAACAGTACTGTCTTATTTTCCTTCTTCATGTTCTTAATAACCTGGTAAATGATATCCCTTCCTCGTTGAGACAAGGCAGTTGTTGTTTCGTCAACGATGAAAATCCTTGGATTCGTATACAGTGCTCTTACAACTTCAATCAGTTTTCTTTCTTCCAGACTGTATTTTATGATCGGATCTTCCGGATGAATATTGTCAATTCCGATTTTTTCAAGTGCCTTTCTTGCTTCCTGATACATCTTTTTTCTGTCAACAACACCATGTTTTGTAAACAACTGCTCTTTTCCGATAAAAAGATTATCTGCTACTTTAATTCCCGGAAGTGTTCCCATTTCCTGGGCAATCATACTGATTCCATGATTCTGTGCATCCAGTGTGTCTGCTGGTTTATATGGTTTTCCGTCCAGAGTAAGCTCTCCTTCAGATTGCGGATAAACTCCGGAAATAATAGAGGAAAGAGTTGACTTTCCGGAACCATTTTCTCCGATCAGACCAATAACTTCTCCTTCATCAATGGTTACAGAAACGTCTTTCAATGCCTGAGTAAGTCCAAAGTTTTTTGAAATATGTTTTGCTTCCAAAATCACGCTCATTTCGTTGCCACCTCCCTCTTTCCTTCTTCTTTTATTATCCTAAAACAATTACATTCCATGACATTTTTGGTAATACTACAGAATTTGTAGCTGTTACCTCTTTCTCTTCCATTTCAACTGCATCCGGATGTTCAATTGTGTTCATTACAGAATAGTCATTTCCGGCAAGTACCAGATGTTTCTTTACTTTCTTATCTCCATATCCCTGTAAATCAACTTCAAATTCAACGTCCTCTTCCTGATCGCAGTTCAGAACGAAGATTCTTACTTCATCATTTTCCTCATTATAGATAACTGCTGGTTCAACAACATTTAATTCACCTAAATCGCACTGATATTTCGGTGCATCCACAATGGCTTTCTTAACAGTTCCATGTCCATATTTGCTGAGCATATGGAACGGATGATAAATCGCCTGTTTGAAAATTCCGCCTCCCGGAATTGTTGTAATCGGAGCAATCACATTGATAAGCTGTGCCAGGCATGCAATTTCAACTGTATCTGCATTGTTCAACAATGAAATTCCAAGTCCTCCAACAACAACTGCGTCCAGCAGACTGTATTTTTCCTGCAGAATCGGTGGTGCGATTTCCCATTTTCCAGCTGATGTCATCTCGAACGTTGTAAGTCCCATTAAATCATCCAGAGAATCCAGTTTGATGTCCTGGAAATTCCACACATTCCATTCATCCAGACAAATCTTTAAATCTTTATCAAAATGATTTTTAGCCTTTACATACTCAATAACTTTTGCGCTGTTTTTGATATGAGAATCCAGCTGTTTATAGGAAGCAAGATAATTTGTTGTTCCCTGTCCTGAGTTCATTGTATAGTTATGAGTTGATAAATAATCAACCTGATTATAAAGATCTGTCAGCATTGTTCTGTCCCATTCCATATAGGTTGGTAACATTTCATAACTGCTTCCGCAGGCAACCAGTTTAATAGAAGGATCAACCCATCTCATGATCTTTGCTGCTTCAAGTGCTTTCTTTGTATAATCTTCTGCTGACAAATGTCCTGCCTGCCAGCTTCCTTCCATCTCATTCCCAAGGCACCAATATTTGATATTATATGGTTCTGGATGTCCGTTCTGGGCTCTCAAATCACTCCAATAGGTTCCACCCGGATGGTTGCAATATTCAACCAGATCGCCGGCATCTTTAATACTTCCTGTTCCAAGGTTGACTGCGATCATCGGTTCAATACCAACTTTTTCTGCCCACTGGCAAAATTCATCAATACCGAACTGGTTTGTTTCAATACTTGACCATGCATAATCCATACGTTTTGGTCTTTTTTCTTTTGGTCCAATTCCATCATGCCAGTCATAGCATGATACAAAGTTTCCACCTGGATAACGAATTACCGGAACGCCTAATTCTTTTACTAATTCCATGACATCTTTACGATATCCGTCTTCATCTGCATTTGGATGCCCCGGCTCGTAGATTCCTGTATAAATGCTTCGTCCCAGATGTTCTGTAAAAGACGAGTACATTTTGTCATCAATTTTTCCAATGTCGTAATGGATGTCACTAAAGCATTTTGCTTTTTTCATTTCTCGTTCCTCCCTTAAACTTTCATATTCTCCTGTCGTTCATTTCAAACGATTCTTTGTTATGTGAATATTTTAGAATGGCGCCTGTTTTTTCACTATATTCATTTTTTATGTGAATGTATAAAATTTTTTGGTTTTATAAATTTCTTCCAAAAAATGTGTAATTTTTTTAAGTTTGTTAAGTATTCTGCATAATTTCAAACAAAAGTCACAGTCTTTCACATTAAAAAAGTCCCATATGGCAACCCTTTCCGTCACCATACAGGACTTCTCCTTCTTTTCCTTTTATTCAACATTCTTCGTCGCAACAATATCCACGCCCGTGTCCGCCACATTTTCAAGAATCACATCCCCAATATGAACCGGAGCCGGAACTTCAATTCCTTTGAGCGCCTTCACACATTCAAAGATCTTGCCCTTCGGGATATCTTCTTTCGTCTTCACCGATACCATGTCGATGCTTCCGCCGGACACACGCACGGTCGAAGTTACGATTCTCGTCGGATTCGTCACTTCTTTTCTTGCGTATACATCACCGCGCTTGCAGGTATTTCCGGTTACACCCACTACTTCTTTCCCATTCATTACAACTGTAAGAGGGCAGCCCATCGGACAGCCGATACATGTCAATTTTCTCTCTTCCATCGTCTACGCCTCCTCAATCTTTACTGTGATGGTCTGCAGATCCGGATATTTCAGAAGCTGCTCTTTTGTCAGCTTAATCTCTTCCATCTCACCTGGTGCAACAACCGGACGTTTTCTGTGGATCACTCTCTCATCATCAAAATATGCACTGATATAACAGTTCTTGTAGACACCGCCCACACGGAAACGCACAGTCAGATTTTCATCCATCCGGTCTACGTTAATTGTTCCGGGCACAGTATAGCGGACACCTTCAATCGGATTCATCCGAATCTCTTTTCCGTCCTGTCTGCGCTCTTCTCCCAGTTTGACGTATTCCGCAGCATTTCTTCCTGCAGTTCCGGCTTCTTCCGATACAAAGTCAACCAGATCATGCACATGCAGGACATTTCCGCAGGCAAATACACCTTCGATGTTTGTTTCCAGGCTCTCATTTACCTTTGGTCCTGATGTGACAGGGTTCATATCCACGCCCATGCCTCTTGAAATTTCATTTTCCGGGATCAATCCTACGGAAAGAAGAAGCGTATCACAGCTGTATTCTTCTTCAGTTCCCGGAATTGGTTTTCCGTGACTGTCCACCTGTGCCAGTGTAATTCCTTCCAGCCGCTCTTTCCCTTTGATGTCCACAACGGTATGGCTCAACTTCAGCGGAATATCATAATCATCCAGACACTGTACAATATTTCTCTTAAGCCCTCCGGAATACGGCATCAGCTCTGCAACAACCTTAACCTTTGCGCCTTCAAATGTCATTCGTCGCGCCATGATCAGTCCGATATCGCCGGAACCAAGGATCACAACCTCCCGCCCCGGCATATAGCCTTCGATATTGACCAGTCTCTGTGCCGTACCTGCCGAGAAAATACCCGCCGGACGATAACCAGGAATATTAAGTGCACCTCTGGAACGTTCACGGCATCCCATTGCCAGGACAACTGCCTTCGCCTGAATCTCGAAAAGACCTTCCTCCCGGTTCATTGCGGTGACAACCTTCTGTGGGCTGATATCCATAACCATTGTATTCAGCTTGTATTCAATATTCAGTTCTTTCGCCTGATCAATAAAACGTCCTGCATATTCCGGTCCGGTCAGTTCTTCCTTAAATGTATGGAGTCCGAATCCGTTGTGGATACACTGATTCAGGATTCCGCCAAGTTCTTTGTCTCTTTCCAGGATCAGAACACTGTCCACTCCGCTTTTCTTCGCCGAAATTGCAGCCGCAAGTCCTGCCGGTCCTCCTCCAATGATAACAATATCATAAGCTCTCATGATGCAATGCCTCCCTCTTATAACGAATCCTTATTAGTACCTGTGACAATTTTAGAATCTCCACCAGATTTTGTGATCTCGAACATACTCACATGGCGTTCTCTCGCCAGGATCTCCATCGTTCTCGGTGAACAGAATCCAGCCTGACATCGTCCCATTCCGGCTCTTGTTCTGCGTTTTACCCCGTCCAGAGATTTGGCGCCGAGCGGTCTGTTGATCGCATCCATGATCTCACCCTCTGTAACCATTTCACAGCGGCAGATAATATTTCCGTATTCCGGTTTCTCTTTGATCAGTTCCATTCTTTCTTCCTTGCTGAGTGTATTCGGATCCAGAACGCCCTTTCTTGTTGCGATAAAATCTTCTTTTTCTTCCAGATTCATTTTCTCTTTCAGGATCTGTGCCACCATTTCTCCGATTGCCGGTGCACTGGTAAGTCCCGGTGATTCAATGCCTGCACAGTCGATAAATCCTTTTGCATCCTCCACTTCCCCGATCAGAAACTCATGTCCGTCCTCATGTGCACGAAGTCCGGCAAATGAAGTAATCACCTGACGGAGCGGAATATTTTTCACATTCATTTCTGCTCTTTCGATCACCTGATCCAGACCTTCTCTTGTTGTATTGGTTCCTTCTTTATCTTCGATATCGATCGCCGTTGGTCCAAGGATCAGATTACCGTGAACCGTCGGTGCAACCAGAATACCTTTTCCATATTTTCCCGGAAGTGCAAAAATCGTCTTACTCACATGACTTCCCGCACTCTTATCAAGCAGGCAGTAATCTCCTCTTCTAGGGGTAATATGGATCTTCTTCTCACTTACCATATTATGAAACTTGTCTGCATAGACTCCGGCCGCATTTACCACGTACCTTGTCTGGAAAACCCCGTTATTTGTATGGATCTCCCATCCCTCATCTATTGGTTTAAGATCCGTAACTTCCGTATCAAATTTGAACTCCACACCATTTACATTTGCATTCTCAGCCATTGCAATGTTCAGATTAAACGGACATACAATTCCGGCTGTCGGTGCATAAAGTGCGGCATACGCCTGATCGGAAATATTCGGTTCCATTTCTTTCAATTCCTTACAGTTAAGAATTCTTAACTCCTTAACACCATTTGCAACACCTCGGTCATACAGTGCCTGAAGATTCGGCATATCCTCCTCATGCAGACATACAACCAGAGAGCCATTTTTCTTAAATGGGAAATCCAGATCCTTTGAAAGCTGTTCCATCATCTGATTTCCCCTGACATTCAGTTTTGCCATCAGCGATCCTTCTGCCGCATCATAACCGGCATGGACAATTGCACTGTTTGCCTTGGAAGTACCACAGCATACATCCTCTTCTTTCTCGATTACACATGCCTTCACTTTATAACGTGACAGCTCTCTTGCTGTTGCCGCACCGGATACTCCAGCTCCGATAATTATTACATCATACATTCCCAGATCACTCCTTAATAACTGTTTTTTTCTTCCTGAACTTCCTGATTATGAAAAAGAGCCTGCCAAGTAAACGCATTTCCTTTATGCGGTTATCCTGTCAGGCTCTCTCATCTCATGCCATTACCATTTTCAATTCTGAACTTTTACCACGGAATTGCCCCATACAGTAATACTGCTGCGATTGCTCCGATGATTGGTCCGATGATCGGTACAACCAGACCGTATCCGAAGTTTGAATCACCTTTTCCTTTAATTGGAAGTACTGCGTGTGCAAGTCTTGGTCCAAGATCTCTTGCCGGGTTGATCGCATAACCGGTCAGTCCGCCAAGTGACATACCTACTGATACGATAATTCCGAATACAAATAATTTGTCAACGCCTGTGGAAAGTCCTGTCACGTTTCCAATTCCCTTGATCGCAAATACAAGGATAAATGTTCCAACTGCCTCACTGAAAATATTCAGTCCTGTGTTTGCAATCGAAGGTCCTGTACAGAATACACCAAGCTTTGTTCCCGGATCTTCTGTGGCGTCAAACTGTCCTTTGAAAAGTAAATAAACGATACAGCCGCCTACGAATGCTCCTGCGATCTGGGCGATGATATATCCAGGAACCATCGACCATGCAAAACTTCCGTCCACTGCAAGCGCGATTGTAAGTGCCGGATTAAAGGAAGCTCCTGAAGCCTCTCCGAAAATAAATGCCGGAAGCAGAACTGCAAGACCCCAGGCAAATGTAATCTGAACCGCACCGGCACCTTTCATACCGGATTTGTTAAGGTTCACATTTGCTACTACTCCATCTCCAAGAATAATAAGTATCATTGTTCCAAGAAACTCTGCTATATAAGGTAACATAATAAGTCCCCCTTTTCCCTATTCAATGTTCCGTTTTCATTTCCTTTTTACTGTCAAAATCTAATCTTCTTTTGCCCATCCGTAAGCATATTTGACAGCCTTATTCCAGCCTTTGATCCGTTTTTCTCTTTCTTCATCTGCAATCTTTGGCTCGAATGTCTTATCAATTGCCCAGTTCTTAATAACATCCTCTTTACTTGCCCAGTATCCAACTGCAAGACCTGCAAGATAAGCAGCTCCCATTGCGGTTGTCTCTACACACTGCGGACGGTTAACCGGTGCATTGATGATGTCAGACTGTGTCTGCATCAGGAAATCATTTGCACTTGCTCCACCGTCAACCTTAAGTGCTGCAAGTTCAATTCCAGAGTCAGCTTTCATTGCTTCCAGAACATCATTTACCTGATAAGCAAGGGATTCCAGAGTTGCGCGGATAATGTGATATTTATTAACGCCACGTGTAATTCCTACGATCGTTCCTCTTGCATACTGATCCCAGTGCGGTGCTCCAAGTCCGGTAAATGCAGGTACTACATAGCATCCGTTTGTATCTTTTACTTTCTTAGCCATGTATTCTGAATCCGGTGCGGAATCAATAATACGAAGTTCATCTCTCAGCCACTGAATTGCAGCTCCTGCCACGAAAATTGAACCTTCCAGTGCATAATTTACTTTTCCATCCAGTCCCCATGCGATGGTTGTTACCAGTCCATTCTTTGAGAAGATCGGTTTCTCACCGGTATTCATCAGCATGAAACATCCGGTTCCATATGTATTCTTTGCTTCGCCTGCATTGAAGCATGTCTGTCCAAACAGTGCGGACTGCTGGTCTCCTGCTGCTCCTGCGATCGGAATCGGTCCACCGAGGTAAGAAGGATCTGCTTCTCCATATACACAGCTTGACGGTTTTGGTTCTGGAAGCATGCATTTCGGAATGTTCAGCTCTGCAAGAATCTCATCATCCCATTCAAGCGTATTGATATTGAACAGCATCGTACGGGAAGCATTTGAATAATCAGTTACATGAACTGCACCTTTTGTCAGTTTCCAGATCAGCCATGTCTCAACTGTACCGAATAATAATTCTCCCTTTTCTGCTCTCTCTCTTGCTCCCGGCACATTATCAAGAAGCCATTTTACCTTTGTTCCTGAAAAATACGCGTCGATAACAAGTCCTGTTTTTTCTCTGAATTTATCGGTAAGTCCTTTTTCCTTCAGACTGTCACAATACTCAGAAGTTCTGCGGCACTGCCATACGATTGCATGATGGATCGGCTCTCCTGTCTCTTTGTCCCAGACGATGGTTGTCTCTCTCTGGTTTGTAATACCGATTGCTGCAATGTCCTCTGCTTCTGCCCCAATCATGTTCATTGCTTCAACGGCTACACCAAGCATACTTGCCCAGATCTCATCTGCATCATGTTCAACCCAGCCCGGTTTCGGGAAATACTGTGTGAATTCCCTCTGTGCAACGCTGCACATTTCTCCTTTTTCATTGAACAGGATACATCTGTTACTTGTTGTTCCTGCGTCCAGTGCCATTACATACTTAGCCATACTCTTTTTCCTCCTTTAATAAAAATCGCTGCTTTGCATGTTTTATAGTAAAGCGGATATTCTATGCCGCTTCGCTACTTACTCATCCTCAAATACCTGTACTTTGTTTAAATATCTTCTGTTACTTTTGTTTTACATTTTCCAGACTTCATGATTCGTAGATGAAACTGCGATCGCTCCAGCTGAAAGTGCCGCCATCACAGATTCTTTGTCCGAGATCAGACCACCTGCAATGATCGGTGTCTTTGACATTTTACAGACTTTTCCGATCACCTTCGGCATCACACCCGGAAGTACTTCGATATAATCGGGCTTCACGGCGTGTTGTTGCTGTCTGATATTCTCATATGCCATTGAATCCAGAAGAAAATACCTTAGGACTGTGAACATCTTAAGTTCCTTCCCCCTTTTAATCAATGCGGCTTTTGTGGAAATTATTCCATCTGCTTCTGTATTTTTCCGAATAAAATCTACGACAATTTCCTTACTGCTAAGACCGCTTATCAGGTCTACATGAACCATCGCAACCTTCCCGGAATCTTTTATCTGTTGGACGATCTCACGGATCGAACAGACATCTCCAAATAAAATAAACACAACCCGGATATCTTCCAAAGAACAGCAGATTTTTAAATCATCCATGTTCTTTACTGCTGCAATGATCGGATTCTCTTCTACTGCTTCATGAAAAAAACTGCTCATTTTTTCACCCCTCATAATATAATCGAGTAGGATGCTCCTGCCCACTCTGTATACTTTGTGCAGCCTCTGCACTTGGCTCATCGTATAATCGAGCAGGCTGACTTCTGCTCGATCTGTATACTCCGTACAGCATCTCACTTAGCAGCTCGATGATGTACATTCGCCAAATGTAGATCCTTGTGCAAGCACAAATCTGCACTTGGCTCATCGTATACACAAAAAAAGAGCGCCTCTTGTAACAGCCTCATGGCTGATATAACATTCGCTCTCCTGTCACGGCATCTCTCTTCAATTGCTTTTTCAACTTGACTTCACTATATCACATTGCACAATTATATGCAAATATTTTTTTCAAAAATATACTTTTTGTACAGTTTCTACAATTTTTTGCCAATAATCAGGCTTGTTATTTGAAAAAAGATGTTTTTCTTTATGCAACTTTTCCATTACTTTATTAACAAATTTTAGAATCAATTTTCTTTAATCTGAACGCTCACTTTTTACCATTTCTGTTCTGACTATTAAGCTTCTTTTTTTACATCAAAATGAAGTTCTCAGGATCGGGATCGCATTGATCACCGGTTCTTCGTACGGATGAACTTTCTTGATTGCTTCAATTGTCCTGTCAACTGCTTCTGTAAATACAGTGACTTCAACCTTTACTTCCGGTTCTTTACTGATCTCTCCTTCATTTCCAATATAAGGATTGCAGCCTTCAAGCGGACGCCAGTATCCGGTCACTTCACTTGATGACATACAGGAATCGTAGTTCCCGATATGTCCGGCATCTACTTCCCGGAGCGTTTTCTGGAGAACCGGAAGATGTGTTTCCGGGATGAAAATTTCTAATTTGCAGTATTTGAAATCCATGGTGTGTTCCTTTCTTTCGGTCAATTCTGTGAAATAGGTTTTTTATTGCTCTATCTTAAAAATATTTTGTTCTTCTATTTCACTCAGCTACTTTTAGTATATTACATTCGCAGAATATTTCAACCGCTTTCATCTACTCCCACTATTCCCTATTCCAACATAAAAACTGCCGTCTCACGATTAACTCATCATGAAAGCGGCAGTCTAAAATCAACTTTCTCAATTATATCTATTCATTTCTTATGCGTTTCCCTCATTCTTCTTCAAACGCGCACGTTTTTGGATGGAGTAAATGGTCAACCCGATAATAGTAGAAAGGTACGGCAGCATCTGAATAAATTCTGATGGAATTTTAAGTATCTGCAAGATATTTGATAATCCATCAAAAAATGCAAAAATCATAGCAGAGACAAGTGCACCGATTGGTGTTGCACGTCCCATAGAACAAGCTGCCAGAGCAATAAAACCTCTTCCTGCTGTCATATCGCGAACAAACATATCCAGATATCCCATTGAAAGATACATTCCTCCAAGACTGGTCAAAATCCCACAGAGAATAATTGCTAAAAACTGAATCTTGCTGACACTCTGTCCGACACTGGATGCAACATCAGGTGACTCTCCGATTGCACGCATTCTAAGTCCGAGTGGAGTTTTATACATCAAAAACCAAACTACAAAAACCATAATTAAAGCAATATAAGTCAATGCATTATGCCCGGAAACAATCTCTCCGATGATCGGAATATTTTTAATTACCGGAATGTCAATATTCGGAAATACAAAGCTCTGCAGAGAAGATGAATTTCCTTTCTCACCTGTGACAATCTGAAGAACAAATACAGTAAGTCCTGTTGCTACTGTATTTACAGCAGTACCGCAAAGTACGTTATTCGCTTTTAACACCAGATGAAAATAAGCAAAAATAACGCTGACAAGAGTTCCACTTAAAATTCCGATAATTGCTCCGCTTATCAGGCTTCCTCCCCATACACTGCCAAGAACACCCATCAACGCGGAAATCAGCATAATTCCTTCCAGACCAAGATTAACAACGCCTGCCTGTGTACAGATTGATGCTCCAAGAGCTGCAAAAATCAAAGGAGTTCCAACTCGTATCCACATTGAAATAAAATTTGCATTAAAAATATTACTCATGTACAACTCCCTCACTTTCCATTTTTGCTTTTTTTACGATTAGATGCTGTCTCCAGCCCTTTAGTAATGCTTCTGAAGCAACAAGGAACATCATAACCCCTTGGATCACTCCGACGAATTCTCGACCAATATCACTGCTTCGCGCCATAATATCCGCACCAATGTTCAAATATCCAATAAATAAAGCTGCAAATGGGACTAATACCGGATTATTTCTTGCAAGTAATGCAACAACAATTCCTGTCCATCCATATCCTGGCGATGCGCTCCATTTGAATCGACTATACATTCCCAGAAGTTCTGCACCACCACCGATACCGGCAATTGCTCCTGCGATGATCTGAGAAATAAACATAATTCCTGTTACTTTTAATCCTGCATATTTCGCGAATAAAGGATTGTCGCCACATGTATTTACCTTCTTTCCAAAAGAAGTATAATTCATCAAAATCCATACTACAACGCAAAGAACGAGTCCAAGCAGAATTCCCGCATGAACACGGGTGCCTTTAAGTACTACTGGAAGGCCTGCTGTTTTTTCAATCTCGGTAGATACTAATGATGAGCTTCCCATTTCACGGAAATGATAATTGATCATATATAATGCAAAAAACTGAACAACATAGTTAAACATGATAGAAGTTACCAGTTCATCAACACCCCACTGCCTCTTTAAAAATGCCGGAACCATTGCGACAATCGCTCCAAGCAAAGCTGCTGCTGCAAGTGCTGCAATCGAATGTAATCCTGCAGGAAGTTTCCAAGCTATTCCGACCATTGTAGCCCCCATAGCACCGATAAAGAAGGAACCTTCTGCGATCATGGAAAACTGTCCTGATTTGAAAATAATGATTACTGCAAGAGCTGTAAACATCAGTGGAGAAGCTGCTTCCACAATATTACCAATTCGACGCATTGATTCAAACGGTCCGACGAAGACACTGTAAATTGCCAACCATGGATCTTCACTTACCATAAAAATAATAGAAGAAACCAAAACGCCGGATATCAGCACGATAATCAAAAGTCTGACTATATCTACAAGTATATTAATTTTCTTCTCACTCATGCTGGGCCTCCTTTATTTCTTCCTGAGTTTGTTTTTTTGCTCCAAGCATATAGCTTCCAAGTTCTTCTTCTGTAAGTTTTGAGGTATCTGGAATATATGCTACGATTTTTCCTTCAAACATTACCAGAAGACTATCTGACAGACCAAGAATTTCATTCAAATCAGATGATACTAATAACACACCACTTCCTGCATCACGCATTTGAATAAGTCTTTTTCTAATAAATTCAATTGCTCCGACATCGACTCCTCGACATGGCTGATCTGCAACAATGACTTGGGGATCTGAAGAAAGCTCTCTCGCAAGAACAACCTTCTGAATATTACCACCGGACAGACTTCCGATTGCTGTATTCGGTGAGTTGCAAAACACCTGATACTCTTCTACTTTTTCCCTACCATATTTTAACAGCGCCTTTTTCCTCAAAAATCCATTCTTAAAAAACTGTTTAGAATCCAGCTTATCCGAAATCATATTTTCCATAATCGACAAATGCGGTGCAACGCCTGTTGTCATACGATCCTCCGGAATGTATGAAAGCTTCATACTTCGAATTTCTTTTACATTTTTCCCGTGAATGTCCTTACCATTTACTTCGATGCTTCCATCTGAATAACATCCCATTCCTGTCAATGCCTCGATCAGTTCTGCCTGACCGTTTCCTTCTACTCCGGCAATACCAAGAATCTCTCCGGCTCTTAATGAAAAAGAAATATGATCAACAACATTTTTTCCATTATTATTCTTTATCACCAGATCTTTGATCTTAACTATTGTTTCTTTTGGTTGGCATTCTTTTTTCGGAATATTCAAAACAACGTCACGACCTACCATTAACCGTGAAATTTCCTGTTCTGTAACCTTATCAACATCATAAGACCCCATCGTTTCTCCACGGCGTATAATGGTAATACGATTACAGATCTGTTTGATTTCATGTAGCTTATGTGAAATAAAGATAATTGTATATCCGTTTTCACGAAGCTTAATCAATTCATTAAAAAGTTCCTGTGTTTCCTGCGGTGTTAAAACAGCTGTCGGTTCATCAAGAATTAAAATTTTTGACCCACGAAACAGAGATTTCAAAATTTCTACCTTCTGCTTCTGCCCTACTGTAAGATTTTCTATCTTCTCATTTGGATCTACATACAAATTATATTTTCTGCCAAGCTCTTCTACCTCTTTTAATGCATAATCCTTGTCTATTGATATTCCCTTTTTAGGTTCCATTCCTAAAATAATGTTTTCAACCACTGTCAAAGACGGAACTAGCATAAAATGCTGATGAACCATTCCGATCCCCATCTTAATTGCCTGTTTTGGAGAAGTAATATGAACTTTTTCCCCATTAATAAAAATTTCTCCGGATGTAGCCTGTTCCTCACCAAATAAAATCTTCATTAAAGTTGATTTTCCTGCACCATTTTCCCCGGATAATGCATGAATCTCTCCCTGATTGACAGTTAATGTAACATCACGATTCGCCATCACACCATTTGGATAAACCTTCATAATGTGTGACATTTTCAATGCTTCTTTCATCAATATTCTGCCTCCACTCATTGAAAAAAAGCCCCCTAATCCCCACAACTTGTAAGATCGCATTGGGTCCAAGGAGGCTGTCATTACTTTTTTCCGTTCTGTTTAAGGTTTCATCGCATCTCTGATCTTTGCAATTTCATCTGTTGAAAGATCAAATGCTGTACTTACTTTAATCTTGCCATCAATAATGTCCTGTTCCACCTCATCGATCATTGCTCTGATATCTTCTGGAACAATGGATTCATAGTTTTCATTTTTTGCAAGTCCAACAGCATCACTTTCTAATCCAAGAACATAGTTTTCATCAAAACTCATAGAACCATCTTTCCATCCCTGCACAGCTGCAACCAGAGATTCTCCGATATTCTTAACACTAGATGAAAGTACATACGGTGCTAATTCCGGCTCTGTATCTTTTAATTCAGTATAAAGATCCTGATCACATGCTATTAAATATTTATCTGCTTTCTGTGCTGCACTTACTGCTCCTAAAATTGACTGAGATGTTGGTGCATATACAATCTGAGCGCCCTGATTATAAAGCTGTGTTGTCATCTCCATACATTTTGAAACATCTTCATAGGAACCCACATAAGAAGTCATAATCTTGATTTCCGGATCAACAGATTTTACACCTTCGATATAACCCAGGAGGAAATCATTAATAACTGCTGTGTCAAGCGAACCGATAAATCCAAGTTTTTTCTCTGAAGGATCAATCTTTTCATTCTCAACTTCAAACATTTTGGCTGATAATACACCACATAAATATGCAGCCTGATTCCCTTCATAAGTGATTCCCATGATATTACCTTCTGTCGCAACATCACGATCCACTGCACAGTCAAAGCATAAATATTTATTTTCCGGATATTCAACAGACATCTGTTCAATTACCTCTTTTGCTGACCAAGTTCCTGAAATAATAAGATCATATCCCTGTTCAGACACATCAAAGAAGTTTCCTTCGTAGCTCGATTCATCACGACCCAGTTCAATAATTTTAGTTTCTGCTCCCATTTCTTTTTCCATTCTCTCCATACCTTTTGCAGCAGAATCATTGAACCCTTTATCTCCAAGATTTCCAACACAAAGAAGGGATACCTTCATAGCATCTGAGCTTCCTTCTTTCTTTGCATCTTTTGTTTCAGAACTGCTTCCTTTACCGCAGCCTACCAGCATTGTACCAACGAGTACACCTACCATCATCAATGAACCCAACTTTTTCATTTTCATTACTCTTTCCTCCTAAACTCCTTACCCTGTTTAATTGTTATATCTTCCAAATTCCATTTCCTGGAACATAGAAAACAATCTTCTGACTGCTTTTTTTGAATCAACCGCTATACAAACCGAAATCTCACCCCTGTCAAGTGTTGGCAGAAATCCAACATCATATGTAATCATTCCTTTGTACTTTTCATGTTCGTATTCAACCCCTGCGCGAATCATCTGATATTCTCCAAGCGAAGGATCTTCTGCGATCAAAACAGCAAGTGGATCATGAACAACACATTGTTCTACCATTCCTTCACTTACACGGTGGAATTCAAAATACAGCTTTAACACATTTTTGATATATTCTGCAATGTCTTTACAATCTTCTTTACAATACTTACAGAGGTTTGTTATTTCTCTGTCTGTGATAAAGGTTTTCATAGTAACATCCAGACCAACTAATGTAAGATGAAATCCTGCACGGAAAACAATATCTGATGCATGCGCATCTCCCTGAATATTTGCCTCTGCATACGGATTTACATTTCCTTTTGCATAAAGTGTTCCGCCCATTGTTACGACACGTTTTACCTTTTTCGGAAGTTTCGTATCTTTCATCACTGCCATTGCAAGATTTGTCATTCTTCCGGTAGTGATAATCTCAAGTTCCCCATCCAATTCTTCTGCCTTGCGTAAAATAAAATCAACTGCACTCTCATTTAATACCTTCTGATCACTTTCCGGAAGCTCTACATTTCCGATTCCATTATCCCCGTGAATATACGCCGGTGCTGACTCAAATCCCCCGTCAATTGATTCATTTGCACCCACTACTACCGGTACTTCATAACCGCATTTTGATAATTTGATCAATCGAATAGAATTTTCTGCGGACTGAAATGCATTTGAGTTACCATAGCATGTCGTGATTCCTTCCACCTTAAAATTTGGTGATCTAAGCGCATACAATATCGCAAGTGAATCATCTACTCCTGTGTCTGCATCAATAATCACATGTCTCATCTTTTTCATTCCCTCGCTTTCCTTTATGATTATTTATTTAAAAATGTTTCCACTTCTTCTTTTGTCGGAATACTTTGTGCTGCCCCGTGTCTGCTGACTGCTATTGCTGCCGCTGCGCTGGCACGTCTTAAATTCATTTCTACATCAAGCTCATCCACTAGTCCGGCTATAAAATATCCACAAAATGTATCACCGGCTCCGGTTGTATCTGCAACTGCCACTTTAAAAGATGGATGGAACTGCTTTCTTTCCTGATTACAGAACCAGACGCCATCTCCTCCAAGAGTCATAACGAAAGCTGCCTTCGGATATTTTATTTTCAGCTGCCGCAGGATTTCATCAACTCCTGTCTTTTCTGTTCCTGCAAGTTCCGCTGCCTCAAGCTCGTTTATAAGAAAATAATCTACTAACTCTAATGGATACTGGAAAATCTTATCGTTCATTGGCGATGGATTGAAAATGATCGTCATTCCTTTCTTTTTCGCATATCTCATTGCCACATCCACATTCGTAATTTCATTTTGCAGTAAAAGAATATCTTTTCCTTCAAATCGATCAAGTACATCCGTAATAAATTCCTTACTAATATGGTCATTCGTTCCACCATGGATGATAATGTTGTTCTCACCTTTCTCATCTACCTGGATCATTGCATGACCACTGTTTCCGTCTGTCATTTTTATATATTCCGTACTTGCATCAGCTGCTTTCAATTCATTAATCAGCATCTGTCCATCATGGCCGATGATTCCCGCATGATAGACATTGGCACCGGCCTTACGAAGAGCTATTGTCTGATTTAAACCTTTACCCCCACAGTGTTCTTCATACTTTAAAGCCTTGATGGTTTCTTTCGGTCTGACAAATTCCTTTACCGAATATGTTCTGTCAATGTTCAGTGAACCTATGTTTATTACTTTCATTTCTCCACACCTTTCCTTGTCAAAGTGTATCTATTATTGTCAAGAAAATGTTTTCCGAAATCACTTTCTTTAGTTAAAAAATACTATGTAAAACAAGTTTCGTCAATACATTTTATTATATTTGTTAAATCTGTTTATTTTTTTATTCTTTTATTGTATACTATGTATAATTTAAATTCTCCAAGGAAGAAAGGAAGATACCATGACCATAAAAGAAATCGCAAAACTGGCCGGAGTTTCCATCTCTACTGTTTCTAAAATCATGAACAATAAAGATGAAAGTATCAGTGCCGAAACTCGCGAAAATGTTCTTCGTATCGCAAAAGAATACAACTACAAACCATATGCATCCGTCCTTACGCCAGGAAACAAATCACTTGTTATTGGAATTCTAATAAAAGATTTCGATCAAGTCACCGCAAGTCTGTCAGGAATGGTGGCTTCTGCTAGTAAACTGGGTTATGGCGTGATGATCCGCTGCAGTCATTCTTCCTCCAAAGAAGAACTTAAAAATATTACTTTTTTCCTAAATGCAAATGTAGACGGTGTACTATGGGAACCGGTTTCTGAGGATAGTCTGACCTTTTCTTCATATCTTGAGAAAGCAAATACTCCCTTTCTGCTCATGAACAGTTCATTTGATGATTCTTTTCAGATTAACTTTCATCAGATGGCGTATTTGGCCACAGAAAAACTGATTAAAAATCATCATACAGATATCGCCTGTATTACCGGAACCTCACTACATGAAGAAGCTTTTTATAAAGGTTATAAGCAATGCCTGTTCGACCATCATTTATCACTTAATACAAATTTAGTGTTTCATAATACAGACATTCCCAAAAAATACATCACTGAGCATCTGTTCAGTGGTTTGATCGCTTTTCGTTATCATGATGCACTACAGTTTTATCATAATATTTTTATTCGACACTATCATATTCCATATGATTTTTCCGTTATTTCACTGATTACAGAAGAAGACTGTCAGATGTCCTGCGCACAATTGTCAACGATTTTAATTCCTTATAAAGAATTTGGATCACAGCTCATAAAAAAACTTATTTACCAACTTGAAAAAAAAGAAGAACTCATTTCCTTTGATTTTCCGGTAGAGCTTACCAACGACTGTTCGATTGATATTCCATTTAATCTGACTACAAAAACCATCCTGTCAATTGGAAGTATCAACACAGACCATTATATGAACTTCGACACACTCCCAAATACAGGACGAGCTGTCTTCTCCACTACATCTGCTACCTATGTCGGAGGAAAAGGAACGAATGAAGCAATCGCCGTCACAAAACTTGGACACCGTGCTGCTTTAATCGGACGTATCGGAAGTGATGTTGATGCAGATCATATTTATGATATCATTCAAACTTATCCTATTAATGCATCAGGTGTAAAAAGAAGCATCGGCAGCCAAACAGGTAAAGCCTATATCTTTGTCCAAAAGGGCGGAGACTCTATGATTTCTCTTACATCCGGAGCAAATCAGACGGTAACCGAACAGGATATCTTGGACAATGAACGATTGTTTATCAATGCAAATACCTGCCTTTTACAGACTGAAATTCCGCTTTCTGCTATTTTGAAGGCAACCCAACTTGCGAAAAAATATCATGCCACCACTGTTTTAAAACCAAGTGCATGTTCCGAGCTTCCAGTTTCTCTTTTAGAGAACATAGACATCATCATCCCCAATCTGGATGAGATAAATGATATTTGCCCGGGAGAAGGTTCTATTGAAGAGAAAGCCGAATATCTGCTCTCTCTTGGCATCCAGATTGTAATTATCACTTTAGGTGCTGACGGCTGTTATGTTCGCACAAAAGAAATCGAAGAATACCTTCCTGCCGCCTCTTTCACCTCTATTGATACCGCCGGTGCCGGAGATGCCTTTATCAGTGCTTTTATATCATATCGTCTATATGATTACGATATCCTTTCTGCTGCTAAAATCGCAACCTATGCGGCAGGATTCAGTACAACAACACAAGGGACTGTTCCAGCTCTGATTGATAAAAATACTCTTGAATCCATCATATGGCAAAAAGAACCTGAATTATTAAAAAAACATTCTTAACTGAAAAAGTACCTCCAATCGCTCTTTCCGATTAGAGGTACTTTTACTCTGTATTCTATTCCCCTTTTTCCTGTAAAATATCTACGATCGTCTTCTCCGTTCCGATCATTCCCGGTGATGCGATCTCTCCCATATGACGCATGGTATCTTCCGGTGTAAACCCATTGATTCCATGAATATCATCAATAAAGATTTCATGCATTGCAAAATCCGCCGACTGAAATGCGGCATTTACCGCCACGACTCCTTTCATCGTACAGCCCTTATTTCCGCCATGACAGATCATACCGGTAATACTGCTTGACATGTTGTTGATCGTTCTCGCCATGGCATGCTCATCACCTCCATGAAGGAAAACCAACGCACAGGCCATTCCTGTACCGGCAGCAATGCCGCAGCCACAGAAAGCAGAAAGCTTACCGGAATACTCTTTGATATACATGCAAATAAGATAGCTTAATGCGGTGGCACGATATAAGGTTGCATCGCTTAATCCACGGATCTTGCAAACACCGTAAAGAGGCATGGTTGCAATAATTCCATGTGCTCCTGAACCGGTAATGCTCATGGCCGGTTTGTCAAGTCCGATCACACGGGCCTCAATTGCTGCATTGCAAAGTAAAGATGCAGTCTTTAACTCATCATCCGAAATAATCTTTCCGCCATTTTTCTCAAGCAGATACCGTGCATAGGTTGTTCTCGGGTTCTGGATTCCTTCTTCAAAAAGAGCATAGTTCATCTCATAGGCAGCCTTGATAAATTCAATTTCCTCTGCCGGAACTTCTTTTGCGTATTCGTAAATCTGTTTTAATGTATAATTGTGGATCAATGGTTTTTCTTCGTGTCCACCTTCCACAGAAGCTTCTTCCTTCTCAAGAAGCACCTCTCCATTTGCCTCAATACGAACAATATTTGTATGTGCATCGCGAATCTGAACCATAGCCTCTCCGCCTGTTGTCTTTACACAGGCTTCTATAAAAATACGGCTTGTGATCTTACTCATTTTTACAGTAATTTTTCCGTCTTTTACCAACTGCTCTGCTGCCATATTGTCAGCTTCTGTTACATCAGCAAGACTCTCCAGCTCTTTCTCCGGTTTCCCTGCTACGACTCCAAGAGCTGCTGCGTATTCGTTCCCGTAAAAATGGCTGTTCGGGATACCACATGTATATGCATTTTTATACATACCGCTGTTCAGCAAAAGCGTAACCTGTTCCAGTTCTCCCGGAACGTAGGATTTTGCTTTTGAAACCGCATATGCGATCGCTCCCGGCTCGGTTACCCCAAGAGCCGGACGCATATCATCTTTAATTAATTGTGTTAATTCATGCATTTTCTTTTTCTCCTCTAATCAGATATTCAGATTATTGACTGCTTCAATGCTACTTCCATTGTAGCAAAGTTAAATGCATTATTCTACCTGATGACAGGCTACATAATGTTCATTTCCAACGTTTCTGAAGATTGGTCTTTCTTCATGACAGCGTTTGGTAGCATATGGGCATCTGGATGCAAATTTACATCCAACCGGTCCTTCTCCAGGAATATTCGAAATCTTTTGCTGTCACCGGACTTCCGTCTGACCATTTTGCATCTTTTCTCAAATGGAATGTATACGTTTTTCCGTCCTCCTTTACATCCTTTTTTGAGTTTCGTTTTACGAAAAAGATTTTCTCTGTGTTTTTACTCACAGTATAATTATTACTGTCAGTATAATTTATTTTGTATATTATGTCAAAATATTGACACATTCGCTTTATTACTTTATAATATTTTAACAACTGTATGTTTTGTTTTTCTATAAGAAAACAAATAAGTTACATAAAGGAGGATTTTCTTATGAAAAAAGCACTAAAAATCTACATTTCTGTAGACATGGAAGGAATGGCAGGTATCACTTCTCCATCTCAGGAACGTGATGAGGTTCCTTCCTTCCGCCGCGCTTTACACAATCAGGTACGCTGGATCATCGAAGGAATTCATGCTTCCTCCAGAAATGATGAAATCGGGGAAATCACCATTTCTGATTCTCACGGAAGCGGAACGAACCTTTCTTATGATGAACTTTGCCAGATGGATGAACGTATCAGCTTAGTAAGCGGTTCTCCAAGAAGACAGTACATGATGTCTTGCCTGGATGAAACCTACGATGTTGTATTCCTTGCCGGATATCATGCCGGTCCGGGAGAAGATTTCGCCAATATGGATCACAGCTTCTACGGAAGAGTTGTTTCCAGCCTTAAGATCAACGGAGCCTATATGAACGAAAGTACAACGAACGCAGCACTTGCTGCTTCTTATAAGGTTCCGGTCGGTCTTATCATCGGTGATTCCGGCCTTCGCAAACAGCTTATAGAGAAAGAAATGATGCCATGGGTAAAATTCGTAACAACAAAAGAAGCTTTGTCACGCTATGCTGCAAAATTCCCACCACAAAAAGTTCTCAGGGAAAATACGATTTCTGCAGTAAAAGAAGTTCTTGATTCCGATTTAAGCAAAATTCCTTTATACGAAGTTGCGACTCCGATCAAGCTGGGATTTGAATTTAAATCAACAGCAATGGCAGACACTGTTGCACAAATTCCTCGCATGAAACGCTTAAGCGGTACAGAAGTAGAAATCATATGCGATGATATGCATGAATTAGAATGTGGTATCTCTGCAATTACCGGTCTTGCAGGAACATCTAACTAAACACCTGCCTATCATCCATTCTACTCTTCGATCAAAGAAAATGGACGTGTTATCATTGATCATCAATTAGATTGTGATGAAAACGGACGTTATTCAATCAATTTTTCTCTGAAAAAGCAATCAAAAACCGCTAGTTTTTATACTTGAATTGCGAAAGGAGGAGCGGAACCATGTATGGAAGCCGAATTCGCGAAATGCGAAAGAGAAGAGGGCTCACGCTCAAAGAGGTAGCTGAAGCTACCGGATACACAATAGGTCATATATCACAAATTGAAAGAGATTTAAAATCTCCTTCACTCGTAGCACTTAGAAAAATTGCAGCCTGCTTAAATTGTTCAGAAGTATGGTTGATCATGGATGACTCCGAACTCTCTGCCAAGTCATCTGAAGAAGGAAAGAAATCAAAGGAATCTTATTTGATGAGAAAAGAGAACCGAATTCCAATGAAAATCCCGGAAATCGATGTTTCCTACTCTATTTTTACACCTTCTAAACTTCCAAACGCACAAGAAGCACAAATGACCGGACTCATTGTGAGATTAAAGCCTAACACCTGGGTGACTGAGAAAATGATTTCACATGGTAATTACGACGAAAGTCTCCTGCTCCTCAAAGGGGAATTAGAACTCCGCATCAATAACAGCACTTATATGATCTACGAGGGCGACAGTTTCTATATCCCTAAAAATTGTTTACATAACTACCTGAATACATCAAATGAAGAAGCGACTATAATAGTTTACTTTTCACAATTAGTTTATTAAGGAAAACACGATTATGAAATATATTATTGATGCATATTTTGATTTGCTAACTGATGTCGCTGTACGCTGCAAAAATGGAGTGCTGGATATGAAAGAACATAATTATTCAGATGAACGGATTTCTCTGCTTGCAGGCAAAACTGGCTTTATGCATTCGAAAAAATCCTAAAAAAATAGTTTATCAGAAGGAGTATTTTTGTAATGAATTCAAATATGACAGAACAATTAGATCAGCTTTTCCGTATGTGGGATCGCGGTCTTTGCCCTGGCGCTCAGGTATTGATTCGCCAGCACGGTAAAACTCTTTACGAAAAATGTTTTGGATATGGAAATCTTGAAAATAAATTAAAAATCCATAAAGAAAGTATTTTCCATGTCGCATCGATTTCCAAAGAATTTACTGTTATGTCTATTCTTCTTCTCTGGAAAGAAGGAAAACTTGATTTAGATGACAACATCAAAAAATATTTAGATGAATATATCAACATTGAAACACCGATTACGATCCGCCAGATGATGAATAATGTCAGCGGACTTCGCGACCAATGGGAACTCTTATTTTTACGCGGTATCAAGATCAACGATCAGATTGACATGGATGATATCAATACAACGATATCTCTTCAGAAATCGCTGAACTTTGAACCGCAGTCACAGTATTTATACAGTAACACCGGTTTCCATTTATTGGCACTTATCGTTGAAAAGCTGTCGCAAATGAGCTTCCCACAATTTGTAAAAGAACGTATTTTCACTCCACTCGGAATGACACATTCTTTTGTCCGCGAAAGCTTTACACAGATTGTTCCAGATCTTACTTACTCTTACCAGGACGAAGGTGATGATACATTCTACTACAATCCACTGAACTATGCACTTTACGGACCAACCTCTGTAAATACCTGTGCTTCCGATCTCTGCAAAGTATTAGATGAGTACATTCATCCAAATGTGATCGATCCTGAAATTATCGAGCTTATGAAGAAACCTGTCCTTCTCAGCAATGGCAAAACGGCTGAATACTGCGGCGGACTGATCACCCATAAGCTTCATGGTCTGGATGTATTCGGTCATGGCGGTGCCGATGCTGCATACCGTGGTGAAATTATTTGCATTCCGGAAAAAGAACTGGAGCTTGTACTGATCAGTAACACCACAACTTACGCAATGTCTAAGCTTGCCGATAAAGCCGCCTGCATCGTACTCGGATTACCGGATTGTACCGAACCAGCCGTGCCGGAACATGAAAATGCACCTGCTCGCAGTGGTGTATTCCTGACAGCACTTCCGGATGATCCAATGTTTGTTGATATCACAGAGCAAAACGGTACTTTCTATATGCAAAGAGAATGGTGCCGCACAGAACTGGTAAAAGAAGAGGATGGCGGTTATCGCATTGGTTCATTGGATGAAAAAATCTACTTCACAGATAACGGAATCCTTTATCGGCTTCCTGGTCGTGTACTTACATTGACCCCTGCCAAACCTGCAGATCCGGCACTTTTCCAGGAAGGAACCTATTACAACGATGAAACCGATTCCTTCATGAAATTAGTGAAAATTGAAAATACTTGCGAAATCCATATGCGTCGTTATGGGAAAACAACGCTTTACCAATCAGCATCAGGAAGTATTATCTTCCGAATGGATGCAAATCTTGTAATGTATGTAAAAGCTGAAAATGATACCATCATTATGGATGGTGGCCGTATAAAACATATCATTTACCAAAAACAATAAATTAACAGGACGCATGAAAAAACGAAAGTTTTTTCATGCGTCCTGTTGCTTATGGATGGATACAATAGCAGCTGTATTATATTACACAAGCAAATCTGTTTTCAGCATACTGACCGGATCACATCGCTTTTGATGTGCCCTTTTACATTTTCTAATTCTCCAGATACTTCCGTATACTATCTTCCTTCAACTGCTCCCCTATCACGATCACAACCTCCTGCCCGTCTCCGATCGGCTTCATACTGATCTCATGACCGGTTGCATTCAGCTGCATCCAGCTTCCTGCATCATCTTTCACGAATCCCTTCACCCGGAAAATACCGCCACATTCCGGATCCTGCATTATCTTCGCAACCTGCGTCTTCAATTCATCTGCAGAAATTTTCAATTCCATAAAATACAACGAATCAAAACCTTTTTTCTCATCCAGCTCCATCTTCCGATAATTTTCTGCAATATAACCGCTCTTTAAGATCTTATCAAAATTCTCTTCCGAAAGCTCTGCTCCATCTTTTCTCATGATTTCCCGATCCAGCCTTCGCTTGCACTGAACCTGTTCAAGCGCTCTGTTCAAATGTTCAATTGTATTTTCAATCTGTTCTTTTGTTGCTTCTTCTGCCCTGCTGAGGATGATGCTTCCTGCATTTGCAGCCTCGGACGCAAGCAGATAGTCTGCTTCTTCTGACAATTCCGGCTCCAGTTTTGCGTCAACGATCGTAATCACATTGCCAATCTCATACCACTTATCCAGTGGTTCATCGTGAAGAACGTCAAAAAATTCGTCTACATCATAAATCCCGGACGGTTCAACAATTACTCTGTCATATCCGCACATTCCCATTGCGATCAGTTTCGTCCGGAAACGCCTCCTGTGCGTCTCTTTGTCACACCCACCGGAAATCATTTCAAGCTCACAGTTATCTCCCATCAGGTCCTGCAAAAGAAGCATATCTACATTTACCGCACCAAAATCATTCTCAAGGATGCCAATGCTCATTCCTTTATCCAGAAGATATTTTGCATATTTTTTAATAAACGTTGTCTTGCCGGAACCTAAAAATCCGGTGATTAAATCTATTTTTACCATCGCTAATCTTCCCCTTTGATTTTTTAGTTCTTCAAAAATTTTCTGCTGTAATTTTACTTCCTTCTCTCTACTTTTAAGATAATAGCATATTTTTTTAGTTTCTTAAAGGAACTCAAATAAAGAACTCAAACAGAAACTTAAATTTTGAGTTCCTATTTGAGTTCTTTTCATTTTTTCTAAAAAATCATTTTCCTTTTTACTTTTCTTCTTTCTTTATCCCAGCCTTCTCCAGAATCCCGTTCCACATCTGCTCTCGCTTTTTCTCCCGTTCTGCCTTTCCGTCATTCCACTTCTGTATAAATGCCATCTGTTCCAGATCATCTCGCTCTTCCATAAACAGCCTCTCTTTCTTACATTTATTCAGATGAATTATTTCCTGTACCTGACTATTATATGCGTGTCCGCAATGATTCTTTCCACTTTGCACGTTATATTTGCAGAAAGTGCATCTCCGTACTTGACCGGACTGCTGATCACGCTTGGTATTGCCATCTTCGCAATGACGTTTGACACCTTCATACTTCCCATCAGTTCATTTTTTTCAGCGATTTCAGTGCTTCGGTTGCCGTGGAAGGACGAAGTCCGAATTCCTGTTCAATATCCTTCTGATAGACAGATCTGTTCTGAGATTCTACTAAAATATAATTTAAAATATTCCCCTGTGCACCGCTGATCCCGATTATTTCCTAAGTATTTCAGGGCAAATTTTTAAAAAAGTCAATCAAAAAAAGAGACAGCCCATCATTTTGACAAGCCATCCCTTTTCGTCATATTTTATAAATCCTAAGCTTCAGACTCTTTCTTAGCTCCAAAGTAAGCCTTCAGAGAATTGATCACAATAACAAGTCCGAGTGCCATCAGCAGAACTGCGATGATCAGCTGAAGTCCTTCTACAAGGAATACTGCTGAGCCGGCCTGGTAAGCTTTTACAAGACCGATTGTTCTTTCTACCAGTGCGGTTCCTGTTACGCAAAGCATGATAATAAGCGGTGGGAAAAGCATTTTGTTGCTTCTTCCTGTCACTTTCAGGAATACGCAAAGTGTTACAAGTACCAGAGCGGAAAGCAGCTGGTTGGCTGATCCGAACAATGGCCAGATATTTGCATATCCAATTCGTGTCAGAACATAGGCACATACAAGTGTAAGGATTGTTGAGAAGTAGGTATTGCAAAGGAATTTTCTCCATCCTTCTGCATGTTCCATATCATCTACACTGAAGAGTTCCTGGAAACTCATACGTCCGATACGTGCTACTGCATCCAGACTGGTGAGTGCAAGTGCAGATACGCACATGGTCATGAAGCACTGTGCTACATAAACCGGAACTCCGAACATTTCAAAGAATCCTGCAACACCGCTTGAGAATACCTGGAATGGTGTTCCTGCTGCCGGTGTTCCGTCTGCTGCTGCAGCTGCACCAGCTACACAAAGTGCGAGGACTGCAAGAAGACTTTCCAGAACCATGGCTCCATATCCAACCTTCAGCATATCTTTTTCATTGGATACTGTCTTTGAGGAAGTACCGGATGAAACCAGGCTGTGGAATCCGGAAACGGCACCACAAGCTACCGTAACGAACAGGATTGGGAACATATCTCCTAATGTGTCGTTGTGGAATCCTGTAAATACAGGAAGGTTCATTGTCGGATGTGCAACTAAAAGTCCAAGTGCTGCTCCGGCGATCATTCCGATGAACATATAAGTCGTCATTGCATCACGAGGCTGTTTTAAAAGCCACATCGGAAGTACTGCTGCAAAGAAGATATATACAAATGTGATATAAGTCCAAGTATCTTTACCTGCTGTGATCGGTGCAAGCATACCAAGAGCAAGCGCTGCTACTGTAAGTACAAGACCAAGAACTGTTTCTTTCCATCCGCGGAACTGGAATTTTTTCTGCACCAGACCAAATACCATTGCAAATGCAATGAATAAAAGGGAAATAGTTCCTGCAGCTCCGTTTGTCTTTGCTGCATCTGCAAGTTTTAAAGCTCCGTCGACTTCTGTATACGCATTGAATGTACCTGCAACCATATCTGCAAATGCTGCGATAACAAGAAGTGTGAACAGCCAACAGAACAACAAGAATAATTTTCTACCGAATTTACCAATGTATTTCTCGATCAGAAGTCCCATAGACTTTCCGTCATTTTTTACACTCGCATATAAAGCTCCGAAATCTGTTACCGCACCAAAGAAAATGCCTCCGATCAGTACCCACAGTAAAACAGGAAGCCATCCAAATACAGCTGCCTGAATGGCGCCGGTAACAGGACCTGCACCTGCGATTGACGAAAACTGATGACTGAATACTGTCCAGCCGTCTGTCGGAACGTAATCCTTTCCATCTGCGAATTTCTTTGCTGGTGTCTCTGCCTTTGGATCGATTCCCCATTTGTTAGCAAGCCAGCGTCCGTAGAATACATATGCACAGCAAAGTAAAACGGCTGCGATCAGTACAATAACTAATGTATTCATACTTATCCCTCTCTTTCTCTTCCAGTAAAAATTGTTTTATATAGTATTTTAATTTGATAAGCTTTTATCAAATTGCCATAGTGGTGTTTTACCCCTTTAAAGGGCGTTTGTCAATGGATTTTCGACAATTTCGGCACGTTCACATGATTTTTTAGAGTATGCTCTGTTTTTTTGTGCATTTTTCTATACTCCGCGTTACAAAAACATATGACCGCTTCTCAAAAGCATTCCTGTAATATACAATTTGTCCGTGACACCTGCATCTTACTCCAGAATATGAGACTCCAGAATATGACCGGATATATTTTTATATTGATATTGACATTTTTTCCCAACCGAATTATACTGGATTTTGTAAATGAAACGGGGAGCTTGTTTGACAGGCTGAGAGGAAGTTCAGAACTTCGACCCATATACCTGATTTGGATAATGCCAACGTAGGAACGTATATTTTGATGATAACGGGAGATACATTGGTATCTCTCTTTTTTTGATATGTGGCGTCAAATACCATCAGCATACTCTGATGATATTTGAGGATTGCGAGAGTGCAAAGCACGTAGCAATCTGGTATCAAAGGGGTCAAAATACCTTTTGACCCCAACATCATGAAATTCCACATTCAACCAGGGTTTACACGAAAATGAATAAGGTAAAGTTGAGATTGGGCGAGAGTTCATGAAGGGGTACACCACCACGGGTGTAATTCTTTGTGGACTCTTTTTTCATTTTTAAGAACTTTTCCGTTTTGAAAGGAGGTTTTTCCATGATTACAGTTAATGGTAAAGAAGTTACTCTGACCGGGCCGCTCAGTGTTGCGGATTATCTGGAACAAAACAATTATCAGATCAAACGGATCGCCGTTGAAATGAATGGTGATATTTTACCAAAATACAGCTATTCTGACACCATGCTCAAAGACGGGGACCGTCTGGAGGTTGTAAGTTTTGTAGGAGGAGGCTAAGAAATCATGTATCATACACTTACAAAAGAAGAAATCTACACCGCCCTTGACGAGCGACATTCACCGGAGACGCAGAAGCTTCTCTCGGCAGGAAATGTAGCGATCGCAGGGCTCGGCGGCCTTGGCTCTAATGTTGCTTATGCGCTTGCACGGATTGGTGTCGGTCATCTTCACCTGATTGATTTTGACGTAGTTGACATTACCAATCTGAACCGCCAGCAATATTTCATGGAGCATATCGGAATGTACAAGACCGATGCCCTGAAATCCCTGCTTCTGAAGATCAATCCGTATCTGGATATCCGCACGGACTGTGTAAAAGTTACGGACAATAATCTGCAGGAATTATTTGCAGATGCCACAATTGTCTGCGAAGCTTTTGATAATCCGGAAGCCAAAGCAATGCTGGTCAATGGAATTCTGGAACATTTTCCAGAGAAAAAGCTCGTATCCGCAACCGGAATGGCCGGCTATGGAAGCAGCAATACCATTATCACAAAACGGATCATGAAAAACTTTTATCTGTGTGGTGATGGCGTGACAGCACCAACTTACGGTCATGGACTGATGGCGCCGCGTGTTGCCATCTGTGCCGCACATGAAGCCAACATGATCACGCGGCTGATCCTCGGTGAAGAAGAAATTTAAAAATATAAGAAAGAAGGAACTTTATTATGAGTACAAATGAAGATAAATTTATCCTGGGAGGTCATGAATTCACTTCCCGTTTTATTCTCGGATCCGGTAAATTTTCTCTGGATCTTGTAAAAGCCTGTATCGAAAAAGCAGAAGCTCAGATCATCACACTTGCCCTGCGTCGCGCAAATGAAGGCGGTCTTGCAAATATCCTGGACTATATTCCGGACAATGTAACCCTGCTTCCAAATACATCCGGTGCACGTAATGCTGAGGAGGCAGTCCGTATCGCCAGACTTTCCCGTGAAGTCGGATGCGGCGACTTTGTAAAGATCGAAGTCGTTCATGATTCCAAATACCTGCTTCCGGACAACTACGAAACCATCAAAGCAACAGAAATCCTTGCAAAAGAAGGCTTTGTTGTCATGCCGTATATGTACCCGGATCTGAATGCTGCAAGAGCACTTGCTGATGCCGGAGCTGCCTGCATTATGCCGCTCGGCTCTCCAATCGGTTCCAACAAAGGGCTCAGCACAAAGGATTTCATCCAGATCCTGATTGATGAGATCGATCTGCCGATCATCGTTGATGCCGGAATCGGTCGCCCTTCCCAGGCTTGTGAAGCCATGGAAATGGGTGCTTCCGCTGTCATGGCAAATACTGCTATCGCAACTGCAGGAAATGTTCCTGCCATGGCAGAAGCTTTCAAAAAAGCCATTGAAGCCGGACGCAGTGCTTATCTTTCCGGACTGGGACGCACCATCGAAAGAGGCGCAAGCGCATCCTCACCTCTGACAGGATTCTTAGAGAATTAGGAGGCAGTCAAAATGGAAAATTCACATATCAACGAAAGTATTTTAAGTGAAGAAATTCTGGAAGACCAGAAGAAAAACCGCATTGATCATATGACTTACCTTCCGGGAATGGAAGATATCGGATCTGACGTAATGGATCAGGTCATAAGTGCCATGAACGCTTATGATTATGAAAAATATACCGAAGCTGACGTAAGACGCGCCATTGCGCATGACATCCGTACACCGGAGGATTTCGCTGCACTTCTCTCACCTGCCGCACTTCCTCTTCTTGAGGAGATCGCACAGGCTGCACAGGCAGAGACACGAAAACATTTCGGAAACAGCGTCTACATGTTTACTCCGATCTACATTGCAAACTACTGCGAAAACTATTGTATTTACTGTGGTTTCAACTGCCACAACAAGATCAACCGTGCACAGTTAAATGAGGAAGAAATTGAAAAAGAAATGGCAGCCATCGCCAAAACAGGTCTTCAGGAGATCCTGATCCTGACCGGTGAAAGCCGTAGCAAATCCACGGTGGAATATATCGGAAATGCCTGCAAGATCGCCCGTAAATATTTTAAAGTCATCGGACTTGAGATTTATCCGGTCAACTCGGACGAATACGCATTCCTCCACGAGTGCGGTGCCGATTATGTAACCGTATTCCAGGAGACTTACAATTCTGACAAATATGAAACCCTGCATCTTGCCGGACACAAACGGATCTTCCCATACCGTGTCAATGCCCAGGAACGTGCACTGATGGGCGGCATGCGCGGTGTCGGATTCGGAGCACTTCTCGGACTTGATGATTTCCGCAAGGATGCCTTTGCAACCGGATACCATGCTTATCTCCTGCAGAGAAAATACCCACATGCCGAAATCGCCTTCTCCTGTCCGAGACTTCGTCCGATCATCAACAACGACCGGATCAATCCGATGGACGTCCATGAGCCACAGCTCCTTCAGGTAGTCTGCGCTTATCGTCTGTTTATGCCATTTGCAAGCATTACGGTATCCACAAGAGAATGTGCGCGTGTAAGAGACAATCTGGTACAGATTTCTGCAACAAAAATCTCTGCCGGAGTCAGCACCGGAATCGGAAGCCATGTGGATGATATTGAGGATAAGGGAGATGACCAGTTCGAGATTTCTGACGGACGTTCCGTAGATGAGGTTTATCAGGCACTTCTTTCCAATAATATGCAGCCGGTTATGAGTGATTATATCTATGTATAGAGATCTTATTGCCGTAACAAACCGCCATCTCTGTTCCTGTCCTTTTACAGAACAGATTACCCGTGTCTGCAAGCTGCATCCGAAAGCTCTGATCCTGCGTGAAAAAGATCTGCCGGAAGAGGAATATTTTTCTCTTGCCCGGCAGGTGAAGGAAATCTGTGAACAGTTTAAAGTTCCGTTTATTCCGCATTTTTATCCAGCCGTTGCGAGAGAACTCGGCTGCGACAGGCTACATTTACCACTTCCACTTTTGCTTGAAAATCCGAAAGTGGTTTCCGATTTTCATACAGTTGGAACTTCCATCCATTCTGTTTCTGAAGCAGTCGAAGCGGAAAAGCTGGGAACTTCCTATCTCACAGCAGGACATATTTATGTTACCGACTGCAAGAAAGGGCTCCCGCCACGGGGACTTCCATTTCTGCAGAATGTATGCCAAGCTGTGCAGATTCCGGTTTATGGCATTGGCGGAATCAAAATTGATGAAGCACAACTGCACGAACTGAAAAATGCCGGTGCTGCAGGAGGTTGTGTGATGTCAGGGATGATGCACATTTGACCGGTCATTCCTCAAAATAAAAAAGGCACTATGCAGGGTAGCATATCAAACTGATATTGTCACCTTGCACAGTGTCTTTTTTATTTCACCCGAAGTTGCACTCCTTTGCCTTCTTCTACTTTTATATTTCTGTCTGTCCGTACAATAATATGTTCATGATTCATTGTTTCAACATAATACTGTCTGTAAAACCCAAGAAATTCTTCCTGTCTTACAATTCCTTTCACAGAACCTTCTGCTGCAAATTCCAGTTCCTCCGGTCTGCAGCATATTGTATTTCCATGGATATCAGTAAAACGGTTGGATATTCCAAGGAAATCTCTTGCAAAATCATTCTGTGGATGCAGATACACCTCTTCCGGCTTTCCAATCTGAACCAACTTTCCCTGATCCATAATAGCGATCTGATCTCCAAGTACCATTGCCTCTTCCTGGTCATGCGTTACAAAAACCATTGTAATTTCATATTTCTTCTGGATTTCACGGATTTCTTCCCTCATTTTTACCCGGAGTTTCGCATCCAGATTACTAAGCGGTTCATCCAGAAGAAGCACCTTCGGTTTTGTGATCAGAGATCTGACCAGTGCTACTCTCTGCTGCTGTCCTCCGGAAATTTCCCCGATCGATGCCCCGGCATATTCTTCCATATCTACGATTTTCAGATATTCCATACCCATTTCTCTGGCTTCTTTTTTTCGGATGCCACGGAACTTCAGACCATAGATCACATTTTCCAGAACACTCATATGTGGAAATAATGCATAAGACTGAAAAACAGTCGATACCGGACGCTTCTCCGGAGCCAGTGTGGTGATATCCTGGCCATCAACCAGGATTTGCCCTTTATCTGTTTTTAAAAATCCACTTATCATTTTGAGTGTTGTCGTTTTTCCACAGCCGGATGCTCCCAGAAGACACAACAGTTCTCCCTTTGGAAGGGAGAGTGATAAATCTTTTACTACTTCTTTTTCACCAAAACTTTTACTTATGTTTTTCAGTTCTAAATACACGTTTCTTTTTCCCTTTCCATGCAACAATTATCGAAAACAGCACATTTACTGAAATTGTGATCACAATAATAAATGTCGCAATCATAGATGCTTCTCCATACCGACCTGTGTTAATGCAATCAAATAATGTAAATACTGCAATCTTCTGTCCCGGTGTCACCAGGAAAATAACTGCTCCTGCCGTAACCATCGCACTTGTAAAATTATTGATAAATCCCGTTGCAAATGCCTGCTTTACATTCGGAAGAATGACATCTTTCATTACCAGAAATTTATTCGCTCCAAGATCCCGCGCTGCTGCATCAAGCTCTGTACTGATCTGCAAAAGGGAGGATGCCGAAGCCTTCGTTGTAATTGACATCTGTTTATAGATCATATTCAAGATAACAATGACCGCTGTTCCGGTAAGTTTTAACGGTTCATGATTAAATGCCAGAATATATCCGATTCCAAAACAACTTCCCGGAAGCATATACGGAAGTGTAATAATAAAGTCCAGTACTCCGCCAAATTTTATCTTTCGTCTTTCAATATAATATGAAAGTAAAATACCGATCAGACTGCCGACTATTGCTACAATAAGCGCATATTCCACACTTCGGATAAATGTATCCATATTCCGTTCCAGAAGTGCGTCCAGATACATCGTTGTAAATGTGATTTTCCCACGTAAGTTTCTACTGAAACTGTTTAGAAAAATGGATCCGTATTCAAGCGCCATCATTACAAAAAAGATACCTGCGCCCAGCCATACAATCACTGCTGACAGCCCACGAACCCGGAATGTATCTCCCGCTTCTACCGTCTTATTACTATTTCCGCTGATGACTTTTTCATTTTTCTGCATTAGATAGCGGTACAGGATAAAAACAAGAATCGTCGGGATCAGAAGCAGTACATTAAGTGCCGCACTCTTATCCAGTCTGGAATATCCGATTACCTGCATATAAATTTCCGTCGAAACTGTTTCAAAACGTCCTCCGATTACCACCGGCGTACCAAAATCCGCAATCGATCGAATAAAGGAAAGTAAAAAACAACTGAGTAAAACCGGCCTTAGCAAAGGAACAATGATTCTCCACAAGGTATATCCCGACGGAGCTCCCAGATCAGAGGAGGCTCTTACAAGCGACATATCCGTTTTTTGCAGCATTCCGATGATCATCAGTGCATTCAGCGATGAAAAAAATAACGTCTGCATAACGACAACACCGACCCATCCGTATGGATTGACGGAAAGCCCAAGAATTCCTTTTGTGATCAGGCCATTTCTTCCGAATAGCTGGATATAAGCAAGTGAAGCTATAAAAGGCGGTGAAACCATACTGATCAGCAAAATACATTCCAGAAATTTCCCCAGTTTTTTTCCTGCTGTCCATACGCAGATTGCCACAAAAAGTCCGGAAATTGTAGAGAAAAATGCCGATAACACACCTACAAATACACTGTTTTTTACAAGCAGCAGATTGTTGCTGAAAATACTTTTATATACCTCTGTTGAGAATCCATTTTCTCCAATAAAGCTCTGCCTTATCATACAAAGCAGCGGATATAAAATAAAAAGCAGAACTCCCGCCACCATTACCGCTAATATAAAATAATCTAAAATATTATAAAAATGGGCATCATAAAATGATGCCCGTTTTTCTCTAGGTTTTCTATTCTTCACCTTTATCTCCCATCAAAGTATTCCACTTATCAAGAATTGTAGTTCTTTCTGCTCCAAAAAGTGAAAGATCTTCTTTCATCAGTTTGCTCTGGTCAAAATCGAGTTCAAGTCCTTCTATACTTGGTTTTACTAATAAACAAGTATTTTTATGATCGATTTCTGCAAGCATCTTCATATTTTCATCATCTGAGAAGAACCATTTGATAAATGCTTTTGCTGCTTCTGTGTTTTCTGCATTTGCAAATGCTGCAACACCTTCCGGAACATATGGCATTCCATCTGTCGGATATACAACTTCAACATCTGCCTGTTCTTTCAGTTCATCTAAAGTTCCATCAATATAAGTAATACCGATTCCAACTTCACCGGCTGCAGTCTTAGTGCTCGGATCAGAACCACGTTTTGAGTAATAATCTACATTCTTATTCAGATCTTCAAAGTATTTCCAGCCTTCTTCTTCTCCCTTTGTCTGAAGAAGTGCATTTACTACTGCGTAGTTTGTTCCTGAAATAGCCGGGTTAGACATCAGAACTTCACCCTGATATTCTTCTTTTGTAAGATCATCCCAGGACTTTGGAGCTTCAAGTCCTTTCTCTTTTAAGATATCATTGTTAACAATAAATCCTACAACTGTAACACCTTTAGAGAACCAGTAATTATCACTGTCCTTATATTCCGGTGCAAGATCATCTGCTGCATCAAAATCTACCTTTTCAAGAAGGTTATTATCTTTTGCATCCATAAATGCATCGATTCCGCCCCCGAACCACAGATCAGCTGCCGGTGTTCCACCTTCTGCTTTGAGCTTTGACAATACTTCTCCAGAAGACATGGAAATAAATTCTACCTTCGGTCCTACTTCTTCTGTAAACTTATCAAACAATGGCTGATAAGCATCACCTGTTGTAACAACCTTCAGAGTTCCTTCCAGTTTCTTTGTCTCTTTGTCGTCTTTCTTGGTTTCTTCTTTTTTTGTAGTCTCTTCCTTTTTATCTGAGCTTCCACAGGCTACCATACCTGCTGCCATTGATACTGCAAGGAGAAGAGCTGCAAATTTTTTCATTTTTTTCATAATGTTCCTCCCTTTAACATATCTCTGATATTATTCCGACATGCTTTTTACATTCTAGCACCAGATATTTTAATTTTCAAATTGTTTTTCTCTATAGATAATCATTCCTATAGTTTCTATCTATTTTTTTATTTTTATTTTCTATAAAAGAAATGCATGTGGGATACTGTACTGTCTTTACCGTTTTATTCAGTAAAAGCATTTATATCCTACACGCACTTCGTTTTACTCTCTTTTATAATTATCCCGCCAGATGAAGCACTCCGATCAGCAGAATACCACACAGTCCATAGTAAGCTACAACCGCAACAAGGTCGTTGATGGTCGTAATAAGTGGTCCGGATGCTACCGCCGGGTCGATATTGATCTTCTTGAAGAACAGAGGAATCAGTGTACCCACCGCACCAGAAATTACCATTGCCACCATCAGAGACAGACCGATACAGCCGGATACCGCATACGCGAATGTCCAGGTCTTTCCTTTGAAAAGTGCAATATAAAGTCCTAATACGAGGAATGATAAAATTCCAAGAATCGCACCATTTGAAAATGCGATCCGCATCTCTTTGAATACCAGTTCTACTTTCTGCTTTCCTGTCAGTGATTCATCCATCAGAACACGGATCGTTACCGCCAGTGACTGGGTACCGACGTTACCTGCCATGTCCAGGATCAGTGACTGGAAACACATAATGATCGTCAGCTGGCTTACTACCTGCTCAAATACACCTACAACAGAAGATACAACTGTTCCCAGTGCCAGCAGAACAAGCAGCCAAGGGAGACGTTTTTTCATACTCTCTTTGAGTGGCTCTTTCAAATCTTCTTCTGCAGTCAGACCAGCGAACATCGCATAATCTTCACCCATCTCATCATCGACCAAATCTACAATGCTCTGGGATGTGATAACACCGAGAAGTTTATTATCGTTATCCAGGATCGGAATAGAATTTTCCGAATAATCTTTCAATTTTTCGATACAGTCATCGATCAGCTCATGACCGTATACATATGGATATGATGTCACGATCAGATCCTCAAGACGTGTATCCTGTCTTGCCGTGATCAGATCCTTCAGATCCATCGCACCGTAGAAGGTGTGATCCGCTGTCACCATAAAAATTGTAGAAATATTGTCATTTTTTGCTGCCTGACTGACAAGTTCGGTCATCGCCTGCTTTACAGTAAGATTCTCTCTGATCTCAATGTAATTCGTGGTCATTCTTGAACCGATCTCTTCATCATCGAATGCAGCAATAACTGCCATATCCTTTCTGGCTTCATCATCCATCAGCTCTAGCAAAAGAGCTCTCTTTTCTTTTGGAATCATCCGCAGTACATCTACAACCGCATCTGTTTCCATTCTGGAAAGAATTGCTGCTGCTTTCCGCACATCCATCTCATCCAGATATTCAGCAGCCTGCTTTTCATCGATATACTCGAAGATATCCGCAAGCATGTCCAGATTCAGAATCCGGCACAATTTCCGCCGCTCTGCAACGGAGAGATCCGGGAATACATCTGCAAGGTCATTCTCATGGTAGTCTTCCAGTTTGTTTCTCATAATTCCCGGAGAGGCATTGCTTCTTACAATGCCCAGGATCTCAGCTCTGTAGTCCTGGTAGTCCTGATAATCCTGTGTATTTTCCATAACTTTCGCCCTCCTTATCCTTTTTCCAGCACAAAAACATGCAGAATCAAAGTCTAAAATTCTCCACATTTCTGTCTTTCATCCAATATTCAATTATGAATGTCAATACGGGAAAACAGGATAAGAAATGCTATACGAACAAACAGAATGAACTGCTGCCATTTTCCCATCCTGCGTATATACTTCGCCCATGACTATCACAACTGTCCATTCTGTTCACCTGCCTTTTGTTTGAATTTGATTAAGAAGTTTTCAACTTCCTACGCTATTATAATACCTTAGTCTACAAAATTCAAACCTTTCTGTTTATAAAATTATTTTTTTATCAACTTTTTTCTTATTTTAACACTTACATCATTTTATGATTTTTCTGCCCTCTTCTTTTCCCACTCGTATTTTATTTATGCATCCGATCTCGCATAAGAATTCTTCATCTGATTGCTCAGTTCGTACAAAACCTTAGACAGTGTATCCGAAGTTTCCTTCTTCACCATCTTCGCAATCTCCCGGTTCGCTTCCCGTTTGATCTGCATACGCTTTGCTATATCACTTTCTTTCGTAAGATCGTCATCATACCGGTTTATGATCTGATGTGCCTTTGCCATCACATGTTCCTGGTAACGCTCAATATGGAAAATAGACTTTTTATAAGAAGCATCTGCCATCGCGGCGATCATTCTGCTTGACCAGTAGAAGTTCTCTGTTGAAACTTCCCCTGTCGTATTTGCAAAATATTCCGGTGTTTCATCAATATCTGCATAGAATGGAGCCATTACATTAAATGCATTTGATGCAAATGCCACCCATTCAATTGCACGGGAATCTTCCGGCTGATCCGGTCTCATCTGGATCAAAGACATAAAATCATTTCGATTGATACCAATGGAACGATAAGCACCATTCATTGATTTGTCCCCGTAAGCTCCATACGGATCATAAGGTGTTCCCTGATAATGTGAAGACAGAACATATTTTACATCTTCTACTGTAACCTTCTTTTCCGGAACCATACACCACGGAATATCATCGGATACTGGTGTATAATCTGCATCCGGTCCGTCCCAGCTGTATGAATTTGGATTCAGGTAACGTTCCATAAACCAGGCTCTCGGTGTATTGTATACATGATCCGAGTCATCATGGCTTCCAAAAGCATCTCTTGGATTTAAGCTTCCATCCATGGACGGGTTCAGATGATATTTCTCAATGAATTCCTTCATATCCGGAGAACACATATAATTTTTCTGCTCACCAAGTGCATCTTCCAGATCAAATTCATCCATTCCAAGCTGGTTCGGCATCACCACATAAACCTCATCCGGCACTTTTCTGGCAATCCAGTGATGTCCGCCGATTGTTTCCAGCCACCAGATCTCATTTACATCCTCGAATGCAATCCCATTCATCTCATAAGTACCGTATTTCTCGAGAATACTTCCAAGTCTCTGCACGCCTTCTCTTGCGCTGCGGATATAAGGAAGCACGATATATACAATGTCCTCTTCCCCGATTCCACCTGCAATTTCTTCCTGGTCGTCTGACTTCGGCTGATATGTAACCAACGGATCCGCTCCAAGCACACGTGGATTGGATGTGATCGTTTCGGTTGCCGTCATTCCTACCTGTGCTTCATTTACCCCGCTTGCCGCCCAGATTCCTTCCCCCTTGACTGCGTTCGGCATGGCGGTATAACGCATCGGATTCTCCGGTAATTCTATTTTCACATGCGAAATCACTGATTCATATACCTTCGGCTGATCTTCCGGATGAATCACCACAAATTTTTTCGGCATATAAGCGCCTGACGGTGAATCATCATTCCTTGCGATCATCGTAGAACCGTCATACGATGCCTTTTTTCCAACCAGTATTGTTGTACAAGCCATTTTATTTTCCTCCTGTTATCTCCTGACAAAATTTTTTTCGTCTAATTGAAATTATAGAATCATTCCTTCTTTTTTTCAACCACCAGACAATTTGTTTGTATTTCAAATTTTTCGTGGACGAATTCGCAAAAACAAGGTAAAGTAATTTTATAAACTTTACACTTTACTTGAGAGGAACTTCCTTATGAATAATGACAAGGATAATGCAACTTTATATGCTGAGCTGAAAGCCGAACGTTTTATGACAGATCAGATTTCCCTGCTTCATGAAGCAGAAGATCTGGCTGACGGTATCAATTTTATGCTCAAATCGATCGGAGAATTTACAGGCGCCGACCGTGCTTATATATTTGAAACCAGTGAAAATCATACTTCTACCAATACTTATGAGTAGTGCGCCGCAGGAGTCACCCCGCAGATCTTACGGATCTTCATATTCTTGTTGTAGAGGATAATGAACTGAACCTTGAGATTGCTGTTTTCTCTCTGGAAGCCGCAGGACTTAATGTATCCACAGCCATCAACGGACTGGAAGCCGTCCAGCTTTTTGAAAAATCAAAGCCATATGAATACGACATCATTCTTATGGATATTATGATGCCGGTTATGAATGGTCTGGATGCCGCAAAGGCGATCCGCGGACTTTCCCGCCCTGATGCCCCAACGGTTCCAATCATTGCCCTCAGCGCCAATGCTTTTGCGGAAGATATCCAGAAGTCAAAGAATGCCGGAATCAATGAGCATCTCGCAAAGCCACTGGAAATGGATAAGGTGTTGAAAGTGATTGCATCATATTGCAAGTAGCAGAAAGAAACAGATACTCGCTATGTATTGCATATTTTTTCAGAGTTTCTGTTTTATAAAAAATCGGATTATCAGGCGATCTGTCATTTCCCCGATAATCCGATTTTTATTTTACTTACATCTCAAATGCTTTCTTTATACTGTCATAATGCAGAAACTTTCCTTCTGCCGCAAATGCCTTAATTTCATCTAATGTTGCAAACATATAACCATCTGTCTCTGCCTCTTGAAGATGGAGATCTTTTTCATCAATATCCATCACAAAACGATACACGTCTACGAAATAATTATCTCCTTCCCCCGGATTCTCTCTCTTGTAAGTGAAAAGATAACCTCCGTCTGCCTGGCTTACATCCAGTCCTGTTTCTTCTCTGACTTCTCTTAATACAGCATCGTAAGACGCTTCTCCCGCCTGCGCAGCACCGCCGGATACCTCCCACCAGCCCGGTGCCCAGGCTTTCGTCATTACCCTTTTAGTGATCAGAAATTTCCCGTCCGGTCTTGCTACAACGCCAAGAACAGTAAGGTGATACTCCCCGTTCTTCAGACACCAGTCATTGCGCTTCATCGTTCTTCCTGTTGGTTTCTTATCTGCATCATAAATATCCCATAATTCCATTGTCTGCATCTCCTGTCCGTCTTGTCTGTAGTTTCTTATGTCATTATAATATGTCTTTTAAGACTTCACAATCCTTTGCAGACGAAAAAATCATTTTGCAAAATCTTATTTGCAATATTCATCAACAGCTTCTCTCCGCCATCCAGTTTCTTCTTGTCCCCCGCCTCTCTGTAAATCCTACAATATCTTTCAGCAGAATAATCAGTTCAAATCCGCTCCGGTACGGATAATCCCTTCCCCAGATGTGGACGATTCCCTGAAACGAGGCAAACTCTCTTCCCATCACCTTTAACCAGAAGATTGCTGCGTGCCCCGATTTTTTCATCTGTTCCATGTCCGGCACGTTCCCAGTCTCCAGATAACGTCTTCTTTTCTGGCATCGTCTGACCTGCGCTTTTCTCAGAAGCACGCCATTCTGCTCGCAAGTTTCATCCAGATACAGCAAAAGCCCGTCAAATCCTGTGAAATTGATCTGTGCATCCTCTCTTTTGGCATCCTTCCAGTACAGAATATTTCCAGACGGAATCCTCCCTTTTTCCCAGTACATCCGGATAAAGAAAAGCTCCCCGATATGTCTGTTATCATCCAGCGACCGGTCTTCTGTTTTTTCAGCAAATACTGTCTGCATTTTTATCCCCCTCATTTATATTTATCCTCTTCTTTTTTCTTCCTTTTCCAGCACAAGATCACGCCTGCCACGAATACATTAAGACCGATTGCAGCATACCATCTCCGATACGTCTTCTCGCCTGTCCGGATCGGCTCCGCTCTCTCCGTCACCTCACAGCGTACGCCCCGCACCAGAAGCCGTTTGGTATTGATACCGTAAGGCGTACATGTCAGTAATGTGCAGTAATCCTTCTCCTTATCCAGGGCAAGCAGTCCCGTTTCCTCCGGTTCTACAATATCGATCCGATCGATTTGATAGAAAATCGTCTGCCGGAGCACTGTAATTGTAAAATAGTCTCCCACCTTCAGCTTGTCCAGATCCGAGAAAAGTTTCGCCCCCGGCAGTCCTCTGTGGGAAGAAAGCACCGCATGTGTTCCCTTTCCGCCTATCGGGAAACTGCTTCCTTCCACATGTCCTGCGCCATTGCAGATTGCAAAATCACCCGTTCCATGGTAAATCGGAAGTTTCAACCGGATTTCCGGAATTTCCAGATATCCCATCACACCGTCAGATGTCATATTCAAAAGTGCTCCATAACTATCAGCATTTTTGTCATTCGGCACTGGGTTATTCTGTTCCAGAAGCATCACATTATACGCTCTTGTCTGTGCGATTATTTTCTCTTCCTTCCTGGCATCCAGCTTCTCCACTGACCTTTCATATCCATCTACCACCCTGCTTTGCCGACCGACATTCCAGATCTTTCCGACTTTTGGATAGAGCATGACCGCGATTCCCACAAGAAGGATTCCTGTCCATATAAAAAAGAAAAGTCTTCCCCTTCGTTTCGGCTCATTCACTATCATACAATTCGTTTTCGTCTTTTTGTATTCAACAGGACAACTCCTGCAACAATTGCAATCAGTACTCCACTGACCGTAAAGATCATTTCACCTGTTCCACCTGTCCCCGGAAGAAGTTTTCCTGATTTATTTACAACAACTTTTACTTTTGCTGCAAAATCTGCATTTGTATAAGTTACCTTTGTCTCAGTCTCACTTTCTGTAACATTTCCGTTTTCATCAAGATATGTACTGGCGTCCGTCCTTGTCGCCCTGATCTTTTCGGCACTTACCAGAAATGACTCCGTCAGCTTGTTATATCCTTCTGGTGCTTTTGTTTCTGTAACTCTGTAATCACCCTTCTTCAGACCTTTGATCACCACAGCTCCATCACTTCCGGCTTTCACCTTTCCGGTTCCGGTCTGTCCGCCTTTTACAGTATACACACCGCTTTCTTCTTCTGCCTGAACCGGGAACGGCACTTCAAATTCCACTCCGGTAAGTGCCTCTCCTTTTTCATTGACCTTCTGGATCACAACCGCATAGGTATCTGTTGTTGTAGAGTCCTCTATCGAGCTTTTTCCCGGTTCCTCTGTCGTATAATTCCATGAAAATCTGGCACTGTTCTTATTTCCTTCACCGTCGATCACTGCTTTATCGTTTAACACAGCCGTATAATCAATGGTAATTCTTGCCCCGGTATCATAAAGATTTTTCCAGCCATTTTCTCCTTCATCCGCTGCCCAAGGGATCGTAACCGGGAAAGTTGTATTTTCAAACTGTTCCAGCGGTTCTTCTTCAATCATCACAGATGTGATCTTTGCTGCATCAAATCCGGTCGGAAGAGTATCTTCAATGATGAATTCCTTGATCTGCTTGTCTGCAACATAATTCGAGGTGTTGATCTGTAAACGGAAATGAACTGTTTCACCGATACTGACATTATTTTCCTTTACCTGTTTACCATCGTCAAGTACAATACTTTTCCCTCCGGCATTCCCGTCATTCCCCGGAGTCCACTGCGGCTCCTTACTGTTTTTGTCCACGATCTGCGCGTCTTTTGCAACACTCGTTACCATGATCATACCGCCATCTTTTAAAGTGCTGGTGACATAATAGTAGCCGTATGGAAGACCGGTGATTTTTAATATAGAGCCATCGGAAGTTTTACTGCATACTTCCTTTCCATTTTCTTTTATCCAGGCAATTGCCCCTTCTGAAAGTTGCTCTTTAGATCCAGCTTCATATGCATCCTCAGTCGCAGTTATATTTCCTGCTGAATCCTTTTTAAAATAAGGATTTTCAGAAATATTTTTTTTTGTATATGCTACCGAAGTCCCTTCCGCATTCACTTTTGCATCAAATATCTTATAAATTGTATAATGAATCCCTTTTGATGCATTCTCAATCGTAATACTGCCATTACTTCCTGCCCCCGATACACTTTCCTGTGCAAATGCCGTCACCGACACCCCCACGATCGTTACTGCCATTACCAAAACGGATAACAGCCGTCTCAATTGTCTCATTCTTTCTCCTCTCTTTCTTTTTATTTTCGGATCCTTTCCTCATTTTACACATCCATACAACCGATTTCCGTTTCTTTTCCGTCCAAAAACCGTTTCTTTTTCATCCTTTTTTCGTTTCTTTTACAAAATCTTTTGGACCATTCAATTTTTATTCCTTTTACAGCAGACATTCACAATCAAAAAACTGTACAAAGAATGTGTAGTCCAATAAAATCTCTTCAAAAAAATCGGGAGGCTGTCTGATAACAGTCTCCCGATTTTTGCTATATTTCCCATTATTCTTTTTGATTCAACAACGTTCCCAAAGTGTTTTCCGCCCAGCTGTAATTCGTCATATACACTCCTTTAAACAGCTTTTTATGTTTTTCCTCATCCTCCAGGTAGTCATACAGATCACACTCCACATGCTCTGTGCGGATACGGCTCTCCTGATTTACCCGGTGCAGGACTCTTTCGATTCCGTATGCATTTAACGTTCTCCGAAGTTCTTTTACCACTTTGCGGAATTTATCTTTTATTCTTTTTTCTGTACATTCATCCTCCCATAAATAACTGATTGCATCCCCCGTCGTCACAAATCCTCCTCTTCTGTCAACCAGAAGTGCCAACAGTTCTTTGGCTTTCTTACATGAAAAAGGAATCGTTTCCCCATCCACAAAAATATCAAAATAACCGAATGTGCGGATTACAATCCTTTTCCCTTCCATCTTTGTCAACTCACTATACATTCTCTTTTCCCCCTTCATTTAATGAGAATCTTTATCATCATACACTATCCAAATGAGCAGACTCAACATTCCATGCCAAAACATTACTTTCGTAACTTTTTCACACTATTCGACATTCCACTTTAACACTCTCTTCTTCTGAAATCTTTCATCTCTTTTCCATCTAACGCTGCATATTCCAGAACATCATCTGTGTTATATACAAGCTTTAATGAAAAAAACGGCTGCTCATTTTCGAGGAGTTCAAAAAAGATCCGATCCCCTTCCCACAATTCCAGTTCTCCGATCTTAGACTTTTCTACCCATTCCAGTTCTCCTTCATCACACGCAATCGGCGTTCCTGTAAAACCATCTGCCGTATAAAGCGACATATATTCTACTACATCTTCGCCATATACAAAGGTTACAATCCCACGATATCTCCAGGATGTCAGCGTGTATCCTGTCTCTTCCCATACCTCACGAAGAAGACATTCCTCCGGACTTTCCCCTTTTTCAAAATGACCGCCTACTCCGATCCACTTGTCTTTATTGATATCATTTTCTTTGATAGTCCGGTGAAGCATCAGATATTTTCCATCCTGTTCAATATAACAAAGTGTGCTTAATTTTACCATTTTACGTTCCCTTTCATACACAAAATATTTTGACCCCTTTGATACCAGATTGCTACGTGCT
>OFRZ01000210.1_pt1 | contig 61116 bp, 55 predicted proteins | sample 1543181 | NCBI WGS metagenome assembly OFRZ01 (sample SAMN04209245, study PRJEB22552) | human gut metagenome | biome: gut; material: feces | host: Homo sapiens | place: USA: Oklahoma | reverse complement strand
AAGACGGATGCAGATGCCACGCTTGGAGCGTCCTTGAAGCTCAAAGTAAAAGAAAAAGTTACTCCGACGATTATAATCAGTAGTCCAACTGCTGGAGCTTATATCACTAACAACAAGCCGATAATTGTGTGGACAGTTACGGATGATGATTCGGGCGTTAACCCAGCTACAATCGGCATTACGATCGACAATGGCTCTAAAGTGACTGGTGAGGAGATCAAGAAAGAGACCGTTTCCGGCGGTTACAAATGCACTTACACACCGACTGCTGCTGTTGCAGATGGAAGTCATACGGTTAAGATTGATGCGTCTGACTATGATGGTAACGCAGCAACAGCGAAGACGGTCACATTTAAGATTGACACAGTGCCGCCGACTCTGTCTGTCACATCTCCTGCTGACAAGCGTGTCACAAATAAGACTGCTATCACAGTCACAGGTAAGACCAATGACGCGACATCCAGTCCGGTAACCGTGACAATCAAACTTAACAGCGGATCTGCTGAGAGAGTAGAAGTTGGAGCGAACGGATCATTTAGCAAGGATCTGACGCTGGCGGTAGGTAACAACACAATCACTGTAGTGGCCAAGGATTCTGCTGGCAAGAGTACGACTGTCACACGCACTATTGTTGTTGACCAGACAGCGCCTGTTATTAAATCCGTCACAATCACTCCGAATCCTGTGGATGCAGGCAGAACATATGTAATCAGCGTAGACGTCACCGATTGATAAGGAGGAACTATGGTTGTACGAGTCTACGGCAAGGTGGATGGTCACGATTTGATATTTTCAAAATGCAGTAATGGCACCTGGGACGTCCAGGTGCCGTACGATGAAGATGGAGAATATGTGGCCGAAATTGTGGCAGAAGACGAGGCTGGAAACATTGCATACATTGCGACACTTTTGTATGCAATTTTGAATGGAGAAATATGCTTTCACAAAATCGTAAAGAAATTTGAAATCGATGCTATGCCATTTAGATGGACCTTTGCTGCACAGGGTGGCGGATATGGTTTTTTAAAAATTGGCAGAGGGTATATCTTCGAGCTTAAGAAGCCAACCTGCAGAAAGGAGAAATGATGGTCAGATTTCTACTTGGAGAGGATAAATATGTTCGTTTCCTGATCCATTCCACGGTCGATGAAAGATTTGTCATTAAAGAAGCGAACTGGAGATTGCTTTTAAACGGAAAAGAAGAGTCTAGCGGGATGTGTGATGTCGAGCAAAAGGATGATTCTTGGGAAATTAGTTCGAAAATTAGCCCGATGCGGGTTAGCAGCTACTACAAGCTTGAATTAAAGGTTAAAATCAGAGACGAGACAATCATGCACAGAGAAGACGTTGAGGTGAGATGATGAGGATGGAGAAAGTTGCTCTAGTTCCAAATCCTGTGAATGCAAGAGCTAGATTTGTTGTGAGTGTTTCGCTTCCAATCAATCAATATGTCTCCAAATTCACCAACGCTCAACTTAAAAGCTATAAGAACGAAGATATGATTGTAGCGCATACGAATGCACAATTGAAATCAAAGCGAAATGTAGAGTTAGCACGACATCGGCATTGCGAAATCAGAAGATTTGGGGGTGAATAAAATTGATTCCGACAGAAGTGGTAGTAGCTCTAATTACTTTGGTAGGTAGCGGAGTTGGAAGCTTAGCGGGCGTGATTGTATCTGCAAAGTTGACAACCTACCGGCTGGAGCAGCTTGAGAAAAAGGTTGACAAGCACAATACAGTTATCGAGCGGACTTATAAGCTCGAGGAAATAGAAGCGGTTATCCAGGAGCAGATCCGTGTAGCAAACCATAGGATTGCGGACCTGGAAAAGCAAATGGAGGGATAAGGATGAGAGAAAGACTTGCAAAGTTAATTGATGTCAAAAGCCTTATGACTCTTGCTCTGACGGCTGGATTTATCGGCCTTACCTGTACAGGTGAGGTATCAGGGCAGGAGTATTTAAGCATTTTCACAATGATTATCGGGTTTTATTTCGGAACCCAGGCAGAAAAAGCGAAGAAATAGGAGGACAAAAATATGACATGTAAAGTACACGGAAATGTAAACGCAAACGATGCTCACAACTATAGCGCAAAAAAAGCCGAAAAGATGGGGCATCCGGAACTCACCGTAGATCCGGAGTGCGCCTGTGACGTAGGATGTACCGGTCCAGCTCTGGAGGGCAAGGGGAATACTCCGGTAGGACCGGGCAAAGAAGGAAAGGGAAATACTCCGGTAGACCCAGGAAAAGAAGGGAAAGGAAATACACCTGTTGGACCTGGATGTTAAAGGAGGTGATCCACCTATCTCCCCAGACAGCCGGGGTGATGGCTGCCATTGCGACATCGCAACAGTGAGGCGGGGTGCTCCGCCTCTTTTGTATTTGGAAAGGAAGGCTAAGACTATGACTTTTACAGAAGCATTTAAAATTATGAAACAGGGCGGAAAGGTAAAGCTGCCAAGCTGGGGAGAATACTGGTTTTGGAATTCTGAGAAAGAAACAATCATGATTCAGTGCCGACCGAAGGATGATGACAAAGGAGAGCTCTTGGACATCAGAGAAACACAGCGCGTTGAGTACACAATGTTAAATATGCAGTCTGATGAGTGGATGATAGCTGATGATAGCAATTGCCCAGTACTTGGTGGCGTAAATACATTTTCATTTTCTGACGCAATTAGACATCTTAAAAGAGGTAAGAAAGTAGCACGCAAAGGATGGAATGGGAAAAAGCAGTATATCCAGTTAGCAACATCGATTTCATATAAAACCGCTGACGCTGAAATTGTCAACTGCAACCATGATGCCATTGGGAATAAAGCAATTGCATTCGTAGGTACTAGCGGAGTGCAGATGGGATGGCTGGCATCCCAGGCAGATATGCTGGCCGATGATTGGGTATTTGCAGAATAGGAGGGCACTATGAGAGATATCACATTATGCCATCCGCGTCTCCAGGCGCTGACTGCGCAGCTCGTTGATAAGTGTGTCGGTGCAGGTTTGCCGATTAAAATCGGGGAATCTTTCCGGAGCGTCGCCGAACAGGACGCTTTGTACGCACAAGGACGCACGCAGCCGGGCAGTATTGTCACCAATGCAAAGGGCAGTAGCTACAGCAGCCAGCACCAGTGGGGCATCGCAGCTGATTTCTACCGGGCAGATGGAAAAGGCGCCTATAATGAGTCTGGAGATTATTTTAAGAAAGTCGGAGAGCTTGCCAAAAATCTGGGGCTTGGATGGGGCGGCGATTGGAAAAGCATCGTAGACAAGCCACACGTATATTTGCCGGATTGGGGCAGCGGTACTGGGATTTTGAAACAGAAATATGGGACATTTGAGGCGTTTAAAAAGACCTGGGCGGCGGAGAACAGCACGGTACCAGAACAGTCAAAAACGGTGATCACCGATCTTAAAGAAATTAAGAGCGGCATACGCGGGTTGAGAGTCACTGCGTCCTCACTTATCATACGAACAACTCCAAAAGGTACAGACACAGGCAAGCGCTACACCAAGGATCAGCGTGTGCAGCCAATTAATAAATGCTTTGCCGACGGCGATCCGTGGATCCAGACTGCAGACGGCTGGATATCCGGCAAATACCTTGAGGGCTGGCTTTTACAGGATGGGAGCTGGTGGTATCTACTGAGCGGTTACACCTACCACCATGATACGGTCTACTTGATTGACGGGCAGGCGTATGCGTTTGATTCGGATGGCTGGATGATTACCGCAGATCGGATAGCAGAGGACGGACATATACGATAAAATATGATGAAAAACACCAAAAACCCTTGTAAATAAAGGAAAAATCCAGCATTTACAAGGGTTTCCGCATCCATCAAAAAAAGCAGATAACGGGAATCGAACCCGCCTTTCCAGCTTGGGAAGCTAGCGTTCTACCGATGAACCATATCTGCAAATATATATTAAGTATACTGTTTTTTCTGAAAAAGTCAAGAAATTTATCTTGCCAAAAAGGGAGGAAAGTTACTGTACACGGGTAGGCACTTTTGGGACCGAAAGAGACAAATATATTCAAAACCCCCACAAAATGCCCTCTTAACACAATTTATATTTCAAAAACTCGCAGAAGGTGTTATAATAATTCCGTATGGATTAGGGCGCGGTTTTCAGGCACCCTTTTTCCGTCATAGGAAAGTGTTAAGGCACATTTTTTATTTTGTATATAAAATAGAGATTTTCTGTATCGGTATGGCGGATAAACAGAAAATAACGGAGGAAACTATGGATATAATCATTATCGGATGCGGCAAGGTTGGTACGACGCTGGCGGAGCAGCTTGTCCGGGAGGATTACAATGTGGTGATGATCGATACGTCTGCGGAGCGGATGCAGCGGGTGTCAGATGATATCGATGCGATCAAGCTGGTGGGAAATGGTGCCAGCATTTCCATGCAGATCGAGGCAGGTGTGCAGACGGCGGACATGCTGATTGCCGTGACAGGGTCGGATGAGATGAACCTTCTCTGCTGCCTGATTGCGAGAAAAGTGGGGCATTGCCACACGATTGCGCGTGTGCGGAATCCGATTTACAGCAATGAGCTTACCTTTATCAAGCAGCAGCTGGGAATTTCCATGATTATCAACCCGGAATATGCGGCGGCGACGGAGATTTCGAGAATTCTGCGCTTCCCGTCAGCGATCAAGATCGATCCATTTGCCAAGGGAAAGGTAGAGCTTCTGAAATTTAAGGTAAAACCGGAGTTTAAGCTGGACGGGCTTTCGGTCATGGATATTGACAGCCAATTCCGCTGCGATGTCCTGATCGGCGGTGTTGAGCGCGGCGATGAGGTAGCGATCCCGGATGGTAAATTTGTGATTAAAAACGGGGATATGGTGTCGATTATCGCCTCCCCGGCAAATTCGGCAGAATTTTTCCGCAAGATCGGCATCCAGACAAACCAGGTCAGAAATACGCTGATTGTCGGAGGCGGTACGATTGCTTATTATCTGGCGAAACTTTTGGCGGCGATGAAGATCCGGGTTAAAATTGTGGAGAAAGATAAAGCGCGCTGCGAGGTTCTGACAGAGCTTCTGGACGATGCGTTGATCCTCAACGGCGACGGAACGGATCGGCAGCTTCTTCTGGAAGAGGGGCTGATGACGGCGGAGGCATTTGTCACCTTGACGAATATGGATGAGGAAAATGTTTTCCTTGCGCTGTATGCGAAGGAAAATTCCAGCGCGAAGCTGGTGACGAAGGTTAACCGGATCGCCTTTGACGAGCTGATCAGCAAGTTGGACCTGGGAAGTCTGATTTATCCGAAATACATCACGGCGGACTACATTTTACAGTATGTGCGCGCGATGCAGAATACCATCGGCAGCAATGTGGAGACGTTGTACCATATTCTCGACAGCCGGGCGGAAGCGCTGGAGTTTGTGATCCGCGAGGAGTCGGAAGTGACGGGCATTCCGCTGATGAATTTGAATCTCAAGAGCAACCTGCTGATCGGATGCATCAACCGCGGCGGCAATATCAAGATCGCGCGTGGACAGGACTGCATCCAGCAGGGCGATACAGTGATTGTCCTGACGAGCCAGAAAGGTCTGCGGGATATCCGTGACATCCTGAGAAAGTAGGCGGCATAGATGAATTATTCGATTGTATTTTATATCATAGGCTGGATCCTGAATTTTGAGGCGGCTTTTATGGCGCTTCCGACGGCAGTGGCACTGATTTACCGTGAGTCGGAGGTATGGTGCTTTCTGGCAACGATGGCAGTATGCCTGATGGTTGGTATGCTTCTGGTACGCCGAAAACCGAAAAATCAGATCTTTTATGTGGCGGAGAGCTTTGTGGCGGTTTCTCTAAGCTGGGTTTTACTCAGTGTGATGGGAGCAGTGCCGTTTGTATTAAGCGGCTATATTCCAAATCCGATCGATGCCTTGTTTGAGACGGTATCGGGCTTTACGACGACCGGTGCAAGTATTCTGAGCAGTGTGGAGCAGCTGCCGAATTGCTTATTATTCTGGCGGAGTTTTACGCACTGGATTGGCGGTATGGGCGTTCTGGTATTCCTTCTGAGTGTCCTGCCGATGGTGGGCGGTTCCCATATGAATTTGATGAAGGCGGAGAGCCCAGGACCGATCGTGAGCCGTCTCGTTCCGAAGGTCCAGATGACGGCGAAGCTGTTATACCAGATTTACCTGGGAATGACGATCCTCGAGGCTGTGATTCTGATTCTTGGGAAAATGCCGATTTTCGACGCGATCACGATCACGGTCGGAACAGCAGGTACGGGTGGTTTTGCAATCCGGAATGATAGTCTGGCGAGCTACACGGCATTTCAGAAAAATGTCGTGACGGTGTTTATGATTCTGTTCGGAGTGAATTTTAACTTTTACTTCTTCCTGCTGATGCGAAAAATAGGACAGGCCTTTAAAATGCAGGAGGTGCGGGCGTATTTTCTAATCATTGCATCGGCGGTTGGCATCATTACAGTCAATACGGTATCACTTTGCGGCAATGCACTGCAGGCATTCCAGGATGCGGCATTCCAGGTCGGTTCGGTTATCACGACGACCGGTTACGCCACGGTGGATTTTGATAAATGGCCGCAGCTTTCAAGAACGATTATGGTACTTTTGATGTTTATCGGCGCCTGCGCGGGCAGTACAGGCGGCGGTATCAAGGTGTCGCGCGTCTTGATTCTGCTTAAATCGGTAAAAAAGGAACTGAAGCAGTACCTGCATCCGAGTGCAGTGGAGAAGATCAAAATGGATGGAAAGATCGTAGAGCATGAGGTTGTGCGCTCAACAAATGTGTTTATGGTTGCGTATGTGCTCATTTTTGCGGTATCTGTTCTACTGATTTCTCTGGATGAATACGATCTGGTGACGAATTTTACGGCGGTTACGGCTACGTTTAATAATATCGGACCGGGTCTGGCACTGGTCGGACCGACCGGAAACTTTGGGTTTTTCAGTAATTTCTCAAAAGTGGTTTTAATCTTTGATATGCTGGCAGGACGTCTGGAGATATTTCCGCTACTTCTGCTGTTTTCAAGGGAAACCTGGAAACGGTTCTAGGGGAGGAGAATACGGATGGATATACTGTTCTTTTTAACGGGGTGTCTGGGACTGGCAGAGACAATTGATTTGTTCTGCGGCAAAGATTTCCTGATTTTTATATCGGATTCGATCGATCCGAAGAAATATAACCTGAAAAAGGTGTATGCGGTTGAAAAATGGCTGTTTGCGATTGATACGCTGTCGCTGTTTGGCATGGCGTTTCATCTGGGCGGCGGTACGGGCGATCTGGTGCTGGCGGCAGTTGTGCTGGTGACACTGTTCGCACATGTGTATGTGTTTAAGAGCCGGAACTTCCGGGTGTAAGTAGATAAAAGTGGGCGTGATGTGTCTGGCATGCGCCCATTTTTGCTGCCATGATGCAGAGAAAATGGCTGGTGGCTTGTTTTGGGACAGATGCTTGAAACGGCTGACAGTGTGACTTCCGGGGGAGTGGGACACACTTTGCGTTGACAGGCATATGATATAGTATCAATGAAAAATGAAAAGGAGATTATCATATGTGTTGGTCTTGGGGTAATGGTTGTGGTCACTGCGGAGGATGCGGCGGCTGCGGAAACAATGGATGGGGCTGGAATAGCTGTGGAAATAACGGAAGAAATTCCTATCGGAGAGGTTTCAACGATGGTTATGCCATCGGCTACCGGGATGGCTACGATGCAGGAAGAGACAGCCAGTCTGGCTGCGGCTGCAGTAATAATGGCGGCTGTGGCTGCGGAAATTAGAGATGGAGATTCAGCTTGCATGGGGTGTGAACTGAGAGGAAGAAAGCCGGGCGGTGAGAGCTGCCCGGCTTTCTTCCCTTCCGTTATTAAGAACTCTAAGAATACGCTAAAAATCGGGGCAACAGGATTTGAACCTGCGACCTCTCGGCCCCCAGCCGAGCGCGCTACCAAGCTACGCCATACCCCGAAAATAAATCATAGCTGCACTTTGCCAAATTTTCAGCTGACATATACCGCCATTTGTTGAAGTATTATATGCGTATCATTATATCAAAATTACATCAAAAATCAACTATGACTTCTAAATTTTCGCTGCTGGATGTTTGTTTTTTGATGTAATTTTGATGGTTGAGTGGAATTTTACGAATCAATGGAATGGATCAATAGAATGAATATTTTCCCAATATTGACTCCAAATTTGAAAAATGGTATGATGAAAACGTGGATAATTAAAAGAAAAGGTCATAGCAGAGTCTTCGGCTGTGACCTTTTGTAGTAACCAACCCCAAGGAGAACATCATGATAAGTTTTGACCTCGACATGACCCTCTTAGACCACCGGACGGATCAGATCACACCGAGTGCGCTGGAGGCGATTGAAAAGCTGCGCCCGAAGTACAAGATTGTGCTGGCAACGGGGCGCGATATGGATAATTATTACAGTACATCGTACCGGGACATCGTCCGTCCGGATGCGATTGTACATATGAACGGGACGAAGATCACAGTGGGAGATAAGCTGCTGTTTGAGCACATCTTTGATCCGGAACTCCTGCGCCGGGTGCTAAGTTTCTGCGATGAAAAGGGCTTCGGAATCGGTATGACGGTGGGGGATGAAGATTACTATATCCATCCGGAGATCATTGCGGCTAATGATATCCGCTTCTGGGGAAGCTGCGGGCGGCAGTTCCAGGATCCGTGGAAGATGCTCACGATGCCGGTCCGGACACTGGCGTTTGTCGGCAGCCGTGAACAGGTGAAGGAGATGGAACGGGAATTTCCGACCCTGAAATTGCCGATGTTTGCGAGCGGACATGGCGCGGATGTGGTCGAGAAAGGCAATTCCAAGGCGGACGGACTCCGCAGGCTGGCGGTGTATTTTGGAGAAAAAGAAGATCTCTCCGATACAGTGGCATTTGGCGACAGCATGAATGATATTGAGGTTGTGCAGGAAGCCGGCATCGGCGTGGCGATGGGAAATGCAGTGGATGCGCTTAAAAAAGTAGCCGATTACGTGACGGCACCGATCGGGGAAGATGGAATTTATAAAGCGTGCGAACACCTTCATTTATTTTAAAGAAGTTATTTTCCTATTTTACCTGTTCCCATTTTCCTATATAAATGATATAATAGCTACCAAACGGTTATTGTCCACAGGTGAGTTTCTTTGAGTAGAAATTCCATGCAGTACAATAACAAGAAATGACTTAAAAGGCGCGTGCCTGCAAGCTTTGACTAAAAGGATGAACTGCGGCTGCAGAAATCGGCAGTGCGGCAGGGGACCGGACACGCACCGGGAAAAAAGAGAGGATGTAACAGATGGAACATTTAATTACTCCGGCTGGTTATAAACCGGTATTGGATTTGAGAGAAACACAGGTTGCTATCAAGGAAATCAAGGACTTTTTTCAGAGAGAACTGGCAAAACAGCTCAATCTGACCCGTGTGTCCGCACCGCTTTTTGTACTGCCGGAATCTGGTCTGAACGATAACTTAAACGGCGTAGAGCGCCCGGTATCCTTTGGAATTCTGGAGCAGAAAGATCGGAAGGCTGAGATTGTACATTCTCTCGCCAAATGGAAACGTCAGGCATTAAAAGAGTACGGATTTCAGGAAGGTGAAGGCCTTTACACCGACATGAGCGCGATCCGTCGTGATGAGGATACAGACAACATCCATTCCATTTATGTGGATCAGTGGGACTGGGAGAAGATCATCAGTAAAAAAGATCGTACCCGTGAGACACTGGAATCCATTGTCCGTTCGGTTTACAAGGCACTGAAAGTGACCGAGGACTATATGGCATATGAGTATGAGTACATTGGACGTTATCTTCCGGAAAATATTACATTTGTGACGACCCAGGAGCTGGAAGATATGTATCCGGATTGCACACCGAAGGAGCGCGAGTACAAGATTGCGAAGCTGCACGGTGCGGTATTTATTGAGCAGATTGGTGACAAGATGAAATCCGGTGAGAAGCACGATGGTCGTGCCCCGGACTATGATGACTGGAAATTAAACGGCGATATTCTGGTATATTATCCAGTTCTGGATATCGGACTGGAGCTTTCTTCCATGGGTATCCGTGTTGATGAGGATTCCCTGAAAGAGCAGCTGGTAAAAGCGGGATGTGAGGAACGCGCGGAGCTGCCATTCCAGAAAGCAGTTCTGGAGGGAGAGCTTCCGTATACAGTCGGCGGCGGTATCGGTCAGTCCCGTATCTGTATGTTCTTTCTGCGGAAAGCTCATATCGGAGAGGTGCAGGCATCGATCTGGCCGGACGGTGTGCGCGCAGAGGCAGAGGCTCACAACATTCATCTGCTGTAAAAATAAAATTGATGAAAAGCTGCCCGGGAAAGTGATTTTCTGCGGCAGTTTTTTGTGTAATGGGAAGCCCATAGAATGAGAGGATAGGATATTTATATGGCGGATCATATCTATGATTTAATTATTATCGGTGCGGGACCGGCGGGATATACGGCAGCGCTGCGTGCGGCGGCGATGGGGATGGATGCAGTCCTGATCGAGAAAAAAGCGCTGGGCGGCTCATGCGTCAATACCGGCTGTATTCCTGCCAAGGCGCTTCTGCAGGCGACGGCAGTCTACCGGGATATGTTGAAAGCATTCCGGTTTGGCATCGTGGCGGAGAAGGTCAGCTTTGACTGGCGGCAGATGCAGATTTATAAAAATGAGTCCGTGGAATCATTCCGCTCAATGATTCAGGGAATGTTAGAAAAAGCGGAGGTGGAGATGATTCACGGCGATGCGCGCCTGCATGCGGATAATGTGGTGCGTGTGACGACCTCCAAAGGCGCATTGACGCTGAAAGGAAAAAATGTGATTCTGGCAACCGGTTCCAGCCCTGTGATTCCGGATATCCCGGGAATTGATTTGCCGCAGGTTATGACAAGCCGTGATATTCTGCGGATGGATGACTGGAATTTTGACTGTCTGACGGTCATCGGCGGCGGTGTCATCGGTGTGGAGATCGCGACGATCTTCGCGGCGCTCGGCTCCCGCGTGACGCTTTTGGAGCAGGCAAACCGTCTGCTGGAGTCGATGGATCCGATGATTTCCGAGCAGATGGAAGCAAATCTGCGTTCTAAGGGTATTGAAGTCCACTGCAATGTACAGGTCATGGAGATCAAGGATCGCGGCAATGACACGGTGTCGGTCAATTACCGTTGTGAGCGCGGCTGGAAGGAAAGCCCGGCGGACCGCGTGCTGGTGGCAGTCGGCAGACGCCCGAATATGTCGAAGGTTCTGGCGGACGATTGTCAGGTACAGTTGGAAAATGGGCGTCCGCTCATCAAGGGAACCTACCGCACGACGCAGGAAAATGTCTATGCGATCGGCGACACCGTGGCGCGGAAACGTCTTGCCCATGTGGCAGCGTCCCATGCGGCTTATCTGGTCGAAAACCTGGCGGGACGCGGACATCGGATGCAGCTTTCGGTCGTGCCGAACGGTATGTATGTCGTGCTTCCGGTTGTGCCGACCTGTATTTATACGGAGCCGGAGATTGCGGCGGTTGGATTTACGGAAAATGACGCCCGCCTTTATAATATGAAGATCAAGTGCGGTGTGGCATATATGACGGAAAATGGAAAAGCGCTTCTGGCGAGAAACAGCCGCGGTTTTGTGCGCCTGATTTTTGAGGCGTATACCAACACGCTGATCGGGGCGCAGATCATGTGTGCGCGTGCGACGGACATGATTGGAGAGATGGCAACGGCGATCGCCAACGGTCTTACGGCATATCAGCTCTCGACGGCGATGCGCGCGCATCCGACGTACAGTGAGGCGATCACGGAGGCGATCGAAGATGCGTTGAAAAATGGATAATAGAGAAACAACAGGAGGCAGAAAAATGGGACGTGAGGTTCGGGCGAAGATTGAACAGCTTCGCGAGAAGATGGCGGAGCGTGGAATGGACGCATATCTGATTCCGACATCGGATTTCCATGGCTCGGAATACGTGAGCGGGTATTTCAAATGCCGGAAATATATGACAGGCTTTACCGGTTCGGCGGGAACGGCGGTCATTACGATGGAAGAAGCAGGTCTCTGGACGGATGGCAGATATTTTGTGCAGGCGGCAGCAGAGCTTTCCGGCAGCGGGGTGGAACTTTACCGCTCCGGTCAGGAGGGCGTGCCGACGACGCTGGAATTTTTGAAAAAACATATGCCGGAACAGGGTGTTCTGGGTTTTGACGGCAGAGTGGTCGATACGGCAGAGGGCGAGCGCATCGCGAAAGCACTGTCTGGGAAAAAGGTACGCATTTCGGAGGGTGAGGATCTGGTTGGAAGCATCTGGGACGACCGCCCGGCGCTTCCGATGAACCCGGTCTGGATTCTGGAAGAGAAGTATGCGGGAAAACCGGCGGAGGAGAAGATTGCAGATCTGCGCGGGGAGATGAAAAAGCGTCAGGCGACGGTGCATCTGCTGACGAGTCTTGATGATATCGCGTGGCTTTTAAATATCCGGGGTGATGACATTGTACATACGCCGGTTGTATTGTCCTACTTGATTGTAACAAAACAGGAATTATTCCTCTTTATTCATGAGAAGGCGCTGAACGAAGAAGTACGTGCCTATCTGCATGGACTGGGCGTTCGGATCATGCCATATGAGGCGGTATACCAGATTGCATCCGCATTCCGCTATGAGCGAGTTTTATTGGAAAAGTCGAAGATCAATTACCGTCTGTTCCGGTGCCTGGATGCGAGCGTGAAAGTGATCGAGGCGATGAATCCGACGGCAGCGGCCAAAGCAGTCAAAAATCCAGTGGAACAGGAAAATATGCGCCGTGTGCATGTGCAGGACGGTCTGGTATTGGCCCGTTTCCTGCGCTGGGTGAAGGAACATGCAGGCGAAAAAGGACTGGACGAGTGGACCGCAGGGGAATATCTGGATAAGCTGCGCCTGGAACAAAAAAACTGCCTGGATATGAGCTTTACGACGATCTCTGCGTGGGGACCGAACGCGGCGATGTGCCATTATACGGCGTCTGAGACAGAGAAGAGTAGTGTACCGAAGAAGGGGCTGTATCTGGTCGATTCCGGCGGACAGTATTATGAGGGAACGACGGATGTGACGCGTACCATCGCGGTCGGACCGATCACGCAGGAAGAAAAACGCTGCTGTACGCTGGTGGCGTGCTCGATGCTGCGTCTGCTGGATGCGAAGTTTATGTATGGCTGCCGCGGTATCAATCTGGACTATATTGCGCGCGAACTCCTGTGGAAAAATGGCATGGATTTCAATCACGGAACAGGGCATGGCGTCGGCTATCTGGGCTGTGTGCATGAGCGCCCGAATTCCATCCGATGGAGGCTGCTCACATCGCCCGCTGAAAATGCGGTTCTGGAGGAAGGTATGGTTACCTCTGATGAGCCGGGTCTTTATCTGGAAGGAAAATTTGGCATCCGGACGGAGAATCTGATGCTCTGCGTGAAGGATGTGAAGAATGAATTTGGTCAGTTCATGAAATTTGAAAATCTGACCTGGGTTCCGATCGATCTGGACACGATCGACGTATCGCTGATGGAAGCGCGCGACCGCGGGCTTTTGAACGCGTACCATAAGGGCGTGTATGAGAAGCTGTCTCCGTATATGACGGAGGAAGAGAAGGTGTGGCTGGCAGAGGCGACGAGAGCGATTTAGAGGAGAAAAATAAGGAAGATACGGCAGCAAAACATTAAAAAATCAGATAAAAACCGTCATAGATAAAAGATGCTGGATATAAACTGTAAATGACCATGTAAAATAAATGCGAGGCTGGATGCATGCGCTATCATTCTTTCGACCGTGTCCGAATTTGTGAGACAACCGGAATGCAGGATGGCTATCTGCGGATCGATGTGGTAAACAGTGAAAATAATTTCCCAATTGAGGGAGCAGAGGTTTCGGTCAGTTATGGCGATTCCGGACAGACGCAGGAAGTGCTTAGAACCAATTTATCCGGGCAGACGGAGGAGATTGCGGTAGCAGCGCCTCCTGTGTCGCTTTCACTGGAAGAACAGAACCGGGAAAAGCCGTATGCGGATTATACGGTGGAAGTGCGGGCAGCGGGCTATGAGCCGGTAAAGGTAAAGGGAACGGAGGTGCTGGCGGGCGTGACGGCAGTCCAGCCGATCCGGATGATTCCGCTTCCGGATCAGACCGGAGCAGAGGAGAATATACAGATTCCGGATCATACCCTATATGGTTCCTATCCGCCCAAGATTGCCGAAGATGAGGTAAAACCGGTGCAGGAGAGCGGCGAGATCGTGCTGAGCCGCGTGGTGGTACCGCAGACGATCGTCGTGCATGACGGCGTACCGACCAATGCCTCCGCAAAAGATTACTATGTGGCATACCGGGATTATATCAAAAACGTGGCGTCGAGCGAGATCTACGCGACCTGGCCGCGTAGCACGATCGTCGCCAATGTGCTTGCGATCATGTCATTTACACTGAACCGGGTGTATACGGAGTGGTATCGGAACCAGGGCTACGATTTTACAATCACTTCCTCGACGGCATTCGATCACAAGTGGATTTACGAGCGTGATATTTTCGAGCCGATCTCAGAGGTGGTGGACGACATTTTTGACAACTATCTGTCCCGCCCCGGTGTGCGGCAGCCGATTCTGACACAGTACTGCGACGGGCGGCGGGTGTCCTGCCCGGGCTGGATGACCCAGTGGGGTTCGTGCAGTCTGGGAGAACAGGGATACAGCGCGATCGAGATATTGCGGCGCTTCTATGGAAATAGTATTTACATCAACACTGCGGAACAGATATCAGGAATCCCGATCTCCTATCCGGGGGAACCGCTTAAGGTGGGGTCCAGCGGCGATAAGGTGCGGCAGCTGCAGCAGCAGCTTGACGCGGTGGCGACTGTGTATACAGCGATCCCGCGGGTTACGCCGGACGGGATCTACGGACCCGGAACGGAGGCGTCCGTACGGGCGTTCCAGTCGGTGTTTGGACTTCCGCAGACGGGCGTGGTCGATTTTGCTACCTGGTACAAGATTTCTCATATCTATGTGGGGATCTCGCGGATTGCGGAGCTGAATTGAGTTGGAAATGGGATTTGCGGGAGAAGAATAACGAAAAGACATATGAATTCCTATAGGTGAAATATCTGTGAGTAGGATGCATACAGGAAACAGAGACAAAGAACATAAGAGGGGGTGGATTGGATGAAAGATACCAGACGGGAAGAGGGAGTCAGACAAACCGGGGAGACTGGCCGGGCAAATGCGATCACAGAGGGAGTGATCTGGAAACAGCTTCTGCTATTTTTCTTCCCGATTTTATTTGGAACTTTTTTTCAGCAGCTCTATAATACGGCAGATGCGGTGGTAGTAGGCCGTTTTGTCGGAAAGGAAGCGCTGGCGGCGGTCGGCGGAAGCACATCGATGCTTACGAACCTGCTGGTTGGCTTTTTTGTAGGACTTTCTTCGGGTGCGACAGTTATCATCGCCCAGTTTTACGGGGCGGGACGCGGTCAGCGGGTCAGCGAGGCAGTCCACACGGCGATTGCCTTTTCGCTGTTGTGCGGTATCCTCATGACGGTTGGCGGACTCCTTTTTTCCGACACGGCGCTTCGCCTGATGGGGACGCCGGAGGATATCATGGACAATGCAAGCGGGTATTTGCACATTTATTTTGTCGGAATCACGGCGAACCTCTTATATAATATGGGTGCCGGAATCCTGCGGGCAATCGGTGATTCCAAAAGACCGTTCTATTTCCTTGTGATCAGCTGTTTTACAAACATTGCGCTCGATCTGTTGTTTGTAGTAGGACTTCGGATGGGCGTGCGTGGTGCGGCGGTGGCGACGATCCTTTCCCAGGTGGTCAGCGCGTGTCTGGTATTGGGAACGCTGATGCGTGCGGATGGCTCGTACCGGTTTGAGATCCGGAAAACGCGGATCACACCGGTGATTCTGGTGCGGATCATCCGGATTGGGTTTCCGGCTGGACTCCAGTCGGTTATGTATTCCTTTTCCAACCTCGTGATCCAGAGCAGCGTCAATGCACTGGGAACAGACACGGTGGCGGCGTGGGCTGCATATGGAAAGATCGACAGCACTTACTGGATGATCATTAATGCGCTGGGGATCTCCATCACGACCTTTGTCGGACAAAATTACGGCGCGGGGCGGCTGGACCGTGTGAAACGCAGCGTGTACGTCTGCTTGGGAATTTCCTGTATTATCACGGTGGGGCTGAGCACGATCCTGTATCTGACGGGCGGCTATATTTATCTGTTGTTCACAACGGATGCGGAGGTAATCGCGATCGGCATGAAGATTCTTCACTTCCTGGTGCCGGCATTTGTGACATACCTCTGTATTGAGATTTATTCCGGCGCACTGCGCGGTGTGGGAGACTGCTGGATTCCGATGAATATGACGGCGCTGGGCGTGTGCGTCCTGCGGGTTGTCTGGATCCTGATCGCTGTTCCGATCCGCCCGGATATCCTGACAGTGGTATTCAGCTATCCGCTGACCTGGACGATCACAACGGTTCTCTTTAATATTTATTATTATTTTTTCAGTGCGCTGAAAAAATGGAATGTGCCGCTTCCGTGGAAGAAAAAAAGGCGGGAGCTTCATAACTTGTAAATGGGTTTGAAAATAATTGACAAAATGGATTGGTACTGGACTTTTTTTCAGAAAGCATCGGTATTTTCGGCGCTGCAGGTGTATCTGGACTTTATCAACCTGTTTTTGTATATTATCCGCCTGATGAACTGGAATCGGAAATAGGAAAAAATCTTTCAGGAGAACAGAAGTTCCTTTGCTAGAATAAAGATAAGTGGAATTTTGCGGAAAACTGAATATGCAAAAATGAAATGCCGGAACGGGGGAAAGCTTTGTTCCGGCATTATTGTGTTTTTCTGCTTGAAAATCCTGTTTTTGGCGTGGACGGCTTCATTCTTTTAGCAGAAAGGGAAGCATTCTGTAATAAATTTGACAGATTTTATTTAAAGTTTCTCTATTGAAGTGGATGGGGAGTATCTGTTAAACTAGGTCATAATAGGAAAAGTTTTGCTGTTGGTTACACAGTGTGTAGATGAACCATATTTGTTTCGCATATGCCCCACCGGATCAGGCGGGGAAATGTATATAAATGGTGAACAGACAACAGGGATAAAAGGATAATCAAGGAGGTTTTTTGGCATGAATCGGAATAGAGTGAACAAAAAAAGGATGGGGCGCGCGCGTGTGCTTTCACGGGCAGCGGCTGGCATGCTGGCAGCAGCGCTGTGCTTTCAGCCGATGACAGCGCTGGCAGGACCGGCGGGAGATTCTTCTCTTACATCGTCATCCTCGAATGCGGGGCCGGGCGGCGGTTCGGGCAGCTCCAATTCGGGAAGTACAGGCAGCTCTGGCGGTTCGACTTCTGTTTCTAATGGGAGTGTGAGCGCGGTCACATCGGGGCTTGGCGTGTACCGGGTGACGGAGAATGAGGGGATCGGTGCGATTGCGCGCGGCGTGGATGTATCTTACTGGCAGCAGAATGTAAATTGGAGCCAGGTGGCATCGGATAATGTACAGTTTGCGATGCTGGCAACCCGGTTCCGCGGTAATGTGGATCCGTTTTTCGCTATGAACGCGGCAAATGCGAGCCAGGCAGGGCTGCGGCTGGGCGCGTACATTTATTCGTATGCGACTTCGGTCGAAATGGCGCAGCAGGAGGCGGATTTTGTCCTGAATCTTATCAAGGATTATCCTATCTCCTTCCCGGTTGTCTTTGATGCCGAGGATGCTAATACGCTGGGAACCCTGACGCAGTCTCAGGTCAGCGACGTGATCAACGCGTTCTGTAAGCGGATTCAGGATGCAGGATATTATCCGATGGTCTATGCAAATGAATACTGGATTGCCAATAAGATCGATATGTCGAAGATTTCGTATGATATATGGGTGGCAAAATACCAGCAGAAGTATACATATTCAAAGACCTCGATGTGGCAGGCGTCCAACACCGGTTCGGTCAAGGGCGTGAACGGCAATGTGGATATTGATTATCTGTATAAAGATTATACGCAGATCATTCCGGGCAATACCTGGCGGACGATCGCGGGGAACCGTTACTATTATCAGAACCATGTGATGCAGAAAGCGGCGTGGATCAACGATGGTCAGAATTGGTACTATATGAATGCGGCGGGCAATCCGTCTAAAGGATGGCTGGAGCTTTCGGGCAAAAAGTATTATTTGGAGGCGGACGGTCATATGATTACCGGCTGGAAGACGCTGGACGGCGGCTGGCGTTACTTTGACGCATCCGGCGAACAGGCGACGGGCTGGCGTGCGGTCGATGGAAGCTGGTATTTCATGGCGGACAATGGTCTGATGCAGACCGGCTGGCTGGAGACGGGCGGCAAGAAATATTATCTGAACGCATCCGGCGCGATGCAGGCGGGCTGGCAGAACCTGGGCGGAAGCTGGTATTACTTTGACGGCTCCGGCGCCATGACGACGGGCTGGCAGGCAGTCGGCGGAAAGTGGTATTACATGAATGAGTCCGGCGTGATGCGGACCGGCTGGCTGGATCTTGGCGGTAAGAAATATTACCTGGATGCCAGCGGCGCGATGTACGCAGGTATTACGTTCGAGATGGATGGAAATACCTGGCAGGCAGCGGCAGACGGAAGCTGTACGGTAGTTCTGCCGGAGGAGAATGCGGCGGGAAATGGCGGTTCGACGGACGGACAGACTCCGACAACCGGAAGCCAGTCACCGGTGCAGCCGTCCGGTCCGGCAGGGGTATAATATAAATATGATTTGAACCAGTACCCAGATATTGGAGCTGATTCAGTTAAAAAAATGAAAAAGTAAACAAATTCGAACGGAAATAACTTGCTTTTTTGCCGACCTCATTATACAATGTTAAACAGGCAAAAAAATGGACTTGCTTATGGGATGGAGGAAACCAGCATAAGTAATCTGGCATAACATGACGTTTCAAACTGCTATATCAACTGTATGTGCAAGATAAGCTGCGGCTGTTCCGGTGCGGATTTGACGAAAGATGCGAGGCTCTTCTGGCTGCAAATTAGGAAGAGCCTCGGTATACGTTATATCGGCAAAAGCGCAGAATCGGGATGGCGGGCACAGAAGTAGTGCGAAAGCGGGGGCGTTTGTCAGCAGGAAACTGTGAAAGCAGTGGTTCGCAGGCAGGTAGCTACGCGGAGACGCAGGCAGGGAAAGGTCGGAGAATGCAGATTCCGGATTTAGTACTGCATGGAAGCAGCGTGTTTTTACATATTGTATAATGATTATATAATCAGAACCGTCGGCGGAGTTGTAGTGCTAAAAAAGGGATGTCAGTGCGGCTGGCTGCCGGAATCATTTCCGGAAACAGGGATGAGGGCAGTGTTTGTCATCAGTCAGGCACCGGACAGCGCTTATGTGAGAATCGAATAACAAGTCAGTGGTACAGATGTTTATGTATGCATGGCTATTAAAGTCGGATTCGCATAGACGGAAGTGCATGCCATTTATGTATGCAGAGGAGATTGTACAATCCTCTGCTGCCGCAGCGTGTCAGATGGAGAATTCCCGGAGTGGATGACAAGCTCTGGAAATTTTGCAAAAACACCTGCAAACACAGATAGGTGGGAAGTATCACGGATGGCGCCATGAAAGAAACATGGATGCTGTCAGGATATGATTCACGAAGAAAGAGGGACGTCCGTCAAAGCATGGAACGATCTAATTACGAGGTGACACATTTATGAAACAGAATATGAAAAGAATGCTGCTTGTACTTTGCATGGCAGTCTGCTTTTTCGCTCTGTCCGCCTGTGGTAGCGCTTCTGAAGAAGCGGTAGAGCCGATTTCTCCGGAGATCGAGCAGACCATGAGCGATGGCGCTAAGAGCTATCTGGAGCAGTTCGCCAGCTACAGTGACGAAGATCTGGCAGCACAGCTGAAACAGGCTGAGAAGCAGAAAAACACAGTCATTGAGTCTGCAATTTCTTCCTGGACCAGTTCTAAGGACGATTTAGGCAAGATGGGTGAGGTTCAGAGCGTGACCGTAGAGCGCGCCGATGATGACAGCTACACAGCAGTTGTTCAGGCTTCCTTTGAGAAGAGAAACTTGACTTTCTCCCTGACCGCTGAGGAGAGCGTAAGCAGCTACGGCGGTACTTCTCTGGTACCGACCGAGTTATCCTTTGTTGTAAACTACAGCTTCGGTGAGAAGATGGAGAAGGCAGCATTAAATACCCTGATGGGTATGGGTACCGTATTCCTGGTACTGATTTTCATCAGCTTAATTATCAGCAGCTTCAAGAAGGTTAACGAGATTGAGGCAAATGTAAAGGCTAAAAAAGCAGGAGCAGAGGCACCGGCAGCAGCACCGGCACCTGTACAGACTGCAGCACCGGCAGCAGCGCCGGCACGTACCGCAGCACCAGCAGCAGGCAATGCGGCAAACGATGGAGAACTGGTAGCAGTTATTACTGCAGCGATCGCAGCAGCAACCGGCGTACCGGCAGACAGCGTAAATATCCGCTCCATTACACGTAAATAATCATCGATAAAATCTGGAGGAATTTAAAATGAAGAATTATACTATCACCGTAAATGGTACAGCATATCAGGTAACCGTAGAAGAAGGATTTGCAGGCGCAGCAGCTCCGGCTCCAGCTCCAGCACCGGCAGCAGCTCCGGCTCCAGCAGCAGCACCGGCAGCAGGCGGCGTAACCATCACATCTCCGATGCCAGGTAAGATCCTTGGTATTAAGGCAGCAGCTGGCACAGCTGTAAAACGTGGTCAGGTTATCCTGCTTCTGGAAGCTATGAAGATGGAGAACGAGATCGTAGCTCCTCAGGACGGTACCGTTGCCAGTGTTAATGTTGCAGTAGGCGATATGGTAGAACCGGGCGCAGTTCTTGCTACATTAAACTAATCTAATTTTTATAAAACTGGCTGAAAAAATACGGGATATGTTATTCCGTTTGGAGGAATTAATATGGAATATATAACAACTACATTGTCCAATCTTCTTCAGCAGACAGCATTCTTAAACCTGACATTTGGAAACATCGTTATGATTTTCGTAGCGCTGATTTTCCTGTATCTGGCAATCGGAAAAGGATTCGAGCCGTTACTGCTTCTTCCGATTTCCTTTGGTATGCTGCTTGTAAATATCTATCCGGATATTATGAGATCGATTGAAGACTCATCGAACGGAGTTGGTGGACTTTTACATTACTTTTATTTACTGGATGAGTGGAGTATCTTACCATCCCTCATCTTCATGGGTGTCGGTGCGATGACAGACTTCGGTCCGCTGATCGCTAACCCGAAGAGCTTCCTGCTCGGTGCAGCTGCTCAGTTCGGTATCTACGGCGCTTACTTCATGGCTATCTTCATGGGATTCAACGATAAGGCTGCGGCTGCTATCTCCATCATCGGTGGTGCAGACGGCCCGACCTCTATCTTCCTGGCTGGTAAACTTGGTCAGACAGGTCTGATGGGACCGATTGCCGTAGCAGCTTACTCCTACATGGCTCTGGTTCCGATTATCCAGCCGCCGATCATGAAACTCCTTACCACCAAAGAGGAGAGAGAGATCCGTATGGAGCAGCTTCGTCCGGTATCCAAACTGGAGAAGATTCTGTTCCCGGTTGTTGTTACAATCGTTGTCTGCATGATTCTGCCGACAACTGCTCCGCTGGTTGGTATGCTTATGCTTGGTAACCTGTTCCGTGAGTCTGGTGTTGTTAAGCAGCTGACAGAGACTGCTTCCAACGCCCTGATGTACATCGTCGTTATCTTCCTGGGTACTTCCGTAGGTGCTACTACCAGTGCAGAGGCTTTCTTAAATCTGGATACCATCAAGATCGTAGTTCTGGGTCTGATTGCATTCGCTCTGGGTACTGCAGCAGGTGTTATCTTCGGTAAGATTATGTGCAAGGTAACTCATGGTAAGGTAAACCCGCTGATTGGTTCCGCAGGTGTATCTGCAGTTCCGATGGCAGCACGTGTATCCCAGAAGGTTGGTTCTGAGGCAGATCCGAGCAACTTCCTTCTGATGCACGCAATGGGACCGAACGTAGCTGGTGTTATCGGTACTGCCGTAGCAGCAGGTACATTCATGGCTATCTTTGGCGTGAAATAGGATCGAGCAGATTTATTCTGAATAATGTATTTATATAGTAGGGCGGGATTCTTCGGGATCCTGCCCTATTGTTATATGCAAACGTCGGTTGCTGTTCACGGGTAGGCACTTTTGGAACCGAAACGTCGTTTTTTGTCGAATTTAATCGGTCGAAATAGTTTGCTTTTTGCTGGTGGAAGACGTAAAATGACAGTGAAGTAAGGAGGAATGGCACTAGAGAATAGAAAAGGAGAATGCATAGGATGGCGGATATGAGAGAAGAATTAGTTCAAAAGATTGAACGGGCAAGACAGCAGCTGAATCAAAATATTGACACAAAGGCAGCATATGACATAATTTATCACTACAGTGTGGAGCTTGACAAACTCTTAAATCAGTATATCGAGCTGGAGACGGAGACTGAAAGAGGGCTGGAGACGGCGCTATAAAATAAGAGTGGAAATAGAAACAAATATAGATAAGTACAGAAAACTCAGGTACATGTGTTCGGAAAAAGAACCGGTGCCTGAGTTTTCTGATTTTTTTTCGATTTAGACCTTGCCATTTTGATGGGCATGTACTAAAATAAACATAACAAGTGGTAGAAAGTGGTGAAAAGTGGAACGAAATGGATTTTCGGGACACAAAAGTGGTACACATCGGATGACGGGTGATTGATATGTTCATGGGAGAATACAATCATACAATCGATGCGAAGGGACGTTTGATCGTTCCGTCGAAGTTCAGGGAACAGCTTGGAGACGAATTTGTGGTGACAAAGGGGTTGGATGGCTGTCTTTTTGTGTACGATAACACCGAGTGGAAAAAATTCGAAGAGAAGTTACAGGCACTCCCACTTACCAATCAGAATGCCAGAAAATTCTCCCGTTTCTTTCTGGCAGGTGCCTCGGCGTGTGAGGTGGATCGTCAGGGACGAATCCTGCTTCCTTCGGTTCTACGGGATTTTGCAGGACTCGAGAAGGAGGTTGTCCTGGTCGGCGTCGGAAGCCGGATCGAGATCTGGAACAAGGCGACCTGGGCGGAGAAGAATGTCTATGATGACATGGAAGAGATTGCAGAAAATATGGAAGGCCTTGGCATATGATATTTAATCACAAATCAGTATTATTAAATGAGACGGTTGACAGTCTCTGTGTGAAGCCCCAGGGTATCTATGTGGATGGGACACTGGGAGGCGGCGGTCACGCGAGCGAGGTGGCGGCACGGCTGGGAGACGGCGGACGCCTGATCGGGATCGATCAGGATGCGGACGCGATTGCGGCTGCGTCAGAACGTCTGGCTCCCTTTGGAGATAAGATAACCGTTGTGCGGAGCAATTATGAGCGGATTGCACAGGTGTTAGATGAGCTGGAGATTCCGCAGGTGGATGGAATTTATCTGGATCTGGGTGTTTCTTCTTTCCAGCTTGACACAGCGGAACGAGGATTTACCTATCGCGAGGACGATGCGCCGCTGGATATGCGGATGGATCAGAGAAATGAGCAGACCGCGAAGGACATCGTCAATACCTACAGTGAGATGGAACTGTACCGGATCATCCGGGACTACGGTGAAGATCGGTTTGCGAAGAATATTGCAAAACACATCGTACAGGCACGACAGAAAAAAGAGATTGAGACGACAGGCGAGCTGACGGAGATCATCCGGGCATCGATTCCGGCAAAGGTCCGAGCGACCGGCGGTCATCCGGCAAAGCGTACGTTTCAGGCGATCCGGATCGAGTTAAACCGGGAACTGGATGTGCTGGAAGATTCGATCGATACGATGATTGAGCGCCTGGCACCGGGCGGACGGCTTTCGATCATTACGTTCCATTCCCTGGAAGATAGAATCGTAAAGAACCGTTTCCGGACGAATGAAAATCCATGCATCTGCCCGCCGGATTTTCCGGTCTGTGTTTGTGGACGCAAAAGCCGCGGTAGGGTGATTACAAGAAAACCGATTCTTCCGACCGATCAGGAGATGGAAGAAAATCCGCGTTCCAAGAGCGCAAAGCTCCGGGTATTTGAAAAATCATAAACAAAAGCATAACTGCACCGCAGAACAGAGATCGTTTCAGGTGCGGGGGAGATAAAAGAGAGAAAAAGCGAAAGAGCAGGGAGGGAACGTTATGTCTGTCAGAAGGAGACAACATGTATCGGCCTCCACGTATGTGGACGGTAATACCGTGCGAAAAGTTCAGAGAACCGTGGAGATAAGACCAGAAAGAGATGAGAGAGAGGAGTACCGGCATAAACACGCCGTGCGCCGCAACCAGGAAAAGGCGCTTTACATGAACGGACCGTATGTGCTGGCGCTGACCATCGCTGCGCTGATCGCGCTGGTTTTATGTATGAATTATCTGCATAAGCAGGCGTCGATCACGACCCGTATCAACCACATTGAGGATCTGGAGCTGAAACTGGAGAACCTGAAGTCCGAGAATGATGCACTTCAGACCCGGATTGACACGTATGTGGATCTGGATCATGTATATAAAGTGGCGACCGAAGAGCTCGGCATGGTATATGCAAATAAGGATCAGATTCTTTTATATGACAAGACGGAAAGCGAGTATGTAAGACAGTATGAGGACATCCCAAAACACTAACGGCAGACAGACCTTTCGGAAATATATGCAGGAAAAGCTGGCAATTACCGTCCTGGTAATTATGCTGGCTTTGTTTGCATTGGTGCTGGTGCTTTATAATCTGGTAAAAAGTAAGGGCGAGTCGTACAATCAGATAGTCCTGAGCCATCAGGACTATGAGAGCCGCACGATTCCCTACAAGCGCGGCAATATTATCGACCGGAACGGGACGTATCTGGCGATTAGCGAGAAAGTTTACAATCTGGTCGTCGATCCGAAGCAGATTCTGGATACGGAGGAGAACTACCAGTATCTCGATGCCACGCTGGACGCGCTGGTGGAGTGCTTCGGTTACAAGCGGGACGAGCTGCAGGCGATGATCGAGGAGAAAAAAGACAGCCAGTATGTGATTTATGCGAAACAGCTTCCGGCAGAGGATAAAGAGAAGTTTGAGACTTATGAGAAGGACAAGAACAAGGAATACCGGGCGCTGCCGACGGAGGAAGGCGGCAACCAGCGTATCACGGGCGTATGGTTCGAGGAAGAATATAAGAGAACGTATCCGTACAATGAGCTGGCATGCAATGTGGTTGGTTTTGCCCTCAAGGATGGCAATGCATCCGGCGGTGTTGAACAGTATTATAATGATATCCTGAACGGTGTGAGCGGTCGTGAGTATGGTTATTTAAACGGCGATTCGAACGTCGAGCGAACGGTAAAACCGGCGCAGAACGGAAAGACGCTGGAGTTGACGATCGACGTCAATATCCAGAAGATTGTCCAGAAATATCTGGATGAGTGGCAGGCGGGCATTGGAAGTAATCTGGCGGCGGCGATCGTCATGGATCCGAACAGCGGTGAGATCCTGGCGATGGATACAACGACCCGTTACAATCTGAATGATCCGTACAATTTAAGTACCTACTATACGGATGAGGAAATCCAGGCGATGGATGAAAAGACGAAGTCCGAGGCGTGGTATAAAATGTGGAGAAACTTCTGCGTGAGCGACTCCTATGAGCCGGGTTCTCCACAGAAAGCATTTACGGTAGCCGGGGCGATCGAGGAAGGCGCGATTTCCGGAAACGAGGTCTTTGAGTGCGGCGGAAAACTGCATTTCGGAGACTGGGATATCCGGTGTGTTGCCCGAGCCGGCCACGGACCGCTGACGATCACACAGGGATTGATGAAATCCTGCAACGTCGTTATGATGCGTATTGTATCATTGGAGGGAAAAGAGAAGTTTGTCCAGTATCAGAAGATTTTCGGATTTGGCGAGAAGACAGGCATCGACCTTCCGGGCGAGGCGTCAGGTCTGATTTATCAGGCATCCAATATGGATCCGGCTTCTCTGGCGACCAACGCATTTGGACAGAACTATAACTGTACGATGGTGCAGATGGCAGCCGGATATGCGTCCTTAATCAACGGCGGTTCCTATTATGAGCCGCATGTGGTAAAAGAGATTCTGAACGACGAAGGATCCGTTGTCAAATCCGTTTCCCCAAATCTGGTGCGAGAGACGGTTTCGGAATCGACCTCGAACTTCATTAATAATGCGCTTTACCAGACAGTATCAGGTGATGGCGGTACCGCGGGCGCGGCGGCAGTTGCCGGTTACGAAGTGGCTGGTAAGACAGGTACGGCGCAGAAGCAGCCGCGTGCGGAGAAGAATTATCTGGTTTCCTTTATCGGATATGCACCGGCATACAATCCGCAGGTGCTCTGCTATGTGGTAGTAGATACCCCGCATCTGCCGGGCGAGCAGCAGGCACATTCGACTTTTGCCAGCGAGATTTTCAGCAAGATCATGGCGGAAGTCCTTCCATATAAGAATGTATTCCCGGCAGGCGGCGCGGCACAGGATCTCGAGACCAATCTTTCCAGCCAGGAAGAAGGCATTATAAGCGGCACAGCGACCGAGGATCCGAATGCAGCTGAAACACCGGCAGAGACGACTCCGGCTCCGGAGGGCGGCTGGGCGAACTACGATGAGGAATTTATCGATTCCGGAGACGAGTACAGCTATCCGGATACGATGGGAAATGTGCAGGATGAATCGGCGGCGGTTGGAAACGGTGAAACGGCTGGAACGGGCAGAGACACCGGAACAGCGGATAATGCCGGAGAAACGGCAGCTTCCCAGGAAGCGCAGGCAGCGGGAGATTAAGAATTGTGCCTGTCGGGAAGACTTATCTATCTTGCGTGGAAAATACAGAATAAAGAAACGGTTCTTATGATATACTGTAGCAATGAGATCAGACAGGAAGCAGTATGAATCGGAACCGGACGCATCACAGAGGAAGAACTGTCTTTTTGTGCGCCGCCATCTGCCTGTGCATGGCAGGATTGGCGGGGAGACTGTTCTTCCTCATGCTGTATAAAGCGGATTATTACAGCCAGATGGCGGAGGAGCTGCATCAGCGGGAGCGCAGTATCAAAGCGCCGCGCGGGCGGATCCTTGACCGGAACGGAACGGTGATCGCCGATAACCGGACTGTATGTACTATCTCAGTGATTCATAATCAGGTAAAAGATCCGGAGACAGTTATCCGGGTTTTAAGCGAAGAACTGGGACTTCCGGAGGCGGAGGTGCGGAAAAAGACGGAAAAACGATCTTCCAGGGAGGTGATCCAATCCAATGTAGAGAAAACGCGGGGCGATGCGATCCGGGCAATGCGCCTGGAGGGAGTCAAGGTGGATGAGGACTATAAACGATATTATCCATATGGACGTCTGGCATCGAAAGTGCTGGGATTCACCGGGGGAGATAATCAGGGGATCATCGGTCTGGAAGTACAGTATGAGAAGTATTTAAAGGGTACGGATGGCAAGATCCTGACGCTCACGGACGCGGCGGGGATCGAGCTGGAAAATGAAGCGGAGGATCGCATCGAGCCGGAGGCAGGGCGGGATCTTCAGGCGAGTCTGGATGTCAATATCCAGATGTACGCGGAACAGGCGGCGTACCAGACGATGCAGAAAAAGAATGCGAACCGCGTCTCGATCATCGTGATGAACCCGAAGAACGGGGAAATCTATGCAATGGTAAATGCACCGGAGTTTTCATTGAATGAGCCGTTTGAGCTGGTGACAGATGGAAAAAACGAAGCTTCAGAAACAGAAGAAGACATATCCTGGAAGAATGAAGTGCAGTCACACGCAGCATCAGCGCAAAACAAACAAGCTCTCCTCAATCAGATGTGGCGCAATCCCTGTTTAAATGATACATACGAACCGGGGTCTACATTCAAAATCGTGACTGCCGCTGCGGGACTGGAGGCGGGCGTGGTCAACCTGACTGACCAGTTTTCCTGCCCGGGATTCCGGATCGTGGAAGATCGGAAGATTCGGTGTCACAAGGTGGGCGGACACGGCGGGGAGACGTTTTTACAGGGAATGATGAATTCCTGCAATCCTGTTCTGATCGATGTCGGGCAGCGGCTGGGACCGGAGCGGTACTATCAGTATTTTAAGCAGTTTGGTCTGCTGGGAAAGACTGGGATTGATCTGCCGGGTGATGCGGGGACGATCATGCACCAGCCGGATCAGATCGGACCGGTGGAGCTGGCGACCGTCTCTTTTGGGCAGTCGTTTCAGATCACGCCGATCCAGCTCATTACAACGGCGTCCTCCCTGATCAACGGAGGCACGCGCATCACACCGCACATCGGTATCCGTGCCGTGCGGGCAGATGGTCAGGCAGTCCACGTGTTCGCCTATCCAAAAGGGGAGAGAATCTTATCGGAGCAGACGAGTGAGACGCTGCGTTATATTCTGGAACAGGTGGTGGCGGAGGGGAGTGGAAAAAACGCCCGGATCGAGGGCTACCGGATCGGCGGAAAGACGGCAACCTCGGAGAAACTTCCAAGGAGCCGGAAAAAATATATTTCCTCATTTTTAGGGTTTGCACCGGCGGACGATCCGCAGGTGATCGCGCTCATCACCATCGATGAACCGGAAGGAATCTACTATGGCGGGACGATTGCCGCCCCGGTGATCCGCGATCTGTTTGAGGTCATTTTGCCGTATCTGGGGGTAGAGAAAAGAGGTTGATTATTCCCCTAAAAAGACGTATACTATTGAAGTGTATAATTTGAGGAACTATCTCTGTATACATAGGAAGATAAGTTAGAGGTGTGACATGGTAAATGAAACAATACTGGCGGTTATCATCGCATTTGTGGTCAGCGCAGTGCTGTGCCCGATCGTGATACCGTTTCTCCACAGGTTGAAATTTGGACAGCAGGTGCGCGATGACGGACCGCAGACGCATCTGAAAAAGCAGGGAACCCCGACGATGGGCGGTCTGGTAATTCTTTCCAGCATCATCATTACGTCCCTGCTCTATATCCGGGATTATCCGAAGATCATTCCGGTGCTGTTTATGACCGTTGGATTCGGCGTGGTTGGATTTCTGGACGATTACATCAAGATCGTGATGAAACGTTCGGAGGGCTTAAATCCGATCCAGAAGCTGATCGGACAGTTTGTGATCACAGGTATTTTTGCCTATTATATTGTAACCTCACCGGACATCGGAACAGGGATGCTGATTCCATTTACCGGCAAGTATTTACAGCTTCCGGTCTGGCTGTTTGTACCGGCACTGTTCTTCATCATTCTGGGAACTGACAATGGCGTGAACTTCACAGATGGTCTGGACGGCCTGTGCACCAGTGTGACGATTCTGGTAGCAACGTTCTTTACGATCGTGGCGATCGGGGAGAACAGCGGCATTAGCCCGATTACCGGCGCAGTAGTTGGAAGTCTTCTGGGCTTTCTTCTGTTCAATGTTTATCCGGCGCGTGTGTTCATGGGCGATACCGGTTCACTGGCACTCGGCGGTTTTGTCGCTTCCAGTGCCTTTATGATGCAGATGCCGATCTTTATCGCGATCGTGGGTCTGATTTATCTGGTGGAAGTATTATCTGTTATTATTCAGGTAACCTATTTTAAGAAGACGGGCGGAAAGCGTTTTTTCAAGATGGCGCCGATCCATCACCATTTCGAGCTCTGCGGATGGTCTGAGACCAGAGTCGTAGGCGTATTTTCGATTATTACGGCAATCCTTTGCCTTATAGCATACTTAGGATTATAGGAGGAAGATTATGAGTCAGAAAGTATTAGTAGCAGGAACAGGTATCAGCGGTATTGCAGCTGCAAAGCTCCTTCTCTCAAAAGGCGGGGAGGTAGTGCTTTACGATGGCAATGAAAAACTGGATCCAGAGGAGCTGAAAAAGAAATTTGACGAAGGCGCGACGATCACGTTCGTCCTCGGAGAGCTGAAAAAGACGGATTTGTTAGGCGTGGAGCTGGCAATTTTAAGCCCGGGCATCCCGACCGATGCACCGTTTGTAGAGATGATTCGTGAAACCGGTATCCCGATCTGGGGCGAGATGCAGCTTGCATATCACTGTGCAAAAGGACGTATGGCAGCCATTACCGGCACGAACGGAAAGACAACAACGACTTCCCTGACCGGCGAGATCATGAAGTCATTCTATGACAGCGTATTTGTAGTTGGAAATATCGGTGAGCCGTTTGCATTCCACGCATTGGAGACAACGGATGAGACCGTAACCGTCGCAGAGGTATCGAGCTTCATGCTGGAGACCATGACTGATTTCCACCCGAATGTAAGCGCTATTTTAAATATTACCCCGGATCATCTGGATCGTCATAAGACGATGGAATGCTACATCGAGACGAAAGAGAGCATTACCAAGAACCAGAAAGAGGGCGATGTCTGTGTTCTGAACTATGAGGATCCGGTACTGCGTGAATTTGGTGAGACTTTAAAAGACATCAAGGTGGTATATTTTTCCAGTCTGCGTACCCTGAAACAAGGTTTCTACCTGAAAGAGGATGAGATTGTATACAATGACGGCGAGAAAGAGACCGTGATTGTCAATATCCACGATCTGAAGCTACTTGGCCGTCATAACCATGAAAATGTTATGGCAGCGGTTGCTATCAGTATGAACATGGGCGTTCCGCTGGAGAAGATCCAGAAGGTGATCAAGGAATTCAAGGCAGTTGAACACCGCATTGAGTTCGTAACCGAGCGTTTTGGTGTCAAATACTACAACGATTCCAAAGGAACCAACCCGGATGCAGCGATGCAGGCGATCAAGGCGATGCCGGGACCGACCTTATTAATCGCAGGCGGATATGATAAGCATTCCGAGTTTGACGAGTGGATCGAGAGCTTTGGTGGAAAGGTACGCTATCTGGTGCTGATCGGCCAGACCCGCGACAAGATTGCCGAGTGTGCAAAACGCCACGGCTTCAATGATATCATGTACGCGGAAGATCTGCAGGAGGCTGTACAGGTATGTGCATCCTACGCAAATCCAGGCGATAACGTCCTGCTTTCACCGGCATGTGCAAGCTGGGGGCAGTTCAAGAACTTTGAAGAGCGCGGACGCAAATTCAAAGAGTTTGTGAGAAATTTGTAATACCAAGGTTCAAAGGTCGGAAATCCGACGCAAGATTGCTTGCAGGAGGAATTGTGACTTTTGAGAATTGCGGAGTGCAAAGCACGCAGCAATTCGGTATTGGAAGAATAAAGGTTACTGGGCACGTATGCGTGAACAGTAACGAATAAAGGCTTAATGTATTTAAGGGGGCTGTCGCAGCCGGCATTTGTCTGCGGCAGCCCTGATTTGAAGGAAAAACTGCCGTTTACAGGCAGAATTTTGAAACTGTAACAACAAAAAGCAGGGGAGTGGAAGTATGCCGGAACCGGGAAAAATTAAAAAGAAAAAACCACATCGGTTTTATGATTACAGTCTGCTGTTTACCATCATTTTCCTGACGGTATTCGGACTGATCATGATTTACAGCGCGAGCTCCTATAAGGCGCAGCTTGATTACGGCAATCCGGGATATTTTATGCTTCGTCAGGCGGGCATCGCGGGTGTCAGCTTTGTTGCGATGTATATCGTCTCCAAGATAGATTATCACTGGTTTGCGCGGTTTGCGATGCTGGGATATATCGCTTCATACGTGACGCTGCTTCTGACGCGTTTTACACCTCTGGGCGTGGCATCGCATGGTAAGAAGCGCTGGCTGCGCCTGGGACCGCTCCAGTTCCAGCCGACCGAGATTGTCAAGATTTCCCTGATTCTGCTTCTGGCGGTTCTGATTGCCAATCTTGGCGTGCGGATCAACCAGCTGCGGGCAGTCGGATTTATCGTGGCGCTGTCGGCGCCGCTGGCACTTTTAGTTACGGCGAACAACTTAAGTTCTGGTATCATCATCTGCGGCATCGTGTTTGTGATGCTGTTTGTGGCGTGCAAGATCAAATGGCCGTTTTTCCTCTGCATCGGAGGCGGCGTCGGACTTCTGGCGGTCGCCCCCTATATAGGGCATCTGCTGGTAAAGCTCCATATCCTGAAGGATTATCAGCTGGGACGAATCAATGTCTGGGTCAACCCGGTGCAGTATGCACGTTCCGGCGGTTATCAGGTGCTCCAGGGGCTGTACGCGATCGGTTCCGGCGGTCTGTTTGGAAAGGGACTGGGCGAGAGTCTCCAGAAGCTCGGTTTCGTGCCGGAGGCGCAGAATGATATGATTTTTTCGATTATCTGTGAGGAATTAGGTCTGTTTGGCGCGATTTCGGTCATTCTGATTTTCATGTTTATGATTTACCGCTTCATGGTAATTGCTGGAAATGCACCGGATCTGATGGGTGCGATGATCGTGATCGGCGTGATGGCACACATCGCGATTCAGGTTATCTTAAATATCGCGGTTGTTACGAATACGATCCCGAACACGGGTGTTACGCTGCCGTTTATCAGTTACGGAGGTACGTCCGTCATGTTCCTGATGCTGGAGATGGGGATGGTGTTAAGCGTCTCGAACCAGATTAAGCTGGAGCAGTAGGAATATTTGGCGGAGTTACATATTTACTTCGGGAAATGTAGAAAATGAGAACCATTTTCTCTCGTTGGCATATAATAATACATAGATGCCGGTGGGAGGGGATTGTTTGGCTTTCATCGAGATTCACGGACCGTGCCGGATTCAGGGCGGACTCACGGTGCAGGGGTCGAAAAATGCAGTTTTGCCGATAATGGCGGCGTCGGTGTTAAACCGCGGAATTACCGTGCTTGAAAATGTCCCCAGAATACAGGATGTGTTCTGTATGATGGGGATTCTTGATTCTCTGGGATGCCGGTGTGCGTTGCACGGAAACCGTCTGGAAATCGATACTTCGAAGATGAATGGCTGGCGGATCGAGCAGAAAGCGATGGGGAAAATGCGCTCGTCCATTATGCTTTTGGGAGCGCTCCTGGGACGCTTTTGCGAGGCGGGGGTCTACAGCCCCGGCGGATGTATGATCGGAAAACGTCCAATCGACTGGCATTTGCGGGCACTCCGTGCGCTGGGCGCGGAAATACAGGAACCGGAGTCGGACGGCTTCCTGCATGCACAGACAACGGGACTTCGCGGGGCAGAGATTATTTTTCCGTTTCCGAGTGTCGGCGCGGTGGAAAATGCCCTGTTTGCCGCTGTGGCAGCGGTGGGGCGGACGGTTCTGCGGGGATGCGCGCGGGAACCGGAGATTGGACAGCTGTGCCATTTCCTAAATGGTATGGGGGCATCGATCCGGGGGATCGGGACGGATGCGCTGATCATAGAAGGCGGATTGCCGCTCCATGACAGCCGGTTTGTGATCGGCGGCGACCGGATCGTAGCCGGGACCTATCTTCTTGCCGCTGCGTCCTGCAGCGGTGAGGTGATCGTGGACGGCGTGCAGACACAGGAGCTGCGTGCATTGACCGGGGTGCTGGAGCATATGGGCGTTTCGCTTTATCAGGAACCGGAACTTATATATGTACACAGCAGACAGCGCCTGCGGGCGGTATCGGTGAAAACCGGACCGTATCCGGCGTTTCCGACCGATCTGCAGCCGTTTTTGATGGCGGCGCTGTCACGGGCAGATGGAACCAGTATGCTGCGGGAGACGGTATTTGAAAACCGGTTTGGCACAGCGGCGGAGCTTAAAAAAATGGGGGCGAACATCGAATGCAGCGGGAACATTGCCCGGATTGACGGAGTGGAAACCTTGCGGGGAGCTTTGGTGCGTGCCCGTGATCTGCGGGGCGGCGCAGCCCTGACGGTGGCAGCCCTGGGGGCGGACGGATGGACCAGAGTATCAGAATGTGAACATATTGAGCGGGGATATGAAGATATTTGCCGGGACTTGCGGGCATTAGGAGCAGAGATCCGGCGCCGGGAGGATGATGGAGATAGAGAAGATACAGATTGAAAAAAAGACAGAGGAAAAGGTATGGCGCCGCCGTGGAAAAAAACATATCTGGATCACGGCGGCAGCACTTCTTGTGGCAGCCGCGTTTTTTGTCGGTCTGTCGCTGCTTCAGATCAATACAATCCATGTCAGTGGAAACCGGCAATATACGGCAGAGCAGATAGAGGCGTCTATTTTCGATTCGCGGCTGAGCCGGAATCCGGTATTCTGCTATCTGCAGTACCGCTTCCGGCCGCACAAGTCAATTCCGTTCGTGCAGGATTACAAGCTGGTGTTCCGCAGCCCGTCGGACGTGGAGGTGATCGTCTACGAGAAGAGTGTGGTTGGTTACGTTTCCTACATGAACAGCCGGATGTATTTTGACAAGGACGGCATCATTGTGGAGAGCACAAGCGAGACATTGCCGGGTGTGCCGAAGATTGCCGGACTTTCCTTTGGACATATCGTGCTGCATCAGCCGCTGCCGGTCGAGGATATCAGCGTTTTCAACGAGATTCTGAACCTGACGCAGGTGCTGTCGGTCAACGAGGTTGCGGTGGACGAGATTCGTTTTAATAAGGAAAAGGAAGCGACGCTTCAAATCAGGAGCTTGAAGGTTGAGCTGGGAAGCAACAGTGAGATGAACGGGAAACTTTCGGAGCTGACGGATATTCTGCGGGATTATCCGGATCTGTCCGGAACCCTCTATCTGGACAGCTACGATGAATCGAATGCAAATCCGATGTACCGGTTTGATAAAAACTAGGAAGAATCGGCAAAATCGTGCTGCAGCTGCCAGCATATGGAAATTGTGACGTTACTGTACACGTATGCGTGAACAGTAACATTGAGACTGGTTTATTGAAAATTTATAAAAGAAACGATTGATTTTTTGCTGAAAATCAAATATAGTATTAGGTAGGCTAGATTTAAAAGACCCTAATTTTAGTATAAAAATGATAAAACCGGAACAGATGGGAAAATGAAGGAGGAAGTATCTTGTTAGAGATAAAGATAAATGAAGCAGAGAACTCTGCCAGAATTATAGTAGTAGGTGTCGGCGGAGCCGGTAACAACGCTGTCAACCGCATGATCGATGAAGATATTGCCGGTGTAGAATTTATCGGTATCAATACAGATAAGCAGGCACTGCAGTTCTGCAAGGCGTCCACAGCTATGCAGATTGGTGAGAAGCTGACCAAGGGACTTGGTGCAGGCGCAAAGCCGGAGATCGGTGAGAAAGCAGCTGAGGAAAGCCAGGAAGAGCTGGCACAGGCTCTCAAGGGTGCAGATATGGTATTCGTTACCGCAGGTATGGGCGGCGGTACCGGTACAGGTGCAGCTCCGGTTATTGCACGTATCGCAAAAGATATGGGCATTCTGACGGTCGGCGTTGTCACAAAGCCGTTCCGTTTCGAGGCAAAGACCCGTATGAGCAACGCGCTCAATGGTATCGAGAAACTGAAAGCAGCTGTCGATACTCTGATCGTTATCCCGAATGATAAACTTCTTGAGATCGTAGACCGCCGTACCACGATGCCGGATGCACTGAAGAAAGCAGATGAGGTTCTTCAGCAGGCAGTACAGGGTATTACCGACCTGATCAATGTTCCGGGTCTTATCAATCTTGACTTTGCAGATGTTCAGACCGTTATGGTGGACAAGGGTATCGCTCATATCGGTATCGGTCATGCGAAGGGTGATGACAAAGCACTTGAGGCTGTTAAGCAGGCTGTATCCAGCCCGCTGCTTGAGACAACCATCGAGGGTGCAAGCCACGTTATCATCAATATTTCCGGCGATATCAGCCTGATTGAGGCAAATGACGCAGCCAGCTATGTACAGGAGCTTGCAGGCGACGATGCCAATATCATCTTCGGTGCGATGTACGATGAGAATGCACAGGATGAGGCGACGATCACTGTTATCGCGACTGGACTGGATTCCCACGGTGTGAACACACCGGTTGCAAAGGCGATGACTGAGTTCAAGACTCCGTTCAAGGCAAAGACGACTGGCAATACATACGCTCAGCCGGCAGCACAGACTGCAGCGGCAGCGCAGCCGACCTACAAGGCACCGACCTTCCGTGCACCATCTGCAGCAGCACCGGCACAGCCAGTCGCTCCGAAGGAAGCACCGCAGTCGGCACCGGCACAGCCGTTCCGCCCGATGCGCCAGGAAACACAGATCAATATTCCGGATTTTCTGAGAAATAAGAAATAATATAAGAGTGAGAGATGAACTGCTCTTGCTTTAGCAAAAATACAAAATATATACAGAAGCAGTTGTTTTTGGAAGAGACACGCATTAGAAGTGAAAATTTCTGATGCGTGTTTTTTTTTATCGTCGATTCAGACCTTCGACTTATGTCGAATCTATTCAAATTTCACGTTTTTCCCCCGATTTTTGGCGATCAAAACAGGCGTTTTGCGCCCTCGGTTTGACAAATTTTGCGGAACTTTTTTCTTATAATATCCCGTGTCGGACAGAAAGGTGGGAAGAGACAGTGACCTATCGTGTGTATGCGGATGTCATCCTGCTGCAAAATCTGGCAGCGGATTTCCTGCTTCTGTCGGTGGTGAAGAATTGCCTGCGTCTGCCGGAACGCCGGTATGGGCGGTTGGCAGGGAGTCTTCTGGGAGCCGTGTATGCGTTAGGAATGGTGTTAGCTCCGGTTCCGCTGGGATATGCCGGGCGGATGCTCCTAAGCGCCACGATGAGCGTGCTGATGGCATGGACGGCATTTTCCATCCATAGGAAGTCGGAGGCGGCAGAAGCTGCGATCGGGCTTTACATAGCATCTATGCTGGCGGCTGGCTGCATGGAACTGGTTCAGCCGCTTGGAATACGGGTGAATCTTCTGTTCTGGCTGTTTACCGCGGGGGGCAGTTTTCTGATTCCATCTGCGGTGTGGCGGTTTGGTATGCAGCGGTGTATGAAGCTGGAACACCAGTACGCGGTAACGCTTTTTAACAAAGGCAGGGAGCGGCATGTGCAGGCGATTCTCGACACAGGCAACCATCTGACGATGCCGCTTTCGGGGCGTCCGGTGCAGGTGCTGGATGCGTGTGCGGCAGAGAGATTTTTTTCCTGGGAGGACGGTGTCCAATACATCCCATTTCGGAGTGTCGGAAAGGGCGGCGGCGTGATTCCGGCATATCAGGCGGAGCGGATGGAAGTGTCCGGTCAGGGCGGTATGCGGGTGATTGAGAAGCCGTGGATTGCCATTTCACAGGAGGCGCTGTCGCAGAAGGGCGAGTATCAGATGCTGCTCAATGAAAAATATTGGTTGTGAAGAAAAACAGCCGTTATGGTCTGAACCATAGCGAACAACATAAGGGGGAAAGCGTATGTTTATAAAAGTTTCAGTTCCAGGTCAGTTTCGTTTAAAAATGATGCCGTCGTTCCGGTCATTTCTGATGCACCGGGACGGGGAAGTTCATTATATCGGGGGAACCGATATCCTTCCGGCACCGTTTGACAGTGTGCGGGAGGCGGAGGTTTTAAGAAAATTTGGAACCAGTGAGGATAAAGAGGCGCGTTCGGCGCTGATCGAACACAACCTGCGCCTGGTGGTCTACATAGCAAGAAAGTTTGACAACACCAGCGTGGGCGTGGAAGATCTGATTTCGATCGGGACGATCGGTCTCATCAAGGCGATCAACACGTTTGACGTGGATAAAAATATTAAGCTGGCGACCTATGCATCCCGTTGTATTGAAAATGAGATTCTGATGTATCTCCGGAGAAATAATAAGACGAAGCTCGAGGTTTCGATCGATGAGCCGTTGAATGTGGACTGGGATGGAAATGAATTGCTTCTGTCGGATATTTTGGGAACGGATGAGGATATTATTTACCGGGATCTGGAGGATGAGACAGAGCGGAAATTGTTGAATGCGGCGATCGACCGCCTGAATCCGCGGGAACAGAAAATCGTGAAGCTGCGCTTTGGTCTGGGGAGAGAGCAGGAAGATGAAATGACCCAGAAGGAGGTTGCCGACCTTCTGGGTATCTCGCAGTCATACATATCGAGGCTGGAAAAGAAGATTATGAAACGCCTCAAGAAAGAAATTTCGCAGCAATGCGGTCTATACACCAGCCGATAAGTGCTGGAAGAAACAGACCGATCAGGATGTAAAACGGACCCATTTCATAGCGGAAGGAGACCGGGAAGTTGGAAAGCGTTTCCGGTATTTCCTTCAAAATGAAGCGGGCATAGGCAAAATCGATCAGCTTGAACAGCGTGAAATGAATCGCCATAATGTCAAAGGAATGGCGTCCTAAAAAGGCAAGGACCTTTGCCAGCGGTCTGATGCGCTCGGACAGGTCGGAGAGCGAAAGGACGAAGTAAATTCCAATGATGGAGATCGGATAAAATAAGACGCCCGGAATGTGCATGCTTGCCAGATCGATGAAAATGTGAAGCTTTGTGTTTGTCAGGTGCAGAAGCAGGGCGCTTATCAGGCAGCCGTACCAGACCGTATAGTGGCGGAAATTGGAGAAAAACTGCTGCATCAGCCAGGCGATGAGATAGACCGGAACAACGAGCAGCGCCGCCTGCAGATTGTAAGGGAGCGGGCAGCTTCTCATATTTAAGAAGACACCGGCAAGGCCAATCAGGATGCATGCAAATGCACATACAGGAAGCTTGACATTATCTTTCCGGGTAAAGCGGGCAGCTGCGCGTCCAAACCAGACGCATCCGGCAAAGAGTCCGGAGGACACCAGCCAGACCGGCAGAAACCAGAGGGCACCCTGAACCTGTTCCGGGGAGTTGAAGGAAAGACTGCTCATCCATGCCGTAAGCATTCTGGTATGGTTGTAAAGTTCCTGTCCCGCATAGAGCCTGTGCGTCACAAAAAAGTTGTGAAGCAGGACAAAAAACAGCGTGTAGAACATATACCTGGGCCATGCACCGGCGAGACGGGAGCCGAAGTAGAGAAACGGCGTATCCCCGTATTTCGTTTCATTATAAAAATAGCCTGTGATAAAGAAGAACAGCGCCAGGTGGAACAGATAGACGAACGCACCGGCGAAATATCCGGTATGCCCCAGCACGATCGCAATAATGCCCCATCCCTTTACGATATCCCAGTAGAGGGAACGGGCTTTTCTTTGTGTGTTCATGAATGGATCTCCTTGTGGTTGAATTCTATTTTCTATAAATAATATTGATCGTAAAATCCCTGAAAATATATTTTACTATGGAACGGCAGAAAAGGCAAGAAATTGGAATGAGTGAAAACGGTTCTCATTTGTCCGGGTATAAATGAGCTTTGAATTGTCCATTCTAATGTATAGGTGACAAAACAAAAATCAAAACGATTCAACCGTTTGCGTTGATCGTCCATCATACGGAGGGAATGGAAATGCCGGTCTATAAAGTGGAAATCTGCGGGGTCAATACATCCAAGCTGCCTCTTTTAAGTAATGAGGAGAAAGAAGAACTGTTTCGCCGGATTCTAAAGGGCGATCGGGAGGCAAGAGAACAGTATATCAAGGGGAATCTGCGGCTGGTGCTCAGTGTAATACAGCGCTTTTCGGGCAGCCGGGAAAATGTGGACGATCTGTTCCAGATTGGCTGTATCGGCCTCATCAAGGCGATTGATAATTTTGATATTACCCAGAATGTCCGTTTTTCGACGTATGCGGTTCCGATGATTCTGGGGGAGGTGAAACGGTATTTGAGGGATAACAATTCAATCCGGGTCAGCCGGTCGCTCCGCGATACGGCATACAAAGCGATCTATACCCGTGAAAATCTGCTGAAAAAGCAGTCAAAGGAGCCGACACTCTGCGAGATTGCCAAAGAATTGGGAGTCAGCAAAGAGGAGATAGCGTATGCGCTCGATGCTATCCAGAGCCCGGTCAGCCTGTACGAACCGGTCTATACGGACGGCGGCGATCCGCTCTACGTGATGGATCAGCTCAGTGACAAGAAAAATTCAGAGGAACATTGGGTCGAGGATCTGTCGCTGGGGGAGGCGATGCAGCGCCTGCCGGACCGGGAACGCCGCATTATTGATATGCGCTTTTTTGAGGGAAAGACCCAGACGGAGGTTGCCGAAGAAATCCATATTTCGCAGGCGCAGGTGTCACGGCTGGAGAAGAGTGCGTTAAAAAGCATGAAGCATTATTTGAGCTGAATGTTGATAGGGATTGTGTTATAGGGATTGTGTGAGATTCTTCTGATTGATTGTTTGGCGGCTCTGTGTTAGAATATAGAAGATATAGTCTGCAAAAAGAATCTGAAAATCAAGCAGATGACTGTTATCTGAACTGGGGTTGAGCGGAGTATTCCATCTGATATAGTGATAAAGGCAGCTTGGCGATGCGACACTCAGGCAGTCATGGACAGCAGACAGAGTAGAAAAGACAGGCGCAGGCGGATTGAGCCTCGCGCATGATAAAAAGAGCCGGAGGAATTCAAATGGAGAAATTACGTGAGCTGATGAAAGAACATCAGGATAAAGCAGATAAAAAAGTGATGGGAGAGGTTCTGGAGCTGCTTCAGAGAGAGCCGGGACTGTTTGTTGTGACTGTCCATGCGACGAAAAACTTCTTCCTGGGTGCAGAGAACGGCAAGGCGGCTGCTTTCCTTTACACCAGCTGCGAGTATGCAGATGAGTTCGTGAAAGGGCTGGAGATGGTCGGCGTAGAGACGAAGGTACTGGAGATCCGCCCATTACAGCGTATTTCCTTTTTCAACGACCTCTACCGCAGCGGTTTTGAGGCAGTTGTGATCGACAAGGGACAGGAAAATCATATGTCCATGTCGCTGTTCAGCATCATCGAGAAGCCAAAGGATACATCCGAGATCGTGATGAACCCGTCCCTGGTCCGTTCTGCAAATCAGTTCTATCAGGCACTGGTACAGCACCAGGCATTCCCACAGATGCAGGATCTGATGTGCAAAGAGCTTTACGGTGCGCGTCTGCTGGTTCCGGTTGCTGACCCGCAGAAGACGACGACAGTACCGGTCCTGACCACCGGAAAGGGTGTACGCTATTACCCGGCATTTACGGATTTAGTAGAATTTGGCAAATTTGACCGTAAACATCAGTTTGGAGCAATGGAAGTCCGCTTCCGCGATCTGAAAAAATATCTGGATTACGTGAATGGAATCGTGGTAAATCCGTTTGGATTTGCACTCCGTCTGGACGGCGAGAAGCTGGATCGGATTGAGAAAGAGAATATGAAGCTGAAGGTTGTAAAATAAATGCTGCTGTGACCGTGACCGGTAATAAATAGATGTCAGCATAATAAACTGTGGTGAAAAGGCTGTCTCCCATCAGAATGTATCATATAGATGCATCTGCCGAGAGACAGTCTTTTTGATTATTCGGTTCTCCTGTTTTTTTCATATAAATGTAGTAATCCCTTCATCAACAGCGCCCCATCATACGTGATCGTATGCGAACAGAGCGGCAGGACAATCTTGGAGATGCCGCCGGTGGCGATGATGGAAGTTTTCTCTCCGAGTTCTTCCTCGATGCGATCCAGCATACCGTCGATCATCGCGGCATTGCCAAATATGACGCCGCTTCTCATGCAGTCTATGGTATTTTTGCCAATGACACGGCGCGGCGTATCGAGGCTGATGCGCGGCAGCTGGGCAGTGCTGGCGCTCATGCTGTCGAGGGAAACACGAAGTCCCGGCAGGATCGCGCCGCCGACATAGCGTCCGTTTTTGTCGATGACAGACATGGTCGTAGCGGTTCCCATTTCGATGATGATGATTGGCGGTTCATGCTCTGCAAGGGCACCGACTGCGTTTACGATCATATCGCTGCCGACGGATTTCGGGTTGTCCATCAGGATGTTTAAGCCGGTTTTCATGCCGGAACCGACCAGCATTGCGTTTAGTCCCGTTATTTTACGGATGGCGGCAAGAATCGTCCGGTTAAGCGGCGGAACGACCGAGGAGACGATCGCACCATCAAGCTGATCTGGGGCGATATGGTAAATTTCAAGAATACTTTTCAGCGCCACGGCATATTCCAGATTCGGTTTTCCGATGGTGGTCGTGATGCGTTCTACAAAATACGTTTTTTTTGCGTCGATCACGCCGATAATAATGTTGGTGTTTCCAACGTCGATAGCTAGAATCATAAAATAACTCCTTTATATCTCCTGCATCTCTACAATAATCAACATCTCTTATAAAATGTTGATTGTATAGTTATCGCAACGGTTTCATATGTTCAACTGTTACTATTTATTATATATCCACGTTAATAGTATGATTATATGTTTTTTAAAGAAAAGGATCAAGAAGAAGATGAAAAATGTTTTTAAGATCTGTTACCGATCGCGCGTGAGTGAACCGTAACTTGGACTTGCGTATTCGTTTAAAATAATATAGAATAAATACGTTTAGACAAAGTTAAAGAATGGTAGTAAGTTTGGAGGAAGATTTTTTTGGAAAATATAGCGGAACAGATCAAAAAACGGCGTACATTCGCCATTATTTCCCACCCGGATGCTGGTAAGACAACCCTGACAGAGAAGTTCCTTCTCTACGGAGGCGCGATCAACCTGGCTGGTACGGTCAAGGGAAGAAAAGCGGCCAAGCACGCGGTTTCTGACTGGATGGAGATAGAGAAGGAGAGAGGTATTTCGGTTACCTCTTCCGTATTACAGTTTAATTATGAGGGATTCTGCATCAATATCCTGGATACACCAGGACATCAGGATTTCTCGGAGGATACCTACCGTACTCTGATGGCAGCCGATTCGGCGGTCATGGTCATCGATGGTTCTAAGGGTGTCGAGGCGCAGACGATCAAGCTTTTCAAGGTTTGCGTTATGCGCCACATCCCGATTTTTACCTTTATCAACAAGATGGACCGCGAGGCGCGCGATCCGTTTGAATTGATGGATGAGATCGAGAGCGTGCTCGGCATCCGTACCTGCCCGGTCAACTGGCCGATCGGCTGCGGTAAGAATTTTAAGGGCGTGTATGACCGTGCCACAAAGAAGATCACAACTTTCACAGCAGCAATGGGCGGACAGAAGGAGGTCGCATCTCAGGAGTTCTCGTTAGAGGGCGATGAGGTTAACTCCATCATCGGTCCGGACTACCATCGGCAGCTGATGGATGATATCGAGCTTCTGGACGGCGCATGCGATGAGCTGGATATGGAGCGTGTCAGCCGCGGAAATTTATCCCCGGTATTCTTTGGTTCGGCGCTGACAAACTTTGGTGTAGAGACATTCCTGGAGCATTTCCTGAAAATGACAACCTCGCCGCTGCCGAGAAATACGACAACCGGCATGGTGGATCCGTTCTCTCCGAATTTCAGCGCGTTTGTCTTCAAGATTCAGGCAAATATGAACAAGGCGCACCGCGACCGTATCGCATTTATGCGTATCTGTTCCGGCAAATTTGAGGCAGGCATGGAAGTAACGCATGTGCAGGGCGGACGCAAGATCCGTCTCTCCCAGCCACAGCAGATGATGGCGCAGGATCGAAAGATCGTCGAGGAGGCATATGCGGGCGATATCATCGGTGTATTCGATCCGGGTATTTTCTCGATCGGTGATACACTCTGTACAGGTGAAAAGGTAGAATTTGAAGGCATTCCTACGTTCGCACCGGAACATTTTGCACGCGTGCGCCAGATGGACACGATGAAGCGCAAGCAGTTCATCAAGGGCATCAGCCAGATCGCCCAGGAAGGTGCGATCCAGATCTTCCAGGAGTTCAACACAGGTATGGAAGAGATCATCGTCGGCGTAGTCGGCGTCCTCCAGTTCGAGGTACTGACCTACCGTCTGGAAAATGAGTACAATGTAGAAGTCAAGCTGGAAAAACTTCCATACGAGTACATCCGCTGGGTAGAAAACGCTGACGAGATCGACGTAGCCAAGATCCAGGGAACTTCGGATATGAAGCGGATCAAAGACCTCAAAGACAATCCACTGCTTCTGTTTGTCAACAGCTGGAGTGTGGGAATGGTAGAAGAGCGGAATCCGAAGCTTAAATTAAGCGAGTTTGGGCGTAACTAAAGCCATGCAGCGGAAAGCACCGTTTCAGCGAATGGAAAATTTATTTTTCAGGCGCTGAAAGGGGGATTCCTGCTATACGGCGCAGCCGGACAGGGGTGTGAAACCGCAGGTTTTGCACTCCTGGGCATGGTAAAACAAAAGAGAGTCCCTATCGCACCCCTGGGCATGGTGAAACAAGAGAGGGTCCCTATCGCACCCCTGGGCATGGTGAAACAAGAGAGGGTTCCCATCGTCCCACCTGGGCATGGTGAAAATATAGAAAAAATCAGAAAAGGAGACATTTCATATGAGCAGAGTAGATGTAGTACGTGCAGCCATGGTAGAAGCCATGAAAGCAAAAGACAAAGCAAGAAAAGATTCCTTATCCATGCTGTTATCCGCACTGAAAAATGCGGAGATCGACAAGCGTTCCCCGCTGACTGAGGAAGAGGCGGACGCAGTTGTAAAGAAAGAGATCAAGCAGACGAAGGAGACTCTGGAACTGGCTCCGGCAGATCGTGCGGATATCCGCGAGGAGGCACAGGCACGTCTGGCAGTTTATCAGGAATTTGCACCGGAGGATCTGACCGAAGAGCAGATCGCAGAGGTGATCAAAAGTGTTCTGGCAGAGCTTGGCATTGAAAATCCGGCACCGTCTGACAAGGGCAAAATCATGAAAACCCTGATGCCGAAGGTAAAGGGCAAGGCAGACGGAAAGGTAGTGAACCAGGTACTGGCTGGAATTCTGTCCAAATAATAACCAAAGGAAAAGAACGAGGCGGAAGATTTATGTATAAAAAGAAAATCGAGCAGTATATCGAGGCGCACAAGCAGGAGATGTTAGATGACATATGCACGCTGTGCAGCATCAATAGCGAGCGTTCGGCATACCAGGAGGGCGATCCGTTCGGCGAAGGTCCGAGCCGCGCACTGGCACAGGCACTCAAAATGGCGGAAGAGTATGGATTTTCCATCAACAATTACGATAATTATGTAGGAACCGCCGATTTAAACGACGGTGAGCACCAGCTAGATATTCTGGCACACCTGGATGTTGTCCCGGCAGGCGAGGGCTGGACTGTGACACAGCCGTTTGAACCGATTGTAAAAGACGGAAAGTTGTACGGACGCGGCACGGCGGATGACAAGGGACCAGCGGTAGCAGCTCTGTATGCGATGCGTGCGGTCAAAGAACTGGGAATCCCGGTGACAAAAAATGTCCGCCTGATTCTGGGAACAGATGAGGAGTGCGGCAGCAGCGATATTGAACATTATTATAAAGTGGAGAAGGAAGCGCCGATGACATTTTCCCCGGATGCTTCGTTCCCGGTTATCAATATCGAAAAAGGACGTTTCCCGGGGCACGTGACAGCTTCTTTTGAGGTATCGACGGAGAATGCGCGGATCCTGTCCATCGAGGCTGGTATCAAGATCAATGTTGTTCCGGGCAAGGCGCATGCGACCATCACAGGACTGACCGAGGAAGAGGTGCGCCCGGCGGCAGAGGGCGTGACGAAGGAGACCGGCGTACAGTTTGAACTTCAGGCAGAGGAAGATGCGATCGTGATCACCGCAATCGGTGAGGGCGCACACGCCTCGACACCGGAGGAAGGCAAAAATGCGCTGGCATCCCTGCTTCTGCTTCTGGATCGCCTGCCATTTGCATCCTGCGGACAGACGAAGCTGATTCACAGCCTGACTGAGTGCTTCCCGTGGAATGATACCGAGGGCAAGGCGCTTGGTGTGGCGATGCAGGCAGAAGGATCCGGAGCGCTGTCTCTGGCATTCACGATGCTTACGATGACGGAGACACGGATGGAAGCGTACTTTGACGGACGTTTCCCGATCGGCGGCAATGATGACAACCTGTTGAAACCGGTGGAGGCAAAACTTGCGTCCCACGGCATGACGTTAGAGTCCCCGCAGCTGCGAGAGCCGCATTTTGTAGACGGCAATTCCGAGTTTGTCAGAACACTTCTGAATGCTTATGAGCTTTATACCGGCAACAAGGGCGAGTGCAACTACACCGGCGGCGGCACATATGTGCATGACCTGAAAAACGGCGTTGCATTTGGCGCGTCGATGCCGGGCGTGGACAACCGGATGCACGGGGCAGATGAATTTGCCTATGTGAGTGATCTGGTGGCAAGTGCGAAGATTTTTGCACAGGTGATTGCGGATTTGTGTAAGTAACAGAAAATTTCGTTTTTTCCGCCGTAAGAATTAAAGAAACCTTAATTGATTCGCCGCAGGTTCTATGTTAGACTGAAATCCACAACCGGGAGGTACTGTGCATGTTTGAAGACAGCTGCAGGAACTCCGGCGAGAGGGAAAGGAGAGAACGATTATGAAAAAATCATTCCATACAGTTAAAAAGGCAGGGATTCTGACGGCGGCAGCGGTTCTGGGAACAGCGGCACTGGCGGGATGCGGCAGTAAGGCAGATACAACAGAGAGTGCAGCGGCAAGCGAGGAAGCAACCGAAGCGGCCGGAGAGGCAGAAGCATCGGATGCACAGCTTGTCATCGCAGGCGGAGACAGCGCCGGATTGATCGCGGCGGTTCAGGCGGCAGCCGAGGGCATGGATCCGTCGAAGATCCTGATTCTGGCACCGGGCGAAGAGCTGGCGGCAGATATGGCAGAGATGGCGCCGTATGTCAATGCAGCCGATACGGATGAGCAGTTCCAGGCGAATCTTACGGATGATTTTGAGATTTATCTGTCCGATATTATGACGGCAGGAAATAATACGAACAATTCGGATATGGCGGCATATGTATCGGAGAACAGCGAAGAGGCGAAAGACTGGCTTGCCGACACACTGGGAATTGAGTATGGCGATCTGGCACAGGAGGCAGGTTCCTCGGTGGCCCGCAGTTTCCCGGCAAAAGAGGGAAATCTGAACGAGCTTGCACAGGAAGCGCTGCTTAAAAAAGTCGAAGAGCTGAAGATTCCGGTTGAATATAAGGCAGAATTAAAGAGCGTCGCTTACAATGAAGAAGGCGCGCTTGACCGCATCACTGTGACGGTGGACGGCAAGGATCAGGAGATTGACTGCCTGGCACTGGTAGCGACCGATGTCTCCCTGATTCCGGTTTTTGAGGAATCTCAGGTATATGAGGCAGATGGAAAGGCAGCTGCCTTGGTTGTCAGCAACAATGCGGAACAGCTAAACAAAGATAGCGGCGAGCTGATCAATGGTCTTTATGCAGCAGGTCCGATCCTGTCAGCGGCAGTAGACGGTGAAGGTGTGCTCTCCGGCAATGAGCTGACCGAGGCGGTTGTGTTTGGTTCGACTGCAGGAACAGAAGCAGCGGTTTATGTTTCGGATAACCAGTAAAAGCTAAAATGATTCACATATAATGCCATTTCTAAAAAGTAGATGATGCAGACGAAATAAAATAGAAACCTTTAAGAAGAAGGTTCAAGCAAGAAGCGGGTAAAAGCGAAAAAACTTTTACCCGCTTTTGGTATTTTACAGAAAATAGCACGGAACTGATTTGCAAAAATAAAATTATTTTTATTGTGGAGACAATAGCTAAAAAGTAAGTCAGAACTAACTCTGTATCACTGAATTATTATAACTTATTCGCAATTCGATATATTTGTTTATAATAATCTGGCTTTTTGATACTATGTAGTCAAACCTCATGAGGAACACGAGAAATAAAAAAACATTACATAAGGGGGTATTACATGGTGGAGAAAACTAAAAATGGGGCGGAGAAAAAAGGAACTCCGTTGTACGTGAAAATATTCATTGCATTGTTTGCAGGTATCGCGTTTGGTTACGTCTTAAATTTTATGGGCGGCGTGGAGAATGAGATCATTAACGGATATGTCCTTCCGTTCTTCCAGTTCATTGGAGATTTGTTTATCAAGTTGATCAAGATGATTGTCGTTCCGCTGGTGTTCTTCTGTATCATCGACGCGGCACTTTCGCTGGGCGATATCAAGAAACTTCGAAGCATCGGTGTTAAAACCATCATCTGGTTTTTAGCAACGGGCGGTATTTCAGCAACCATCGGTCTGATACTTGCCAATATCATCAAACCGGGACGTGGCTTGCAGCTGGGAACGGCAGAGACAGCAATGGAGGTGAAAGAACTTCCGGGTATCTACCAGACACTGCTCGACTTAATCCCGTCCAACCCATTCCAGGCACTGACAAGCGGCGAGATGATGCAGATTATCGTCTTCTCCCTGTTCCTTGGATTTGCCATCATCAGCATCGGCAAGGAAGCGCAGCAGTTATGTGACATTATCAGCCTCTGTTCACGGACGATGTTTAAGGTTATCGATATGATTCTTGGAATTATCCCTTACGGTGTATTCAGTTTGATGACTGTAGCACTTGCGAAATATGGCGTTGCCATCTTCGGACCGGTTCTGAAATTCATCTTAACCGATTATCTTGCCTGCATCATCATGAGTACTGTTGGATACGGCATTTTCCTTACCGTGATTGGAAAGGTAAATCCGATGAAGTTCTGGCGCAAAGCGTTTGAACCTTGGATGATCGCATTTAGTACCTGTACTTCTTCAGCAGCTCTTCCGGTATCAATGGAAGTAGCACCGAAGAAGATGGGCGTTCCGAGAGATATTGCGAGTTTCGTACTTCCACTTGGATGTACCGCTCAGATGAACGGAACGTGTGCATACTTTGGTATCGTTGTTCTCTTTGCCGCACAGCTGTACGGCGTAGAGTTAAGTATTCAGCAGCAGATTATGCTGGTTGTACAGGCAACATTCTTAAGCGTTGGCTGTGCAGCAACTCCGCAGATTGGTCTGGTTATCAGCTTAACCCTGATGACGCAGATGGGACTTCCGCTGGATGCATACGCACTGGTAGCTGGAATCTATCGTATTATCGACCAGATTCACACATCTACTAACTCTGTAGGCGACCTGGTAGCATCTGTCTGCATTTCTCAGATGGAGGGCGAACTGGATCACGAGATTTTCAATCAGGAAGAAGCAAAAAAGGCAGCTTGAGTTTTAGAAAGAGACATCCCGGATTCGTATGAAATGTGAAATATATCTGGGCAGTAGTTATGTATGAAACCCGGAAAGCGGGGAAACGACAAATTTGTGCAGAACGTGAATCAAAGATGGAATATGGAACCCCCGGTTCTGAAAAGTCCACGTTTTCCGGATAAAAAGGAAAAAAACAGAAATAATTCCCACTTGCAAAGGTGAAAAAATTTAAGGGAACCAGACAAAACAAGAAAAGGAGATTAAAACTATGAGTGATAACAGAATTATCGAATGTATGGAACGTGCACAGTATCTTCTTGGCAACCTGATGGCTGTTAAACCGGGCGAGGAAGTTTTGATTGTCGTTGACCCTCAAACCGACGAGAGAATGACCCAGGCGATGGCAGCAGCCGCTTTAAACTGCGGCGCTGAGTACGGCGTATACATGATGCCGATTCGTGGAAAAGACAAAGCAACCATTTTCCCGAAGTCGCTGGAGCTTGGCATGGATGCATGCGACGTATTTGTCGGCATGACCACCGCATCCGGTGCAGCTATCTACAATAACCATCTGAAAGAGCTCATCAACCAGAAGAAACTCCGTGAGGTTTCCATCTGCTTAAGAAGTATCGATAACTTCACACGAGGCGGCGCTCTGGCAGACTACGAAGCAGTTTACGCAGATGGGGAGAAGCTGCAGGCGATCTGGAGAGGTCATAAGATGGCTCACATCACCACACCGGCTGGTACCGACCTGTACATGGAAATGAATCAGATGGAGCCGATCATCGAGTGCGGTATCGCGAGAAATCCGGGCGATGCAATGGCTTGGTCTGACGGCGAGGTTTCCTTAGGACCGGTGATCGACACAACCCATGGCAAACTGGTAATTGATGGACCTATCTGCTACTATGGATGCCCGACCACACCGGTTGAGTTAAGGATCGAAAAAGGACGTATCGTAGAGGTAGTTGGCGGCGATCCGAAGATTTGTAAAGAAATCCGCCGTCAGATCGCAGAAGTTAAAGATTCCGACAACATCGCAGAGATCGGACTTGGTCTGAATCCGGCTTGTATGTTTAACGGAGACTTCGAGGAAGAGAAGAAGGCAAGAGGAACCTGCCACATCGCAATGGGCAACGGCTTCTACTATGGACAGCCGGCACGTTCGACCGTACATATCGACATGGTACAGTACAATCCGACCGTTATCTTCGACGAGGGAACACCAGAAGAGGTTCTGATTGTAAAAGACGGCAAGGTTGTTTGTTTGGGCGACAAATAATATGGCTATATATTAAGAAGTATCAGGAACGAATTGTCAATGAAAGACTGCATGAATTGCGACTGTGATTTCCCCTTGAGCAGCCGCAATATAAAACATCAGGAATTTGTAAAAGCTTAGGAATTGAATAAACCTCCATATTAAAAATGGAAGCTGTGGACGCAGGTTAGCTGCCTTAGATGTGCAGAGCGCAGGTGTTCGCAGCTTCTTTTGAGTGCTGATTCACGCACCTGGAAGTTTTGTAAAATAAGCTGGATTCTGCCTGAAAACGGACGGAAAATACAGTTTATTTGTTTACAGATATAGAAATCTTATGATAAAATAATAACAATAAAAAATAACTGTTAGATATGGCGGTTATATTCGTTTATAGCGGATTTTAGCATAGAGATATGGGAAAGTGGATCAGCCATATTTAAGTGCAGAGCCATGGCAAAATTCGTTATGGGTCATGTGTGCAAGAACCGTAACATCATTTAAGCAAAGCAGGATGGAAAATGGACAGGGGGAATTGACAAATGCTGAATGAAATGAAGTACGTGTATGAGGTTTACAAAGAAAAGAGTTTTTCCAAAGCGGCGAAGAAGCTTTTTATCAGCCAGCCAGCACTCAGCAACATGGTGCGGAAGGCAGAGAAAGAGATGGGAGCGCCGATTTTTGATCGCAGTACGATTCCGCTGACGGTGACGAAGGAGGGCGCGTATTACATCCGTACCGTTGAAAAGATTCTTTTTCTGGAACGGAATCTGGAACGGTATTTTCAAGATATTGCGGGGCTTCAGGGCGGCACGCTGGCGCTCGGCGGTGCATCTTATTTCTGCTCGTTTGTGTATCCGGATCTGATTGCCCGTTTTCAGACAAAATATCCGCAGGTTACAATTGACCTAACAGAAGGAAATACGCGGGAGCTGAAAGCGGGGTTGGAAAATGAGTCGCTGGATCTGGTGTTGGAGACGGCGATGGAGAAGGACGATACTTCGATCAAACGGTATTTATTCCGGAAGGAAAATCTGATTCTGGCAGTTCCGGAAAGTTTTCCGGTTAACCGGAAGCTGCAGCCATACCGACTGTCCAGGCAGGAGATTCTGTCCAAGTCCTTTTTAAAACCGGAGGTGGAGGCAGTTCCGTTAAAGGAATTTAAGGATGTGCCGTTTATCACGATGAAACCGGGCAATGATATGTATAAACGAGGCGCGAAAATGTGCCGCAACAGCGGTTTTACGATGAAAACTGTGATGATGGTGGATCAGGTGCTGACTTCTTTAAATATCGTCTCCAATGGGGTTGGAGCGATGTTTGTGCGTTCTGATATTGTACAGTGGCGTCCGGAGGATCCGAGGCTGGTCTATTATAAGCTGGACGACCCGCTGTCTGAGCGGGAGATCACATTTTCGGTCAAGCGGGGGCGTTATGTGACGGCGGCGATGCGTGAGTTTATGCGTCTGGCAGGCATCCGGTCGGATGATCCGGACGCCGATCCGGCTGCCGGGAGGCAAAAGGAGTAACGGCAATTTCCGAAGACAGGGACTGAATGCGGCGTAAATTCCGAAATGCGGTTGCAAAATCAGTTAATCGTGTAAATTTTATATAATTTTACGTCGATTTAGACTTTACCAGCAGTCTAAAGTATGATAGACTATAACAATGAGGGTAAATGAGTTGCCGATTAAAGGCAGAAGAATTTCTATTCTGGAGAATTCGCGGGATGCTATGAGAGACAGGAGCAAAGGTGGATTTTATGAAAGAGACAGAGGGGATTTATTTATCCAAGACGATGAGGAATAGGAGGAATGGCGGGCAGGAACATGGAAATCACAGTTGCGAAGACGGCTGGCTTCTGCTTTGGCGTGAAGCGGGCAGTCGAGAAGGTATATGATCAGATAGCGACGGGGAAGAAGCAGATCTATACCTACGGTCCCATCATCCACAATGAAGAGGTGGTGCAGGATCTGGAAGAGAAGGGCGTACAGGTCATCAATTCGAAGGAGGAACTGGAAGCCCTGAAAGAAGGTGTGGTCGTCATCCGTTCCCACGGCGTAGGCAGGGAGATCTATGAACTCCTGGAACGCCAGGGACTGGAGCTTGTGGACGCGACCTGTCCATTTGTCAAAAAGATCCACAAGATTGTTCGGGAACAGTGCGAAGCCGGACGCCGCGTGATTATCGTGGGAAATGAGCACCACCCGGAGGTCGAGGGTATCAAAGGCTGGGGAAATGAGTATACTCTGGCAGTCGAGTCACTGGAGGAATTTGAAAATCTGGCACTCAGACCGGATGAAAAGCTCTGTATCGTGGCGCAGACGACATTTAACTACAATAAATTTCAAGATTTAGTTGAAAAAATTTCAAAAACGTATTATGATATACTTGTTTTAAATACGATTTGCAATGCAACACAGGAGAGACAGGTTGAGGCGAGGCAGATAGCTTCACAGGTGGATGTTATGATTGTTATCGGAGGACGAAACAGTTCTAACACACAAAAGTTGTATGAGATTTGCCGCAGGGAATGTAAACACACTTACTACATTCAGACACTGGAAGATTTCAAGCCTGAGATAACAGGTACTGTGCGCAGCGTAGGTATTACAGCCGGGGCATCGACCCCAAATCAAATTATCGAGGAGGTTCATACTAATGTCAGAATTAAGTTTTGAACAAATGTTTGAAGAATCATCATTCAAGAGATTACGTACAGGAGAGGCTGTTACCGGTCAGGTTATCGGTGTCAAGGAAGACGAAATCATTCTCAGCATCGCTGGAAGCAAATCCGAAGGCATCATCACAAGAAGCGAATTCACCAATGAGCCGGGCGTAGATCTTAGAACCAAAGTTCAGGTCGGCGACGAACTGGAAGCAAAAGTTCTGAAAGTAAACGACGGAGAGGGCATGGCTGCTTTATCTTACAAGAGACTGGCTGCTGATAAGGGTCTGAAACGTCTGAAAGAAGCTTTCGAGAACAAGGAAGTTCTGAAAGAGAAAGTTACACAGGTTATGGAGAAAGGCCTCGTAGTAGAGGTTGAGGGAACCCGTGTATTCATTCCGGCAAGCATGGTTTCTGATACTTATGATAAAGACTTATCCAAGTACGCAGGTCAGGAGATTGAGTTCGTAGTTACCGAGTTCAATCCGAGCGGCAGAAGAAGCCGTATCATCGGCGACCGCAAGCAGATCCTGCTTGAGAAGAAAGCTGCTATGCAGAAAGAATTATTCGAGAAGATCGCTGTTGGTCAGACCGTAGAAGGTGTTGTTAAGAATGTAACTGATTTCGGTGCATTTATCGACCTTGGCGGCGCTGACGGTCTGCTTCACATCTCTGAGATGTCCTGGGGCAGAGTTGAGAACCCGAAGAAGGTTTTCAAAGTAGGCGATAAAGTAAAAGCTCTGATCAAAGATATCAACGGCGAGAAGATCGCTCTGAGCTTAAAGTTCCCGGAGAGCAATCCGTGGGCAAACGCAGCTGAGAAATATGCTGTAGGCAACGTAGTAGAAGGCAAGGTAGCACGTATGACTGATTTTGGCGCATTCGTTGAGCTGGAGCCAGGTGTAGATGCACTTCTTCACGTATCCCAGATTTCCAGAGAGCATGTTGACAAACCATCCGACGTACTGAGCGTAGGACAGGTTATCACTGCTAAGGTAGTTGATTTCAACGAGGCAGACCGCAAGATCAGCCTGAGCATGAAAGCTCTTGAGAATCAGGAAGCAGAAGAAAACTAATCAAACGGTTGACGCTAGTTTCTCATCGGGCAGATAGTGCGTCAGACGGAGGATGAAAGAATCATCAGGCTGTCACTTCCACAGGAAGAATGTGGAGGTGGCAGCCGTTTTTGTGATGGCGTGGGGCATGGTATTCTTGACCGGAACGCAGTTGGGTATTTCTGGGATTGGAAGAAAGAGCTGGCTGTTTCTGGTGCTGTAGAAAGCTATTTGGTGATTTTATTAAGATAAAAATGAAAACAGGCAGTATGGCGTATGTGATGGAACATAGGTTGTACGGTCTGTTTTTTGCGTGACGAGGAGCGGAATACGGTGTGGTGAAGGGTTGTGGGAACAGAAAGATGGATTGGAGTGAGTCATAAGGATATTTGGAAAAATGGAAAGTCAAAACAAAAATATTGACAAAGAAGGCACACTGATATATAATTCAGATACAATATTATATAACATATAATATTAAACAAGAAAAAATATTATATTTTAAATCAGTGAATCTTAGGAGGGATAAGATGGTTTTTAATACAGGAGCTGCGCTTCTGGATGCGATCGTCCTTTCGGTTGTATCAAAATCTGCAGAAGGAACATATGGGTATAAGATCACGCAGGATGTCCGTCAGGCAATCGAAATATCGGAGTCCACGCTTTATCCGGTGTTGCGGCGGCTTCAGAAGGATGACTGCCTGGAAACATATGACCGGGCGATCGACGGCAGAAACCGACGGTATTACAAAATAACGGAGGCGGGACGGATTCAGCTGAATCTTTACCGGGGTGAGTGGAACGTGTATGCAGGAAAAATTTCAGAGATACTGAAAGAGGGATAAGGAGAGGCAGATCATGAAAAAAGAAGTATTTTTAGAGAGACTGGAAGCGCTCTTGCAGGATATTCCGGAAGAAGAAAAACGGGATGCGATTGACTATTACCGCGATTATCTGGAGGAAGCGGGACCGGAGAAGGAAGAAGAGGTACTTGCAGAATTTCAGAGTCCGGAGCATATTGCCGAGGTAATCCGGACGGAGCTGCAGAGTGAATGGAGTGGCGGCGAATTTACAGACCGGGGATACAATGACAGCCGGTTTGAAGAAAAGCGGACGACTTTATCCAGAAGCGGTGGGGCAGAACAGGGAGAACGAGAAAAAGAAGCAGGATTTCAGGCTGGAACCGAGGATGACCCATTCCGGGGATTTCGGGATGAGGAAACGGGAGAAAATGCGGCATTCAATGAGAATCAAAGAAGCCGTCTGAGCGAGATGCTGCACTGCTTAAAAGAAAAAATAACCGGTTCCAAGATTGGAATGGTTGTGGCAGTTCTGGTAGTGCTTGCAGTTCTTCCGTTTATCTTTTCGTGGGTGACGGGAACCGTGGGAGGTGTTTTTGGGCTGGCGGTCGCACTGGCAGCGATACTTGTGGTGCTGGGACTGATGACGGTGCTGGTATTTGTTGGCGGAATTATGCTGTTCGTTCTGGGTGCAGCGAGTCTGTTTGAACATTTTGCGATGGGACTGATGTTCATCGGATTGGGTATCGCGGCAGAGGGCAGCTGTCTGCTTCTGATATGTGGTTGTGTCCTGTTTTACGGTGTGTTCCTACCGTGGGCAGTCAAGGAAATCATTCGGCTTTGCCGTCAGGCGGCAGGTTATCTGTCAGCCAGGGCATAGGAGGATAGGAAAATGAAAAAATGGATGAAAAAAATGGCAATCATAGGCGCCATCCTCTTTGTGGGTGGAATCGGCGTGACATCGATCGGGGCTGCCATCGGAGGCGCAGCTGCCGGGCTGGATTTTCTGATCGATCAGGAAAAAAATTTTCAGGATAAATATAACTGGGGAGATTCGGAGGAGATATGGGATGATACGGAGCAGCTGCCGGAAGAGATCGACGAGCCGGATGAGATGGAAGAGCAGCTGGACAGAGAAAAACAATGCGAATAGTTTTCCAGAAAATGGACATACTCTGAGTACACAAGGTGGAAAGGAGTATTTTTTATGGATGAAAATAAGGTGGATTTTGAGAAAATGACCCCGGCAGAGCGGCTGAAATATGAGGTGGCGGAAGAAATTGGGCTGGCAGACAAGGTACGGCAGTATGGCTGGAGAAGCCTGACTGCCAAGGAGAGCGGGCGGATTGGCGGTCTGATGACGAAGAAAAGGCGGGAGATGAAACAGAATAAGAAAGGCTGATAGATATTTGCTTGAAAACACCAAAAGCCCTTGAAAATAAAGGAAAAATCCAATATTTTCAAGGGCTTTCAAATCTGCCGGCTGCGGGACTTGAACCCGCACGGTGTTGCCACCAATGGATTTTGAGTCCACCTCGTCTGCCATTCCGACAAGCCGGCTGTCTATCGACGCTTTTTATCTTACCAAAATTGGAGACAGATTGCAACTGTTTTTTTGTTTGTTTTGAAATTAAGAAGCGAAGCATTCGCAGGGACTTGCGTGTTTCATTAAAATAAGGTATGATTAGGTTTAAATGGTTTTATGAACGCGTCATGCGTGAATGATAATTCATATGGAATGACAGACTGGAAAAGGAGGTGGCGTCTGTGACCTGTCGGGAAGCGGAGCGTCTTGTGACGCCGTATATCCAGGATAAACTGAGCGGGGATGAGCTGGAAGCGTTTCTGGAGCATCTGGAACATTGCCGCAACTGTCAGGAAGAATTGGAAATTTATTTTATGGTGGATGTCGGACTGAAACAGCTGGACACCGGATCGGGTACTTTTGATATCATGGGCGCACTGCAGAAGCGGATCGCTGAGTCATATGCCCGCGTGCGTCGGATGTGGCGCTTCCGGAAAATGGAGTATGCGGTCAATACGCTGGGCGTGATGGCGGTATTGGTGACGGTGATGCTGCAGGTCAGGATTTGGCTGGCACCATAGAAAAAGCAACAAGTGATAGAACAGGAGACGGAAACAGATGGGCAAATTAGTGCTGATAGATGGTCATAGTATACTCAACCGGGCATTTTACGGGGTGCCGGAGTTGACAAATTCGAAGGGACTCCACACCAATGCAGTGTACGGATTTTTAAATATCATGTTCCGGGTGATCGAAGATGAGGGGGCAGACTATCTGGCAGTGGCATTTGATTTGAAAGAGCCAACATTCCGTCACAAAATGTATGCGGCATACAAGGGAACGAGAAAACCGATGCCGCAGGAGCTGCATGAGCAGGTTCCGGTGATGAAGGAAGTGCTGACAGCGATGGGCGTGCCGATTCTTACCAAGGCGGGGTATGAGGCAGACGATATTCTGGGAACGATCGCGAAACGCTGTGCGGCGGAGGGCGTGGAGGTTTCTATCGTATCAGGAGATCGTGACCTGCTGCAGCTTGCAGATACGCACATTAAGATTCGGATGCCGCGTACTTCGAAAGGTACGACGGAGATACGCGACTATTACCCGGAGGATGTGAAGGCGGAGTATCAGGTGACGCCGATCGAATTTATTGATGTAAAGGCGCTGATGGGCGATACTTCGGATAATATTCCGGGCGTGCCATCGATCGGTGAAAAGACGGCAACCAGCCTGATTACCACCTACGGAAGCATTGAGAATGCGTATGCACACATTGATGAGGTAAAGCCGCCGCGCGCACAGAAAGCGCTTCGGGAGCATTATGACATGGCGCAGATGAGCAAGGATCTGGCAACGATCCGCATCAATTGCGAGATTGGTTTTTCGCTGGAGGAGGCGAAGCTGGATTCGCTTTACACGCCGGAGGCATATCAGTATATGAAGCAGCTGGAATTTAAGTCCATTCTGCAGAAATTTGGTGAGGACGCCTTTGCGTCATCAGAAATGGAAAAATCTTTCCGTCTGGTAAATGATTTTGGCGAGGCACAGGTGATTTTTGACCGTGCACAGCGGGCAGAGGAGATCGGCGCGCAGCTGGTGATTGAAAAAGGAGAGGTTGTAGCACTGGCACTCTGCCTGGACGGGACATCGATCTATGCGATCCCGGCGGTTGGGTTCCTGACCGGACAGTATCTGGCGGAGGAGCTGGAACGCCTGATGGAGGTGGTTCCGTCTGTGACGGTTCTGGATCTCAAGATCCAGCTTCCATTTCTTAAAAATCACAGCCGCCGGATCGTGGACGGCATCCGGAATGCAGAAGGAAAGTGTGCGGTTATGGACGCAGGCGTGGCGGCGTATCTGTTAAATCCGCTCAAGGATACCTATGGATATGATGACCTGGCGCGCGATTACCTGGATATGACCGTGCCGTCACAGGTCGATTTGCTTGGAAAAACGGCGCTGTCGGATGCATTTGAGACAATGCCGGAGAAAGCGTTGAATTGTGTCTGCTACATGGCATATACGGCGTGGAAATCGCGGGAAATCCTGCTGGGGCAGCTTCGAAGACATGGAATGCTGCATCTCTTTTATGAGATAGAGATGCCGGTTATTTACAGCCTCTACCATATGGAAGAGGAAGGTATTCAGGTGCGCCGGGAGGAATTGAAAGCCTACGGCGAACGCCTCCAGACGCAGGTAGAGAAACTGGAGCAGGAGATTTACGCCGAGACGGGCTGTGAATTTAATATTAATTCCCCGAAGCAGCTGGGTGAGGTTTTATTTGAAAAAATGTCCCTGCCGGGCGGCAAAAAGACGAAGACCGGCTATTCGACGGCGGCGGATGTGCTGGAAAAACTGGCGCCGGAGTATCCGGTTGTGCGGAAAGTATTAGACTATCGCCAGGTGGCGAAACTCAAATCGACCTATGCGGACGGGCTGGGTGCATTTATCCGGGAGGACGGACGAATCCACGGAACCTTTAACCAGACGATCACAGCGACAGGACGTATCAGCAGTACAGAGCCGAATCTACAGAACATTCCGGTGCGTATGGAGCTGGGACGCGAGATCCGGAAGCTGTTTGTACCACGCGAGGGCTGTGTGCTGGTTGACGCTGATTATTCCCAGATTGAGCTGCGTGTGCTGGCGCATATGTCGAATGACAAGAACCTCATCCAGGCATACCGGCAGGCGGAGGACATCCACGCGATCACGGCGTCGCAGGTATTCCATGTGCCGCTTGAGGAAGTGACACCGCAGCTTCGCCGCAATGCAAAAGCAGTCAATTTCGGTATCGTATATGGTATCAGCGCGTTTGGGCTGGGCGAAGATCTCGGTATTTCCCGCAAGGAAGCGACCGAGTACATTGAGCGCTACTTTGAAACCTACCCGGATGTCAAACGTTTCCTCGATGGTCTGGTAAAAACGGGCAGGAAATACGGCGAGGTCAAGACTATGTATGGGCGTGTGAGACCGATTCCGGAGCTGAAATCCGGCAATTTTATGCAGCGTTCGTTCGGTGAGCGTGTGGCGATGAATTCCCCGATTCAGGGAACTGCAGCCGACATTATCAAGATTGCGATGATCCGCGTCGATCAACGCCTGCGCCGCGAAGGACTGCGTTCCCGCATTGTCCTCCAAGTGCACGATGAACTTCTGATTGAAACCTGGAAAGAAGAGCTGGAACAGGTGCAGTCGATTCTGGCGACGGAGATGAAACGTGCGGCGCAGCTGCAGGTGGAGCTGGAAATCGATATGAAGATGGGAAATTCGTGGTTTGAAACGAAATAATGGAAAGGTACAGATAAACATGAAGATAATCAGTATTACCGGAGGCGTTGGTTCCGGTAAGAGTGAGGTCCTGCGTGTGCTGCAGGAGGAATTTGACGCGGAAATTATTAAGGCGGATGAAGTGGCTCACCAGCTCATGGAGCCGGGTAAGAAAGGCTATCAGCATGTGGTAGAGGCGCTGGGTGATTCCTTTTTAAATAAGGACGGCAGCATTGACCGCAAAAAGCTTGCGGCGCTTATTTTCCAGAATAAAGAGGCGGTGGAGACGATGAACGCCATCATCCACCCGATGGCGTGGGAGGAGATCCGCTATGCGATCAACCATTCCGACAAGGAGATCATCGTTGTGGAGGCAGCTCTCTATGATGACGACCACAATGCGATGTTTGATGAAATCTGGTATGTATACACATCGGTGGAGAACCGCATCAAACGTCTGATGGCAAGCCGCGGCTACAGCGAGGAAAAATGCCGGGGCATCATGGCAAATCAGGCATCCGAGGACGATTACCGGAGTTTTGCGACGCGTGTGCTGGACAACAACGGCGGGATTGAGGATATTCGGAAGCAGATAGCGTCATTTTTAGGAAAAGAGGATTAGGATACATATGCGGATGGTTAGTATTGCCAGCGGCAGCAGCGGGAATTGTATTTATATAGGAAGCGACAACACCCACGTTCTGGTGGATGCGGGGATCAGCAACAAGCGTATTGAGATGGGGTTAAATGACCTGGGGCTGAATGCGCGGGAACTGGATGGAATTCTCATCACGCATGAACATTCCGACCATATCAAAGGGCTCGGCGTGCTGGCGCGCAAATATGGCACACCTATTTACAGCACAAAAGAGACATTAGAGGAAATTCAGGATTCCAAGAGTCTTGGCGAGATTCCGGAAGATCTGATGCACCCGATTACGCCGGATGTTGATTTTATGGTAGGAGATCTGGAAGTCAAACCGTTCCGGATCGACCATGATGCAGCGAATCCTGTTGCCTACCGGGTTCAGAATGAAAAAAGATCGGTGGCGGTGGCGACGGATATGGGGCATTATTCCCAGTACATCATTGACCATCTGCAGGGGCTGGATGCGATTTTGCTGGAAGCCAACCACGATGTCAAAATGCTGGAGGCAGGACCGTATCCGTATTACCTGAAGCGTCGTATCTTAGGCGATTACGGACACCTTTCCAATGAAAATGCGGGGCGGCTTTTAAGTTCCATTCTGCATGACAATTTGAAGCATATTTTCCTGGGGCATCTGAGTAAGGAAAATAATTACGAAGAGCTGGCATATGAGACGGTGCGTCTGGAGATCACAGAGGGAGATACGCCGTATAAGGCGAATGATTTCCCGATCACAGTGGCAAAACGCGATGCAGTGTCGCAGATTGTGACGGTGTAGAAGACGTAAAAGTATTAAAATTGGTTATACAAAGTCTGAAAACAAGCCAGAAGATATATTTGGGGTTATGGCTTGGAGGCATGGACAAAAGTGTGGGGTTGACAGAAATATCGTTACTGTACACGCATACGTGTCCAGTAACGGAATTTGCCGTGGCTTCGCATTT
>OFRZ01000191.1_pt1 | contig 64116 bp, 84 predicted proteins | sample 1543181 | NCBI WGS metagenome assembly OFRZ01 (sample SAMN04209245, study PRJEB22552) | human gut metagenome | biome: gut; material: feces | host: Homo sapiens | place: USA: Oklahoma | reverse complement strand
CGCGTCCGCCCGGCCGTGCGCGAGCGCCCGGCGCGCGGGACCCGACACCAGATCGGGCACCGTGTGCCAGGCGGTCGCACGGAACAGCCCCACCGCCGAGCGAATCACCGGCTGTTCCAGCTGTCCACGAGCATGGAGACGGCCTCTTTTTGCGGCGTCGCCATCAAGCTCCCCCACGCGATTCTGTTGGACATCCCGCAGGAGGGGCACGTCACGCTCATCACATTGGGACGGTCCAGCGAGCGCTCTCGCACGTCCTCCACCTTGGGCTCGACCCCGCACCGGGGGCACGCCTTGAACTCGATATCGTTAAAGGTCACAACTCTCTCCTGTCTCGTTGAACACATCCCACGTCGTTCGCCACCTCGAGTACGAGTCCATCAGCATCGCCCAGAGCAGGCAGAGTGTCGAATCTTCCCTCAGGCTCTTCGCGGCTTGCATCCGAAGGTCGTACGTAAGCCGCAGGGCGCCGCCGTTGTCGGGGCAGTAGACCTGCACGCCGAACGGCAGGAGACGCTCATCGTACAGCTCGTGTGCGAGGTCCCGGGGACACACGAGCCAGTTCTCGTCACCGAGGAACGTGAGGCCGTGGCCGCTCTTGAAGTCCGCCATGCACGACTTGACCTCGACGAATACGAATTTCCCGTGCTCGAGCGCCGCGTTCCGCCCTCCACTGCCCGGAGAGAACGCCACGAAGTCGACCCTATGGTCGGGATCGATCCAGACCTCCTGCGCGACGATGGCGAACTGCCTGCGGAGCTTCTTCGCGACCTTCTCGGACAACTCGGCGGTCACATCCTTGCGGCTCATTCGCCCTCACACCCCTTGTCCCCCAGAAACCAAGGCACAAGCCTACCGACCATGGCGACGGTCTCCAGCGTAGTCATCGCGAATGCGAGGTCATGGCAGAAGCAGAGAACCTCCTCGTCATCGACCTTGTCCGCCTCCTTGCCCTCAATGGCGTTCAGAACGCCGTGCGCGTCCTCGGCGATTTCATTGAGCAGATACGCCTTCAAATCCTTATAGCTCTCGTTCACCTAAAGCTCCTCTCCGCAGAACGGGCAGTACCTGATGTCCTCGATGTAGGCGTCCGCCGTCACATCGGCGCTGACACAGTCGCCGCACGAGCCGTTGACCGAGACGTCTAGCATCACGCTGGTATCCAGCTCGACCCTGACGATCGACTCGCCGTCGTATCGGCGCATCAGCGTCATGGAGCCCACGGACCAGTTGCGGACGCCTCGGTCGGGCGCAGAGTGGATGGACGCGATGCGCGACCCACCGCAGAAATAACAACTCATTCGTCATCACCAGCAAGCAAGGATTGAATGCGATGGCAGATGCTGTGGAGCGCCTTTATCTGGCACAACTTGCCGCCGCATATGCCGTTGCAGGCCCTGCACGTCTCGGAGACAACGTTGTAGGCGTGTGCCGGCTCTTCGTCGACGAGAGGGCTGTTTATGGCGCGCTGGACATCGTTCATCAGGGCGCCGAACGTATCCGGGCGGATCAGGTGCATATCGTCCACCCTCACGACCCCCTCATCGCAGCAGGCACGCCAAACGCCCGCGCCGAGCAGGTACTCATATCTCCGGACCGTGCACTCCATGCCGCTGTCCGCAAAGAGCGTCGCGGTCGACAGGGAGACTTTTCGCCCCTCCTTGTCGACAGGGCCCAACGTCATCACTTCCCAGTCTGGCGTCGTGGAGTTATCGACTATGAAATGTTCCCCCATCACTCGTCACCACCCTTCTCGGCCTTGACCTCCGCCAGCCCGAGCTGCTCGCACACGACGCCCTCCTCGTCCCACATCCACGAGTACATCTCGAAGACCTCTTCCGAATCGTCGATTACGACCCTCCACGGGTCGACCTCCCGCAGCCGCCCGTCTCTGCGCATGACGACCGCCACCGGTCTGCGGGTCGGCCCCGCGTCCTCGTCGGTCGAGAAGATGCGGTGGTCGAGGCACGTGAACGTCCTGTCGAACAGCCCGACCAGCAGGGCCTTCTCGTAGCCCGTCCTCGAGCCCAAGCCGAAGTCCTGAACGAAGCACGGCGTCAGGTCCCTAGTCAGCATCGCCCTCACCCCTCAGCCTGCTTAAAAGACGCTCCATGCTCTCATCGCATATTGCGAGCGTGGCCACCTCGCCAGCCCAGACCTTTCTGCCTGCGACGTTGACGAATGAGATCTTGTCCATGTTGACGATGTACCTGTAGCCATCGTCGTCGTATAGCTCAATGAAATCTCGGCTCATTAAAACTCGCCCCCATTCCAGCCGTCGGGCATGTCCTCGATACGGCGTTTCGTCCTATACGTGCGCACGGTGGCAATCTCGAGCTCGAACGTGCGCTTGCACTCAGGGCACTCAACCTCTTCATCATCCTCGTCGTAATACCACGGGTCATCGATGGAACTCTCGCAGTAGGGGCAGATCAGGCGTTCCTCAGCGCACTGCTCGTTCTCCCATTCCCTCTCGATACGGACCTTCCTTAGGCACTCGTCACATATCGAGTATCCAGACTCGCCTAGAATGCCAGCCATCGGATGCGAGTACTCCCTATAGTTCGGAGTAGGCTTCCCACACCAAGAGCAGGTGTACATCTTTGCCTCCTCACTCATTTCTCGCTCCCTTCCTCCTTGACCTCCGCCTGCAGGATGTCGCGCAGGGTGCCGATGCGCTCGATGGCGTCGTCGGGCGTGTGGCCGTCCCACTCGGGCGCGCGGTCGAGCACTTCGCACGGGAACATGTCCCAGTACGGCTCAACGTCGTAGTGGTAGGTGGCGGGGCCGGCGGGCGTGTCGATGCCCACGATGAACATGCCGTCGTACATCGTCCCGTCATGGTGGTGGAGCGACTTCCACGAGCACCCGCGGAACATGGCCACGATCACCGAGAACAGCACCGCCCGGTGGTGGTAGAGCTCGTCGAACGTGTGGTACCCGTCCGATGTGGAGCCCGTGACGGGCTCTATGTGCCGGATGAGTCCATACACCTCATCGATGTCGACGTTCACAATGCCGCAGACATCACGGGACGGATGAAGCCCGAGCGCATGCAGGACATCCTCCCCGTCGGTGACGCTCTTGACGGTCGGACATGCGAAAGGGTCTTCCACGGTCTCGACTTCGAGGCCCCGTATGAGCCTCTTAACGTCCTTGAACCACTCGTTCCTATCACTCACTTCGTGCTCCAATCCTTCTCGATTTCCTTCTCCTGCGCGACCATGATCAGCGCCTTGTTGAGGCATCGCCTCGCCTGGCGCAGCTCATCGCAGACATCGCGACATGTCGCAGCTTGTCGCAGCCTGTCGCACTCCCTGAGCGACCTCTTCGCGTCCTCGAGCCTGCCGACGGCGAGGTCGATCCAGTCGGCGGGTCCGCACACGTAGCTCATCGCGACTCACCCCTCACGCCGAAGATGTCGGCGAGGATGTCGCCCGGCGTGGCCATGAACGGCTCGGTGCTGATCGGCTCGTACTGCACCTCGAGGTAGTTCGGGTAGCCGATGGTCACGCCCGTGGGCTCGCGCCCGGGCAGGCACTGATAGCCCCAGATCACGCTCACCCTGTGCTCGTCGAGGATGGTCTCGGTGCGCTCCACGCGCAGCCTGTAGCCGCCCACCCTCTCGGTGTCGTACGTGTCGTCGGCCCAGGGAATCCGGTGCCTGTCGAGGGCGTCGCGGTAGGCCCTCATCACCGCTGAGATCTCTGCCAAAACCTCTCTCACTCTCCTTCTCAAAAGAATTAGGTGTTCTTTGCCGCGGGGACTCCCCCGCCGGCCCCGTTTCCCCCCTCTAGCGGCGGGAACCCCATCGCCTGCTGGCCCAGCTGCCCCGCCGCCGTTGGCACACTTTTGGCATACCTCCAGCTCGGCTTCTCGCCCCTCGCGATGGCTGCGATGTCCATCCGCAGGTCCTCCTTGGCGCGCTTGCGGGCGCGGTACTCGTCGAGCTTCTGCTTCTTGGCCAGGCGCGCGCCCTCGTCGGCGCTGATGACGTTGGCCATGTAGATCCGCGTCACGTCGAGCGGCCGGCCGGCTGCGGGGTCGAAGCCGTCGAGCATCTCCCTGAGGGTGATCATGCCGACTCACCCAGCTCCCGCTCGAGGGCGGCGATGACGTCGTCCTCGGTCTCGGCGGGCTTCCACACCGCCGCACGCTCGGCCTCCTGGGAGGTCTGCCCGCCGCGGGCCTTGCGCTCGGCGTCGTAGCCGCGCTCGCGGTCGGACCAGATGCGGGCGACCGGCTCCCACTTCGCGATGGGGAAGCCCTGCCTGGTCCAGCCGTTGGACTCGTAGTAATCGAAGAACTTGCTGGCGCTGCCGCGCAGGCAGTTCACCGCGAAGTACGACTCGACCTCCTCGAGGGTCGGCGGGACGAACTCGGCGCCCCCTCCCCCTTCGTTTTCACAATCTGTGGGGTTAATCCAGACTCCTAACTCCTCTTCCCCTTCCTCTTCCTCTTCCTCTTCGCTTGCGCGTTTGCTCTCTGGTTTGCTTTCGGGTTTGCTTTCCGTTTTGCTCTCTGGTTTGCTTTCGGGTTTGCCATTGCTCAGCCCGCCCTTCCTTCCGGCCTTCGCCCTGGCGCGGCTGTTCTCGAGGACCGGCATGATCATCGTGATGGCCATCCGCTGGGCGTCGGTGCGCGGCTCGGGCACCTCGCCGGTCACGAGGTAGCGAACCATCATGCCGAGCAGCTCGTTGCTCTCGCGCCTGTTGCCAAGGCACAGGGCGCCCTCCACGAGGGAATCAAGTATCGTCATCCGTATCACCTCCGCAGATCGAATCGGTAAAGGCCGCGGCGGCGGCCTGGTCGCGGCCCGGCATGACCGAGCCGTAGATGTCGAGCGTCGTCTTGACGCTCGCGTGCCCCAGGCGCTCCTGGATGGTCCTCATGTCGAACCCGTTCATGAGCAGCCACGAGGCGTGCGTGTGCCGCAGGGAATGGAACACCGTCTCCTCCGGCAGCCCCAGGTCCCTCACGAGCGACTTGAAGCGGCTCGTCACGGTGCTTGGGCGCGCGATGCCGCCGGAGGGCCCGAAGGTCACCACCAGCGCCGCCGGGCCCTTCCGCGCGAGCCACGTGTCCTGCCACTCGAGGTGGCGCTGCAGCTGGGCCTCCACCGCCGGGGCGAGCGACACGTTGCGCACGCGCCTGCCCTTGGTGTAGGCCTGCCGGTGCAACTCGGGGTGCTCGACCGCCTGCCCCGCCACGTGCAGGTCGTGCAGGGCGCGGCGCCAGTCTCGGCGCTGCAGCCCGCAGATCTCCCCGCAGCGCAGGCCCGTGTTGAGGGCGAGGTAGACCGCCATGGCCTCGGTGCGCCGCGAGATGTTGGCTCCCGAGGCGGATCGCGATGACATGGCGGAGACCAGCGCGCGGGAGAGCTCGTCGGTGTCGAGCTCGGAAAGCGCGAAGGGCTCCACGGGGTCTGGCGATGGTGCGGGCACGTCGAGCATGATGTCCCGCCCCAGCGCCGGCTGCCACGAGCGGTAGGCGCCCTTCAGCAGCGCGTGCATCTTGAGCAGCGTCTTGGGCGACAGCCCCTTGCCCGTCCTCGGCGCGAGCAGCATACGGTAGGCGGCCGACACGTCCCAGGGCTCAAGCTGGTCGTATGGCAAGCGGCCGATGGTCGGCTCCACCATCGTCCTGACCACGCTGCGGTACGTGGCCACCGAGTTGTCGGAAAGACCGTTCACGGGGTCCGAGATATACGTCTCGAGCATCGAGGACAGGCGCTTGGAGCTGTCCCGTGCGGAAGAAGGGTCGAACGTGGCCGCCCACCTATCGCACTCCGCCTGCGCCTGCTCGCGCGTCAGCTCCGCATCCCACGACCTGTACGGCCTGATCCGCCTGCCCGTGACGCGGTCGGTGCCCATGTAGGGGCGGGCGAACCAGCGCCCGTCCGCCCCGCGCTGCACGACCGCCCGTCGCTCGCTAGATGTCGGCATCGACGCCCAGCTCCGCCGCCATGTCGCGGATCTCCCTGCGCGCGTCCAGGTCGGTAATCTGGACGCTGTCGGCGTGCCCATGGGGGTCGGCGCCGAGCGCGGCGATGAGCATGAGCTTGCGCGCGTTCCTGTCCGGGACGCCCGCCTGGCTGAAGGCCGCACAGAGCACATCGATGCACTCGCAGGCGAGCGCGAACAGATCGCTAAGGCTGGCCGAGCCCACGAAGCACGAGTTGCCGGAGCCGTCCCCGTTGATGGTCGAGAGCGCCGCGCCGCGGCACTCGAAAGCGCAGACCTCGCCGCACGCCTCGACCGTCACCCTGACCTTCTTCTCGCTACTCATCCTTCTCATCCTCCTTGGCGCTCGCCTGCACCCTCTCCATGAGCCACACGTCCTCATCGCCGGGCTCGAAGCCCGCGGAGCAGAAGATGTCATAGTGGTCGAGCCACGCCTCCGCGTCATCGCCGCCCCAGCGGTTGTTGAGCTGGGCCATGTCCTTGGCCGCCGCCATGAGCCAGCAGCCGACCTCGTACTCGTTTGGCTTGCACGCCTTGAGGTTGCGGTCGAACTCGCCGCGTACGACCCCGAAACGCTCCTCGTTCTCTGGATGGCTGTCGCCGCCCATCGCCATGAGCAGCGCAACCGGGTCCTCGCGGGCAGCGCGCACGAGGCCCAAGAGATCGTGGGGCATGCTGAACGCACCGGACGCCACGAAGCCGATCAGGCTCCTATACAGGGTCTCGAGCGCCGACGCCTCGCGCTCGGCCTCCTGCTCGGCCCGGATCTCCTCCTCGGTCTTCTCGGCCTCGGCGCCCGAACCGTCATCCGGCTCGTAGAGGTCCCAGTAGCTGCCCTTCCACACGGCAACGGAGCCGGCGGCGAGCTCCTTCCCCTCGAGCTTCTCGGCGGCGAGGCCGACGTGGACCCAGTCCGTGTAGTTGAAACCCTCGGGCTTTTCCTTCGCGACCGGGATGCCCGCGTCGCCGAACGCGTCGTAGTCCTCGGCCTTGGCCTCCTCGCGCTCGTTGCGGCGGCGGATGCTGTCGGCCTTGCCCGCCCAGCCCTCGCCGGCGGCCAGCACGGCCTCGACGTCCTTCTCGTCGTCGAAGGCGCTCGCGGCCTCGAGCTGCTCCAGTGTTACCTGCACGCCGGCATCGATGCGACCGCGCAGTTTGCGCGCAGCCCGGATCTGCCCGGCGGTGGCGCGGCTCGCGCGCTCGATGCGTTGCTCGTCGATGCCCAGCACGAGCATCTGCTGCACACCGCGGGCGCGCTCCGCCTCGGTCAGCTGGCGCTTGTCGTCGGTGGCGAGCATGGCCACGAGCTCGTTGGCCTCGTCCATGGTGTCGGCCACCAGCGCGGACACCTCGCGGTCCTCCCCGTAAATCGAGGACAGGGCGCGGTAGCGGCGCTCGCCGTCCACGATGCGGTAGACGTTGCCGTCCGCCACGACCACGGGCGGGTTCAGCGGCTCGCCGCCGGTCGCCTCGATGCTGCGGGCCAGGGCGCCGATGTCGCCGAAGTCCTCGCGCGGGTTCTGTCCGCTCGGGCGGATGTCGCCCAGGCGCACAGACTTCTTCTCGAATTGCATGTATCCTCCTGTCTCGAGGCCCACGGCCTCGCATGAACTGCCATAGCGATCGGGGCGGGGGTCCGGATGGTTGAATTGACGAGCGAGGAGCAGTCCTATCTCAGGAGGCTCCAAGAGGTTTCCGAACGGGGAGAGTCGGTGGACGGTTACATCTGGAACCGGCTCGACAACGAGCTCTCAACGCTCCAGGGCATAGACTCGATGGGCTGCGAGATCCGTACCTACTCCCGCGAGTACGAGCTCGAGCGCCGCGTATACGAGACGCTCGCGAGGAAGGGTCTCCTCGACGGCCGCTCGGGCGGCGAGCAGAACCCGAAATACTTCGGCGAGCTGACCTCGGAGGGGCGCTGCTGGTTCCTGGACCGAGACGAGGCGGCGCGCATCGAGCGCGAGAACGTCCGGGGCGGCCGCAGGCACGACTACCTCGTGGCGCTGTTCAGCGTCGTCTCCGGCGCCATAGCCGGATTCATCGGCGGCGCCGCCGCGCCCACGCTCATCGAGCTCATCCGGACAGCGCTCCGGATGTAGCGAGCCCCAGGACGAAGAACATCGTGAACGCGAGCGCGAAGAGGACGAAAGACCATACGGGCGGTATTCCTTGTCCCATAGGGCGGCTCCCTTCCCCGGGCCGCCGCCCCGATCGCTATGCAGCTGTCAAGGTAAATAGGGGCTAGTAGTACATCCCGCTCGGCGCGGTCCCCTCGATGGCGCCCGCGACGGCGATCAGGCCGATGAGCGCCACGGCGCACACGACGCTGCGCACGCGCTCGGGAAGCGAGTCCCACCACGCGCCGAGGCGGCAGCCCGCCTCCCAGACCAGGTCGCCCATCACGCCACCCGCCTCGGACGGCGCGCCGGAACGCAGTCGGGCGAGGGCAGCGCCGGCACCGCGCCGCGCGCCATGATGGCGGCATCGATGTCCTCGCTGCGCACCACCTCGCGTGAGCTGCTCGGGTTGAGCGACGGGTAGCGCGGTATCACGCCCTGCATGACCATCGCGCGGAACGTGACGCTGTCGCAGCAGGCGTAGCGCGCGCCCTTTGCTATAGACATCCACATGGCCTTCTCCTTTCATTCGTTGAGCCATTCCCTTGCCGGAGGGCCGCACCGATAGATGCAGCCGGAGGGCGCTCCCCCGCCAAAGGGAGCGGTGCCGCCGCCCCGCCAAGTCGGCGGCGGACACCTTGCGGGCCGGAAGTCGGGGGTCCGGCCCCGTCGCGCCACGGGCCCCGCGGAATGGGGGCGGTACGGAACCCGTGGCGCGACGGGGGCGGGCCCGCCCTCATTCGAAGAGCGAGGCGAGCGCCCACGCCGCGATGAACGGCACGGCGGCCGAGAAGCACACCCGCGCGAGGCCGTAGGCCCCCTGCGCGGCGCACATCCAGCCGGCGGCGTCCATGACGGCGGCCGAGGCCAGCAGCGCGCGGCTCTTGCCTGTCATTCCTCTTCCTCCAGATCCTCCATGGGCACGCCCAGCGCCCTTGCGAGCCGCTTGGCCGCCCCGTACCTCGCGTCGGCTATCCCCCGGCGCTCCCAGTTCCAGACCGTCCTCTCGGTCACGCCGACCATGACGGCGAGCCGGTACTGGGAGAGACCGGCCTCCCTGCGCAGCCGCGCGATCGCGTTTCGTGTCGCCATAGCCCGTAACCTCTTTCCTGTAGTCGCTTTCAATCCGCTGCTCACGGCGGTACAATCCAAGCGTCCTGTCAACCGACGGAAGGGAGCCATCTCCTTGAAGGCAGTTTTGAGGACGCGGGCCGCCGTAAAGTAGGGCCCCGCCCGGCATACGGAAGCCGGAAAAGCCCGAGCCGAAGGCGTCGGCGCAACGACGCGCGGCGAGGCAGCCAGACCGCGGGCTACCGAAAGTCCCGCCGAAGCTCTCCAGTCCCTCTCCCGATTGGCAGTCATAAATGGGATATAGGGCAGGCACGGGGAAATCCGGGCGGGATCTGGTCTGATAACCGTGCAGGATGGCGGATAACGACCCGGCTAGGGAGGCGGCGAGGGTTGCGCCCCGAACCGCCCCCGTGACCGGAACCGCCGGTGATCCGCATCCCTTTCGCGACTTCCCATCTCCTCCCCCATCCCTACGCGGCCTCGTCCGTGTTCCAGCCCATCAGGTCGTTGGGCGTGCAGCCGAGGGCCAACCCCAACGCCGCGAGGCTCTCGAGCGAAGGCGTCGAGGCCTTGGCCAGATAGTTGCGGATGCTGTAGACCGACACGCCCGATGCCGCGGAAAGCTCCTCGGCGGTCTTGATGTCGGCGTGAGCCATCGCAACGCGCAGGTTATGAGCGACGCGTGTGCAGATATCCGTCATTCATGTACCTCCGTTCTAAAAATCTACGTGTTTCGCGTTTACTGATACTCATTATCTACGTGATTCACGTATTGTCAACATGATTCTAGTAACTTTCTTGATGGATATACACATTTCGCGTAGACTTCTATCTGAAGAAGGGAGAGATATATGTATGAACTCTCGATAAAGAAAATGCGCGAGGCCGCTGGATTTAAGAAGCAGCCAGACGCCGCACGCGCCCTTGGATGGAAAGAACGCCGCTATGCATCCATCGAGCGAGGCGAAGTGAAACTAACCGCAGAGGACGCTTGCGTGATAGCCGAGGTATTTGGTTGTACACCAAACGACCTCTGTGGATGGCCGCCTGGCTTGAATGAAGGGTTTGCCGATGACCTCGACCCCGAGGAGGGCGAGCTGCTCTACTGCTACCGGCAGAGCACCGAGAAGAGGCGCTCGAAGATCCTGGAGACGGCACGCGACCAGGCAGAGCTGTCCCAAGCTCAGGCTGCAGCGCCTGAAGGCGAAGGGCTGGAAGCGGATCAAGTAAGGTCCGCGTAGGCAACGGGCACCAAAACGCCAGCTACTCCCCCATTTTCGTAACCCCACGAAAATGGGCTGATCGGCTTGACCGTGCCGAGGACTAACGGTAATTTGGACAGCGGTATTGACGCGGGGACCCCACGGGGCCCGCGTCCAAGGAAAGGCGGCTGTCCCAAGGGGCAACCGCCTTTTCATTTAGGAGCACATTTCATGGACAACGCAATTGACGAGCTCATAGCGGAATGCGGGGAAATCCTAGCAAACCCCGATTCCTACAACCTCGTGAGCGAGGCCAAGAGAATCGAGTCGGCGCTAGAGACAGTTGTACCCAAGGTCCGCGTGGGCCTGAAGATGTTCCGCGCGACGATCGGCGTGCAGTCGTCATACGGGAAGAAAGATGCCGCCGAGGACATACGGCGGCTACAGGCGAAAGCGAAGCTATACGCCGATGACAGGCGCATGAGTTATGAGATTGAAAAGATAAAGTCCTCCACGGCGAGGACAAACGTGAGCGTCGAGCAGCACGCAGACAGCAATGCGACCTCAAGCTCGAGCTCGACGTCCTCATCTTCGCTGAGGGCATCCGTCGACAACTTGATGGAGACGATCGCTGCGGACCAGGGACTCACTACGGAAGACAAAGACATGCTCGCAGCATGCCTCGCCCAGATGGAATTGGCAGCAAAGCGTGGCGACCAGGCATCGCTGGCCGACCGCATGATCAAGGGATTGGAGATAGCGAAGAAGGGCGGTGAACTGGTAGCAGGCATCCTCTCCATCGGAGGGAAGATCGCGGGCTTCCTCTAGACGCCCATGTACCCGATGAGGACCCATTGCCCGGTCTGCGGGCACCTCACGGCACGCACGTCGTACTCGGATGCCAGGGAGTACGCGCACGGCCTGAGCGTCGCAAACGGGACGGGGCCAGCGGCGTCGTCCTTCACGCCCAGGGCGACGACCCTCACGGTGTCCCCGCGCTCCTGCGACACGAGCTCGTACCCCAAACTCAACGGGATGCCCGTGAGCCCGTCGTAGATCATCGTGTCGAGGGAATCGTCCTCGTACGTGTATGCGCCGACGCTATAGCGAGCCATGGGTACCTCCAGGAGCGGGGATGTTGTTCATCACGATTATGACCCGCGGCGCGGCTAGGTTTTTTCGATTTTTTCTAAAAAACCCAAGCTGGCACCTCAGCTGTCAAAGATTCTTTGACAGCTCCAGACATAAAGAAACCCCGTGCGGCGATCTTGGCGGATCCGCTTGGGCGGCATTAAAACTATAAATACTTGCTATTTTACTTGATTGATAACTATCAACTGTTTATAATTAAATTGTCGAAAGGAGGAGAGATGCCCAAGGAGCAGGAGCCCGCGCAGGTGCTCAAGCGGTTCAAGAAGGAGGGTTGGACGCTCTATACCGGCAAGGGCAGCCACGTGGTCGCGCGAAAGGAAGGAATCCAGATCAGCGTGCCCACCTCCAAGAAGGAAATACCGATAGGGACGTACCGAAAAATAGCTAAGACGGCGGGGTGGCTTTAGCCCCGCCCCCTTGGGGGTCGAAAGATATGAAGACATACGTTTACCAGGCGGTGCTCACACCCGACGAGGACGGCGGCTACGACGTGGAGTTTCCCTCACTGCCGGGATGCTTCACCTGCGGCGACACGATTGCCGAGGCCGCCGAGCAGTCCGTGGACGCGGCGAGCACCTACGTGGCCGCGCTCGTGAAGGACGGTCTTGCCGTGCCTGAGCCCGAGTTCATCGAGCCCGCAGACGGCGGGCTCTCCATGATGGTCGCCTTCTCCACGGACGAGGGGTACATCGTGGAGGGCGAGACGGTCTCGGCGGCCGAAGCCGCGCGCAGGCTCTCCGTCTCCCCCGGCAGGATCACCCACATGCTCGACTCGGGGATCCTTACGGGCTACCGCAAGGGCCGCCGCACCTACGTGACCGTGGAGAGCATAGCGGCGCGCCTGACCGACACGCCCCGCTCGGGCAGGCCCAAGCGCCGCGCGGTCGCGTAGCCGGCCTCAACGCAAACAAAAAGCCCCGTGCGGCAATCTTGGCGGATCCGCACGGGGCACATGCCCTCCGGCAAAAGGGAAAGGCAGGACCATTATATGGCAACCAGTGAGAACTCAAGGTCAAAACTCGGCTCGAAGCGCGAGGTCGCGCCCGGCAAGTGGGTGATCCGCGTGCAGGCGGGCTTCCGCGCGGACGGCCATGTGCGCCGCGTGTCGCGCACCGTGTACGGCACCGAGACCGAGGCCGATATCGCCATCGCCCAGCTCGCGCAGGAACTGGGCGTGTCCCAGGCGGCGCACGCGGGAGTGACACTCGACATGTACTACTGGGGCGTGTTCCGCGACTCCCCCAGCAACCGCGGCAAGCCGCGCTCAAAGGCAAGCCTGCGCGAGTACGATGGGCAGATGTGCAACTACATCTCCCCCGTCCTGGGGAGCATCGACATCTCCGAGATAACCCACGACATGATGCGAAGCTGTATCGAGCGCTCGGACGCGCCGGCAAAGACCAAGACCACCCTGCGCGCCGTCATGCGCCGAGCCTTCGACGACGGCTGGGTAACGGTGGAGCCCTTCCGCCGTCGCGTGATCGCGCCCAAGGCGAAGCAGGCGCCCGTTGAGCCGTGGAGCATCCCCGAGGCTGCCGAGGCGCTGCGCAGGCTCGCCGCCAGCGACGACCGCGCGGACCTGGTCATGAACGCCTACCTCATCCTGGGCCTGAGCGGTCTGCGCAAGGAGGAGGCGCTGGCGGTGCGCCCGTGCGACCTCAAGGTCACGACGACCTACGACTTTGCCACGGGCCAGCCGACCGTATCGGAATACATCGAGGTCTGCCGCGCGTACACGGACGAGGACGGCGTGAAGGAGACCAAGAACGCCCATTCCGTGCGCACCGTGCCGGTTATATTGGCGGGCCGCGAGCGCCTGCACCAGATCATGGACGAGTTGCGCCCGAGCATAACCGTCGAGGGCGGCACTTCGGTTACGGAGCAGGTGCGCGAGTGGAGCGGGCAGCGCATCGTCAATATGCGTGGCGACAACCTCGTGCGCGCCTGGCGGCGCATGTGCGCACGCCATGACCTGCGGTATATCCCGCCCAAGGCCCTGCGCCACACGTCCGAGACCATCATGGCGGCGACCGAGGTCGACCCGCTGAGCATCATGGATCTGCACGGTCATACGGACCTGGGGACAGATTACCGTCATTACATAAAGCCGGGCCTCGCGGAGCGCGAGAAGGCCGCCAGGCAGGTCGGGCGCGCCCTGCAGATCGTCGAGGGCGGCGGCGCGGACGGCGGTTTTAATGTCACCGGTCGCAGCGCCGAGACGCTCTAAATTGCATTTTCTAGGTCCACTACCTGCAAAATGCATAAAACGCCCCCTGCCGCGCATAAACGGCAGGGGGCGTAAAACGCGAACGGTAACGGACGGTTATGATTCGACTCTTCGGTAAACAAAAAAGGTCAGCGCCGAAGCGCTGACCTGTGCGTTCTTTGGTGGGCCGTCAGGGGGTCGAACCCTGGACCTTGGGATTAAGAGTCCCCTGCTCTACCAACTGAGCTAACGACCCGATATCAACACGAAGCAAGAACTGGGGTGGGTAAAGGGACTCGAACCCTCGACCTACGGGACCACAACCCGTCGCTCTAGCCAACTGAGCTACACCCACCGTGTCCTGTGCGCTTCGCGCTCGACTATTATTGCAAGGAACGCCACGCGATGCAAGCCCCAATTTTCAAGAATTTTGAAAAGAGTTTTTCGGATCCATTTCGAGCAAATCCCACCGGTTTCATAGGAGTAAACTTGCCCCACTGCAAATGCTCGAAAGGACCGGCATGAAAGAACTCTCCAACCGCACGGCAACGTTTACCGATTCGGTCATCCGCCGTATGACGCGCATCTCCAACAAGTATGGCGCCGTCAACCTGTCGCAGGGCTTCCCCGACTTCGATCCCCCGGCGCAGCTGCTCAATAGTCTGGGCACCATCGCCACCGACCCCAAGCCGCTTTACCACCAGTACTCCATCACCTGGGGCTCCCAGGCCATGCGCGAGGCGCTCGCCGCCAAACAGGAGCACTTTATGGGCATGCCGGTGAACCCCAACGAGAATATCGTAGTCACTTGCGGCTCCACCGAGGCCATGATGGCCGCCATGATGACGGTCACGAACCCCGGCGACAAGGTCGTCATCTTCTCGCCGTTCTACGAGAACTACGGCGCTGACACCATTCTCTCGGGAGCCGAGCCCATCTATGTGCCGCTCAACCCGCCCACCTTTGACTTCGACCGCGAGGTCCTCGAGGCGGCCTTCCGCGACAACGACCCAAAGGCCATCGTCCTGTGCAACCCTTCCAACCCCTGCGGCAAGGTCTTTACGCGCGAGGAGCTCACCTTTATCGCCGACCTCTGCAAAAAGTACGACGCCTATTGCATCACCGACGAGGTATACGAGCACATCGTCTACGCACCCCATGAGCACGTCTACATGGCCACGCTGCCTGGCATGTTCGAGCGCACCATCAGCTGCAGCTCGCTGTCCAAGACCTACTCCATCACCGGCTGGCGTCTGGGCTACACTATCGCCCCTGCCGAAATCACCGAGCGCATCAAAAAGGTCCACGACTTCCTCACCGTGGGCGCCGCCGCTCCCCTGCAGGAAGCCGTCGTCACCGCCCTCAACTTCGACGACAGCTATTACGATGAGGTCCTTGACCTCTATGCCGCCAAACGCGACCTGTTCTGCCAGGGACTCGACAGCATCGGTCTTGAGCATAACGTGCCGCAGGGCGCCTACTACGTCATGATGGACATCTCTGAGTTTGGCTATGACAGCGACCTCGAATTCTGCGAGGACCTCGCGTCTAAGGTGGGCGTGGGCGCCGTGCCCGGCTCGAGCTTCTTCCGCGAGCCCGTCAACCACCTGATTCGTTTCCACTTTGCCAAGCGAGACGAGACGCTTAACGCGGCACTGGAGAACCTCAAGTCCCTGCGTGATAAAATCAAACCGCGCGGGTAAGGACGGCCCGGCAACTAAAGTAACTAAAGAAGCCCCGCACCGCCTGCCGCGTTGCGAGGCTTCGTTTTATGGCGCTTTCTTAAATGGTTTAGAGCTCTATACTTTAGTCATGGAGCAACTCGTCTCAGTGAGAGGAATATTATGGAAGAGCAGCAACTTATCGGAGCGCTCGAGGCCGGCGGCACCAAGATGGTCTGCGCCACGGGCTATGCAGACGGCACGGTCCTGGAGCGTGAGCAGATCGTGACCACGACTCCGCAGGAGACCGTCGAGGCCGTCAACGCATGGTTTGCCGACAAGGGCATCGCCGCGCTGGGCATCGGCGCCTTTGGCCCCACCGCAGTCAACCCTGCCTCGCCCCAATACGGCAAGATCCTGGAGACGCCCAAAACGGCATGGCGCTACTTTGACCTGCTGGGCACCATCCAAAACGAGCTCAATATTCCCTGCGGCTACGACACCGACGTCAACGTCGCCTGCCTGGGCGAGGTCACCTTTGGTTGCGCCCAGGGCCTCACTGACGTTGTGTATCTGACCATCGGTACCGGCGTGGGCGCCGGCGTGCTCTCGGGCGGCCAGCTCGTGCACGGCATGATGCATCCCGAGGCCGGCCACATCCTGGTCACGCGCGACCCGCGCGACACCATTGGCGAGCACAGCGCCTGCCCCTTCCACGACAACTGTCTCGAGGGCCTCATCGCCGGCCCCGGCGTTAAAAAGCGCTGGGATGGCAAGAGCGCCGGAGACATGGCCGATGACTCGGAGGCCATGGACCTGCTCGCCGGCTATCTGGCACAGGCACTCATGACCTACACGCTGTGCTACGCGCCGCAAAAGATCATCATCGGCGGCGGCGTGGCCGACCACACTCCCATCGTGCCGCTCGCACGCAAAAAGTGCGCCGAGATGCTCAACGGCTATATCGTCACGCCCGAGGTCAACGACATCGATAGCTACATCGTCAACAACAGCCTCGAGGGCAAGCAGGGCATCATGGGCTGCCTGGCCCTGGGCGCACAGGCGCTTCAGTAGCAGACGCACCCACGGGGCGTGGCACGCCCGGCAAATCCGACCTACGGAACGACGCCACCACGCCTCATATAAGCCCTCAAATAAAAAAGGCCGCCTAGGACCAAACAATACGTCCTAGGCGGCCTTTTTGGCGCACATCAGCGACCGTAAGAGACATCGGAGCACAACGCCCGTTGCCGCTCCACAGCAGTCGATCATCACATCGGTGATCATTCCAGCGCGTCCCGGCACAAAGAGCTGAATCGTCTCGTCGATCGAAGGAATCAGCAGCAGGAACACCGCCGTGGGCAGCAGCACGTCAAAGGTGCGCCGGCCCTCAAAATCAAAGGCGTGCGTTGCCAGGATGCCGAGCACCATATACTCGGTAAAATGCGCGCACTTGCGAACAACAAAGTTGGTCACCCATTCATATGGAAGTCCCACGCCGTGCAGGAAACAGCGGATAGCTTCCATGACCGTTAGGCTCAGCGAGCCCGACCCCGAGCCGGGAACCAGCGAATTGCCCCAGATCAAGAGCGCCATCAGGCAGGTCGCGACCGCCCATTTTCGATTGATCTTAACCATGCAGAAGTTATGCCTCCGCGCGGAGCGGCGCGAAGCTGGCGGTACCGCCCTCGATAACGCTCAGATAGGCACGGCCCGTCCGCTTGGCGGTAGAGGACTGCAGGCGCTCAATCTCTTCCTCGAGGATCTGATTGACGCGCTCGTGACGACGATTTTCCATAATGCCGGCGGCAATAGCCTCGGCCCGCTCGATGCTCTCGCGTGAGATACGGGCGGTATCCTCGGGGAACACAGCGCTGTGACGGCCGACATAGGCGGGGGCAGCAGGCTGAGGGGCAGCGACGGGAGCGGGGGCTGCAACAGGAGCGGGCTCGTCAATCTCATCCAGAATCGCGGTGGCGGCGGCCCACATGTCCTCGTGGCCCGAGTAATCGGCCATGGGGACATCAACCTCGAGCGAGGCGTCCGGAAGGTCGCCGGTGTCGATGCGATCTTGGGCTTCAATAGATGCGGTGATGGCTGCAGGCTCATCGAGGTCATCGAGATCGATGTCCGCGGCACCGGAGATGATAGGCATGCTGGCGAGGTTTGCATTGTACGGCGCAGCCTCAGCCGCCTGCTGCTGGGCAGGAGCGCCCCAAAGCGAGCTCTCGGCGGCACGGCGGGCGGCAACGGCCTCCTCGTCCGCGGTCATGGCTTCATCAATGTACGAATTATCGGCAAAAGCGTTCGCGTCCGCCGAGGTAGCGTTGTAGGCGTTATTGGCTGCCGCGTTGGCAACGAGTGCCACGAAAGCCGCCGTGCTGCCCGCAGGGGCGGCCTGGGAGCCCGACACGGCACGCGCCGCGGCGGCGATGTCGTCGCGATTGAGGGAGCCGGTCTGCCCGCCGTTGGTGAGCTCGTCGATGGCGACTTGATAGACGTCGCGCGAGCGTGCAGGGTCGCAGCTCACCGGCGAATCGTCGTCGAGCATACTGTCGATCATGGACCAAGCCTCGGCCTCGTCCATAGCATCTGCGGCTCGAGCGATGGTAGGAACACCATCATCGGCATGACGGCGCTGGAACGCACCGGTCAGGCCGGAAAGGAATGCCGAGGTAGACTGCTCCGACTGAGTCTGAGAAGCAGAAGCCGCAGTGTAAGGAGTCGCATCCTGCTGCTGGGCTGGAATCGAGGCGGTCTTGAACTCGCTTTGATGCTGATTGAGATTGGCGGCACCGCCCATGGCATCGGGCTGGAACAGACGCTCTTCACGCTGCGCACGGTACTCGGAGATACCCAGCGAAGCGGCATAGATACCCACGCCCGCCACCGCGCCCACGGCGAAGGGAACCGCACCCGCCACGACCGTCTCATTCACCGACGAAAACGGCAGCGTCGCGGCATACATAACCACGGGAGCGGCAAGGCCGATCCCGCACGAAAGTCCGGCAAGGACTGCTCGTTGTGTTGCATCAGAAGAAGCCATGAGCTCTCCCCATCTTCCAGCACCCAAATCGCATCATTCAGTTGGCTGCGCGAGAGAAGATGAAGCGGGGCTATGCCCCAAAGCAACGGTATATGGTTCGTTTCATCTGCGTTTTCCGTCGCGAAGCTTAAAAGCTATTATGCGAAACCGCCCAGTCTATTGCAAGCGACGATGTCGGATTGAAACGGGAAACCTGCTGCTTGCCAGTCTTATGGTCAAAAAAGCGCGGAGCGGCTATATAGAAAAGGGCCGAGGCTCAAAGCCCCGACCCTTTATTGCATTGATGACTATCGCTGCGTGTAGATGACAACCTAGAACGTCTGCTCGTAGTCGCTGTGTTTTTTGGCCGAACGCACCAGGAACTCCTGATTGGTGTTGGTGCCCTTAAGACCCTTGATAAACGACGCAGCTGCGCGCTCGGTGTTGTTCATGCCGGCAAGAATGCGACGCAGGCCAAAGACAAACGGACGCATCTGCTCGTCAACCAACAGGTCCTCGTTACGCGTACCGGAGGCAACGGGGTCGATAGCCGGGAAGATGCGGCGGTCGGCCAGGTCGCGGTCGAGCTTGAGCTCCATGTTGCCGGTGCCCTTGAACTCCTCAAAGATGACCTCGTCCATCTTGGAGCCGGTGTCGATGAGGGCAGAGGCCAGGATGGTGAGCGAGCCACCGTTCTCGATATTGCGGGCTGCGCCCAGGAAGCGCTTGGGCGGATACAGTGCCGCCGAATCGACGCCGCCTGAAAGGATGCGGCCTGAGGCGGGCGCCGCCAAGTTGTAGGCGCGGGCAAGACGCGTGATGGAGTCGAGCACCACCACGACATCGCCGCCCAGCTCCACGATGCGCTTGGCGCGCTCGATGACGAGCTCTGCCACACGAGTGTGGTTGTCGGCGGGCATATCGAAGGTCGACGCCACAACCTCGCCCTTGATGGAACGCTGCATATCGGTAACCTCTTCGGGGCGCTCGTCGACGAGCAGGCAGATGAGGTGCACCTCGGGGTTGTTAATCGAGATAGACTGGCAGATCTTCTTGAGGATTGTGGTCTTGCCGGCCTTGGGCGGGGACACGATCAAGCCACGCTGACCCTTGCCGATCGGCGACACGATGTCGATGGCGCGACCGGTAATGGAGTCCTTGCCATGCTCCATGCGCAGCGGCTCGTTGGGATAGACCGGGGTGAGGTCACCGAACTTGGGGCGGTTGCGAATCTGCTCGGGGTCTAGACCGTTGACGGTCGTGATTTTGGCGAGGCCGGCGCGCTTGTCGCCGCCGCGCGAAGGACGAAGCGAGCCCTCGATGACGTCGCCCGTGCGCAGACGCGCGGAGCGGATGAGGTAGGCGGGCACGAAGGCGTCGTCGTTGGACTTCATGTAGCCATGGGCATGGATGATACCGGAGCTGTCCGGACGAATCTGCAGGATGCCCTTGATGTCGCGGAAGCCCTCGGCCTTCGCGGCGGTGACGTAGATCTCCTCGACGAGCTCGGCTTTCTTCTTGCCGGTCGTCTCAATCTCGAACTCCTTGGCCTTCTCGCGCAGCTCGGCGACCTTCATGGCCGCGAGCTCCTCGCGCGAAAGCGTGGGCTCGGTGGGAGCGGCATTACGCTCCTTGTTGCGCTGCTTGCGATCGCGCTGGCGGTTGCGGCGGTCGTTGTTGCGCTCGTCCTTGCGCTCGTTGCGCTCGTCGTTGCGCTTGTGCTGGCGACGGTTGGGGCGAGCGCCGTCTTCGGCCTCGGCGGGCGCGGCGCCATCGGTTGCGGCGGCATCGGCGTTAGCCGCAGTATCATCGCTGGCCTCGGCCTTGGAATCGCCCTGCAGCTCGGCCTCGGCCCGCTGCTCGGACGCCTTGGCCTTAGCAGACTTCTTACGACCGCGCTTGGGCTTCTCGGACGCAGACTGTTCGACGTCTTGGGGCTCGGCGGCATCAGTCGATGCATCGGCGGTCGTCTCGGCGGAATCCTCGGACGCACCCTTCTTGGCAGTCTTGGCCTTGGACGTGCGCTTAGCAGCAGTACGATGGCTGCGACCAGGACGGACGTCGGCGGGCTCGACATCGGCGGGAGCGGCCTCGGAAGTCGTAGCATCCTGGACGGGTGCATCGGCAGCGGTTGCAGACTCGGCGGTCGCCGCAGCATCCCGAGCGGCTGCAGCTGCGGCTGCGGCCTTCTCTGCCTCGACGAAGGCCTTGGGCTTGCGACCGCGACGGTGCGGGCGCAAAGCCGGATCGACAACGGGAACTTCGCTGGCCTCGACAGGCGCAGCGGACTCAGCAGGCGATGCGCCCTCCCCTGCCGCGGAACGAACCGAAGCCTCGGTGAGCTCGAGGGTTACCTGATCGGCAACCTGCTCGGCCTTAGCAGCCGTGCGACGGCGTGTGCGCGGTGCCGGCTTCTCGGTCGGCTGGTCGGCGGCAGGTGTCTCGGGCGCAGACGGAGCTGCAAGCTCGGTCAGAGCCGCGGCCTCGCGCTCGGCAGCACGACGGCGGGCGCGCACCACCTGAGCCTCGCTAATCTGCGCCAACGCACGCGCCTGCGCGACCTCATCGGAAATCGGCTCCGAGGAGTCAGCTGCAACGGTGCGCTTGACGCGCGTCGTGCGCGTGGTACGGCGCTTGGGCTTGGTGACCTCCTCGCCGTCAGCAGCAGACTTGGCCGTGCGGCGCGTACGCTTGGGCTTTGCCGGAGCAGCCTCCTCACCAGTTGCAGGCACGGCCTTCTCAGCCGCTGAAGGCGTAGGCGTCGAAGCAGCCTTGGGCGTCTCAGGAGCCGAGGCTTGCGCGGGCGCCGCGACCTGGTCCAACGCAACCGGTGCAGCGGGAGCGGCTTGCGTCGTCGTTATTTCGTTTTCTTGCTGTTGATCAGACACAGTGTTTGCTCAACTTTCTTTTCAAGCCCTGTGATCACATGCTCCCTGCATAAACCTTCAGGGCGGCTAAACAGTCTAGCTCCGTCAAATACCGACGGACATCATTGATCTGTATCGAGATATTTGCGTCATATACGCAGCGTTAGTGTAACACAACCGCAACCACCTGCAACTTAGTCATTGAGGACGTTCTTAAACGACTAGTCAAAAGGGACAATCTTTGGTTTAACACCCACAAATCTGACTGCCTCCGCCAAAACTGTGGCGGTTTACTACGATGAATCGCTCAACCGCGATCACTCCGAAACTTGTTGAACTAAAACCGCAGGTAGATGCCTTGCACTTTTTTGCGAAAAGCCGGCGTAGTTGGAATTTCTCATTTCATCGTAGTAAACCGGCATAGTTTCGTATTTCCAGCAGTTCCAAATTCGTCAATACGTCGGCGTTTGCAAAAAGCCCGACCTCCGTGGGAGATCGGGCTTTCAAGGCTTAGTTAAACCAAGTCTGTACGGTCAAATGACCCGTAGCTTACATCTGCTCGGGCGCGGAAACGCCAACGAGGGTGAGCACCAGGGCGAGCGTCACACGGACGGCATCGCAAGCGGCCAGACGGGCACGCGAAAGCTCGGGGTCGACGGGACGGCCCTCGCTCGGCAGCACCTGACAGGCAGCGTAGAAGCTGTGGAAGTCGCCGGCGAGTTCCTCAGCAAAGTGCGTCAGACGGAACGGGGCGCGGTCGCGAGCGCAGCTGGCGATGAGGTCGGTGAGCTCGTTGAGCTTGCGCGAAAGGGCGAGCTCGGTCGGGTCGGTCAGCAGCGAGTAATCGACGTTCTCACCGATGGCCTTGGCGGCGACGGCCTTCATGCCCATCTCGTCAGCCTGCTCGGGCGTAACGTCAGCGGCACGGCGCAGGATGGAGCACACGCGGGCGTGAGCGTACTGCACGTAGTACACCGGGTTGGAGTTGTCGCGCTTCTTGACGGCCTCAATATCGAAGTCGACCATCTGGTTGGAGCTCTTGGAGATGAGGGTGTAACGGGCAGCGTCGGAGCCGACCTCGTCGACGAGCTCCTGCAGGGTCACCATGGTGCCCTTACGCTTGGACATACGGACGGGCTTGCCGTTGCGCAGCAGGTTGACGAGCTGGCCCAGCAGAACCTCAAACTTGCCGGGGTAACCCAAGGCATCGCAGACGCAGCGGACGCGCTCGATGTAGCCGTGGTGGTCGGCGCCCCAGATGTCGATGACGTGGTCGACGCGCTGGAACTTATCCCAGTGATAGGCAACGTCGGAGGCGAAGTAGGTGTACTCGCCGTCGGACTTGATCAGAACGCGGTCCTTGTCATCGCCCAGGTCGGTGGAGCGGAACCACAGGGCGCCGTCCTTGGTGTAGAGATAGCCCATCTTGTCGAGCTTCTCAAAAGCGCGGTCGACGGCGGAGGTGCCGGCGGTCTCGCCCTCGGTGTCCTTCACATACAGCGAGCGCTCGGAGAACCAACGATCGAAGTCGCAGTTAACGGCATGGCAAAGGTCGCGCATGTTGTCGACCATCTTTACATAGCCGCGCTCGCGGAAGCTCTCCATGCGCTCCTGCGGATCGGCGTTGACCCACTTATCGCCGTCGGTGCGCCAGAACTCGGCGGCCTCGTCGATGATGTAGTCGCCGCCGTAGGAGTCCTTGCCCAGGGTCTCGGCAAAGTTGTCCTGATACGGATGGGTCTCGGGATGCTCGTCGTTCTCGTCGGCAACAAAGGCGTCGCGGTCGGCGATCAGCAGCTTGTGAGCCTCGTCGATATCCACGCCCTGCTTGGCGATGATGTCGGCAAGCTGCATATAGCGCGTGCTGATGGAGTTGCCGAAGGTGTTCATCTGAGAGCCGTGGTCGTTGATGTAGAACTCACGCTGGATGTCGTAACCGGCGTGATCCATAACGCGGCAGAGCGAGTCGCCCAGCGCGGCCCAGCGGCCGTGGCCGATGTGCATGGGGCCGACGGGGTTGGCGGAAACGAACTCGACCTGGGTCTTCAGGCCACCACCGACGTTGGACTTAGCGAAGTCCATACCCTTCTCGCGAGCCTCGCCAAAGATGGCATTCTTGACGGCAACGGAGAGGTAGAAGTTGATGAAGCCGGGGCCTGCGATCTCGACCTTCTCGATCGCGGGGTCCTCGGGCATATGGGCAACGATGGCCTCGGCGATCTTGCGCGGGGCGCAGTGGGCCAGCTTGGCGGACTTCAGGGCCATGGTAGAGGTCCACTCGCCATGAGAAGTGTCAGCCGGTCGCTCGATAGCGCAATCGTCAAGTTCAAATGCGGAAAGGTCGCCGGCCTCCTGGGCCGCAGCAAGCGCAGCGCGTACCAGCTCTTCAATCTTCTCGGGCATAGATCCTCCTTGTGTTAAAGCCCCCGAGCTCTTGGTCACTCGTAGGGCAAAAGCCAGAGTTTGTAGCACTCTATCACAAGCGACGGGCACTGTCGCAGGGTAAAGCTAATAGATATTGCATATGCACAAAAATGACTACAGCTTGTATGGAGTCACTCAAAGATGCCGGTCTGCCTGCAGATTATGCAGGCGTTGAAAATGCATAAAGGTGTGAATGAGCTGCGTCTGTTATCGAATACTCTTACCTATCAGAGTTGTGTGCTTTTCCTGCATAAAGTAAGGGTTTGCGCACGTCATCGTGTTATTCTAGACATACGTAAATTCGTATAAGTTGGAGGTAGCATGTTCTCAATCGGTCAACACGTCATTCATCCGGGCCAGGGAGTCTGCACCGTCGTCGGTTTTAGGGACGACACACCGCAGCCCATGCTGCTGCTCGAGACCAAGCAGGGACATGCGCAGACGATCCTCATGTACCCCGTGGCGCAGGCCGACCGTTTGCACGCCGCCATCTCGCAGCAAGATGCCGAGCACCTGCTGAGCCACTATGACGAGCTGGAGTGCGACACCTTTACCGAGCGCAACAGCTCGCTTGAGGAGACACACTTTAAGCAGCAGCTCAAGCTGGGCGCACCCGAGACGGTCCGCGTGGCAAAGACCATGATGCACCGCATTCATCAGGCCGAGGAAGCTGATAAAAAGCCCAGCTCCTACTACATGCGCGTACTCAAGGAGGCCAAGCGCCGCTCCATCGAGGAGTTCGCCGTGGCCCTTGGCGTCACCGAGGAGGCCGCCGAAGCCCGCCTAGCCCAAGCCGCCCTCAACTAACCCATCCGCGCCAAAAACCACCACAAAGGGAACAGGCACCTTTGTGGTGGTTTTCTTGTTCTAGTAGTATTCATTCTTATCGATACCCACGAGCACAAGGAGTCTCTTATGGCAGAGCCGCTTACCGCCGGAATCACCCGCGACCGCGCGTTCGAACTGCTCAACGAGCATAACAAGGACCCGTTCCACATCACCCATGGCGAGACGGTCGAGGGCACTATGCGCTACTTTGCGCGCGAGTTCGACCCCGAGAACGAGGAGTTTTGGGGCATCGTCGGTCTGCTGCACGACCTGGATTGGGAGGAGCATGAGGACGACCCCATGAACCACACCATCTATGCTGCCGAGATTCTTAAGGGCGAAGGTGCGTCTCCCGAGCTCATTCGCGCCATCCAGACGCACACGTCCGACTTTAATACCTCGCTGCCCAAACCCGAGCTGCAGATGGAAAAGATCCTGTTTGCCTGCGATGAGCTCACCGGCCTGATCGGCGCTGCAGTCATCATGCGCCCGAGCAAGAGCGTTATGGACTTTACGACCAAGTCGCTCAAGAAGAAGTTCAAGGACAAGCGCTTTGCCGCCGGCTGCTCGCGCGACGTGATTTCGCAGGGCGCCGAGATGTTGGGCTGGGAGCTCCCCGAGCTCTTTGACCGCACCATCGCGGCCATGCAGTCCTTCGCCCCCGACCGCGATACCTTCCAGGCCTAACCGCCCACGCCACCTAAAACCACCACGAAGGGGACAGGCACCTTTGTGGTGGTTTTCGTTTACGAGGGGTTTAGGGGCGGACCTGGCCGGTGCCGCGGAGCTTGTATTTGTAGGTGGTGAGGGCCTCGGCGGCAAAGGGGCCGCGGGCGTGGAGCTTTTGGGTCGAGATGCCGATCTCGGCACCCAGCCCAAACTCGCCGCCGTCAGTGAAGCGCGTGCTGGCGTTGGCATACACAGCCGAGGCATCGACCGCATCCAGGAAGCGCTCGCAGGCATCCTCGTCCTCGGCAACGATGGCCTCGGAGTGCATGGTGCCGTAGCGGTTGATGTGTGCGATGGCCTCGTCCTCGTTCGCCACGACCTTCACGCTCATCTCGAGCGCCAGGTACTCACGGCCCCAGTCCTCCTCGGTCGCGGCAACATAGTCGTCGCCCTCGACAAGCCCAGCGTCGGCGCATGCGGCGCACGCGGCCTCGTCGCCGTGAATCAGCACGCCGTGGTCGTGCAGCACGGCAACGACTGCGGGCAGAAAGCGATCAGCAACGGCACGGTCGACCAGCAGTGACTCGGCGGCATTGCACACACCCACGCGCTGGGTCTTGGCATTGACGATAATGTTGAGCGCCTTGTCAAAGTCGGCGGATTCATGCACGTAGATATGGCAGTTGCCCGTGCCCGTCTCGATCACCGGCACAAGCGACTCGCGCACGCAGCGCTGGATCAGGCCCGCACCGCCACGCGGAATGAGCACGTCGACGATGCCGCGGAGCTTCATGAGCTCGCCGGTGGCCTCGCGGTCGGTAGACTCGATCATCGAGACGGCCTCGCGCGGGAAACCCTTGGCCTCGAGCGCATCGGCCAGCAACTCGGAAATCATGGCGCACGAGTGATAGGCCAGCGAACCGCCGCGCAGAATGCAGGCGTTGCCGGTGCGGATGCAGATGCCCGCGGCATCGGCCGTCACGTTGGGGCGCGCCTCGTAGACCATGGCGACCAGGCCCAGCGGCACGCTCACGCGGGTGAGGTCCACGCCGCTTGCAAGCACGCGGTGGTCGAGCACGCGGCCGACAGGATCGGGCAGCTCGGCAAGCTTCTCCAGGCCGGCGGCCATGCCCTCGACGCGCTCGGGCGTCAGCAACAGGCGATCGAGGAGCCCCGCCGAGGTGCCCGCATCGCGCGCGGCGGACATATCGAGCTCGTTGGCGGCAACGATGGAATCGACACCGTCGCGCAGCGCTGCGGCCATGGCGCACACGGCCTCCTGACGCTGCTCATCGCTCGCCGTGGCAAGCGAGGTCGACGCTGCCTTGGCGGCAACGGCGAGATCGTGGACATACGTGGCTATATCGACCGACATGGGCGGCCCTTTCTCTTAGATGTTTGCCCACCATGGTAGCCGATTTGTGCATGCCCTCGCGCGCGGCGGTAGAATTGGTCAACCCGAAACACCGCAACGAACGGAAGTACCGCATGGCCCTCATCACTTCGTACCACGTCCCCGGCCTTTATGTCGAGGACCACAGCATCGACGTCCCCCTTGACTGGCGCGGCCTGGAGCCGATGCTCCTGGCCGTCGGCAGCACCATGCGCCGCGGCGCTATGCCGGCACCCATCGCCGGCGCGCCCGAGAGCATCAAGCTCTTCTACCGCGTGGTTTGCGCGCCCGACCGCATCAACGACGATCTGCCACTGCTCCTGTTTTTGCAGGGCGGCCCCGGTGGCGAGAGCCCGCGTCCGCTGTCGCCCACAAGCGACGGCTGGATCGAGGAGGCCGTCAAGCACTTCCGCGTGGTCCTTCCCGACCAGCGCGGCACCGGGCGCAGCAGCTGTGTGGACGGGCGCACGATCGCGGCTCTAGGCGAGCGCGCGACGGCGGCCGGCTCCGATGCCGCACGCTCGCAGGCGGACTTCCTCAAGCGCCACCTCGCCAGCTCCATCGTGCGCGATTTTGAGTACCTGCGCCTGGTGGGCTTTGGCGGCAAGCCGTGGGTCACGCTCGGCCAAAGCTACGGCGGCTTTTTGACGCTGAGCTATCTGTCGCTCTTCCCCGAGGGCGTGGCGGCGAGCTTTACCTGCGGCGGCATCCCCCACGTCCCGGCGAGCGCCAACGAGGTCTACGCGCACACCTTCCCGCGCATGGCCGCCAAGACGCGGCAGTATTACGACCGCTACCCCGCCGACGTCGAGCGTGTGGCGGTTCTTGCCGATGCGCTTGAGGAGCAGAAGCCCGTGCTGCCCGACGGCTCGCCAATGACGGTGGAGCGTCTACAGCTTATGGGCAGCGACTTTGGCATGAAGCCGAGCTTTGAGCGCATGCATTGGATCATCGATCACGCTTTTGTTAACGGCGACGGCACGCTGAGCTGCGGTGCCTCAGTATCCGATAGCTTTTTGATGCGTACCTTCGAACGCACCAACACGCGCACGAATCCGCTGTACTGGACGCTTCAGGAGTTCATCTACGCCGACGGCGACACCATGCCCATTCGCTGGGCCGCGGCAGAAGAGAAAGCTCATCGTGCCGAGTTCGACACGCTCGCGCGCCCGCTCATGTTTACCGGCGAGGCCATGTTCCCGTGGATGTTCGAGCAGATGCCCGAGCTCAAGCCCTTCAAGCCCGCGATGGAACTGCTGATGGAAGACACGAGCTGGGACAAGATTTACGACCCGCAGCGCCTAGCATGCAATGAGGTGCCACTCCAGGCCGCCGTGTACTTCGATGACATGTACGTGGATTCGGGTCTGCAGCTCGACACGCTCAGCCACGTGGGCAACTCGCATGCCTGGGTAACCAACGAGTTCGAGCACGACGGCCTGCACGGCAGCGTGGTATTCAAGCACCTCTTCGACGAAGCCCTCAACCGCGGAGACCTGCGCCGAATCTTCTAGCGAAGGAGTGTCCCCACCCGCCGGCACAAAAGGAACGTCCCCAAGTGCCGAATAAGTACCGACAACGACGATGCCGCAGGTAGAAGGCGGAAAGCGAAAACGCCCCTAAGCGAGTGGCTTTAAATCGTGGGTCGAACAAAAGAAGCGAGCGCTGCCCAGAGCGAACAAGTTGGCATGAAAAAGGCGAGGCATAGACCTGATGGTCATGCCTCGCCTTTTGAATGACAAATTGTCGCTCTGGGCGGCGCGCAGCGTCGACCCGTTAGGCGAAGACGATTAAATTATCCCTATGGATCGCGGGCTTCTCGGCCAGGTTTGCGAGCAAGCGGTTGCTGGCGATCTGGTCTTGGCGGCGGCCGGCAGCAAGCTCCAGCACGTCCGAATCGGCCTCGGCGATACCGCGGGCGACAACCATACCGCTCGGGTCGCACACATCGAGCACATCGCCCTCGGCAAACTCGCCATCGACCTCGCGAATACCCACCGCAAGCAGGGAAGATCCACGGCTAACCAGCGCCTTCGCAGCGCCGTCATCGACCGTCACCGAACCATGCGCCTTGTCGCCTAGCGCGATCCACAGCTTGCGGGGCGCAATATCCAGGCGCTCCGCCGGCGGGTCGAACAGCGTGCCCACGCTCTCGCCGCGGGCCAGACGCACGAGCGCATCGGGTTCCTCGCCCGAGCAAATCACGCTCTGAATGCCGGCCGTCATCAAAATGCGGCTCGCACGAATCTTGGTGATCATGCCGCCGGTGCCGACCGACGTCGAAGAATCGCCCGCCGAGGCAATGATCTTGGCATCGATTTTGCGCACGACCGGGATAAACTCTGCCGTCGGGTCCTCGTGCGGATTGGCGGTGTAGAGGCCATCGATGTCCGAAAGCGTCACGCACAGGTCGGCGGAAACCAGGCAGCTCACGAGCGCCGCCAGCGTGTCGTTGTCGCCGAACTTGATCTCGTCGACGGTGACGGTGTCATTTTCGTTGACGACCGGTACCACGCCCAGTTCCACCAGGCGAAGCAAAGCGTCGCGCGCGTGCAGGTAGGACGTACGGCGCGCCGTGTCATGGCGCGTGATCAGCACGAGCGAGGTGAGTAGGTCGCGCGCATGGAACTCCTCGTCGTAGGCCGACGAGATGATGCACTGGCCGGCCGAGGCGCAGGCCTGCAGGCTCGGCAGATCGCCAACCGGTTTGCGGTCGAAGCCCAGCACGGGATAGCCACAAGCAATGGCGCCGGAGCTCACCACGACCAAGCGCCAGCCGAGCTTGCGCAGGGCCGCGGCCTGATCGGCCAGGCCACCGATAAACGCACGGTTGACCTTACCGTCGGCACCCACCACCGTGGACGAGCCGATCTTTACCACCATCGTTTTATGAGAAGTCGTCATACGTCAAACCAATCGAATGTTGAGCGAGCGGGCGAACGGGTGAACGAGAATGTGATCCGTTTTCCTCCGTCCCCTTCGGATCATTTTGCCCAGGGGAAGGCCGAAGCCGCAGCCATGTTCTTGCGCACGAGCTCGTCGCGTACCCGAGCCAGGCCCTGCTCCATGCCCACCACGTAGGTCTGCGGATACAGAAAACGCTTGTATGCAGCATCCAGATGATCGAGCGCCCAAACACAGCGCTCGCGCGCGTCCTGGATGCTCTCACGCGGAGCCACTGCACTGCCATCGCGCACGATCGGCACCAGCAGCTCGCGATACTCAAGCTCCGACACGTCGGTCACCAGGGCAGCATCATTCACGGCCACGAGGGTATTGCCGCGCGCGGCGCCCTCCCCCACCAGATGGTCCTCGTCGTAGATCATGTCGCAGACCGGGCCGCCAAAGCCGTCGTAATAACGGCGCACGCGCTGCACGCCCGGGATCGTGCGCTTGTAGGGCTGCTCGGAGAGCTTGACCACCGGCGTCCACGGGTCGGCCTCGCTCGCACGGCGGGCGGAAAGCTTGTACACGCCGCCCAGCGCCGGCTGGTCATAGCAGGTCGCGAGCTTGGTACCCACGCCAAAGCTGTCGATGGGCGCGCCCTGGTCGAGCAGCGACTGAATCGTGTACTCGTCAAGATCGTTGGAAACCGAGATCCCCACATAGGGCAGGCCCTCGGCATCGAAACGGCCGCGAACATACTTGGAGAGCTTGGCGAGGTCGCCGGAGTCGATGCGAATAGCCGACAGACGCTCGCCCACCGCCTCCATCTCCTTGGCAACCGTAATGGCATGCTCGCAGCCCTCGCGCACGTCATAGGTGTCGATGAGCAGCGTACAGTTCCTGGGGCTCGACTTGGCAAAGGCGCGGAAGGCCTCGAGCTCGGAATCGAAGCTCATCACCCAGCTGTGCGCATGCGTGCCAAAGACGGGAATACCGTAGCGGCGGCCGGCGAGCACATTGGACGTAGAGGAGCAGCCGGCAACGTAGCTCGCGCGCGCAACGGCCAGGCCGCCATCGGGACCCTGGGCTCGGCGCAGGCCAAACTCCGCCACAGGGCGACCGTCGGCGGCGAGCACCACGCGCGCTGTCTTGGTGGCGACGAGCGTCTGGAAGCCGACGATGTTGAGCAGCGCGGTCTCGAGCAGCTGGCACTCCAGCGACGGGCCGGTGACGCGCACCATGGGCTCGCGCGGAAAGACAAGCTCGCCCTCGGGCACGGCGTCAATGTTCACGTGCGCACGGAAGTTGCGCAGGTAGTCGAGGAATGCAGGCTTAAACATCGCGCCGCCGGCCGGAGCCTGGAGCGAGGCGAGGTACTCGATGTCCTCGGGCGTAAAGCGCAGGTTCTCGACAAGCTCGGGCAGCTCGGCGGTGCCGCACATGACGGCATACGCACTGCCAAAGGGATGGTCACGGTAAAACGCCGTAAAACAACCCTGCTCATTAGCCTTGCCGCTCTCCCACAGGCCCTGGGCCATAGTGAGTTCGTACAGATCGGTGAGCATTGCAATGTCGGTGGGATGCGAGATGTCGGTCAAAGCCATGGGGCGACCTTTCGGATGTGTTGTGCAGAGGTTGAGGGTTGGGCAAAGCGGGCGTGCGGGCATGACGCCCAATGCAGGTCGGTTAAACCAGGCCCATGTTGGTCATAAGCGTGTAGCCCATAAAGACGATAAACGCGATGAGGGCGAGCACGATGATGATTTTTTGAGCCGGAGCCATGCCGGGGATCTCATTCTCGCCCGTAGGCTCCTTGGAGGTGACCATGCGCTGGGCAAAGGTCATCTCGTCACGGCTCGGCTTGGGCTCGACGGGCTTGGGGCGAGCGGCTCTTTTGGGCTGAGGTTTGGGTGCGGTGGGCGCGGGCTTCGCGGCGGCGGGCTTGGGCGCAGGCTCGGATGCAACCTTCGCAGCGGCCTCCTCGGCCTTCTCGCGCTCGGCACGCAGGGCGGCCAGCTCCTCACGCTCGCGGCGCGCCTCTTCCTGGGCCTCGCGACGAGCCTTCTCGGCGCGGAGCTCTTCCAACTCGACGCGCTCCTCGGCAGACAGTGGTTGGGACTCAAGCTCGGCCATGGTGCAGCCCTTTCTTTTTAAAAAAAGCCGCCGACACAACGTCAGCGGCTTATCAAATCCAAGGGTGGAGCCTCAGAAAATCTTTGCGAACCCTACGATAGCCGCGAACGGGCGCGAAATCAAAGTCTCCACTAACTGGTTTTGCATAATAACACTGTTTAGCTCGAAAAAAAGTTAGCAAAATTCAATATGAGCTTGCCTTATTATGGGGTATACCCTATAATAATAGACGTAAGAAAGAAAGGAGGTGGTTCAAATGGATGACAAAATATGGGACTTAACGATTGCTGTCATAAGCGTGCTACTGGCAAAGGCGCTGGATGAAGGAATCGAAGCCCTAAAGAAAAAGACCTCTCGTAAGCCCGGAAAGCACACAAAGAGGTCAAGGTAGGGCAAGGGGCGCCGCTTCGGCGGTGCCCCGCTAGCCAGAATCATCTTACATCAGGAGTGCAGCGATGAAAACAGGCATTGTAATTTTTGTCATCTCGTTTATCTCGTTTCGCATCTGGCGCAAGGCCAGAGAAAAGCGCGGTGAATAAAATGGCAACCGAAGCGCAAAGACGCGCAACATCCTCTTACCGCAAAAGGTCGGTGAAACAGCTAGTCATACGCTTTTACCCTAACGAGGATGACGAGAGTATATATAAATGGCTCAAGGATCAGAACAATACAACCGAGTACATCAAGAGCTTGATTCGAGATGACATGAACCGTTAGAGACTTGTTGCAATGTCCCCTAAACGCAAAATGCCCGCACCCCATTACAGGGCGCGGGCATTTTAGTTAAAGAAGCTCGTTTACTCGTTTTTGCACAGCATTAAAGTTAGCGCCAAGTCGGGCCTTGCGCTCGTCACCGTTACCGTACTCGCCGCGAATGACGGCGCGTGCAAGAGCGTCGATGTCTACGGCCTTGGCGCGGGAATTGACCACGGCTTGCACCTCGTCATAGCGGATGCCAAGAATTGCCTTGCGTGTCTCACCGTTGCCGAGCTTACCGTTGAGCACATCCGTTGCAAGATCGTCGGCGCTTGCGGTGGCCGCGCGATTAATGAGGTCTTGCACCTCGTTGAATCGAGCGCCCAGCTTGGCCTTGCGCTCGTCACCGTTGCCGTACTCCCCTCGCATTACGCCTGCCGCAAGGTCGACGGTGCTACCATTATTCTTATTGTCAGTCGCATCCGGCGCACTGTAAGTACTGGGTTTCGCATAACGCGACCAAGCGGCAGCGTCCATGAAGGCAATATCAAGATCGAGGTTGCCGTTGTACCCAGATAGCCTACCGTGCGAAGAATACTGGTGCATCACGCAGGTATTCCAAGCACCAAAGCCGCCATCCGGAAGCCATGGCGAATCCTGGTATCCAGTCTGATTCTCGTTGGCATACTGGGCAACCCAGAGGGCGTGGTTGGGCGCAATCTTAGACCAATCTTCCTCTTTGGTGAGATTGCGGTAGGTATACAAGAGACACCTCACGCCAGTAAGCGCATAGATACGATCAAGGAATTTCTTGGCACCGTCTGTGCCGATCCTGCCGCCGTCCTCATAATCGAGCACGGGAATACCCTTGCCGAAATAGTTTTTACAGTTCTGATAGAAGTGATCCGCCTGCTTGACAGGATCATCCATATTCATGAAATGGTAGAAGCCCCAGAGCTTACCCGCTTTGATAGCCTTTTGCACAAACGCGTCACAAAACGTATTGACATAATTGGTGCCCTGGGTTCCTTTAATGATGACAAAATCGTATTCGATTGAATCGAGATTAAGGTTTTTTTGCCAGTCTGCGATATCGATGCCCTTCATGGTCATCTGCATCACCTCTTAATTGCATTGAATTGTGTGAAAGTAACGGCGTTAAGCTCGTCGGCTGTCCATGCATGGATTGAATTGGTGCCGTCATCAGGGTCGCGGAGCGCATAGGTACCGTCGGTGTTCTCACGCCAAATCATCACGACGTGCGAGCCGTAAGAGCGCTCGCCAAGGGTTCCGGTAACGCCTGCGAAGACGATCCAGCCGTCATCGACGGCCTTGAGGGCTTCGCCCGTGCCCCAAAACGTGTCACGGGTTTCGAAATGATAGGTCTTCGCTAGATAGGTGCTGAACTTGGCCATGTCGTTAACCCGGTCGGTCAGGCAGCTTTCGCCGACGAAAGCTGCCAGCAGGTCGGGTGTGACCTCGCGACCGTTGAGGTAGCTCAGCGCCATTGCCGCCGCCGTCAGGCCGCAGCCGTATGTGCCTATGGTTTCGTCCGAGTAAGCGGCATCAGCCCATTGAGGGTCTTTTTGCAAGAAGAGCGGCATATAGCCGCTCTTCGCACTCGTCTTTTTTTCATAAACAGGCAAAGCCGCTGTATAACCGTCGCTATAGCCTTGGTTATATGCTTTTCCAAATGCTGCCGTATCTCTGCCAACGTGGTCGGCAGTCAAAACGAACCATAAGCCCATGCCTACCGCGAAGCCCAGCATAAGCGCAACAGCAAGCCTGAGACTAGCCGCGCTTCGCGACTTCATCGGCAATCGCCTTCGTAATATCATCGGTGTCAACGTTGGCGTGCTCGAAAATCTTCATGATGGGCGTATCGGCAAGCTCTGGATAAGCCTGCTTGAGGTTTTCGAGGATAGAAGCGAACTCCATGCCGATGATTGCGCCGCAAACGACATAGATGGTAATACCACCGAAATTCAGTCCAACGATATGCGAGCTTAGAATCTCGATACATATGACCAGCATGATGATAAGAGAAAGCGTGGCCTTATGACATAGGCCGCGACGCATCGTCGAAGACTTAAAACTACAGTTGAAAATTGCCTGGGCAATGCCTGTAACCATATCGAAAAGCATCATCAGGAATGCGCCGCCGATTGCCCAGACCTGCGGCTCCGTGAACGTGTAGATAGCTCCCATTATTTCTCCTTTGCATTGTCATCGATCATCTTCTGCACAGCGGCACGCCAGAGCTTGGGTACGCTCTCGACGGTGCGCTTGCCGTCCATGACGGCTTCGTAGTAGATCTTCGCCATCGCTACTCACCGCCCACAATGTCGCCGATTTCGAGCAGGGCGGCATTGGTGTCCTCAAGCGCCGCGCGTGTCTGCTTGAGCTGCGCAATGATGCTGTCAATGCGCTCGGTATCCGTAAGCCCGTCATCCTCGTGCGCGTCCCATAGCTCGTTGAACGCTGCCGTCACCTCTTCAATAGACGGTGTGCCGACTGCCACAAAATGCAGCTCGTCCGCTCGCCAAAACTCGATTGCTTTTTCGGTATCCGCGCTGTTGTCCGCAACGTCCTTCTCGATGTTTCGACGAAGCCAAACATCGGAGGTCACGCCGCCCGGTCTTACTTCCACCGTCACCGCGTCAAGCGGCGTTGCGCTGCACGTCATAGTGCTCATGTGCTCCCCTTTCCGCCGCGCTTATTTGTGCGCGGGCTTTTTTGAAAACCTTGTTGAATCCGTTGTCGCGCCAAACGTCGGCGCAATCCGCGTGCTTGAACCAGCCGCCGTAACTGGTAGCCCTTCGCGCCCGTTTGAGCGTTGGCGAACGCCTGTATCTTCGAAGCGACCTGCACGCTCGCAGGAAAAGCGAACCGCGAAGCGTGGTACGGTTCTTTCGCACCGTGTATCCCACAACATCGACCGGCTCTTCGTTGCTGATGCGGCTTATCTTCCACGGCTTGACAGTAAGTCCGAACTTTTTGTGCAGCAGCCTTTGGAGCTGCCTTGCCGCGCTCCGCAAGTTGCGCTTGTCGGGACTGAATAAATAGATGTCATCTGCGTACCAGAGCTGGTGCGTGATCAGCGGAACGCTAGCGCCGCGCCTTACTTTGCGCATGCTCTCGACCTCGTGATAGCCGAACGACAACACCAGCTGCGCCATTCGCAGGCTGAAATAGCTTCCGATTTCCAGACCGCCGCCATAAGTGGCCAGCAGCGATTCGGTGATATAGAGCACGTCGGGGCTTCGCACGTAGCGGCGAAGAAGCATCATCACCACATCTGCCTTGATGGATGGATAGCACTTGCGCACGTCCATATGCACGTAGTAACCGCCATCTTGCGACCACCTGCGCACGGCATGAGCCGCCATGAGCTGACCTTTGCCTGGGACGCTAGAAACCTGCCAGAAGCCAACCTTCGCATCGAGCAGACGCGACATAGCGGCAACGGCCACATAGTCGCAAACCTGCTGCTTCACGCTCTCAACGCCGATGATGCGCAGCTTGCCGTTCGTGGGCTCGCGATGCCGGTAGCGCTTTATCGGTCGAAACGTAAGCGAGCGCGTTTCGACCTCGCGCACGATCTCCGCGATTAGCGCCGAAGCGCTGCCGTGCTCTTGCGGCACGCGCCAGGCGTTTTTCTTTCCAGCCTTTGAATCAAGCCAAGATTCGTAGGCGGAAACAACAAGGGCTTCGTTTATCCGAAGCCCCTTGCAATAACTCTTCAATTGTTTTTGACCTTTGCTCTCTGGATGTCGTACGAGCGGTCGCGTCTCCGTTACTAGCCCGCTGGTCTTAAGACTGATTTCACTTAGTTAAGCCAGGTTGCCCCCCGCTCGCCACCAGCGGCGGCGGGTAGTCGCGGCGGAAATAAAAATAGATAGCTGGTTGTTTGAGATAGTCACCCAGGTAGGCGCGAGCCGATGTTCCACCTAGCATTGCCGGTGCCGTTGTTGCCGTTGACGTACCAAAGGCCAGCATTGCCCCTGTTCCTCAAGTTGCCAAGTGAAAGCCAAGAGAACATGACAGCCCACGCGCCGCGAATCCCTGCTTGTTTTCATAAGGGGACAAGTCCCCTCGCGGCTTACGCCGCTTCACCCCTAGAGCGACCATTGACAGAGCGGCGCGAGCCGATGTACCACCAAGCATTGCCGGTGCCGCTGAGGCCGTTGACGAACCAAAGGCCCGCATTGCCCCAGTTCCACAAGTAGCCAAGAGAAAGCCACTCTCTCCAGCCGATGGTAGTGTCCGCGACCTTGTAGTTGCCGTCGCAGATGCCAACCGACGTTGACGCGCCAGTTCCCTGCTGAATCATCAGACCGTTGACCGTCTTGCAGTAAAGACCGTAGTTCCATCCCTCGGCTGCTTGTCCGGGAAAAGCCCCAGCAGATAGCGCACTGTCTGGTGAGCTACCGGCCTTCTCGTTCTTAGTGTCCGGGTTCACGTAAACGACCGTGCCAGTACCCGTGTACTGGATGAGGACGTTTCCAAGAACCTCATACATGCCGAGACCGAGCTCGATGCCCTGGATAACAAAGGGCTGCTTTGAGTCAGTACAGCTCGTGGGCGATCCGTCGCCCTCGACCGCATCGCAAGCGCCAGCCCTCCACGGGACGGTGCTCAAAAGGTATGTGGTGGCAGTCGTGAAAGGCTTCGCGACGTCGAAGTAGATGGCGGTGTTCGATGCGTCGACATCGACCTTCTTGATAACGGTCGCGGCATCGAACACGTCATAGTTGTAGCCGTTGCCACGGTCGTTCGACGTGCCCGTATGTGTTCCTAGAATCATCGAAGAGCCGATAAGAATCTGATCGGCCTTCCCCTTCGCGACCACGACGCGCGTGGTGTTGCTCTCTGCCACGGTCGGGCTAATCTGTACGTCGTATCCCGTGCAGCCCGCGAACACGCTCTGGCTGTTCTTGGTGGCATACTTCAAGAGGAACATAACCTTGACATACCAGTCATCGGCGGCAGTCTTGAATGAATCACCCGTCGTTGCCGTCTTCATAAGCGAGACGCCGGTATCGTGGCTTACGAAGCACTTCACCTGTGCGCCGCTCACGCTTCGCGGCTTGCCTTCGGCATCGACCGACAGTGCATACTTTGCATACAGCATATAAGGACGCTGCGCACCGTTAGGAAGCAGAGCTGCCGGCTGGCGCTTCATGCCGGGCTGGCGCGTATCGGATACGGTAATGTTGACGGCATCATCCGTCTCGGTTTCCAGCGTGTAGAGAACCGGCGTCATGATCCACGTATCATCCGTGCGCGAGAAGCGCCCGTCACCGTCGATAGCGGTAACGTAAGGCGTGCCATCCGCGTCAACGCCACCGTTTACCTCGAAGAAGGTAAACGCGCCGTGGTTCACGTAAGGGTCGATAGCGGCGCGACCGATGATTCCGGGCTTTGGGTTGGCGATTCCAGCATTTGCCCCGGTCTTGGTGCAGGCCGTGGCGCTTCCCTTGGGGATGCTCACGCCATAATTCTTGCCGTCACGCATCTTCGCAAGCCATGCGGCGATGCTCGCGTTCGTGTAACGTCCAGTCTCGTCATTAAAAATGGGGACTGTCGAAGCCCCCATGGATTCGAGCGCGATTGCCACGCGCTCGAGCGTTTCGTGATCTGCAATATGGGTTTTGCCCATGCTTAATCCTCCATATCGACTAGCGAGATGTAATCCGTATCGCCAACGGTGTCGTAGGCAAGATAAATGCGCTTGTCAGGGCTGATAGACCCTCGCGCTTCCTCAGCTGCCTTACGAGCGTCCGCAGCCGCCTGATCCGCGCTGTCCGTGGATGCTTTCGCCGCGTTTGTCGCGGCGTTCGCCGCATTGGTTGCGGTGTCGGCGTTCGCCTTGGCTGTATTTGCAGCAGCCGCCGCGTCTGTGGCGCTCTTTGTCGCGGCGTTCGCCTTGGCCGTCGCGGTGTTAGCTGCGTCCGTGGCGCTCTTGCAGATGTTGACCGCCGCGTTGGCGTTATTCAGCGCCTTGCCCGCATCGGTGACGGCCTGCTCGCCCTTGGTGACGGCGGTTTCTCCACGCCTGATAAGGCCATCAATCGCGTTGTCCCATGACTTCGCTGGAGCATTTCCCTCACGGGCGTCGCGCATGATGTCCAGCGCGAAACGCTCGGTCTGCACCGTCTGCGTGCCTTTCGTCAATTCGAAATAGGCTTCGTCGGTGTAGCCGGGAACGCTTGCGAGCTTGGATTCATCGCAAACGTAGGTGATCGTGTTGCCGCTGACCGTGGCGCTGCCGCGGTAATAGTGGATACGGTCGGGCAATCGGGCAATCAAATAGGCACTGTACCCAGACAAAGACAGCTCGCCGCCGTTGTCGTAGATAAGCGCCTTGATGGTTGTTCCGCCGTCCTCGCCTTGCGCGATTCGAATGCAGTTGTTGCCGCATCCGCGCTTGTTCACGTCAAGCTCGATTGTCTGCGTGTTCATTGCGCATCGCCGCCAGACTTTAGCGCTCGCAGCTTCTCGAGCGCCGCCATGAAAGCCTGAACCGGATCTGTCTGCACTTCGGTATCACCGTCTTCTGCTGCCACCGCGACTGAAGGGTTGACGATTGCAGCCAGGGCATCGAAGCATGCAACCGTGGCATCGGTTCGGTCATCAACGTATACCGGAGTCACGAGCGTGAACGGCTCGTCGGCGGATTTCGGCTTAACCACGTCCTTGCTGTCAACAACCTCACGCGTGCCGTCATCGTAGACGGCAATGAAGACGATGTTTGCCGCTGCCGCACGTGCAATGAACTCGGCGTCGAACTCCGTCAGATAGCTCTCGGTGTTGCCCACCGGATCATGCACCATGTAATGTGTGATCTGTGCCATATGACCTCCTAATCAAAATTGCAAAGTGTGCAGATTCCATTTACGAAATCGATGTTCCTTGTCGATGTCCACCAGGTGATTGATCCATTGCCGTTGTCCTGTATCTGGCTGATGTACTTCATGGTCACGTTGGATGTAATGGCGTTGGTTGTGGTTACGCTCGTACTTGCTGAGTTAGATACCGAGATCTTCGGAACGGAAATCCTAAGGCTTCCTTCGGCCTGCATCTGGAGCCCGTATAGAACCTTGTTGTCAGATAAATCTTTCATTGACGAAGAAAAGTCGATGTAACCGACCTGCGAGGCACTTGACGCGCCGGATTTCTTACGGAATCCCGACATCTGACCCATGTTGTTGAGAAGCGTGTAGTAGCTGTCGTATCCGCAGCGGAACGTGCCCTTGGCGGTGATGTTGTTCGCGCTCATGTAATTTGTCACGAGCTCGCCGGTCTTGAGATTCCAGGAATTGCGGCCTTTGGCATCGGCGATGATTCCGGCAGACATGTATGTCGCGTTGATATAGACCTTGCCGTTCTGGAGGAAGATACCCTGAGCCGCGCCGTTGCTCGTCAGGCGGTCGAAGATCTTCTTCTGGGTCAGCTGCTCGTCGTAGTCGCTGAGGATGCCGTTCGCGTAGTCAGAAGCGTCTTGCTGCTCGATGGCATGCTGAGCCGCACGCGCCGCCGAAGCGTAAACCTTAACTGCTGACGAGTACGAGCCGTATGACGCGTCGTATTCGTACATTGCCGCCTTGAGCGCGTCTGCCGTCTTGCACTCCAGCACCGCGTTTACCTTGTCGGCGTAATCGCTGTAGGCGCCGCCCTCTTCGGTAGATCCGAATGCAGCCGTGTATTTAGGCGCGAGTACTTGTGTGAGGAATTGCGCATTGAGCGACTTGTTGGATTTCAGCGAGTTGTACTGGCTTGTGAGCTCTTCGCGCTCTTTGTCGACCGCCTGCATGGCCTTCTTCACTGCTGCCGCTTCGGCTGTTGTTACCACACCGTCTTTAGCCAGTTCCTGCACGGTGCCGTCAAGGCCAGTCAGCGATTCGGTAAAATCGTATGAGCTCTGGTATGCCTTGTTGTAGGCACTTTCAAGCACTGGCGTCGTGTGGCGAACGGAGCCGTCACCGAGCGTGATGCGCTCCATAGACCAGACGTAATAGCCGTTACTCCATTCCGGCAATGTCTCAGACCATCCAAGCTCAGGGTTCTGCGCGTTGATTGGCGGAACCATATCGCTCTGGTTCTGCGCATAGAGCTTGACGCTGGATGCGATGCCGTTTCCCGCCATCTGGTTCGCACCATTGATTGCCTTGGCGAGACAAGGCGTCGTGTAGCTTACGGCTCCGTCACTCCAAGTGACCTTGCTGCGAGTCCAGATGTATTTTTCCTTGCTCCAGGCAGGCTGCTGTTCGCTCCAGCTACCGCCGACTTGGGAAGAATCGCTTGAAGATAGGTAGTACTGCTCGACGATGGATTTGATTCCCCTACCGGTTACGCCCTGCTTGCCGTCCGCACCGCTGATGCATGCAGGAACCGAATAGGAAATCTCGCCGGACTGCGTGACAGTCTTCGTCCGAGTCCAGATGTACTCCCCCTCGACCCATACGGGCGCTTCGGACTGCCATCCGGTTTTCGGTGCTTCGGTACGCGAGATACCTTGCGCGTACTCGACATCGACGGATGCAATTACGGCATCTGTCGTGGCGATCGGCTTGCTGCCGACGGTCGCGCCGGCAGACAAGCTAAAATCTCCGGTGGTCAAATCCCAGAAATTCTTTCCAACATCGTCGGTGAGCAGGCCAGCGCGGATGCGGTCTGCTCGCATCGTGCCGGCGTTGATGCAATCGGCGCTGACCTGAGCGCCAGTGATGAACGTTCGCCAATTCCACTGTCCGTCGCTTGCAAGCGACGCGGCAAGGCGGATGCCCATGCCGTTGATGTTTACCGCCCACATGCCGGACGTTGCCTTGAGCGGGACACCCGTTACAGCATCCAGCGGCACGTTGGAGTAGATCACGCCAAGCTCGAACGTCTCGACCTTGTACGTGCCAACGGCGTTGAACGCCTTGTTGAGCGCAGACATGAGCTGGTTGAGCCACGAGACGGACGTACCAGCCGCCGCATCGTAGTTAGCCCGCTGGTTGCTGCCGCTCTTGAGCTGCTGCGCCACCGACTGGAAGATGTCAGCCAGATTATCGGTTAGGTTGCCGAACGTCACCTTGGCATCGCCGGTCACCAAGTCGCGGGTCAGCTTCGAGACGCGCCCCTTGAGCCTGATTCCCGCAGCGGAGAAGCCCTTGTCGATGATCGCCACGCAATCGCCGACAGCAACGCCTTCCCAATCTCGACCGAAAGCAAATAGGTCAATCACGCTTGCTTCATAAGAGACGGTCGGCGTTTTGGCTTGCGAGAGGTAATCGTTCGTCTCGGCAAGAAGCTGCGCTGCGTCCTCGCATTGCTCGTTAACGTAGATGTCTACGGCGGGCGCGATACCGCCGTTGCCGTCGGGATGCCCCCAAACCTCGGTCGCGGCGGCATCTTCAACGTAATCCTTACCATTGTTTAGATCGCCGAAAGTCAATCGTCGGCCATAGCCGCCGCCATCCGTCTCAACGCCCTTGCCGTAACCGTAAACTCGCGTCTTGGGGTTGGCGCTGCCCGTCTTGCGCTTGATGCTGATCAGGTCTTTCGTCCACGTGAAGCGCTTTGGGCTTTGCTGGTTGCCTCGCGTAGCCACCACGCGCACATATCGATGCGTGACCTGCACTCCGTCCGTCACGATAACGGTTTCAAGCTCACCGCCCCATGTTTTGAGCAGGGCGCTCAAGCCCTCGCGGACGCTTACGTGATAGAAGGTGTGCGAAGCACTGCCGGGCTGGTCGCAGTTGCCGACTTCCCAACGGGTGCCCGCGAGTATTGACGTGAGCGCCACGGCTACGCTGCCGGACGGTCGCTTGTCCTCGATATAGTCATCCCACGTCTCATTGATGGAGTTGATGCACGTTATGCTGGTATACGGCTTGCCGTTGTCATCGTGCAGCCGCTCGATTTCGTCGACGATGTGCTCATGTACGACGCCTTGGCGGTCAATCCAAACAAGGCGTTCCCCCTTGCCTAAATCCTCGTCGCACCTGATCTTAAGCTCGTCGGTGCCGTCCGTTGCGTCCTCATGGGTCGCTGCGGTGTAGGTGAGCCGTCCGAGATTCACGCCGAAACGGCTGAAACGGGTGAAGTTGACCTTCTTTGTTAAAGCCATCTCTCCTCCCATTCCAGCGTCGCGGAGCCGCTAGAGATCTTGACGTGCGCACGGTCTTGGATGCTGAAAAAGTCACTCATGATGTTGAGCTGAGCGATTGAGCCGTTAACAGTTACATGCTCTTTGTCGAAGTCCATACGAACGACACTCGAAGCCGTCAACGGCTGCACCACCTCGACGAACTCGGCGGTATCGGTGTTGGTGATGCGCCAAGAGCTGCAAGCTCCGGGCCTAGCTGTCACGGTAAGAGCGGCTGGCAGCGTGCCGCCGACGGCGAACGATGCTGCGCCGCTCATATCCATACGACGATGCTGACCGTAATAGTCGGGGTCGCCAATGTGGAACGTAACGGTTGTCTGCGGGCAATCGTCGGTAATCTCGTCAAGGTCGGTTGCGCCGCTAACGATCGCCATCAAATAACGCGTAGGGTCATCGGGCAAATAAAGTGGCGCTGGCTCGTCAGACCAGAGCAGCGCCGCCAGCTTATGCCGCGCCTTTGCGACCTCGCGCCGGTGCTCGGTGCGAATCCACATGTCAATCTGCAAATCGTAACCGGCGCGGCGGACGTTCTTGAAGTATTCGCCGTGCCGCCCGGGCGCATCCTCGAAGCTCGCCGAAACGTCCGCCATGATAGGGCGGCGCACCTTACAGTAGACGAGCTTCGACAGGTCGTGCCCGTTGAAGACGATGCTGTCGCTTTGGTTTCGCTTACGCTTAAGCTCCAACGGGCACTCCCTTCTGCTTTAACCTGCTGGCAATACCAGCGCCGATCTGCTGACCGGTCGTGTACGCGTCCATGCTGTTTGCAACGGTGGCATTGACGGTCACACTCACCTGGACTCCGCCACCGAAGCCGCTGCTTAGGCGGTCGAGCACGCGAGAAATACCCGCTTCGACGCTCTCTCTGACGCTTGTGCGCAGCTTGGCATCGGGCGCGACGTGCTCCAGTCCAGCTTCGCCAACGCCGATGATCGAAGGTTTGTCGAAGGATGCGCCCTTTGCATACCAGTTGACGCTGATGGACGGCAGCTTCACAACGCCGCCGATGTCACGCCAGCTGACACTGAAATGCGGCATGTTGATATGCGGCAGGCTGATGTGAATCCCGCTGAACGCACCCTGAATCTTGCCGGGGATGCCGCTGACAAAGTTCCAGGCATCGTTGATCGGCGAAGTGATGCTGCTCTTGATGTTCGAGAAAACGCCAGCGACCTTGCTTCCAAGACCCGGGAACCCCAGCTTTTCGCCGATGGCGTTGCCAGCGTTTATCGCGTTATCCTTCGCATTGTTCATCTTCGTCTGGATGTTGCTTTGAATAGCCTGGAAAGCGATACCGGCCTGCGACTTCGCCGCGTCCCAATCACCGTTCAGGGCGGCTTTCAGGGCATTTGAAGCCGAAGAACCGACAATCTGACCGGTGTTCATGTCTGTTTGGATTGAATCCCTGATAGCGCCGAATTTTTCAGACGCGTTGGATTTCAGATTCTCCCAAGCATCGGACGCATTGGCCTTCAAGACCTCCCAAGCATCGGACGCGCCTTGCCTTATGCCTTCGAACTTTTCCGAAAGGCCGTTCTTGACCTCTTCGGCCTTTCCGGTTATCCCGTCCCAAATCCCAGACCAGAATTCCGGCACGCCTGCGAAAAAATCCTGCACGCCCTGCCATTTCTCTGAAATCCAGCCAGTGAAGTCAGACCAGAGCTGTTTACCAGTCTCGGTTTGTGTGAAGAACCACGTAAGGCCAGCGACGGCAGCGGCAACCGCAGCCACGCCAAGCAAGATTGGGTTTGCGGCGATCAATCCGGTAAACGATGTCCACCCTGTAGAGAGCTTGCCGCCAAGGGTCGATGCCAAGCCGCCCGCTTTCTCGGCGATGCCGCCGAAGCCTGTTGCAGCCGTGCTTATAGCGCCGCCGCCCTCGCCGAACTTGCCTGCGAGGGAAGCGAAGCCGCCGGCAACGTCCTTGAACGTTTGGCCGATCTCGATGCCCTTTTGGAGCGTTTTGCCGATGCCCGTTGTGAGCCCGCCGAACGCGACCGTCCCCAAAACGACGTTTGTTGCCATGTCCTGCTGCTCTGGCGTTAGGGACTTGTACCAGTCGCTAACGCCCTCGAGCGCCGGCGTTACCTTCTCAAGCAGGGTCGTTCCAAGCTCGAGCGCCTTTTCCTTGAAGGGCATGGCCGCTTCGCCGGCTTCGGTCATCTTCTGGTTTAGCTCGGCCTGCGCCTCACGCGTGTCGAGCATCGTCTTATTAGTCTCTTGATACGTCTCGCCGATGTTGCCGTAAAGGCCATCGAGTGTCTGCGTGATAAGCGAGGAGCGTTCTTGTTCGTCACCGCAGGCGGCAAGCGCCGCATTGAACGCGTCCTCTTTGGTAGAACCCTGAGCGATCTGGTCGTTGAAAGCCTGCTGTGCCGCATGGTTGCCGGAGAGTGCTGCGCTCCACTGCTCATTGCTTGCCGTTGCCCAGTTGAGGGCATCGGCAAGACCGCCGGTGACGGTGCCGGTGTGCGCCGTCTCCTGCGATGCTTCCACGAGGTTTTCGAGCGGCAATGCATCGCCGAACTTGGAGAACGAGCCTGCGGCGATGTTGCTCCACTTGTCCAGTTCCTGCTGGTTAGTGGTCAAGCGTGACAGGTTCTGTGCGGCTTCGGTCGCGGTGTCCTCTTCGCCAAGTAGCTTATAAAACAGGGTATAGGAGCTTCGCGCCTGCTCGGACGTGCCGCCCGCATCCTTCCAGGCAGCGTCCAGCTGATGCGTCTGCTCGATCTGCTCTTCCTGGCTACTGGCAAGCCCGACAAGCGCGGTAGCGGTGCCGGTGACGGCACCGGTTATCGTCTTTCCGGCAGTCTCTAGACCCTTGCCGGCCTTTTCCAGCTTATCGCTGTTGTCCTGAATTGTCTGACCGAACTGGTAAAGACTGCTCTTCGATGCCTGGGCTTCGCGACTGACGCTTTTAAGATCGTCGGAATAGCTCTCAAGCTGATTTTCGCAAATGGCAATCTGAGCCTTAAGGCTCGAGTACTGCGCTTCCTCGCGCTCAGTGAGCGTCGCACCGCTTCGCTTCTTCTCGTCGAGCGTCGCAAGCGCGGCCTTGTAGGCATCGAGTTTCGCTTTCGTCTCGCCGTACGCTCGGTTCAGAAGCTTTTCCTTCTCAACGAGCAAATCCGTATTGCCGGGGTCGAATTTCAGGGCGCGATTGATGTCCTTCAACGCGCCCTGCGTATCCTTCGCCGTGCTCTGCACGCTCTTCAACGCGCCCTGCAACTCGGTCGTATCTCCGCCGAACTTGATAGTCAGACCTTTGTACGTGACAGCCACGGTTTCACCTCTTTTCAGTTGTCAATGAAAGAAATGAGCGCACAGAACAGCGCACCGAATAGGTGCGCTGACGCTTTACGCTCACATGCCAGCCCAGAAGGCCGCTTCGCCCTGCCGCGCGTGTTCGTCATCCTCGGCGTATGCCACAGCGTCGTTGACGAAGCTGTACACGTCGATAAGGTTTTGCACCTGCACATAAGACAGGTCGTGCAGGTCTTGGACGCTCAATCCCGCCTGCTGGCAAGAGTAGATGTAGAGCGCGTCGCAGCTACTCTCCAGTTCCCTCGGCAGCGGCGGCATCTGGTGCTTCGGCGGGCGCGGCTTCCACGTCCGCTTTTGCGTTCGGAAAAAAGTTGTCCTTGATGATCTGCATCACGTCAGATGCCCAACCGCCTTTGCGCTCAAGGTCGAATTCCGTCTGCGGGAAGCCGCAAACCCAATCCTCAAAGGACTTACCGAGGTCTGTTTTCTCCTTCGCAGTGGCGTTGTATGTCTTCGCGCAGGCGTAGAAAATCTCAAGCAGTGGCACGATAGGCGGAATGTTCGACGCCGCCGAGACATCGAGAACAACGGAGATGGCTTCGTTGATGTCCTTCGGACGGCGCGAGCCGTCCTTGCGCTCAACGAAGAACTCACGTGAATAGGCAATTGGAGTGAAGGCATTGCAAGCGACCGGGTACTTAACGCCGCCAACCTCGATGATTCCGCCGTTCATTACGCGCTCACACTACCAATCTTGGGCGTGACGGCAGTATCTACCTCTTCGAAGAATTTGTCGTAACCGTCAATATCGCCATATGTGTCGATGTAGCTGCCGCGCCAGCCGCTCGGCAGCTTGACGGGACGGAACGTAAGATCGTAATCAAGCTGCGTGATGTCGGGCTTGTCCTCAAGTGTCTTTGCATCGACGGATGCGGGCTTGCTCGTGCACTTGTAGATGCAACGGCGCTTTCCAACGACGTGTCCGGGCTGCTCGCACATGAATGCGAACGGCTTAGGTGTCTTGCCGGAAGTTGCCAGCAAGCGTCCTTTCTCGTCGATGTCGAAGCCGATAATGTCGGCCAGAAGCGCACGCAGCTCTGGCGTGCTCTCGATGTCGTAGAGCGACCACGTGATAGAGCCGCCGTTATCCTGGTACTTGTCCAGCCACGTCTCGTTATCGCCGTGGCTCGTCGACTGCTCAATGGACGGCTCAATCTTGATCTCGACCGTGCCTGGGATGTGGATAGGCTTCTCGTACGTAAACGTCTCCTCGTTGGTAAGACGCGCTATATGCGCGTTCTTAACGCCGAAGAACCCATTTCGCGCCATGTCGGCTCCTTTCTTTACTCGGTCACGCCAACCTCATAGGCCGTCTCGATAAGCTCGTCACCATCGAGCGACGTGACCGTTTTCACATAATTGAAATCTGCGGCATCGAGTGCCGCTTCGAATCGCTTCTCAAGCTCGTAATCGCGCTCTCGAACGTAAAGCGCCACATCGTAGGGCATCCAGCGGCACCATCCAGTGTTGTCCGCGCTCAGGGCTTCACCGTAACCTGCTTCAATGTCGATATACGGCGGCGCGAGCGACTCGTCATCGTCGCGGAAACCTCCGTTCGCCCACGGCAGGCCGAACGCATCAAGAAGCTCCGCCAGGTCTTTAAGGCTGTTCATTGCGCCCCCTTGGAGAATTCGGCGGCAACTTCCTTGTAAACGCCCTCGATGACGTGATCGCCTTCTACCCTGCCGGGATAGCTGCCGTGCTGGTTTTTGATGACGTGGCCGTTCTCGAGCAGATGTGTAAGCTGATACTGCCTGTTGTGGACAACACAGGTCGTACCGGTCGCTTCGCTCTTAACGTCAGCAGACCATCCCTTTGCGTAGCTTCCGCCGTGCCGCTTCTTCTTCCGGCTTCGCTCTTTCAGAAGGCGAACCGCCTTGTTGCCAGCCGCCTTGACATTTCCCTGCAAGACTTCTTCGTTGTCCTCGATGACCTCTTCGATGCTGTTGACGATAATCGATTCAAGCTGGTCAATCTTTATCCCGCTCACCGGTTGCCTACTTTCTCGACCAGCGTAAGCCGCACATTGTCGACGTTCGCCACAACCGCCGAATCGACGGCGTAGCGGATGCCGCCGAACTCACAAAGCCTTTCACCGCTGTATGCGCACGCGCGAACAGTGATAACGGCCTGCGGCTTCACTCCTGCCTGAGCGGCGGCGTAGTACGCCGCCTGGCTGATGCCGTACACGTTGCAGGGAACACGGCGGCGACGCTCCTTTTTGTGCGATACGCCCAGATCATCGCGCTCTGAGACGGTAGCGACAAGCGTGCAAACGCCAGCCCACCCGCTCATGCGGCATCACCGCCGTTGTACGCCGAATCACCGCTCATGCTCGTAAGCATGGTTTCGAACGCCTTCATGAAGCGCTCGGCGTCTGGGTTGTCCATGCCGAAGTTGGCCTTGACGTAAACCTTTATCGCAAGTCGAACGCGCCCGTCCGAATCGTCGTGCGCCTTGGCATCCGCTACGCCACCCGCAACCAGCTCGGCGCGGGCGGCTTCGATAACGTCTGAAATCTCTTCGTCGTAGTCGGTTACGAAAGCCGGGATGCGAAGCGCGGCGCGGCACGCATCCAGCAGCTTGCCTTTAGCCTTTGCGGCCATGCCGCGCCACCTCCTTAAGCCTGCTTGATAGTGAGCTGTGCGAACGCTTCGGGGACAGAAAGAACACCGTCGAACAGAACATAGCCGTCGAAGCAGCGCTTCTGGGTTCGCGGCTGGACGTAAGGCGTAACGTCAGGGCCATCAAACATGTTGCCCTTGAACAGGTCGGGGAAGCCGGCCTTAATCACGTTGTCGGCAATGGAATCGTCCTGCTTTACGACCTTGCCGAAGATTCGTCCCTGAACAGTCGGGTCATCGGTAGCCTCATTTGCAAAATAAGAACGACCGTTGGCATCCTCAAGCATGGCAATCTGGTTCCAGATGGTGTTGTTATTGGCGTAGATGATGATTCCCTTAGCAGCTGCGTTGCCGTAAGAGCGGAGCAGGCTCAGCATCTTCACGATGTCGGCCTTGGTAAGCTTCTTTACCGCCGCCGTCTGAATCTTGTTGGCGGTCGCGATGCCGTAAGTCTCATCGGCAAGCTTCTCGTGGACGAATGCGTTGCACGCGACGGAGAGACGTGCAGAAACCTCGGAAATGATGTACTGCTCGAAGCCGGAAAGCGACTGCGTTGCCATCTTTCGGGACAGCTCGACGGTCTTCTTAATCTCCGTTCCTACGAGCGGCACGGAATCGAAGTCATTTTCCTCGATATCGGTAGGTGCTGCGCCCTCTTCGGTCTTGGCCGCGTCACCCTTCTTGATGGACTTGTGGCGCGGGAACTCGACCTGACCAGACATGTTCGTTCGGCTGATGTCACCGAAGAGAACAGCAGTATTGTCGATAAGGGAAATGATCTCGTTCTGCACGGTCACGGGAACGATGGATTCGGTGTTGGCCGTGGTCATGGTGAACTCGGCTCGCTGCTCGATTGCGTGGCGCTGAGCGGCACGCTCGACATCGGTAAGCGCGGTGCCGCCGATAAGCTGGATGCCGGAGCGCTCGGCAAGACCCTTAGCCCACGCGTGGCGCTCAGCTGTGTCGTAGTCGGTCACGTCATATGCAGCGCCGGGGATGCCAGCGACGTTGGCGGAACGCGCCAGCGGCACGGAATCAACGTGCTGCGCGCGGCCTGCGTCGATGGCGGCACGGGCATTCGCGACGGCGGCGTTGCGAACCTGCGCCGCCCGTGCGGCCTGGGCGGTGCGCTCGTTAATCTGGTCGGTCAGCTCGGCCATGCGGGCTGCATCCTCTTCCGTCGGTTCAGTACCGTCAGAATACTGGTCGACAAGCGCTTGCAGGTCGTTAAGAAGTTCCTCAAGTGTCATTGCTAGTTACCTTTCTTCGCATTGGTAATTGCCAGGCACGCTTTTGCTCGAAGCAACGCGCCCTTCCTTCGCGCAAGCTCCTTGCGCGACTGCTCAATCACTCCGTTGAGCAGGTTTCTTGCACTTATTTCGGTGTTCGGGTCAGCAGGAAGGCTGACTGCGGACACGTCATAAATCTTCTTGACGCGCGTGATTGTCGTGGTATGCGTGTCTCGGTCGTACTCGGACGCGCCGATGGTGAACGCCCACGACATGCGCGTAACAAGGCCGTTATCGATTTCCTCGAATCGGTTTCGGGCGGCTTCTGATTTCGAGAGGTCTGCGGCCATAAAAAGCCCGTGCTCATCGGGCTCGACGATGAGCGTTCCGTTCGACTGGCGCGCCAAAACGTCGCCCACATGGTCGAACTGCATGATGATGTCGCTCATGTCTGTATCGACGAATGCGTCTGGGCTGATGACTTCGCGGTACTCGGTACCGTCCCAAGGGTCTTCATATAGGACATATGGGTCATTGAATGTCGAAGCGTATCCCTCGACGTAGTAGTCGGATTCGATGCGCTTCTCGCGGCCTTCGCCGCCGTCAAGGCTTCTCAAGACCACCGACATCTGGCGGTACTGGCGCTCATTCGGTTTGGCTGGCATCTTCACCACCGTCTTTCTTGCCGTCTATCGCGGCGATGTTCGCATTAGTCTGGGCAGCAGCCGCAGCCTGCTCGGATGTGTGCTGGCTGATTAGGTCGAGGTCGATGTACTCGCCGCGAATAACATGGCGTTCGCCGCCCGGATAGCTCGGCGATTGGAAGACCTCGGCAACTTGGTTGCCGCACCAAATCCCTCGGTCGAACAGCGCCGTCGAAACGTTGAGTTTCGTTTGGTTGCTCGCGAACTCCAGGCGGTTCGCGCTGAACGTAATCGAGTTGCCGTGGGCAATCTCGTTCGGCGTGAACGTCATCGCCGTGAGCACGTAACCGAGTTGGATAGCGAAGACCTCGGTACGCCCCTCGTAAAAGGCGTTGTACGTGTCCTCGTCAGCCTTGTTCATAACGATGTCTTCGCTTGATCCGAAGAAACGATAGGCTGCTTTTTCTATGCGCTCCATTTGCGCAGCGTCAACGGTGTAGCTCTGCGGCGCAATCTGCTTGACCTCTTGATATTTGTTGTCGTAAACGACGATGCCGCCAGCATTCGAAGCCCCCAGCTGCTCATTGAAAGCTTTTGCGGATTCCATCGTGTCTTTCGGGTTTCGGTTTTGCGAAAGTTTGCCGATGAAGCGCACCGCCGCGCCCTGCTCGATAGCTGTTTTCTCGGCTTCCTCTTGAGCGTGAATCAAATCAAGCGTCGGATTAAGCACGTTGGTACCGTCACCGAACAGATCGCTCTTGAATTGATGCCGCGTCATAACGCCGATGCGCGACCACTCAATCAAGGTCTTATCGCCGCCGGGAAAACGGAGCTCAAGCCACAAAGCGCCGTCAACGTCGTAGGCTTCGCACTGGCTCGGCAGCACTGGGTAATAGCCAACGGACGTGATTCCGTCCCCTCCGTCAACAGGGACGATCAAGCACGTGTCACAAACGTCAAGTATCGTTGAGACGCGATGCAAGAACTGCGGCGTTGTCATCCACGGGTTCGGTTGCCACTGCAAAGAACGCGTCCATTGCGGTTGCGCCGTTCCTGAAATCTCGGGACGGAGCTTTGAAGCATGGTCGGCGTTACGCTCGATTATGGAGCGCGTCAGCTCGGCTTCGTAGATGCCGCCAGACCACGACGTGAAGCGCGGCGCGTAGGCCGTGAACGTCTGAAAGTAGCCATCGACTGCCTGCATGATCGGCTTATGGAACACGGCATCGAACATCGAGCGGAAAAGCGTTGGTTTTCGCACGTTTTAACCTCCAATCATGCTTTGGTAGTCATCCATCATGTCTTTGAGCACTACGAACGCGTCGCACTCAGCCGCCCAAGCATCAATGCGATTGCGCGGATCTTGGTTCTTCTTGTCGGGCGCAATGTTGCCATTCGCGTCGTTTCTGATCATCACGTTGGAACGGCACCATTCCGCTATGGGGTTCTGGTTGTCCACGATGCGGTTTCCCTGGTAGAGCGCCCGCAGCTCCTTCATGGGCATCGATAGCGTTTGAGCGCCTTGGATAACCTTCTTGAAGTTGTCGGCTCCGAAATAGCCCTCGTACGCTTCGACAGTCGGAACGTCTCGCATGTGCCAAGGGTCATATCCGCATGCAACCGAATAGATGCCGTACTTCTCCTGAACCTCCGTGACCCAATCCAGTACGTCGCGCTTGTCGATGATCGGCGTTGCCGACGTTCTGAGCAGCCCGCGGGCAATCCAGGCATCGTAGGGAACGCCGTCTCGACCTCCGCGCCGCCCCTCGGCTTCCGCCTGTTCCAAGGCGCGAAGCGGAATCCACGCCATGTGCATTGCGTATATATGCTCGTCGTTCGGGCGCATCATCAGCAGGCACGCCGCCGTTAGGTCGGTCGTGTCCGAAGCGTCCACGCCGAGAACTGCGTAAGAAAAAGACCCGTCGGACGGGTCGAACGTGGCTTCGTTGTGGATCTCAGACCATTTGAGCCAGGCTTGGCTCTGGTTCTCAATGAGGTTGAAGTCTTTTACCAGCAGTGTCGGCAAAAATGTAGGGTCATCGAGCGCCTTGGAGACGTTTTCCCTGAGCGATTTCAGGGACTTGATTGTTCCAAGTCCGGGATTCGCCTTAATCCAGCACTTCTCGTCTTTCCATTCCTCGCGCTCGTCAAGCTCGAAAATGAAAGCGATGAAATGCTCGGCTTTTTCGCCGGACGCTTCGCCGTTCAGCCATTTGGTGGCGTATTCGTACTGAGCATCGAAAATGCCGCCGCGCACGAATCCGTTGGTCGTGATCTCCAAAACCAGCGGTTGCCTACGGGCGGAAATACCCTGAATCGTCAGGTCGTAGAGGTCGCGGTTTCGCATGGCTGCGAGCTCGTCAACGATAGCGCCTGAGATGTCCAAGCCGTCAAGGTGGTTCGTGTTGGCGGAAAGCGCCTTGATTGACCCCATGTTGAGGCCGCAGTAAAGGTCGCTCACGCGCTTTCGCACGTGCTTTGCCAGCGCCGGTGAGGTCATCACCATTCGCCAGGCGTTGTTGAAGCCCTTCGCCGCCTGATCGTGAGCCGTAGCCACGTTGTAGACTTCCGGCGCACCCTCGTCATCGTTAATGAGCAAGTCAAGCTCGATAGCCGACGCAAGCGCGGTCTTGCCGTTCTTTCGCCCCATAATCCAAAGGACTTCGCGGTATTGGCGCAAGCCCTCGGCATCCACGAAACCGAAGATTACGGAGAGGATGGCCAACTGGAAAAGCTCGAGCTTGAACTTGCGTCCAAGCTTTCCGCTCGGAAGTCGGCAAAACGTCTCGATGAAGGTGACGTGCTTCGCCGCGAACTCTTCGCGGTAATGGTACGGATAGAGCGGATCGGTGTTATCCAGGTCGCGCAGCACGCGCTCCGCGAGCTGATGCATCTTCTCGCAAGCAGTGATCTCACCGTTGAGGATGCCACCGAAGTAGCTTCGTATCGCCTGCTCGCAGCGACCAGCGCCGCTTCGCTTCTTAGCCGCCGAAGCGCGTTTCATTGAGGTAGTCAATGAGCGCATCGCCTGCGGTGCTGCCGGACGGCATCATGTCGGTGAGCTGCTTGATGCCGCGCGAGAAGGTCGTGAACAGCTTGTTGTAGGCGCTGAAACCCGGATGCTCCCGCAGGCCGGATTGACCGCCGCCGTTGTCATATTCGGTGAAGATGCTCTCGTACATCAGCTCGCGGCGGGCTTCGTCAAGCTTGACCTTCAAGAACGCGATGTTCGACATCAGCGGAAGCACGGCGCTTCGCTTCTCGTCCGGTATCGCGTCCTTGGTGAGCCGTTGGAGCTTTTTCAGCTCGCTTTGGTATCGGCTCTCGATGGAAGCGGTGTGCTTCTTCGGGGGACTTTCCGTGGCTTTGGGCAAAAGGTCGTTACTTTCGCACACTTTTCGCCTTCCCACAAGACCACCCCCGTTCTGAAACCCGTCACACGCAAATTTCTATCTTCCGGCGTTGGTGCCCTATGCTGGGTGCCTTGATTTTAGACCGGGGGGATAGCTCGAAGCTGTGACCTGCTGTTTTGTCTGTCGTTTTGTTTGACTGTGCGCTTGTGCTCAGTCTGTGTTTTCGTCTGTCAGCGAAATCAAGTTGCCGTCCTCGTCAAAGCGCAGCCCTTGCCTTGTGCTGCCCTGCCTTGCAAAGCCGTGCACCTTCTTGTGGCAGAGGTCGCACAGGCTTACAAGGTTGCGAGTGTCGGTCGCTATGTTCGGATCGCTGATGTTCGATGGTGTTAGCTCGATGATGTGGTGCACCATCGTTGCCGGTGTTGCGATGCCAGCCTTAAGGCAATGCTGGCAAAGATAGGCGTCGCGTTGCAATGCGAGCTCTCGCGCCCGTTCCCAATCCTTGGAATGGTAGAACCGATACGAGAAGCCCTTAGCCATTGCGCGACCCCCAACAAAAAAGGGACGCGACCCAAGGCCGTGTCCCTTTCTGATAATCCACCGTACCGAAATATAACGCAAACCGAAAAGTGATGACAAGTACCAATCTCAAATATCTTTGAGCGCGGCAAAACCCACCTCGTCGATATAGCGGAACCCAACGTTGCAAAGCTCCCTGCACCATTGGCGCGAGCACTGCATCACATCGGCTATCTCGTCCCATGGCATAGCTTGGAGATAGGCCATGCACAGCGCGTCGGCGTAGCGGTTGCCCTTGAGCTTAGCCAAGCCGCCGCGATTGTCAGCACCGTAGAGCAGCACGCACGCTTCGTCCACCTCGGCTTGGCTATCCGCGATCCTCCTTTCCAACCTCCCCTCAAAGTCGATACGTCCGTTAATCGCATCCATAGGGTCTGAGCCGCCACCGCCGCCTGCGCTGTAACTCTGCGCCTTGGCTCCTTCGCGAGCCTTAAGACGGGCTAGCATCTCCTTTGCATGTTCGATGCTAGCCACCTCGTCACGAATGCGCTCGAAATATTCCTTGGCATCCACAAAGCATCAACCCTAGTCGACACCCGTAGAGCCGAAGCCGTCGGTACCGCGCTCGGTGTCGGTCAGGCTATCGACCCCGACAAGATCGCACGGCACGAACGGGACAACGACCATCTGGCACACGCGCGTACCCTTGGGAAGAAACACGGTGTCGCAGCTGAGATTGACCAGCGGTGCGTACACCGCGCCAAGGTATCCGCTGTCGATGACACCCACGCCGTTGCGCAGCGTCACGCCGTAGTGAGCGCCAAGGCCGGAGCTCGGGATGACCAAACCGACACAGCCGCTCGGAATCTCGCAGGCAAAGCCAAGTCCGCAGACCGCGCTCGCGTTTGGCTCAAGCCTTACATCCTCGGCGATGCAAAGGTCGAAGCCTGCATCGCCATCGTGCGCGTATGTCGGCATGGCTGTTCCGTCAGCCAGGCAAACGTTCATCTTTCGTCCGTACATGTCAGCTCCTTAGAAGGGAATATCTTCGTCGTACACATCTGGGTAGGTCGTAGCCGGCGCCGCCGCTGGCTGCTGTGACTGTCGATGCGAGGTCATGATTGCCACGTTATCAACGATGACCTCGAGCTTGCGGTAGCGTTTGCCGTCCTTCTCCCACACGTTCTGGTACAGGTGCCCAAGGATAGCCAGGCGTGCGCCTTTCATCAGAAGGCCGTTGTTAAACATCGCTTCGCCGCGCTTGCCGTACATCACGCAGTCGACCCAGCTGGTCGCATCCTTATAGCTGCCGTCCTGCTGCTTGCGGCTCTTGTTCACGGCCAGCGAAAAGCTCGTTACCGCAAGGCCGCTGTTGGTGTACCTAACCTCTGCGTCTTGCCCAAGGTTGCCACTCAAGGTGACGCTGTTAAGGCTGTCACTCACAGCTACCACCCCTCACGATTGCCAATGCGATATAGGTCATGATCACCATCGCGGTTGCGAGCAATGGGAAGAGCCAAGAGAACAGGCAACCGGTAATGATGCTTATGAACAGTTCCATAAGGCAAAAACAAAGAAAGACGATGACGCAGCCCAACAACGCTATGAGCACCGCTACAAGCACACTCAACCTCTTGATTCGGCGGCGTGCTCGCTCACTCGACCTACTCACGGCATCCACCCCCAAGAGCCTTGATAAGTCCTTCGCGCTGGATGTACCCAAGTCCCTTCACTCGGCGGGTCGCGCTGATGTGCAGGCTCTTCATGAGCTTCTGGGTTCGTGGCGCGGCAAAACCGGGCATCGACCTAATCAATGATTCGACACGCATGCCCGATGCAGCCTGGTCGCCACTGTCCGCCAACTCAAAGAGCCGCTCAATCGACATGATGCCGTATTTCAGCTTGACCTTGTAATCAGCTCGCTTGCATCTGATCTGCATCCCCTTATCGAGGGCGGAACGCCTTTGCTCGGCGGTCAATTTCGGTACCATTTTCTGTATCTCCTGATTCTTACTTGGAATACGGCGGCTAACCGTTCCCAAACCATCGGTTTTGCTTTCTGACCTCTCGTTTTCGTGTCGTGTAGCAAATGGCCGAGGTCTTGCCATTTACACACCGTTTACACTCCGTCCTCAAGCTGCTTGGCGAAGTTGTTGAATGCCTGAGCCGCCGCCTGGTCGCGCCCTGGCAGAAGGTGCGCGTAGAGTTTCAGCGTTGTCGCTTCGTTCGAGTGCCCCAAGCGATCTGCAAGCGTCTTGAGGTCAACGCCGTTCGCAAGGCACCACGTGGCGTGCGTGTGGCGCAATGAGTGGAACGTGTACGCCTTCGGCATGCCTGCACGGTCGCGAGCGCGGCTGAAAGCCTTTGAGACGGTCGTTGGGCGCATGTAAGAGCCGTCTATGCTCACCAGTGGCGAATCGGGCGTGAAAGCGTCTGAAATCGAATCCTGTTGCGCGAGATAGGCTTTTATCCGCTCCCACTCTTCGTCGATTAACGCCACAGGCCGCGTCTTCTTGTTCTTGGTCACGTTGGAGCGGATAACGCCACCGCCCGGAACCTCGATGACCGTTCCGCTCACGAGGATGAACCCTTGCGCCTTGTGGAGGTCGCGCCGCCTTACGGCGCATACTTCGCCGACGCGCATCCCCGTATGCAGTGCGAGCCAGGCCGCGAAAGCGTAGGCTGATTGGCGCATGAAACGCTTCTCGGGCATCTCAAGGTCGAGCTTTTCTGAAACCGTGGCATCGAGCGCCTTGTAATCCCATTCGTCGATGCTCACGGCTTCATGGCGTTCCTCTGGCGGCTTCGCGACCATGAGCATTGGGTTGTTCTCGCAGATGCCGATGCGCACCCAAAAGTTGTAAGCACCGCGCAAAAAGTGGTGAACGCTGATGATCGTGTTGCGCGAAAGACCTTGACCGCCGTTCTTCTTGCTCACACCAAGCCGCGTCTCGAAGTCGTTCAGCTCGATAGCGGTAAGGTCGCGAGCGACTTTGCCCTTGAGGTACTTGCCCACGTAGGTTCGTGTGAAGAGCGACCATCTCTTCACGGTGTTCAGGCCAGCGCCCTTGACCTTCCGCTGCTCGATGTACTCCCAAAGCAGGTCGACTATGAGCGTGCTCTTGACCTTGCCGTCAAAGGTCAGATGCGAAGCCCAAGCGTCAGCCAAAGCCTGCGCTTCATCGCGCGTCCTGGCATCCGGGAAGCTACGGCGTGGCCGTATCTGCCGCCCGTCAGGCGCCTTACCAAGATACGGCTGCGCGTACCACACGCCCTTTTGGTCGCGCTTGACCTCAACGTCCATGGCGGCGCTTCAATTCACGTACGACGTCGATAACGCTACCCGACATGTCGCAAATCTCGTGGATGCAGTCCTTGCAAATGTCGAACTCGATAAGCTTGCCCTTGTCATAGGCGTGCACCCTTGCGAATTCGTTAATGTTGGTGCAGTCGGCTTCCTTCCCGCACCCGTCGCAGCAGCCGGAAACCTTAATCATCGTCCTGCTCCTTTTCAGCCGCTTTCTTCGCCTTGCGCAGGGCGAGCTTTGCCACATGAATGAACCAGATGCACACGAACATCAGGAAGCAGAAGAAGGCCAGGAACCCATAGCCAGCGCCGAAGATGAAGCCGACAGCGATACTGGCAACCAGCATCGCGAACGGGACAATCAGCAGAGCGCACCCAAGCAACATATCCGACGCATCTTCAAGCTCTTCCTCGGTCTTAAACTCTTTCATTTCTTTCCTCCAAATTTCGGTGAATCACTTCAATTGCGTCGGTGACGCAATCGCACCAGCAGATAAGATCGTCGTAATCGACCCGCGCTCCATCGTGTCCGCGCTTCTCGCACGTTGTAATGCGCCGGCTGATGTCCTGCGATACGGCGCACAGGTTCTCGAGGGTCTTGCGGTCGCTCCTAATCGTCATCGTCGGTCACCCACACATCGCGGTGATACTCCCGCATGAACTCGTCGAAATCCCATTCGATGTCTTCGCTCTCCAAGCCTTGCCAGCTCCAAAACTCACTGACATATGGCTGGCAGCGCGGGCATGCGTAGCGCTTCCAGAACAGACGCATCCAAAGGCCGCTTTCCATGAGCACGCCACGCGTTCCTGCTGGAACCGTCTCGCCGCAGTACGCGCACTGATGCGCCTTGCGGACGGTGACAAGCTTGGGTGCGGCGTAGAAGTCACCGCCGCTCATGACGCGCCGCCTTCCAGCGTCTCAATCATGTTGTCGATGCACTCATGCGCCTTCTTGAGGTCTTCGATGCCGTTCTTGGACTTCCAGCGCCACAGGTATTTGAAGGCGCATCCCTGCATATAGGACACGTATTCATCGGTGCCGAGCATCGATTCCATTGCCTGCTTGCACTCGATGCCGGTATGCCCAGCGTAATGCGCGGGCTTGGTCACAGGGTCGAACCCCGTATCGACCGTTGAGGTCATCTTCTCGGCAACCTGCGAAGCACTGAGCTCAACAGGCTCAGTCAGATCGCCGACATGCTTAACGTAAGAACTCATTTGACATCCATCCAAAAAACTACCCAGTCAACAAAAGCCCGTAAAAACGGTTGAACGTTGCCGTCATCAGCCCAGCCTGCGAATCCGATAAAGCCGTCGCTGTTGAAGGAGATCGCTTCTCGTCCTTTGAAGTAATCGCCATCGACATGCAAGAAGGCCGATTCGATAGGGTTGCCCGGTTTATCGCGAACGTTGATTTTTGGAGCGTCCTTCTTCCTATGCGAAACGTACATTTGCAGCTCATTCAGCTCATTGAATTGACTCAGCTCGCAGCCAACAAAGGCTTCCAACATGTAAATGTCGTTTTCACTCACATCGTCATAGCTGAGACAGCAACACAAAAACAGTTCTCTGGCTTCATTTCGTGTCAAAACGTCACTATCGAGTGATTTGTGAATCGTCAAAATACTCACCTCTCTTCACCTCCTTCTTCGTCTCCCTGCACTTCCAGCAGGCTTCGCTGTCCTTGATGAACCAGTCCAGATTTCGCTCGATGCCGCAGTAAGGACACGTGTGCTTTCGGACTTTGTTGACATAGCTCCCGTAAGGCATCGCCAACGCTCCTTTGTTGAAAACTCTGCTATTGTTGAAAACTTGTTGAGAACCTGTTGATAACTACTGTTGAACGCTCAAAAACAGGCTCCGGAATCGCTCGAAAAACGAATCGATCAAGAAAGAAGAAGCAAGAAAGAAGAACCTTGCTTGTAAGTCAACATAACAAGCAAGTGCGGGTTTTTGGCTTTGGGTTAGGGTCTAAAGACCCAAACCCAAAAACCCGCTTCTGTACTGTTATGTTATGTACTGTTATGTTATGTATTGTTAGGCTTAGCCCAACCTAAAACCGATGGTTTCGCGCTGGTTTCAATCCGCAACAACACAAACATACGCTCTGACCTGCTAGTTTGTCGGGTTTTCCTGCTTCTTTTTCGGCCTGCCGCCCTTGGCTCCGTTGACGCGCTGCTTGCCAAAATAAAGAGCGTTTTTGCACATCCTCTCGCTCTCGATTCGGCCTTTTCCGTCCCTCACGAGCAAGCCGATCTCAAGCAGGCAGTCGATGAAATCTTGTGTCTCGGCGATGCTCACCGTCTCGTCGAACGCACCCATCGAGCGCATACCGATTGCGCCGGCTAGAATGAGCCAGTCTTCATCGGTGTCCACCGCGATTGAGTGGTGCTTGGTGCTCGCCAGAAACTCGCAGAGCCGCCAGTAAGCGCCGTAGCCCTCGTTACCGCGACGCATGAGCAGCCGTTGGCATTTGATGTCCCGCTGCGCGTTAGCGTCGTGCTGAAACCACGCCATTGGTTCCTGCGCCTGATCGTGCACGTCTTTAGGAATCGCCGTCATCGTCATCACCTCCCGTCGTTAATCCATCGCTTGTCCCCTGCTGGTGCAAGCCGTCCCAAAGGCACTTGCCAACCTCACGGCAGTTAGTCCAGACGGTCGTTCCGCGAAAGCCACACGCGCTCTTGGGCTTTTCACCGTGCTCGAGTAGATGAAGTTCGAACCGGCATTGCCCGGGCGTTGGCATCGGCTGCTCACCAAAGAGATTGAGCGCCAGCTGCTCAGCGCTCTTTGAGCTGCTGCACATACGCGTTGCACGCCGATTTGGTCATCAAGTGGACAAACATGCCGGGTGTCATATCGTCGAGCTTGTCGCTCTCAAGCAGGTCTTTCATGGCAACGATGGGCGTCCCCATGAAACAGAGAGCCAGGTCGGTATCAAGCTCGACGCTCTCACCGCTCTTGGAGTTGAAGACCGTAATGGTGCCGTCGGTCTTGCTGATGTACTCGGCAACGGAATCGAGGAACTTGATTGCTTCCTTACGCTTCATGATGGTTGTTCTCCTTGTCATAGATTGAATTGCGAAGCTTGATGTTCAGCTTCGGATGCCGCTTTAAGAGCCAACGGGCTAGAAGCGGCGTATCCGTGTTGTTAATGCCGTAGACGTGCTCGACGCCGTTGCCGTCCACGAACGGCACGCCGACGAGCTTGACAGCGCCCTCATAGCGCTGCTTCTCAATGAGGTACTTGGCACTTACTCGGATACCGCGCTGGTCGATTGCGAGCGCCGTAAGCTCGATCCGCCGCAGCGCCCTTGGATTGAGCTCGCACCAGAGCTTGAAAAGCTCCTGCCGGTCTCGCAGCTTGAGCGGCACCGGGTACGTTGCCAACCGTTCCTGCCGCATCACGGCTTCGAGCGGCTGGGTGTAATCGTCAACATCCATGGCGCTTCCTTGCTTCGCGGCTCATAAAGCGCCTGAACGCCACTTCTGCGGCCTCTCGCGGTGCCGATGGCGGCACGGGCAACCTGTGGCGCGTGCGCACATCTCCAACGCCGCTAACGCCCGGTCGGCGGGCTTCCTCGATGATCACCCGAGCGACCCAAAAACCGTTCGCGTCACGGTCGAGATAGCCCCTCATTGGTCGACCATTCGGACGATGAACCAAAGCTCAAGACCGGCAAGGACGAGCAGCAGCCAAGGCAGGTTGTACGTCTCCGTAAGCCAGATAATGGCACCAGCCAGGGCGATGAGCAGGATTCCAGTTGCCGCTAGCACGGCAATAGCACCGCAAAACCACCGCTTAACCGTTGCTAGTGGTGTAAAATACTCGTTGTCATTACCGTAGGAAGTTTTGACACAGCCCGTGTCTGGTTGCCGCCAGGTGCGGGCGCTTTTGTTTCGCAAGCTTGCGTCATAGCTTTGACGCGCCGGCAAAATGCCGCCTGCGAAACATCGAGCTTGCGACATTTCGCACTCGTCAAAACCACGATGCAAACCGTTGGTTTGCGGTTGGGTTTCATACATCTGAAACCCCTCCTTTCTTACTTGCTGAACATGTTGCCGACGGCAACGGCAGTTGCTATGAACAACCAGAGCGTCAATACATCGATAAATTCATCCATTACGCGATTTCCTCCCATCCCATCAAATCGTTAGGGCTGATGTTAGCAACATCACAGATAGCCATGATCTTGTCAGCGCCGGGGATATAGCCCTCGCCGCTCTCATACTTGACAACAGAATCTTTGGAGATACCAACGCGGCTAGCAAATTCATCCTGCGTGATGTCGAGCTTGGCGCGAGCAGCACGAAGATTTGCGGCGAAAACCTCTTTGTTGAACTTCATACGGTTCACCTCCTTTCATTGAGCGATGATTGCAAACCTTGCTTGTCAAGGTTTGCACCCGTATGTTTAGCGGGTTTACCCGTTAAACATACGACTTTAGGAAGGTTTCTTCCTAACACGCATTGCAGTATAGGCGAGTTTCTTCCTATTGCAAGAGGGAAATATGAAATAATTTGCCTATTCTCGTCCAATAGAATAGAATTCACGGCAGATAGTTGCTAATACAGGAGGTGTGAAATGAAACTTGCCATAAAGGGATTGCGAAAAAAGCTGCACATTTCACAAGCGGACTTCGCAAAAGCCGTTGGCGTGTCCATGCGCACAGTCGGATCATGGGAACGTGGCGAATCATTCCCAAACGCCGAACAGGTTTGGAACGCAGCTCTGGCGTTAGGTTGCTCGCCGAATGAGATATTGAGTTGGGATGGTGAAGAAAACGAAGGTGACAAAATCACTAGCGATGAACGCGAAATCGTCGATAACTACCGTGACAGCTCGCCGGAATGGCAACAGAACATTTCGATGACCGCCAGGGCTGCGGCATCTGAATCAAAAAGAAAATAAAAAAGCCCCAGCGCTACCGTCCAAAGTCTCGCAGGGGCATACCTAGAAAAGGCAAGGTGATTTTATCATGCCAAAAGGCACACGTGCCGCCATCTATGCACGTTTCAGTTCGCATAACCAGCGAAGTGAAAGTATCGACATCCAAGTAGAGAAATCGCGCGAATACTGCGCACAAAATGGCCTTGACGTCGTGCGCGTATATAGCGATTACGCGCAAACAGGCCGTGACGTGCAGCGCATAGAGTTTCAACGCATGATGGCAGACGCAAAACTAGGGTTATTCGATTATGTTGTGATCTATAAGGTTACGCGCATCATGCGCAACCGTGACGAGATGGCGCTTGCGCGAATCAGGCTGCGCAAGGCAGGCGTTGAAATCCTTTACGCCGGTGAAAGCCTTGGCGAAGGCTCAACGCGCGTCTTGAATCTCGGAATGCTCGAAGTGCTTGCTGAATGGGAAAGCGCAATCGACAGCGAGCGTATCCGCGACGGTATCAACAAGAACGCCCAGCGCGGGATGGCAAACGGTCGCACGCACTACGGCTGGGACATTGTTAACGGGTATTACGAGGTCAACGAGCGCGAAGCCGCCGTGATGCACCGTATGAAAAACATGCTCTTTGCTGGCTCGACCGTTGCCGAAATCAAGCGTGCTGTCGCAGGCGAACGCGGCAAGCGCGGCAAACCGCTAACGCACGGCGTGATAACAAAGCTGCTTAGGCGCGAGCAGAACTGCGGCGTTTATGATTACGCGGGCGTGCGAATCGAAGATGGCATGCCTGCGTTGTGGTCGCGCGAAGACCAGGACATGATCAATAGCATCTTGGGCTCAAATGGGCGCAAGCACAACAAGACACGTGACACCAACGATTACCCGCTGTCTGGCAAGATGTGGTGCCCAGAGTGCGGCCAATACTACGTTGGCACCTGCGGAACATCCAAAACAGGCCGCGTGTACCACTACTACAAGTGCAAAAAATGTAAGCGCACCTTTAGGCGCGATGCCGTTGAAGAAGCCGTGCTAGATACCGTCCTCGAAACGATTAAGAAGCCGGATGTACGTCAACGCATCGTTGATGTAATGGCTCTTTACAACGAGACGAATGAAGAGAAGGAGGAACCAGAGAGCAAGCGGATTGAGCGCGAGATCAGGCGCATCGACACGGCGTTTGAGCGTATCTGGCAGGCTATCGAGGACGGCATTGCGCCGCCCGGCGGTAAAGAGCGCGTTGCTATGCTGCGCGAGCAGAAAGCGGCCTTAGAAGCCGATCTGCGGCAGGCTCAAGCTAGCGAAGGGGCGAATCTGTCTGGTGAAGCCATAGCCGCTTGGCTCGATCAAATTGCGCAGGAACCAGATGCAGCCGAAATCATCGAGACGTTCGTGCGGCTCATTGAGGTAGACGGGGATGAACTCAAGCTTTATTTCGCTTTCGACTACTGGGGCGATGACTTCCAACCCAAACAAAAAAAGGCGAACCCCGAAAAGGGTTCGCCTAATAATCCAATGGTGGAGACGAAGGGAGTCGAACCCTCGGCCTCTGCCATGCGACGGCAGCGCTCTCCCAACTGAGCTACGTCCCCAGGACAAGTTGATATTTTACCTACGGCTCGCCAACTGTCAACGCCCAATACCCAGTCTTTTTGGGACGGGGCTGTTTTGACTACTTTTCGAACGTCCGAGCCACCCGATGATTTTTTAAGGCTCTGTTAGACCAGGATTGACATGCCGACCTGCCGGCTAACTCGCCGTCT
>OFRZ01000188.1_pt1 | contig 64441 bp, 54 predicted proteins | sample 1543181 | NCBI WGS metagenome assembly OFRZ01 (sample SAMN04209245, study PRJEB22552) | human gut metagenome | biome: gut; material: feces | host: Homo sapiens | place: USA: Oklahoma | reverse complement strand
GGGTGTAAATCCCGGACAGTCCCGCTGCTGTGAAACTCCGTTTTAAATCATGAAAAACACCCTCGCCACTGATATGTGTTGAACAATCGGGAAGGCTTCAGGATTAGGAGTCAGTCAGAAGACCTGCCATTCATTAAAGGCTGCCTTTGCTCGTGGGATTAGGAAGACAGTACGAAAATTTTAGTTTAACTTCTAAAGAAGAAAGGGATGCCTATGCTAAAGGTATGTCCGCATTGTGGTGCAACGTTTGAGTGCATGCACGATGATATTGTACACTGCCATTGCGCATCAGTCCGATTAACTTCGGAACAGCGCGCGTATCTACAACAGAACTTTTCCGATTGTATATGTCCGCATTGTCTGGATGAGGTAAGCCGTTCGTTCAGCAATAGCAAAATATACCCTTTATATATTAAAGAAAAAGTAAAATGATTAAGAAAGTATTGATTGCCAACAGAGGTGAGATTGCCTTGCGCGTCATGCGTTCGTGCCGGGAGATGGGACTGCTTACGGTTGCCGTCTTTTCCGAGGCTGACCGCACCTCTCATCATGTGGCTTATGCCGATGAGGCCTATCCGATAGGACCGGCTGTGGCAAAAGAGAGTTATTTGAATATAGATAAAGTGATTGCCACGGCAAAGCGATGCGGTGCCGATGCCATTCATCCCGGTTACGGCTTTTTGTCGGAGAATTCAGAGTTTGCCCGCCGTTGCAAGGAGGAAGGGATTATCTTTATCGGTCCCGCTGCCGAGACGATGGAGGCGATGGGCGACAAGATAGCTGCCCGCAAGCGAATGATTGCGGCAGGCGTACCCGTGGTTCCCGGAACGGAACAACCTTTGCAGAGTGCCGAAGAAGCCGTGCGTATCTGCAACGAGATAGGCTACCCCGTGATGCTGAAGGCGTCTATGGGTGGCGGTGGTAAAGGTATGCGCCTTATCCATAACGAGAGCGAAGTGGTGGAAGCCTACAACACGGCACGCTCCGAGTCCATGTCCTCCTTTGGAGACGACACGGTCTATCTGGAGAAGTTCGTGGAAGAACCGCATCACATCGAGTTCCAGATATTGGGCGACAACCACGGCAACGTCATCCACCTTTTCGACCGCGAATGCTCCGTGCAACGCCGCAACCAGAAGGTGGTAGAAGAAAGCCCGTCACCCTTCCTTACGCCGGAATTGCGCCGGGAAATGGGAGAGAAGGCGGTTGCCGCAGCAAAGGCAGTGAACTACTCCGGTGCAGGTACCATCGAGTTTCTGGTAGACAAGAACCGCCGTTTCTATTTCCTCGAAATGAATACGCGCCTGCAAGTGGAGCACCCCATCACGGAAGAGGTGGTAGGCGTAGACCTGGTGAAAGAGCAAATCCGTATTGCCAACGACGAGGTGTTGCACCTCAAGCAGGAGGACCTGTTCCAGCGCGGTCATGCCATAGAGTGCCGCATCTGTGCCGAAGATACGGAAAACAACTTCATGCCGTCTCCCGGTGTCATCAAGCAACTGACGGAGCCGAACGGAATCGGTGTGCGCATAGACAGCTATGTGTACGACGGCTATGAGATTCCCATCTACTACGACCCTATGATAGGTAAGCTCATCGTATGGGCAACCACCCGCCAGTATGCCATCGAGCGTATGCGCCGTGTGCTCTACGAGTACAAGATTACGGGCGTAAAGACCAACCTTGCCTATCTGAAGCGCATCATGCACGTGCCCGACTTTGTGAAGGGAGAGTACAACACCCTCTTTATCGAGAAGAACGCCCGCATGCTGGTACGCACCAATACCACCAACGAAGAGTTGGAGAACATTGCCATGATAGCCGCCTATATGGACTATCTGGTTAATCTGGAGGAGAACGTTTCGGCACAGCTGTCCGATGGCCGCCCCATCAGCCGTTGGAGGGAATTCGGCTTGCAGAAGGGAGTGCTTAGGATTTAAGGAATGGAAAATTGATAATGGAGATTTAATAATGGAAATACATATAGGAGACCGTATAGCAGACATTACCCTGGTGGGTAAGGAAGGGAATAAGGTACAACTTACCATTGACGGAAAGCCCTACGAAGTGGACATTGTGATGGCGGAGAACGGAAGTTGCTCCATCCTGCACAACGGAAACTCGTTCAACGCAGGCCTTGTGCGCGGCGAGGGAGGAAAGAGCTATGACATCAGCATGCTCCAGCGTTCCTTCCACGTAGACATTGTAGACACGCAAGCCAAGTATCTGCACATGAAGAAAGGAGCCGACGAGAAGCAGGGCGACAAGATTCTGGCACCGATGCCGGGCAAGGTAGTGAGCATCCCCGTCAAGGTGGGCGACCGACTGGCTGCCGGAGACATTGCCGTGGTGCTGGAAGCCATGAAGATGCAGAGTAACTATAAGGTAAATGCCGACTGCATCGTCCGCAACATTCTCGTGAGCGAGGGCGAACCGGTAAATGCCAATCAAGTATTGATTGAATTGGAGTTGATAAAGGAGGAATAATCCCGAGTCGCATTCAGTCCGTATATTATAAATCACTAAATTGTAAATGCAAATATGAACAGAGAAGAAATATACCGCCAGTTTGAGGAACTGGACAAACGTGCCTCGCTGGGTGGGGGCGTAGACAAGATAGAGAAACAACACGCCTCCGGCCGCATGACTGCCCGCGAACGTATTGACATGCTGCTGGACAAAGGCTCGTTCAATGAGCTGGACAAGTTCGTGAACCATCGCTGCACCAACTTCGGCATGGAGAAGAAGCAGATTGCCGGAGACGGCATGGTGTCCGGTTACGGAAAGATAGACGGCCGCCTTGTATTTGTCTATGCCTACGACTTCACGGCGCATGGCGGTTCGCTCAGCGAGACGAATGCCGCAAAGATTGTGAAGGTGCAGCAGCTTGCCCTGAAGAACGGTGCTCCCGTCATTGCCCTCAACGATTCGGGCGGCGCACGCATCCAGGAAGGTGTGAACAGCTTGGCAGGCTATGCCTCCATCTTCTATCAGAACACCATTGCGTCGGGTGTCATTCCGCAGATATCTGCCATTCTGGGTCCGTGTGCCGGTGGGGCATGCTACTCTCCGGCGCTTACCGACTTTATCTTCATGGTAAAGGAGCAGAGCCACATGTTTATCACCGGTCCGGACGTGGTAAAGACCGTGACCCACGAGGAGGTGGACAAGGAGGAACTGGGCGGTGCCTATACGCATAGCAGCAAGAGCGGCGTTACCCACTTCATGTGCAATACGGAGGAGGAGACACTGATGAGCATCCGCGAGCTGCTGAGCTTCCTGCCGTCCAACAATATGGAAGATGCTCCCTTCACTCCCTGTTCCGACGATATCCATCGCCGGGTAGAGACGCTTCAGACCGTCATTCCCGAAGACCCGAACATGCCTTATGACATCAAGGATATTATAGAACCGGTGCTGGACAACCAGTACTTCTTCGAAGTGATGCCTCACTTTGCCAAGAACGTCGTTATCGGTTTCGGTCGTCTGAACGGGCGTTCGGTAGGTATCGTGGCAAACCAGCCTGCCTATTTGGCGGGTGTGCTCGATATTGATGCCAGCGACAAGGCGGCACGTTTCATTCGTTTCTGCGACTGCTTCAACATCCCGCTGATAACCTTCGAAGATGTTCCCGGCTTCTTGCCCGGAACGATGCAGGAGCACAACGGCATCATCCGCCACGGCGCCAAGATTGTCTATGCCTATGCCGAGGCCACCGTGCCCAAGATAACGCTGATTACCCGCAAGGCATACGGCGGCGCCTACATCGTGATGTCCAGCAAGCCGACGGGTGCCGACGTGAACCTGGCTTATCCGCAGGCGGAAATCGCCGTGATGGGTGCCGAGGGTGCGGTGAACATCCTCTACCGTAAGTCCTCTGCCGAAGAGAAGCAGGAGATTATCAAGGAGTATGAAGACAAGTTCTCCAACCCTTACCGCGCTGCCGAGCGTGGCCTCATAGACGAGGTCATCATGCCGCGCGATACCCGCTACAAGCTGGTGCAGGCATTGGAGATGGCGCACAACAAGAATCAGAGCAATCCACCGAAAAAGCACGGCAACATGCCTTTATAATAGTAGTTATTTTTTATGTGTGAAATGCGTATCCCCGGAGAAGTGATTTCTGTGGGGATACACTTTTTAAATAGAGAATTAAGAATTAAACAATAAGGCTGAAAAGTAAAAACTAAAGATAGAAACTATGGAACTATTAAGAAACCTCTTTGAGGGTTATCCCAATCTTTGGGGCGGAGGAGTGGCACACTCTGTCCTGATTCTGTCCCTGGTCATCACCTTCGGTATCATGCTGGGCAAGTTGAAGGTGGCAGGCATCTCGCTGGGTGTCACCTGGATTTTGTTTGTGGGCATTGTCTTCGGACATTTCGACATGAACCTCGACGAACATCTGCTGCACTTCCTGAAGGAGTTCGGCTTGATACTGTTTGTCTATTCCATCGGTCTGCAAGTGGGACCGGGATTCTTCTCCGCTTTCAAGAAGGGCGGACTTACGCTGAACATGGTAGCAATGCTTTCCGTCTTCCTCAGCGTGGTTATCACCATTGTGTTGCACTTTGCCACCGGAATTCCCATTACTACGATGGTGGGTATCTTGTCCGGAGCCGTGACCAATACCCCCGGTCTGGGTGCTGCCCAGCAGGCAAACAGTGACCTCAACGGGGTGGATGCTCCGGAAATCGCACTCGGATATGCCGTTGCCTATCCGCTGGGTGTGGTGGGCTGCATCTTGGCGCTGCTTGCCTTGAAGTTCTTCATGCGGATTAACACCAAAAAAGAAGAGGAGGATGCCGAGCACGGGCTGGGCCATCTGCAGGAGCTGACCGTGCGTCCCATATCGGTAGAGATACGCAATGAGGCAATAGACGGCAAGCGGATCAGAGATGTGAAACCATTGTTGAACCGTGCGTTTGTCATCTCCCGCATCCGGCACACCGGCAGTCAGGAAACAGAACTGGCGAATGCCGATACGGTGCTACACATGCAGGATGAAATTCTGTTCATTGCCAACCCGAAAGATGTGGAGGCCATTGTTGCCTTCTTCGGAAGAAAAATTTCGGTGGAGTGGGAACGGGAGGACAAGAACTTGATTTCACGCCGCATCCTCATCACCAAGCCGGAACTGAACGGCAAGTCTCTGTCTCAGCTCAAGATACGTAACAACTTCGGTGCCTGCATCACCCGTATCAACCGTTCGGGCGTGGATCTGGTGGCAACTCCCCACTTGCAGTTGCAGATGGGAGACCGTGTGACGATTGTAGGCAGTGAGCTTGCCGTGAGCCATGCGGAGAAGGTATTGGGTAACTCGCTGAAGCGTCTCAACCATCCCAACTTGATTCCTATCTTCCTGGGTATTGCCCTGGGATGTATCTTGGGCAGTCTGCCGTTCATGTTCCCCGGCATTCCCCAACCCGTGAAACTGGGACTGGCCGGTGGACCGTTGGTGGTTTCCATCCTCATCAGCCGTTTCGGGCCTCAATATAAGCTGATAACCTACACGACGATGAGTGCCAATCTGATGATACGCGAAATCGGTATCGCCTTGTTCCTGGCCTGCGTGGGGTTGGGTGCAGGAAAGGGATTCATCGATACCATTATCTACGAAGGCGGCTATGTGTGGATTGGCTATGGGGCCATCATCACGGTCGTTCCGTTGCTGGTGACAGGATTCATGGGGCGCTATTTCTGGAAGCTGAACTACTATACGCTGATAGGTGTGCTGTCCGGAGCTAACACCAATCCACCTGCATTGGCCTATTCCTCGGACTTGACATCCTGCGATGCCCCTGCGGTGGGATATGCCACGGTCTATCCGCTGGCTATGTTCCTGCGGGTGCTGACGGCTCAGTTGCTGATACTGGCACTGGCGTAGTTTCACCATAGATAATCTATGGTACATAGGTTGATTTGATAACAAGTAATGTAAAGAGAGCTAACAAGTAATGTTAGGCTGCTTTACATTACTTGTTATTTTTGTTTGTAGTATTCCTCCGCTTGTGCCAGTGTCTCCGGTTTGCCGATGTCGAACCAGCGGAATCCTTGCAGCGGATAGCCTTGTATGTGCACCTTTGTGCAGGCGGACAAGTAGAAAGGAATGATGGAGAACTTGCCGTCCCACTGCCCATCGTCCATCAGGCGGAAGAGGGAGGGGGAGATGACATGGATTCCTCCGAAGGCGAGTTCCCGGTACTTCGTTTCCCGGTAGTCGAAGCCTGCCGGTTTCACCTCTCCGGTGGACTTGTTTATCCAGCCGTGCAGGTGGTAGTCGTCGTCAAAAAGGAGATAGCGGGAAGTCTTGCGCTCGCTCACAAGCAGGGTAGACTCCGCATCGCTCTCCAGATGGTGGCGATAGAGACCTGCAAGGTCAATATCCGTCAGAATATCCGCGTTGTGCACCAGAAAAGGTTCTTGTCCGTCCAGAAAGGGGCGTGCCTTTTTGATGCCTCCTCCGGTGTCGAGCAGCATGCCGCGTTCGTCGCTGATGTGAATCTCCGTGCCGAAGTTGTCGTGGGCACGGAGGAAGTCGATAATCTGCTCCCCGAAGTGGTGGATATTGACCATTATCTCGTTGAATCCTGCTTCCTTCAACCGCAGTATCACCCGTTCCAGCATGGGCTTTCCTGCTACGGGAACGAGGGCCTTGGGCATGTGGTCCGTCAAGGGGCGCAACCGGGTGCCCAGGCCGGCGGCGAAAATCATGGCTTTCATATTGGCATATTCTCACATTAGCACATTAAACTTTGGCCTTAAACGTCTGTTCAATATTCTGTTCTCTATGTATCAGGTTCACTTGCACGCCGAACTTCTTGTGCAGATGTTCCGCCAAGTGTTGTGCCGAGTACACGGAGCGGTGCTGTCCGCCGGTGCAGCCGAAGCAGACAGACAGATTGGTGAAGCCGCGTTCCATGTAGCGCTTCACGGAAGCGTCGACAAGGGCGTAGGCATGCTCCAGGAATACGGCTATCTCGCCGTCGTCTTCCAGGAAGCGGATAACGGGTTCGTCCAGTCCCGTGAAGGGTTTGTAACGCTCGTACTTGCCGGGGTTGTTCACAGCGCGGCAGTCAAAGACGAAACCTCCTCCGTTGCCCGTGGAATCTTCGGGGATACCTTTTTTGTAGGCAAAACTGGTGACTTTCACCACGAGGCGGCGCTTTTGCAGGTCGTCTGTAAACTGTTTCAGCTCGGTAAGTTCGCGCAGAATCCGGCAGAGGTAGGGATATTCTGGATAAGGTTCTTGGAGCAGTTGGCGAAGGTTCTCGATGGCGAAGGGGACACTTTGTATGAAGTGGGGCTTCTTCTCGAAGTAACCGCGGAAACCATAGGCACCCAGCACCTGCATGGTGCGGAACAATACGAAGTGGCGAAGCTGGGCATAGAAATAAGCCTCGTCCACGGGCTGGTACTTGCGCAGGGCGTCGATGTATTCCTTCAGCAACTCTTGGCGCAGGCTGTCGGGATAGTTTGCTTTGGCCTGCCACAAGAAGGAGGCAACGTCGTAGTAGACCGGACCTTTGCGTCCGCCCTGGAAGTCGATGAGCCACGGCTCGTTGTCCTTTATCATAACGTTACGGCTCTGGAAGTCGCGGTACATGAAGGTGGCGGAGCTGCTACGGAGCAACACGTCTGCCATCTTCTGGAAGTCGTCTTCCAGCCGGTCTTCCTGGAAGTCCATTCCCGTAGCCTTGAGGAAGCAGTATTTAAAGTAGTTCAAGTCCCACAGAATGCTGCGGCTATTGAACTCTGCCTGCGGGTAGCAGTAGGAGAAGTCCATGCCGTCGGCTCCGGCAAACTGTACGGCGGGCAGCAGACGGATGGTCTTGCGCAGCAACTGTTTCTCTTCCTCACCGAATACGCTGGTCTTGCGGCCTTTCTCGATGGCATTGAATAGGAGCGAGTCGCCCAGGTCTTCTTGCAGATAATAGATATCATCTTCGGAGCGGATGAACACTTGCGGTACGGGCAGTCCTTTCTGGCGGAAATGTTCTGCCATGTAGAGGAAGGCGCGGTTCTCCTCCACAGACTCTCCGCTGACGCCGATAAGTGTAGGACTTCCGATGAGGCGGAAGTAACGGCGGTTGGAGCCGGAGGAGGGGAGTTCGTCAATCTGTTCCGGTTCGTGTCCGGTATGTGCGATGTAGAGTTTCTTAAGTTCTTCGGTTATCATGGTGGTATGTTTTATTTTCGCAGCTAAGATAAAACTTTTGTCGGAGATATGCTTACCTTTGCAGGAGGAAAATATTTAATTTGATAGCTTCATAATGGATTCCATTCCTCAGTTTCTCATAGCCGCCCCTACATCGGGCAGTGGAAAGACCACCGTCAGTCGTGGACTGATGGCATTGTTTGTGAAGAAAGGTCTGAAGGTGCAGCCTTTCAAGTGCGGTCCCGATTATATAGATACTAAGTATCACGAGGCGGTATGCGGCCGTCCTTCCGTCAATCTGGATACTTTCATGGCATCTCAGGAGCACGTAAGCAGTCTGTATGCACGCTATTCGGCGGATGCGGATGTTGCCGTGGTCGAGGGGATGATGGGGATGTACGACGGGTACGACCGCGACCGGGGCTCGTCGGCAGAAGTGGCACGGCTCTTGGGTATTCCTGTGGTGCTGGTGGTTGATGCCAAGTCGGCTGCCTATTCCATGGCTCCTTTGTTGTCGGGGTTCATCAATTTCCGTCCGGATATACGTATTGCGGGAGTTATCTTCAATCGTGTCGGCTCGCTCCGCCACTACCGGATGCTGCAGGAGGTCTGTGAAGACTTGAACGTGACTTGTCTGGGCTATCTGCCCAAGCAGAAGGAACTGGAGCAGGAGTCACGCCATCTGGGGCTGGATTTCAGCCGTTCTAAGGAGACGGAGGGGCTGGACATGCTGGTAGGCTTGCTGGAGGAACATGTGGACTGGGAACTGCTGCTCTCGACAACCGGGCTTCCATTGCCTGCGGCGGCTGTGGAGGAGAAGCCGATACTATCAGAGCCGGGGAAGCTGCATATCTCGGTAGCGCGCAACGAAGAGTCCTTTTCCTTCCTCTATGCGGAACATCTGGATATTCTGCGCCGTATGGGCACGGTCACTTTCTTCAATCCGGAGCAGGACCGGGCTGTTCCGCAAGAGACGGATTTGCTCTATCTGCCCGGCGGCTATCCCGAGAACCGTCTGGAGGAACTTGCCGGGGCAAGGCTTGCCAGGGAGTCTATCCGCAGCTATATAGAGGCCGGTGGCAGGACGCTGGCGGAATGCGGGGGGATGATATATCTTTCGCAGTCCGTTCTTTCTGATGGGGATATGGACGGGGGAAGTTTTGATACCGATGGAAGAATCGCCGGAGATGGCGGGAGAAGCAGCGGAAGCGATGGAAGAAACGCCGGGAGCAGTGTAGGCAATATCAGAAATGAGATGGTAGGAGTATTACCTTTCAGCGTTACAAACGAGCGTAAACGCAGGAAACTGACATTGGGATACCGCCGGTTCGACTATAACGGATGGCGGCTTAAAGGACACGAATTCCATTATACGCAGTTTGCCGTGCCCGAAACTGATGGAAAAGAAGGTGGTGCGTGCAGTCTTCCTCCCTCGATAGCGCAGGTTTACAATGCCAAAGGAGAGAAGGTAACCACTCCCGTCTTTCGCTATAAGAACCTGATAGCCAGTTATACGCATCTGTATTGGGGCGAGGTGGATGTGATGGCTTTGTTCGGTGAACTCTAAAATAGCGCATTGATATTTTATGTAATTTCGTTTGTGTTCTTGAAATAGTGGAGTATCTTTGTTTTCATTTAAATATATTATGATTATGAAACTGAATACTTATCGCTTGTCTTCTTTGGAAGACCCTACTGATTTATCAAATAGAGTATGAAAAGAGTCTATACCAAAACTGGAGACAAAGGAACAACGGGTATTCATGGTGGCGCGCGTGTGCCGAAAGATGACATCCGTATCGAGGCAAACGGATGCCTTGATGAATTGAATGCCGTGATTGGTATCGTGCGCTCCATGCTGGCGGCAGAAGATGGATGGCAGGAGTTGCTGCATGCTGTCCAGCGGGAACTGATGGTGGTGATGAGCCATGTGGCCACTCCCTCGGGAGTGGTGAACCCTAATCCGCTTTCTGCCGCAGAGCTCACGCTGCGCTGTGAGCAGGAGATGGATGCCATGACCGTCCTGCTGACGGACAACGGCTACTTCCTTTTGCCTGGTGGCACTCCCATATCAGCCCAACTGCAGTTTGCCCGTACCGTGGCCCGCCGTGCCGAACGCCGTTTGTGGACACTCCATCGCCAAGACCCCGTGAACGAGGATATTCTGCGCTTCATCAACCGCCTTTCGGACTTGTTCTTCGTCATGGCCCGCATGGAGATGCAGCGGCAGGACTGGCCGGAGGAGAAATGGCAAGAGTTTGCCTACAAAAGGAAAAGACAGTAAGTACTTATCGCTAACCGCCGGGAAGCTGTTTTCAGCATAGGGGTTCTATTTGCTGTCCGAGCCTTAAATCATACAGACATGCCCGTACTTCCGCTTCGCTGCCGATATGCTTTCCTGCATCGTCGGACAGCTTCACGCATTCGCGCCATTCCTGGTTGACGTTCATCTTGCATTGCGTCAGTTTCATTACGATGTTGGAGGGCTTGAATCCGGTATCATTCGTCAGATTGGTGCCGATGCCGAAGGAGCAGCGGATTTTGCCCCTGCAATGCTCCTGGATGTCGAGTGCCTTGCCAAAGTCGAGCGCATTGCTGAAGACGATGGTTTTAGTGGTAGGGTCGATGCCCAGTTCGCGGTAGCGGGCAACAAGTTTGTCGGTGAAGTCGAATTCATCGCCGGAGTCGCAGCGTACACCGTCGAATAGCTTTGCCTGCTTGCGGCTCAGGTTACTTAGGAAGATGCCAGAGGTATAGGTATCGGACAGTGCGATGCCCAAGTCACCGTCGTACACGTTCACCCAGTTTTCCAAGGCCATGTAGTTGGCGTGTTTGTAGCCGAACTGTGCGCCGTGGAACATGAACCATTCATGCGGATGCGTCCCCATAGGCTTCATGCCGTATTTCATGGCGAAGTGGCAGTTGGAAGTCCCGGTACAGTATTCGGCGGCTTCCTTCAGACGGTCTATGACTTTGTCCTGTACCTCGAACGAGAAGCGTCTCCGGGTGCCGAACTCCGAAAAATACAGCTGGTGTCGGTTGGAGAGTGCCACCTTTTCGGACAGTTTGCAGAGTATGCCGTCCATGTCGGCCACGTTTCCCAAAGAACGGTTCTTTATTTCGGATACGATGGAAAGCAGGGGGACTTCGTAAAGGGTGGCCTTGTACAGATAGTCCGTGATTTCAATGTTCAGGTGCCGGTCCTCGTCCAGATGGATGCTTACCTTCTCCGGCTGGAAGCGGAAGGAGGAGAGCCACTCCCAATAGACCCTCGGCAGGAAACGGCAGTGGCGGGTCATGTATTCCAGCTCTTCGGCAGTAAGTACGGTCTGTGCCAGGCTGTCCACCGCCTCTTGCAGTTCCTTCAGAAACGTGTCCGTATAGGCGGTGTCGTCTCTGTCCTTGAAGCTGAAAGTGCCCATGGCATAGGGAAACAATTTGATGTAGGCATACGAGGTGGTGAATTTGTAAAGGTCTGTATCGAGTATGGTATGAATCATGGCAAAATATTCTTTAGTTATGATGTTCGATTTTGGGGATGAAGATAGTGAAAATTTCTTATTTGACCAGCCTCTATCTGTTAACAACGGCATATTCCTATTAAACCATGTTATAAATGAGACCGTCATGGACAGAAATTTTGGATATTTCGGGGAAGTCCGTACATTTGCAATGTGTTTTTCATAGTATTAGATTTAAGGTTAACAAAAGATTGGCTGTCTGGGATAGATAGCCTTTTTTTATGCCTTCACTTTTCCTTTTCCGTAGAGGTGGCGTGTAGTGCAGAGCGCCAAAGTTCCATAGACCAATACTTGTATCCACATCGTCAGCATCTGCGGCCATACGTCGGCCAGCGTTCCACCCATTGAATTCAGTTTTACAAAAGCAAGTACGGCAGGACCTGCCGGAAACAGATAGTGGGCTGTCTGCCAATACCACGGCATCAGCTCCAGCGGATAGGACACGCCCGAAAGGAAGATATAGCCCACAGAGAAGAAGGCTATCATCAGCAACGGCGCTTCGGAGTCTGTAAACCAGCGGGAGACGGCCAGGGCAAGGAAACTCGTGCCCAGCAGGAAGGGTATCATCATTGTGACGATGTCTCCTCCGCTGCCGATGTGTGGGATGCTGAACAGGTGCGGCAACAGTCCCAGCAGGAATAGGGAAAACACCACGTAGAGCATGAAGTATACGAAGGTCCTGCCTCCGACAATCCGTAATGTATCCTTCAATGAGTCGGCACGCATCAGCCGTATTCCTTTTCTTCGGGCTTCCGCTTCCTCGCCCGTCAGCATGGCAATCACCATCAGCATCGTCTGGAAGATGATGACAATTAGGACGGCGGGAATCAGATAGGAACCGTAGCCCTCTGTATAGTTGTAGAGCGCCGTGCCGGACACGCTGACGGGAGCGGACGAAGCCACTGCCAGCAGTCCTTGCGGAGGTAGGAATACGGTGCCCTCCATGCGGTGGGCATCGTTCACGGCAAGCATGACGCGCGCACTGGATTCTTGCAGTCCTTTGAAGTTGAGGAAAGCGTCCGTGGCGGCATAGAGCACGAAGACCGAAGTCTCGCCCCGTGCCACACGTGCCTCGAAGTCGGCAGGCAGGTAAAGGATGCCTGCCACGTCGCCCTGCTTCATCCATTGGCGGGCTTCGAGGATGTTGGGTGTCTGGCCGTAGACGGCGGTCTGGGGAGTGGCGTCGAGCAGTCGGATGTATTCGCGGCTGAGGGCGGAGTGGGAGAGGTCTACCACTGCGACGGGAGCCTTGCGCACCAGGTTGGGGGCGTACATGTAGTTGTAGAGCAGTCCGTAGAGGAAGATACCGCCTGCCAGCACGAGCAGGATGGCGGGATTGGTGGCGATGGCATGCCACTCGTGGCGGATGACAGAAGCTGTTGACAATGCGGTAGGTGGGCAAGGTGATGGGGAGGCGGAGATTGCTTCTTCCCTTATCTCTTTTTTTATCCACCATTTCAGCAATGGCAGTATCAGCAGTGCTGCCAATAGGAAGATGAAGAGTGTAGCTACCGACTGCCAGAAGTAGGCAAACCCTGCATCGAAGTAAATCATGGCTTGTGCCGCCTCCGTGAAGTGCCGCACGGGGAAGAGGTAGGAGGCCGCATGCACGGGCGCATACATGGCTGTAACGGGAAACGTGACTCCGGACAGCGTAGCCCCCAACGACCCCACCATGGATACTACACTGATGATATAGGCAATCTTGGGAAAGACAGAATAGATAAAGACCGCCAATGCCTGGGTAGCGATGATGAAGAGCACGGTCACTGCATTCATCAGCCACAGACTGCCAGCGAAGGGGATATGTAGCGGGCCGAACAGTACATAGTTTGCCAGGATACCGATGGACGAGAAGATGAGGGTATAGGGCAGCAGTTTCCCTGCTACGGCAGTGAGGATATTGCCTCGTGCCATCTCCAGCCATTCGCCGGCGCTGCCGAATTTCAGTTCGCTGCCTATGGAGTAGACGGTGGTGAGCAGGATGAGTATCTGGAACAGTACGAAAAAGAAAGGCTGGCTCAGGTAGATGGAGTAGTCCATGTCCGGATTGTAGAGGGGATGGGTACTGGCTTCTACGGGGAGCAGAAAGGTCTGTATCTGTTCTCCGCTGACTCCCAGAGCTTCGGCCTGCATCACGATGGGCGAGAGCGCCACGGGGGCAAGCGTATTCTCGAACGCTGCCATCAGCTCGCTGCCTACCGAAAGAAGGGCATAGTGGTAATAATAGGTGAGCGTTGCGCCAGTTCCCGTCACCGCCTTCTGTTCGAAGCGGGGCGGGATGACGAGGTAGCCGTATATGTCCTTCTGTTGCAATGCCCGGCGGGCGTCGGCTTCGTCGGTGAAGTGCTCCGTCACACGGAAGGTGGGGGCGGCAGAGATGCGTCGGGAGATATTGCGCGAAGTGGCAGTGTTGTCCAGGTCGACGATACCCACGGGAATGTTCTCCATCTGTCCGTTTCCAAAGATGGTGGCCATGAAGAACAGACAGAGTAAGGGTAGCACGACGCAGACGCCGAGGTATAGACGGCGGGAGGTCATGCGGTGCCATTCGCGACGGATAACCATGCGAAGCGCTTTCATTGCGCAGCCAAATTCTTTATCTTTCATTTTTCATTCTTCATTTTTAAAAGTACGGACATCCCCGGTCTCAATCCCTCTACCTGCTGTGTGGGACGTGCGTGTATCTCGAACGTCTGCATGTCATAGCTGCCCGTCTGTTTGGTGGATTTCCAGGTGGCGAAGCTGCCCAGCGGACTGATGTAATAGATGCGGAATTCAATGTCCTTGCCGTCGATGGCGGGGACATCGGCACGGAAAGTGCCTCCCATCTTGAACTGCGGCATCAGGTCCTCGCGTATGTTCAGTACCACGTGTGCATCGTCCATCACGACAAGGCTCATGATGGGAGTGCCGGGGGCCACCAGCTCTCCGCGTTTGGGGAAGATGGTGGCTATCTGGCCGTCTTCGGGAGCAGTCAGGCGGGAGTCGACGAGGAGGGAGGAGACTTCATCGACGGTGCTTCGCGCCGCTTCCACCAGGCTGCGGGCCGAGGCGCGGTCCTCGCTCTGCGCTCCGTCTACGGCCATCTGGTATTGCTCGTAGGCGGCACGTTCGGCGGCTTGGGCGGCTTTGTACATGGCTTCCACCTCGTCACGCCGCTGGGAGGTGACGACACTGTCCTTATAAAGCGTTACAATGCGCTGGTAAGTGGTCTTGGCGAGGGCAAGGTCGCTCTGCGTCTTGTTCCAGAGTTGCCGGGCGGTGGCCACAATCTGGCGGCGGGTACCGGCGTCTATCTTCTTGTTCTGCTCCTGGGCCACCTGCTCCAGGGCATTCACCTGGCGGTATTTGGCTTCGATGGTGGGGCTGTTGATGACGACAAGCGTATCGCCTGCCTTCACCCAGTCGCCCTCTTGTACGAGGAAGGAGTCCACACGTCCGGGTAGCTTTCCGCTGATACGTATTTCCGTTGCTTCCACTTGTCCTTGCAGGACCAGGGGCTGCCGGCTCATGAGTAACATGCCGGCAAGTGAAATGATGACCGTTGCAGCCAGGATAATGACGAATGCAATGCTGATGCTTTTATTATTGATTTTCATAAAGGGTAGGTTTTAATAAGTTGTCTCGAAATATTTCTCGAACCGTTCCGGCGTTCCGCAGATAGCCAGCAGGTTCATCAGTGCCACATCATATTCGTAGTAGGCTGCCAGACGCGCCACGCGGACGGTTGCCAGCATCGTTTCCGCATCTACGACCTCGGTACTGGTTGCCATGCCTTCGGCAAAGGATTTCTTGCGGATTCGCACCAGCTCTTCGCTCAGCTCGATGGTGGTATTCAAGGCGCGTACGTTGTCTTGTGCCTTTTGCAGTTGGGTGTAGAGCTTGTCGATGCCTACGCTCAGGTCTTCTTTGGCTTTTTCTTGTCCCAGGGCAAGGGTCTGCTGGGCTATCTTCGACTGGCGGATGCGCTTCTCACGCGCCAGTCCGTCGAACAGGTTCCAGGTGAAGCCCACACCTACGATGGTGCGGGGGACAAGATTGCTTTGTATGCCGTGGGCATAGAGGGTCTGCTTGCCGAATACGGCGATGTCCGGCAGGTAGCCGCTCTGGTCGATGCGGAGCTGCTGGCGGGCAATCTGTGACTGCAGTTGCAGTTGGTTCACGGTGTAGTTCTCCACCCGCATGGCTTGCAGGAACTCCTCTTTGGCGGGCAGTTGGTCGTTGATGAAAAGCTCCGAAGTAGGATGGATGCTGCATGTGTCTTGCAGGTTGAGCAGGGTGCGCAGGGCACTTTGCACGACGGAGGCCTCCTTCCGGGCAGCCTCCAGTGAACGGGCAGCTTCATCCATATTCACTTGGGCAAAGAGCCGGCCTGCCTTGTCTATCATGCCGGCAGCTTCCAGTTTAAGGGCATTCTGGTAATGGCGTTGCAGACTGTTGTAAGTCTCCTGCCGCACGCGTACTACCTCTTGCGCAAGTTTCAGCCCGAAGTAGCTTTCTGCCAGCAGGGTGCGTTGCGTGGCATCGGTCTGTCCCCGGTTTTCGCGGGCAATGTCTATCATGGTGTTGCCTATCTTCGAGGCCCGGATGCGCTTGCCGCCGGAGAATACGACCCATTCGGCGGTCAGGCCGACGGAAGTCAGGTTGCGTGGAGCCAGTGGAAAGGCAAGGGTATGGGAGCCTATCTGGTCGAGTATGCTGCTGATGAATTGGTCGTCCGGCACGATGTTGTGCACAAAGTCCTTTGCCGGGTCGGTGAACTGGGAAAGGGGCTGTTTTACCTCTATCTTTTCGGAAAGATGCACGAACGTACCGGCACCTTGCAGGGAGGGGTACCAGAGGGCATTCAGTTTGTCACGTTCCGCACGGGCGGCTTCAATTCCCTTGTCGGCTATTTTCAGGCTGCGGTTGCCGTTTTGCATCTGCCTTAGGGCATCACCGAAGCTAAGGGGAAGGGAGGTTTGTGCGGCCACTCCACCGATGGCAAGCAGTACGCAGGCAGCAGCCGGAAAGAATCTCCGGCATAATAGATTATTCATAAGTTCGTTCGGTTTAGGGGTTCTTGTTTCTCTAAACAAGAGGAGGTGGGAATTGTTCAGTAGTCATCTTTTTGAGTAGAACGTTACAAATATAACGAATAGTTTCCGAAGATATGGCTTATGAATGGGAGAGATATTCGGATTTGCACTATCTTTGCATTCGCTAAAATAGAATTTATGGAGAAACTTCATCCGATTATGTTTGCCGGGACGGGTAGTGATGTGGGAAAGAGCATCATTGCTGCCGCCTTCTGCCGTATCTTCAAGCAGGACGGCTATCAGCCCGCACCGTTCAAGGCACAGAATATGGCGCTCAATTCATTTGCCACTCCCGAAGGGCTGGAGATAGGCCGTGCCCAGGCTGTGCAAGCAGAAGCCGCCGGAGTGCCTTGCCACACGGACATGAATCCGCTGCTGCTGAAACCACAGTCGGACCATACCTCGCAGGTTGTTCTTAACGGGCGTCCTATCGGCAACCGCAATGCTTATGATTATTTCCGCAAGGAAGGACGCGACGAACTGCGCTGGGAGGTTTGTGCTGCCTACGACCGCCTTGCCGCCCGCTATAATCCCGTTGTGCTGGAAGGCGCGGGAAGCATCTCCGAAATCAATCTGCGGGATACCGACCTTGTCAATCTGCCGATGGCCCTGCATGCCGGAGCCGATGTAATTCTTGTGGGCGACATTGACCGTGGCGGTGTGTTTGCCAGCGTCTACGGTTCGCTGATGTTGCTTCGTCCCCATGAGCGGGAGCGAATTAAAGGAATTCTTATCAACAAGTTCCGGGGGGATATACGTCTCTTCGAGTCGGGCATTACGATGCTGGAGGAGCTTTGCGGCATTCCCGTTGTCGGGGTGGTGCCTTACTACCGTGATATCTACATTGAAGAAGAAGACTCCGTGGCGCTTGCCGCAAAGTCTGTCCGTGCCGAGAAGGGAAAGGTGAACATCGCCGTCATTCTGCTGCGCCACCTCAGTAACTTCACCGATTTTAATGTCCTGGAACGTGACCCGCGCGTACATCTCTTCTATACCAACAATGTGGATGAGCTGGCAAAGGCCGACGTCATCCTGCTGCCCGGCTCCAAGAGCACGCTTGATGACCTTTACGAATTGCGCCGTAACGGTGTGGCGGCTGCCATCATCCGTGCCCACCGTGAAGGTGCCACCGTGATGGGTATCTGCGGCGGCTATCAGATGATGGGGCAGGAGGTGCTCGACCCTGAGCATGTGGAGGGGGACATTGAACGCCTGCCCGGACTGGGGCTGTTGCCCATCAGTACCCGCATGTCGGGAGAGAAGGTGACCCGCCAGGTGAAGTTCGGTCTGTGCAATCCCCATTCTCCATCTTCCACTCTCCATTCTCCATTAATGCAGGGCTATGAAATCCATATGGGAGTGACCACCCCTGTGGAAGGTACTCCCGATTCTCCTTTGAATCTTCTGGAGAACGGCTCTACCGACGGTTACTACGTGGACTCCACCTGCATGGGGACCTATATTCATGGCATTCTCGACAATCCGGAATTCATAGATTTCCTGCTTGTGCCTTTTGCAGACAAACTGTCCGGGAATGCCGGCGCTTTCGATTACCATACATTCAAAGAAGAACAATACGATAGGCTTGCCGAGCACGTGCGCCGCCACGTCAACCTGCCGCTTATCTACCAAATATTGACAAAGAACCATGATTGAAGGACACGGAGACGATTCCTATAAATACAGCCGTCCCATTACGGCAAACTTCAGCTCGAACGTTTACAGCAGGGTAGACCTCTCTGCCTTGAAGGCGCATCTGTGTACCCGGATTGACGGCATCGGCAACTATCCCGAACCGGAGCCTTACACGCTTGAGGCCTGTCTTGCCCGCCACCACCGTCTTCCTGCCGAGGCAGTGTGCGTGACGAATGGAGCTACCGAAGCCATCTATCTTACCGCACAGACTTTCCGCGGGACAAACACCGCCATTGTGCAGCCCACTTTCAGTGAATATGCCGATGCCTGCCGCATGCACGGCCATCGGGTCACTTCCCTCTATCGGCTTCCTGCGGAGAGCGAGGGGTATCGCTTGCCGGAAGAGGTGCGCATGCTGTGGCTGTGCAATCCCAATAACCCTACCGGAACGGTTGTGGAGAAGGAATATCTGGCAACACTTATCAGTCATAATCCGCAGGTCTGTTTCGTCATCGACCAGTCCTACGAGTTTTTCACCTTGCGTCCGCTTTTCTCTGCTGCCGAGGCTGCGGAGTTTCCCAACGTCTTGCTGCTGCACTCCATGACCAAGCGTTATGCCGTTCCCGGTCTGCGACTGGGATATGTCACCGGCGCCCCCCACCTGCTGCACCGTCTGCGTACCAACCGTATGCCCTGGTCGGTCAACCAGCTTGCCATTGAGGCAGGGCTCCATCTGCTGGAACATGATGTTCCCAATCCGCTGGATGTGGCGTCTTACTTGCAAGAGGCTGCCCGCCTGCGCAGTGCGCTCGAGGCATTGGGAGGACTGGAGGTATGGGCCACCGAAACCCATTTCATGCTGGTGTGCCTCCGTATGGGTAGGGCTTCCGCTTTGAAAGACTATCTGGCAGGGGAGCATGGTATCTTGATTCGGGACGCCTCCAACTTCGACGGACTGAATGAGCGCTTCTTCCGTATAGCCGCCCAGAGCCGGGAGGAGAATGACAGGCTTGTAAAAGCAATAGGACAATGGCTTGAGGAGGAATAACCGATGGAAGAAGATGTGCTTATACTTTTGGGGGTCGCCTTTAACTTGAACCTGCCGCTTCTCACTGCCTGGCTGCTCGACCATTGGCTGGGCGACCCGGCGTGGCTACCCCATCCGGTGGTCGCTTTCGGCAAAGCCATCTCTTTCTGTGAGCACCGGTTGAACCGGGGCGATTCGCGTTTCCTGAAAGGTGCGTTTGTGGCGGTGTCTCTTGTCTTGGGGGTATATGTCATTACGCTTTTGTTGCTCCGCTTGGCGGCACTCTTTTCTCCGGGCATGCTTCTGACGGTGCAAATATTGCTGATATTCTATTGCTTGGCGGGCACTACGCTGGTTCGCGAGGTGCGTATGGTGTTCAAGGCGGTGGACCGTTCCTTGGAGGAAGGGAGGATGCAAGTGGCACGTATCGTAGGGCGTGATACGTCTGCACTCTCGGCGCAGGAGGTGAGAACCGCGGCATTGGAGACTTTGGCAGAGAATTTGAGTGACGGGGTAGTTGCCCCCTTGTTCTGGTATCTGCTGTTGGGAGTTCCGGGCATGCTTGCCTATAAGATGGTGAACACGCTGGATTCCATGGTCGGCTACAAGAACGAGCGCTATCGTCGGTTCGGCTGTTTCGCCGCCCGTCTGGATGATGTTGCCAATTATATTCCTGCTCGTCTGACAGCCTTTCTGATGGTGCTGGTTTCCGGTCGTCTTTCCTTGTTTGCTTTTGTGGGCAGATATGGCAGCCAGCATGCCAGTCCCAATTCCGGTTATCCGGAAGCCGCCCTTGCCGGTATTCTGGACTGCCGTTTCGGAGGTCCGCACAACTATTTCGGCGAGGAGGTATGGAAACCTTATATCGGTTCTAATGAACGGCCTCTGAAGACGGAAGATATGCGTGTGGCTGTCCGCATCAACCGGCGTGTGGAGTGGTGGATGGTAGTTGCCGTAATAGTGACATCGACCTTGGCTTCCTTTTGTTTTTAAAATGTTGTTATTTTAACTGATTCTTTGTCTGTTCCAAAAAGATATAATATCTTTGCAAGACCGCGTTGCATTAAAAATGTAACTTTTAAAGCAGACAAAGTCTTATAAATGAGGATAAAGCAACTATATATATTCCTTTTCTTTATTTGGTTCGGGAGCACAATAATTGCATCGACAACAGATAAAGCGGATTCTTGGACTAAAGAAAAGGAAAGTATAGTCCATGAGGTCATCTCCACTTTTCACAACAGCCTCGGTTTCGACTATCTGACCCGGGAGGAGTGTGACTCGCTGAATGCCGACGGCCTTTTGTCCCAATTGGATGAATCCCAGCGCTATTACACCTATTTCGAACTGGAAAGAATACTTATAAAATCCTCCCTTTTCCGTGGAGAAATCCGTATGGCTATTGCCCAGAGCGACCAGATGTACTCCAAAGCCCGCGCGCTTGCCTACCCCTTCGGCAATGCCCTTGCGCTGAATGCCATGGGAGAGGTGTACAGCTATACCGGCAGGCTCCGGGAAGCCGGTGCCGCTTATGAAGAGTCCTTGAGACTGCTGGATGGGATGGACGGGGAGGATGTGCATATCCGTATGCTACTGGTGGAACTGATAGATTATAACCTGCGCATACGGAATGTAAACGGCGCCTCGCGTTATCTTGCACGTCTGAACCTCTATCCGGAAGACCGGCTTTCTCCGCTGGAGCTGGCCATGCGTCACATCTCCAATGCTTCCTGCCAATTATTCAAGGGTGACTTGAAAGCTGCCAGCCATTGTCTGGTACAGATAGGCCAGCTTGAAACGCAACTGATTCCGGAGATACAGCAATACCTTCTGATTATAGATGCCCGTTATCTGGTGGCCACCGGAGAGCATGAGGCAGCCTTGACCGCCTACAATGATTTCCTTCAAACCGAATATGCCCGGATAAACCATAACATCTACAAGGAAGCTCTGCTCGAAAAAGCGGATTTACTGGTGAAGATGGGGAACAAGGAAGAAGCCTACGGACAGTACGGCAAGGTCTTTTCGTATATCAAGACTTCGTTCGAGAAGAACTATCCCAAGGAGATAGACCGGCTCTGTACCCGTTTCCAGGCCGACCAACTGGCCTACCAGAACGAACGCGACCGCATTGTATCCATGCGTTTCTATCTGGCAGGCATCACTGTGTCCGTACTGTTTCTGATATTCCTCCTGGTGCTGGGCTGGAAGAAGATATTCCGTTTGAAGCGTTCCCAAATGCGGCAGGAGGCGATGAAGGAGAAAGCGGTGCAAGCCATACAACGGAAGAATATGTTTCTTTCGAACATGAGTCATGAGGTACGTACACCGCTGAATGCCATTGTCGGATTCTCAGCGGTACTGACGGATGAGGACGAGTCGTTCGATGACGAATCGCGCCGGGAATTCTCCGAAATTATCAAGGTGAATTCCTTTCAGTTGCTGAAACTTATCAATGACATTCTGGATTTCTCGGATTTCGAGAATGACAACATAACCTTCAACATCCGCACGCATGATGCCGTGAAGTTGTGTAATGAGGTCGTGGAGACCGTGATGGCCTCGCGCAAGCTGGAGGTTGAAATGCGTTTTGACACGGATTTGTCTGTCCTGATGCTGGATACGGACGATGCGCGTCTCCGCCAAGTCTTGATAAACCTGCTGGTGAATGCCGCCAAGTTTACGGAACAAGGCTCCATCGTGCTGGAACTGAAGATGGCCGATGCCGATACGGCACTTTTCTCCGTGACGGATACCGGATGCGGCATTCCACCGGAGAAGCAGTACTTGATTTTTGAACGCTTTGAAAAGCTGAATGATTTTGTGCAGGGAAGCGGACTGGGCCTTTCCATCTGCCAACTGATTGTGAAATATATGAACGGCAAGCTGTGGGTGGACAGTGGGTACACCCGTGGCGCGCGTTTCTGTTTTACGCATCCTTTGAAGTATAATCCCGCATTACACGGAGGAACGGCGCAATGAAACGAATACTGATTCTCATCCACGTTTTGTTTTGCGGATATATCTGTCCGCTGCTGGCAGAAGACACGGGGGCTGCCCGGTATCAGGACAGCATCCTGAAGGTTGCCGATACTCTGCCGGCCACCCTTGTCCGGCTGACGTATCTCCGTGACATGGCCTACAAGCACCAGTATGCTCCCTATAACATGACTTTTTCCACCCGTCTGTACGAGGAGGCGCGGCGGCAGAAGAACGCTTTCTATGAGAATATGGGCGCTTACTATCTGGCGGCATGTTATGACAAGAAACACGACCCGGACAGTCTGTCGTATTGGGTGGATGTGCTGAAGGATTTTGTCCCCCAGGTAGGCACTTACGATTATTATCTGGAGCAGAAGGCTGCCATCAGCCGCGCCCTGGCTTCCAAGAGACAGATAGAGAAAGCGGTGTATGTGGCTAAGGAGACGTTGGAGGAATCAAAACTCTGCCACAGCAATAATGGAATGATAGCGGCGTATAACAGTCTGGGATGTGCCTACGGAGTGTCCAGCCGCCCGAATGAGGCACTGGACTCTTTCTTGGAGGCTTACCGGAATTTCTCTCCCCAGACAAAGGCCAGCCTGAAGGTGGATATACTGTCGCGTATTGCCCAGGTATACGGCAATGGCGGTAAAGACAGCCTGAAGCTGCCCTATTTGCATGAAATGGACACGACGTTGCAGACGGTTATTTCCAAAGAACCCGAGACACGGAAGAACTGGAGCAATTTCGAGATTGACTGCGAAGTGAAGTATATCCTGCACTACATGAACCAGAAGAACTTTACAGTGGCGCACGAGCATATCGAGAAAGTAAAGAAACTGCTTGAACCGCATGTAGATCCCGTCTTCTGGCTGAATGTCCAGTTGATACAGCTTCAATACTATGCCAAGACCGATGAGTATGACAAAAGCATCGCATTGATAGACGAGGTGACCCCTACGGTACTGAACAACTACGTCTCCACCTTTGCCACTTTGATAAACTACAAGGCGAGTACGCAATATGACAAGGGGGACATTGACGGGGCCATCGAGACCCGGCGCTACCTCATACGCAAGCAGGATTCGCTGAACAATGCCTTCTCGGCCAACCAGTTGAAGCAGGTGAAGGAGATTTACCACATTGACGAGCTGTTGTTGGAGAAGCAGAAGATTCAGGACATGAATTACCGTATAGGATTTATATTCCTGGGTGTCTGCCTGCTGCTGATGCTGCTTTTCTACTTGTATACTCGCTATGTCTCCGGAAAGATTGCTGTCATAGAGAAGAAGACGGCTGAAGCCGCTTTGCAGGCAGAGACGGACAACATCGCGAAGGAACGTCTGAAATCGGAAATCAGCCATGATATACGTACTCCGCTGAATGTGGTGGTGGGCTTTGCCGAATTGCTGACCGGAAAGGAGGAGCTGGATAAAGAGACTAAGAGGGAGTACGGACAGATGATTCAGACCAATGCGGAAAGTCTGCTGAATTATGTCAACAGCATTCTGGAGTTGTCTCGCTTGGAGTCCGGCAAGATTCAGTATGAGGACGAGGAGTGTGACATTATTCAGTTGTGCAGTGAGGTGCTGGATAAAGTGAACGGCCGTGAGGAGAGCACTGTGTCTGTCAGCCTGCAGACCGACCTCAAGGAACAGTTTGCGAGGACGGACCGGAGGTGGTTCGATACATTGCTTGTCAGCATGCTGACTCCGTCAGAGAATGACACTGCCCGTTATGAGGCGATTATCCGCATCAGACGGGACCGCACTAGGTCGGCCCTCTATTTCGACGTGGTCAACGCCCCGTTTGCAAAGGTACATTTTGAGAATAAAACGAGCTTGATTCGCCATGAAATCAATGCCCATTTTATTCATTATTTTGGAGGTATCTACAAGGTGCAAACCGAAGCGGAGGAAGGCTCTACTATTTCGTTCACTATTCCTTGTTGAGATTGATGCGGACGATGCCGCCGTAGGGCGTCAATGCGTCGAAGGCTTCTTCGGCTTTGAGGATTCCGGCATAGAGTTGTGCGCAGATTAATACGCCTCCGTGTGCGAAGATGGCAACGCGTGCATAGGGCTTCTTCTTTAATTCGTCCAAAAACTGGCTGACACGCCGGTATTGCATGGTAAAAGATTCTCCACCGGTAGCTGCCACGTTCATGTAGTCGGCATACCATTCCTGCAGGCGTGGGTCTTCATTCTGCTCGAACGGCTTCATCTCCCAGTCGCCAAAATTGATTTCCATAATCCGTTTGTCCCGTTCTGCATCGGGATAGCCGCAATAGGTGGCGAGGCGCACGCAGCGGGTTAGGGGACTGGTGTAGACGTGGTCGAACGGAAGGTATGCCTTCAGGTTTTCTGCCGTCACGGCGGCTTCCGTTTCAAACGTGGGTTTCAGGGGAACATCGGTCTGACCGTAGCACATCCCCGGAGGAACATCTACCGAAGTGTGTCGAATGAGTATTACTTCCATCTTTAATTTTCAGTTGTTAATTTATAATTAGAATAAGGCTTCCCAAGTAGAAGGACAGTTCGCATAGCAGGAAAGTGGCCCCGCAGCAGTCACCCGTATATCCTTGTAGGCGCCGCTTCATCAATCGGTAGAGCAGGAAGAAGGTGAGCAGTGGGAAGAGGGTGGCAATCCACAGTTTTATAGGCAGCAGCAGTACGAAAGGAAGCAGACCGCAAAGAAATCCGGCCAGTAACTCGTGCCAGCTCATGCGGTTGTAGACGGTCTTGCTTTTGCTGTCTTCCTCTTTCCGGGCATAGGGCAGGTAGTTGACAATCTGGGAGGCACAGAACTTGGACCAGCAGTCACCGCTGAGCACAAGGATGCAGAGAAGTCCCAGTGGCAGGTGATGAAGTTGGAACAACAGCAGGAAATAGCATATCAATCCGATGACACCGTAGCTTCCGATGTGGGAATCCTTCATGATGGCAAGAGTCCGTTCTCGGGTGGTGCCGCCGCCGAAGCCGTCGAAAAAGTCCGCCAGTCCGTCTTCGTGCAGGCAACCGGTGACAAGCAGGCGTGCGATGAGGGCAAGAATCCATGCCAATGACACCGGCATAATCTGTCCGGCAAGCCACAGCACTGCCGCCATCACGCCTCCCGTCAGCCAGCCTACAAGCGGCCAATAGGGAACCACATGCTTGAAACACTCTGCCGGTACTTCCTTGATTTTCCAGAAGGGCAGTCGGGTGAGCATTATGAATGCAGCCAAGACATTGTTCATGTTAAAAGTATTTAGTGATGGAGGCATGTGCAAAGTTATCCATTTCATTGAGCATCCGCACGGCCGAGTCGACAATGGGATATGCACAGATGGCCCCCGTTCCTTCTCCCAAACGCAGCCCCAGATTCAGCAGCGGACGGGCATGCAGGGCGTCGAGTACCAGTTTGTGGCCCGACTCGTCTCCGCAGTGTCCGAAGATGGCGTAATCCGTCACTTCCGGGTAGAGCCTGGCGGCGGCAAGCAGGCAGTTGGTCATGATGAATCCGTCAACAAGGATAATCATCTTCAGCTCGGCAGCTTGCAGCATGGCGCCTATGGCCATTACCATTTCCAGTCCACCAAAGTAGCGGATGATGTCCCGGGGAGAGCCGTCGCCTTTGTAATTCTCCATAGACTGTTTCAGCACTTCGTATTTGTGGCGGATGCCCGCGCTGTCGAGTCCGCTGCCTGCGCCGACACATTGTTCCAGAGGAATGCCGGTAAAGCAGGTCATCCACAGGGAGGATGAAGAGGTGTTTCCGATACCCATTTCACCGAAGCTGAGGACATTGCTGCCTTCTTCATGGCATTGGCGCACCACCTCGGCACCCCGTTCCAGGCACATCTCCATTTCCTCTTCCGTCATGGCTGCCTCGTGCAGATAACTCCGGGTGCTTTTACGTACTTTCATATTGATGATGCCTTTCTCGTAGGGGAGGTCGTAGTCTACTCCTGCATCTACTATTTTCAGGGTAAAGCCGTGCTGCCGGCAGAGGAAATTGACACCTGCCCCTCCATGAAGGAAGTTGCTGATTTGCTGCCAGGTGATTTCCTTTGGAGACAGACTGACACCTTCTTCTACAATGCCGTGGTCGGCGGCGAAGATAATGTTTTGCGGATGTTTCAAGGTGGGGGATAATGTCTGTTGTATGAGTCCGATTTGGAGTGCCAGTTCTTCTAAAATGCCCAATGAGCCTTTGGGTTTGGTCAGGTTGTTGATTTTGTCAATCAATGCGGGACGGATTGACTCGTCCGGACGGGTGATATGAAATGTTTTCATCAGTCTGTTGAATTTTAATTGTCTGTTGTTTTATGAATGAGTGTTTTTTACGGTAAGTGGGATGCCGGATACCATCAGTATCACTTCGTCGGCACGGGCGGCTACATATTGGTTCATCCAGCCTTGCATGTCCGTGAACTTTCGTTGCAGTTCGTTCTCGGAAGTTCCTCCCATACCTATTTCATTGGTTACAAAGATGAAGGTTGCGTCTTGTGCCGTGAAGCGGTCGAACTCTGCCTTTACTGCGGCAAGTGCCCGGTCGGTATCTGAATGCAGGTCGAAGAAAAAGTTGGTACACCATAAGGTGATGCAGTCTATCAGGACGATCCGTCCCTCCAGCCGGTGGCGGCTGAGTTCTTTCTCCTCTTCGATGTTTGTCCATTCCGGTCCCCGGCGTTCCTGATGCCGGATTACCCTCTGGCGGAATTCTTCGTCCCAGATGCGTGCCGTGGCAAGATAAACGGGAGTGGGAGAGAGCTCGAGTGCCAGCTTTTCCGCATAGGTGCTTTTGCCGGAACGTGCTCCTCCGGTGATGAGTATGATTCGTTTCATTGGTATTTAGTCTGTATTTTGAAAGAATATCTTTGTTTTCCCGAGCAAAAATAGGAAATATTTGACGAAACGTTTGTTTTTTTAGGAAGGAATTTATTAACTTTGCCACCGTTTTTAAGGCATGACCTTGGAAATGTTTATGCGGCAGTAGCTCAGTTGGTAGAGCATCAGCTTCCCAAGCTGAGGGTCACGAGTTCGAGTCTCGCTTGCCGCTCATAAAGAAAGCCTTGATAGTTAAGAAATTAGCTATTGAGGCTTTTTGCTTTTAGTAGGTTACGAAAAGTCTGTTTTCGAGTGGTTTCAAAGGGTGCATGTAAACCAAGATGTAAACCGAAGATTCATTATGAATGCTTGTGTTTCAGTAGTTTGCTACAAGTCTAAGACATTATCAAATGGCGAAAATCCATTGATGCTCCAAGTATCTAAAGGAGGAAAGCGTAAATACCAAAGTTTAGGCATATCTATCAATCCTAAATATTGGGACTTCGCACGAAATAAGCCTAAGCCCAACTGCCCTAACAAAGAGTACATCCAAAAGATTATCTTGGATAAGCAACGGGAACTTCAACAACGAATGTTGGAACTGAATAGCGAACAAAAAGAATACACTACCACCACCTTACTCAATAATGAGAATACCAAGTTTGAACTAAAAACAATCAGTATGTTCTACAAGGAACTTATAGAGCAATACACACGTGAGGGCAAATGCGGAAACCGTCTTATCTATAAAGGCTCATTCAATTCACTCAAAGTTTTCACTAATGGGAAATTGGATATTCCATTTAATGAAATAGATATTGCTTGGCTTAACAAATATGAGAAGTGGCTACGCTCCAAAGGTAATAGGGAAACTACAATCAGCCTACTCTTTCGTACTCTTCGTAGCGCATACAATAAAGCTATCAAAGCTAAGTGCGCCCGGAAGTCCGATTATCCGTTTGACGAATATAAAATCAACAAGTTCGACACCACCACCCAAAAGAGAGCCATTGGCAAAACAGATGTGCTGAAATTCACAACCGAGGTGCAGCCTATCGGAAAGCAACAATACATGGAGTTGAGCAAAGACATATTCGTGTTCAGCTATCTATGCGGTGGAATCAATTTCACAGACATAGCTAATCTAACAAACGAGAATATTCAAAATGGCAGATTACACTATATCCGCCAAAAGACAAAAAAGCTAATCAAGATAGGAATACCGCAGGAAGCTATGCTGATAATCGAGAAATATTCAAAAGAGAGTAAAGGCTATCTGTTTCCGATTTTAGACAGTAAGATACATAAGACCGCCCTACAAAAACAGAATAGAATACATAAGATATTAGGAAAGGTCAATAAGAATCTAAAACTACTTGCCGCACAGCTTGGAGTTGAAGCCAACTTGACAACCTATGTCGCCCGGCACTCATTCGCAAGCGTCCTAAAGAAATCGGGGGTAAACATTGCATTGATAAGTGAAGCATTGGGACATTCAGACTTAGCCACCACTCAAATATACTTGGATAGTTTCGATAATGAGCAAGTGGATGAAGCCATGAAGAACCTACTATAATTTCAAAATAATCCCATTTGCACAATGCAGGTGGGATTTTCTTTATATTTTTGCCTAAAATAAATATCACATGGAACTCTATTTCTTTAAAAATAAGATTATTCGTGAAGTCAAGGAAGAGCTAATACATTGTTTCGCTTACAGCGATTTCGATTTATCCGCTGATTTATGCGGACTAAATCTCAAACCTTTTATAGATGCAGGGATTGATATTAGTAATACCTCATTGACGTTTGACCTTAAAACAAAAGAATGGAAAGAGGGTCCAATTGACCGCCTATTATTCGTTCGTACCATTTCTGAATTCAAGCAATATGCTGAATCATTCGCCAATAAATGCGCTATACGGCAAATAGAAGAAAAACATGTCTGTGCCTTAAAATTCATGGCTGCTATTTTTACACGAACTATTCATCATTTGATAAATGATACAGATGTGTTTGACATGGAACAAAACCTACGCATGTATAGTATCGCCGTGCGTCCTGATTTGCTGAATTTATACATCGCATTAAAACAGAATAAAGGGAAAACCGCAACAATCCGTTTTGGCAAAGGTAAGCCTATTACAGTTGATGATAAAGGTTTCGCATGGTTTCACTATATGATGGAAAAGTACCTGGATAAATTCCTTGCTGTAAATAACGTAGAAGAGGCACAAGAAGAATTAGAAGACTTATATCCCTCAATGATGGGGAAAAAGGTAAAAAGTGACCAGCTATACCTCAACTATATAATGGCAAGCACATACACTTACATTTCTCGCAACATTATCCCATCTCAAGAAAACAAGATAACGGTTGAACAATGTACGTTTTTATTAGAATTCCTCACTGAATTCAAATTCATATCACCTCAGGATAAGAAAAACAAATTAAACAATCTACAGTCCACCATAAAATCATTAATTATTGATTCTAATTCGTATATCATCGAACGATTTCGCAGAAATAAACGCATGAGAGCATTCCCCCGTCCTCGCTTATTCGATATATATGATATTTGTTGGGACGATAGATGGGAATAACAAGCTTTATCCTACCATTACTGCCACAAAGGAAGTTGCATCTTTTTCGCATCATATCCTTTGTGGCAGTTTCTTTTTACCTACGCTAAATTTTATATTTCTCATTTTCAATTCAAAGGATATGACATGAAAAATCGGATATTCCTTTGAACTTGATGGCATTTCGTTTGCACTTAGATAGGCGGCAGCAGCCTGAAAGACGTCGCAGGAAGAAGCCCCTAATACTCACGGGAAGTTGAGTAAAGAGTTCTGAATCATCGTAAAAAAGAAGAATATGAAAGATGATACAAAGGTGGTTGCGACCTCAAACGCAACAGAATTAGTTAACGCTACAGAAGTAGCAAGTATTGAACAATCAAATACCAATATCATGGAAAAGAAAGAAATATCTGAGAATGGAAACGCTGCAAATGCAGCAAGTAATGAACTTAAATCATGGGGAAAAGACATGGGAGTTAAACCTACCACTGTTAAAGCTCGTATTGATGGCGAAGTGCAAACGATTATCGTAGCCCATACAGAATACGGGATGAGGCATGACAAGAAGATGGATAAGATGCTAACAACGGCAAACAGGGATAAACTGCTTACGCCAAGATACCACTTCTGCAAGCCGGATATATTTTGGAAAGAGGGATATAACCTTTTTGACAACAACGGGGAACTGATAGAGCAAGGTACGGCAAATGTCCTTACTCACTGTGAGACCCCCGAAACTTCGGAAAGAATCTATATTGATGATTTTTTGGAAGATGTGGAGATACACGATTTTGAATCCGTTGCCGACTATGCACAGCATATAGGTGAGACAGTCTTAATCAGCCGTATGCCGTCTAAGGTAGAAGAAATGGGCATCGCAGCATTGGCTACCGGAGATGAAGCCGTAAAAGAAGCATACGAGTTTGCGATAGAGAATGGCATAACATATACACAGTCGTTAGGCTTCTTGGCTGGAGAAATGAAAGCCGCTACATTGAAATTAATGATGCGTGGCGTCAAAGCCAAACCTACATTGGCACTTGGACGTACAAAAGAACAAGCCCAAATGCTCTACGATGAATCATGCAAGAGCTTAGGTGAAGGAGAATCTAAAAAACGTTATGTTCCCCGTGCACTTAACATCATTCTAAAGAAAGAAAAATTTAGCTTTGATATGGTGATTGAAGCATTGAGAACTATTCCGTCAAGTGAGGTGACAATGGCAAAACTCGCAGATTGCGGAGAGAAAGAGGCTTGTATTGCAGGAGCACTCATAAGTTGGATTCTCACGTTACAACGTCAAAAAGAGACAAAAACCGCTGCATAGCAAGCTGACACGGAAGCCTACGTGAGAGGTGGGCTTCTGTTGAATCAAATTCAATGGCGGTAGATTTTTCAAGCCCGGGCATATAAAGTGAAAATTTTCTGAAAGCCTACCGCCCTGAATAATTCAGTAATAGACGATAATTCTATAAATAAAACAGTTATGAAGTTAGTTAAAGCTATACTACATAAAGGAGAGTGGCTGCTTGACGCATTAAAACGTGTGGGCTACAAAATGATACCCACCAATACCATTCTGGATAAGACCTTAACGGGTCTTGGAGCTACCCACAGTGAAATACACAGTAAACGGAACTCTATCATAATCGAACCGAATGTTCCCGTGATACTTGGCAAGCTGAATGACAACGACAACTTGGAAGCGGTCTATGAAAAGTGTACTCCGTATTCTATTAAGCAATATCTAAAGATGGATATTCCGTATAAGAAGATTATAACCACGCCGGAGAGCTTTCATAAGATACGAAAAGCGGCAATGGAGCTGAACATCAATATCTACAAAGATTACTTCTGCTTGTTTGACGAGTGCGAGAAACTGACGCAGGATATTGAATACCGGAGGAAAATCTCACAGCCGATATATGACTTCTTCAAATTTGAACAGAAAGCCTTTGTGTCCGCCACGCCTTTGAAGATGTCGCATCCCGAATTTGAGAGACAAGGTTTCCAACAGATACAGATTGTACCGGATTACGACTACAAGAAAGATTTGGAACTGGTTGTCACCAACAGCTATTACAAACGGTTGAGGATAGTCTTGGACAACCTAAAGGACAGCAAACATATCTGCATATTCTTCAATGTAACGGATGGGATAGCTGATTTGATTGACAATTTAGGTGCTACGGACTATAAAGTGTTCTGTTCCCAACAAAGTGTAAACAAGCTAAAGAAAAGAGGAATAGTAAACGCATACTCACAGATTGACTATCCTTTGGCTAAGTACAACTTCTTCACTTGCCGTTTCTATTCTGCCTTGGATATTCGCATAGGCAGATACAAGCCGGACATACTTATGCTGACCGATTTGCGTACAGCACAATGGACTATGATTGACCCGTTCACGGAAGCCATTCAGATACAAGGCAGATTCCGCAGAAAAGGGAATGATGATGTCACCTACAACTCACTTACCCACGTTACCACCATCAACCCAAATATCCATGTTCGTAGTGATGAAGAAATAAGGAATAGGATTGAGCAGTTCATTACCAATTACAACCTATTGAAAGAACAACAGGAAACGGATGAATTTAAACAAGAAGCGATACTTGAAGATATGGGAAAACTAAAATATCAGGATTTAATAGACGAAAGAGGCGAGATAAATCCGTTCTCCATAGACAACCTCTATAATGAGGAACGAGTAAGGGCTTACTACCAATCTGCAGATAGATTGTACCAGGCGTACCTTGCTACGGGTTTCTTCAATATCACCTATAACAATGTAATTGAATGTGTTGGAGATGATGATATAGAAAAGCTCAATAATACCAGAGTCACCACTGAACAAAGAAAGCAGTTACTATGTCTGATTGTCCGGTTAGAGGAATGGCTTAAAAACGGTAAGATTACTTTTGAGGAAAAAGAGCAGCTACTAAATCTGTTTAGACAACAGCCGGAGTGTGATTACATTTTGACTGCCTACAATAAAATAGGTAAAGATGCGATAGTGAGTGCCGAATATAAGAAGCCGCTTATTGATAGAAAGATTAAGGAATACGACAAGGCACAAGCCCAGCAGCTAAGATTCTCTCCTAAAATCCTCGATGAGATAAAAGCGGAATTTCAGTTAGGAATATACCTGCCAAAAGAGGAGATAAAGCAGAAATTGGAGATTATATATCAGGAGAGTGGCATAATTTTTAAAGTGGAGCAAAAAACAATAGAGGATTACTATGATTGCACTCCCTCTCACTCAAAAGAAAAAGCTTCATTCAAGCTTAACTTCTTTAAGTTCTAAGCGGTATTTTTTTTAAGAGTGGGCATATAGGACTGAAAAATCATGAAGTGATACCGCCTATTGATTAGAAGCAAAATCAGCTCTTTTCATTCGATAACGTTCATGTCCGGTGAGGATGTGGACGTTACTTTTTACAGACAGCTTAATATTAGTGGTAGTTTCAGATGGATGCCTATATATTTCTCTCTATGCAATATGCCTATTCTGAAAAAGATATTTAAAGAGGCTACATCATTTAATATATCGTCAAGCCGTAAGTAACCCTTGCGGCTTTTATTTTGGCGCAGAACCACAGCCTCACATTTTCCCCGATTCCGATTTTCTGAATATTTCCACGTTAGGAAGAGTTATATAGCACCTACTTTATAATATGCCACATATACCTAATGACATTAAAAAGACTACCTGACTAAAGAATCACCTATATACAGTTTAGCTAAAAGTCAAGAAAACAGATATATAGGGCATCTTATAAAAGCTCCTTAATAGCATAAGTACAAATCACTTTCTTCATGCCTTTTGACGATATCTTCTTTTCTTAAAGAAGAAAAGACACTATCATAATGTTTAATTAAAAGTCTGACAGAAAAAGGATTGTCTGGTTCTCCTATGAGTAAATCCTTCTTTTCAATATCCCAGTAGTCATGGCATCTATTAGAATTTACAGGTATTTTTCTTTTTCCGTTTTTTTTCTTTTCCATTTTCGCACTGGGCATTCTAACTAATTCAATTTCTTTTTTCAATTTCTTTATTGCTTCTATAAATTGAATAGAAAAACAGTCTTGGGCTTGAGTAATTGTACGTATAATCTCATATACTCCTAAAGTCCAGAACCAAGAGAGGAAAGAAGCCTTCCCAATATATTCAGAATTTATTTTTAAATCAGAAAAGCCTTTATCCAAATTTGATAAAATTTCAATCCCTGTTGAATTTATCCAATTATTTCGCTCCGAAAGAAAAAAAGAAAACTTCAGTAAGGGTTCTCTTTCAAATATTTCTTCTTCTGTTGGGGCTATTAAGCATCTTTTCTCCATTTTTTGAGTATTGATATTATTTTTAATGATACAAATATACGAAATTCATTGAAAAAATGTCCGAATAAGAGTTTGTTCATATTTCCATCTTTGCTTTTAACTATATTTTTACGTCCCTCGCCATTAAAAAGGTCAGTAGCTAAAATATTACATAGTGACTGGCTCTCGTGCCCACAACCCACTTAGTCCCCCTCTGTATATTGATATAAAAAAAGAATTATTAATCATTTAAACTTTTATCAATATGAATAATTTAGTTATCATGCCAACAGAGAAAAGAACTTTGAATTTAGGTGAGTATGCAGAAGAAGCTACTATAATTGTGGAAGAAACTGCAAAGCCTAGTGTTACCTTTTTGGAAGCCAATACAGATTCTATCACACTGGAAGAACTTGCAAACAAATGTGTTGTGCCTACTTGGGCTAACTTGGAATCAACCATTTCACATCAAGATTTTATTTCTTGTGTGCATGAAGCTGCAAACTCATTCTATGCAGGTGAAAAGGTGAGCTTTCCCGAAATACGAGTTTCACACATAGTACGTGGTAGAATACCGTCCGCACTAGGTAAGAAAGCAAGTGAACTGTTAGAATGTGAAAAGACACAATTCTATCAAAGACTTGCGTTTGCTTTTACTGTTCCAACCATTTTTGAAACGATAAGAGGGCAAAAACTTGAATTGTGCATAGGTGGGGTAAGAAATTACAGTGACTTGAATCTGTACCGTTCTTCCAAAGGCTTAGAAAAGTTTTCCGTCTTTATTGGCTGGAGAATGAGAATTTGCTCTAATCAGATTCTTACCGGTGAGGGTGTGAGGTTCAACATGGAAGTAACCAATATCAATGAACTTTACAGAAATGTACTGGAATTGCTTAACAGTTTCAATGCAGCCAAAGAAATACATTTGATGCAGACATTATCAGATACTTATCTATCTGAAACACAGTTTGCACAAGTGGTAGGCAGAATGAGAATGTACCAAGCACTTTCACCAGCAAGACAGAAAGCAATACCAAGACTTCTAATCACTGACAGCCAAATAAATAGTGTGTGTCGTGATTATTACACCAATGAAGTTTTTGGAATGAAAGACAATGCCATATCTCTTTTTGATTTTCACAATTTACTCACACAGTCAAACAAAAACAGCTACATAGACAGCTATTTACAACGTGGGGTAAATGCTACAGAAGTAAGTGTTGGGCTGAACAATGTATTGCAAGGACTGGATAATAAATATTCTTGGTTCTTGGGCTAAATTAATTGAAAGGGCATCTATTTATTAGGTGTCCTTTCTTTTTTAATAACTTAAAAATACTACAGAATGAATGATAATGAAAAACTAGTACTATGGAGCATACTAGTAGTATTGCTACTAATAATAATTGGTGTTATCAATCCCTTTCTGCTGATACTGATTTTATCTATCTTTATTTATGTGCAATCTTAGTTACACTTTCTAATAGAAGTGAAAGTAATTTGATAATCAATCTATTACAGAATGATTCCCGAATTTACTTTCACTTTCATAGTTAAACCTACAAAATTGAAACAATATGAGTTTGAAGAACAGTTATACAACAAGTGACTGCCTACAGTGGGACAGTGCCACAAATTTAGTGAGAAAGTTATATCGAGATAAGAACTATAGGATAAGCCTGCTTGTTGGGTGTGGCATATTTTTTGGTTTACGCATCTCTGACCTATTACAACTTACTTGGGAAATGCTTTTGAGTAATGATGCAAAATTTACCATTACTGAAAAGAAAACAAGCAAACGTAGGGAAGTGAGAATTAATAAGGAGTTTCAGAAACATATCAAAGACTGTTATACCGCTTTGGATATTCAAAACTTGAATGAGTTCTGTTTTTTATCGGGAAAAGGCAGGAACAAGGTCTATTCTATCCAGTGGATAAACATTGTACTTAAAGAGCTGAAAAGCAAGTACAATTTAAAGATAGACCATTTCTCTACCCATTCCCTTAGAAAGACTTTTGGCAGGAAAGTGTTTGAATCTTCTGAAAATGCTGAATTGGCTTTAGTTAAACTGATGGAATTATTTAATCATTCAAGTGTAACCATTACTAAAAGATACTTGGGACTTAGACAAGAAGAACTGTTAAATACTTATGACTGTTTGAGTTTCTAATCAGTGGGACAAAGTTTGAAATTTCTGTTGTTATCATACCATTTTCAGAAATAGAGAATTTTGTCCCGTTCTCTAATATACAGTAACTTTCAAAAACTGCAATGTAAGAGAAACTGTAAATAATGGTTATATATAAATCTGATGGGACATGATTCCAAGCCAAACAGATTGCGATAACGTAGCTAATTTCTCACTGATGCAAGCGTAAGAAAATTATCTTTTAAAAAAGGCATGATACGGCTTGTAGCTTATAGTATGTGTGATTTTGGAGCAAATTTATCCTCACATATATTGCTATAATTGCAAATGAATCATTAATTTTGTGGACTAATTAACTAAAAACGTAATAGATATGGAAGATATGTTCTCTTTAGGCAATGTTGGATTATGGAGAATGGCAAACAATGGCTATATGTCTCTAACTGGAGAAGTGGGTGAATTATTCATTACCAAAGTTTTAGGAACTATCATTCCTAAATTGAAATATAAAGATGTTGTTTACGCAGTTTCAAAAAACGCAAATGAAAGATATTTTAGAGTACCAACCTCGGAAGGTGGATATTTCTTCTACTTTGACAGCTTTAATGAATTAAAAGAAACTCTTGAAAAGAGCAAATAATAATCTGATTTTTAAAGAGTTCGCAGTATTTACGAACTCTTTTTTAATGTCTACTATGAAGATTAGATACTTCTTTCATTCATCACTTAGTTAGACTGTAAACCTATATACCTTATATATAATAGAGATTCATTTTTCAATCTGTAGAAACTACGGGTACTTTTTTCGGGAAAAAATCTTCTTATAGTCTCCGTTCAAAAAAAGTACCTGCTTATGCAATTACAAAGAAAAGAAGCTGATACTACCTAATTACTTACTACAGATATGTTTTGAAACACTTGGAACTGCATTTATCAGCGTTTTATCTTTAGCTATTCAAAACCTTTCGCTAACTTTGCAGCAATTTCAGAGGGTTTAATGCGTTAAGGCACTGAAAGGACATATTTAACGAAAGGTGTTATTGAAATTATCTTCTATTATCGAATTCTCGCAAAATTCAATTAGAGTGAAGATGGTAGCAATAGCACCCCATCATTTGATATATACCTACCTTATATATTCATAAGGCTTTTAGATATTATCAAATTGGTGTGGGTTGCTATTGTTTTATCCACTCTAAAGGCTATGCGAGAAGCCCGATAATAGGATAAGACAAATATAGTTCCCACACCTTATTTTTTATCAGCTTCTTTGGGGAATTGGAAGTACAATATTAGTGAGCAATGAAGAAGATTATTTCAATTTTAGTATTTACAGTGCTGCCAACTGTTGCTTATTCACAACTCCCATTAGTTGAATACAAACCCGTAATAGTTGGCAAAAGTAATAGCAATAGTAGCAACGAACATAACCGTAGTAATAGTAACGGATATTTCCCGAATGTGCCTTCATATTCTACTCCTAACCGTTCCACTACACAAAACTATCAGACGATAGGAGCATACTTTCTTGATACAAGTTCACAAAATTTTAAAAGAACAAAAATCAAAATCAATTTGGGAGAATCTTATTCGGGAGATATTGAAATCTATGTTAGGGCAGTATTAGACCGTTCTCTATATAGAGAAAGTTGGAGAGATTGCAATAATAGAGCCGTTAAGGTCAATGCTTTATTAGACAAAGAAATTATAGTGAATAATTTTGAATGGAAAGTAGAGCATACAACTTTGGGAACTATTTACTTTAATTATTAATTGTTGGGATTATGAGAACTTTTACTCTGCTTTTATTTATCTTATACTTTGTTCCCATATATGGCGTAAATATGGAGAATAATACTGTTACAGTATCTATAAACCAAGATTTCCAAGGTGGATTCACATACAAATACGGTGTGCGTAAAATTGACAAAGAGTTATATATACGCAATTTAGGGCACAATGTTCAATCCTATATTGCAAGCAAGGACTGGAATCATTATGAACATGAGGAATTTAGAAAGGCGTATGGAAGATTCATGGAAGCACTAAAAAACGATAGACTTTCTGCTGATGATTTTGGAACTATAACGGACTCTAAAGGAGAATTGGGAAATATTGACGAGGATGATTATTGGTATGATAATAAAGGAAATAGAATTACTGGCACAGAATACAGAGCTTTAAGTGTACGCAAGCAAAAAAGGTATCGAACTTTTTATGCTAATCGACAAGTCGTTACATATTTTAATGAAGTTGCCAAAGCTATAGTAAATAGAAGATATTCATTTTAAATATTCCCAAGATGAAAACATTTCTATTCGATACATTTAATAAATACAAAAGGTTCAGTGAAAGCCTTGACGTAGAAACAATCTTGTGTAACAAGACATGGTTCGTTTTTAATAGTTCAGGAGAAAGGGAAATTTATATATTCCAAGAAAATGGGAAACTAAAAATATCTCTTAACGGTAAAGTCACTCATGCTACTTGGGAATATATTCCTGCTAATAAATCTCTTATAATTAGCGGAAATGAACAATCTTATATGGTACACGCTGTCTATGTGGATAATATACTTTTTACTTTACAAATAGATGGTACAAAGGAATATGCTTTTCTGATTGACGAGAATAACAAACAAAATTTTCAACCTCAATCATATAATGACATTAAGCAATATTTTCAAATTAGAGAACAGGAATTTGAGCGCTTAGAAAGCGAACGTTTATCAGTACAAGAAAGAGAAGAAAAGAAAGTACAAGAAAAGAGGATAGAAACTGAATTACGTCATAGAGCAGAGGATATTGCATATCCCGATTTATATTTTGTCATTTGGGGAATTATTTCAGTTATTTTGGGAATAATAATAGCAATCATTTCTTTTTCCGATTTCTTGGAACTCATTTTTAATACAGTAATAAGCAGTGGTTTAATCTTCATTTTGGGCGGTTTAATAATTTATCTTATTGGAAATAAAAGGGCGAAGAGATGGAAAAAGAAACATCCTAATGACCCTGTTAATCAATATTTATAAAATATCTTATGAAATACTATAGAATTGAGGTTAAATGCAATAGCAAAATTTATAGATTAGGCATTGCACATGAAAATAATATTCCTTCAAAAGAATATCTGAATGACTTGGTTTACGAATTTCTAAAATCTCAAAAAGTACATATAAATGGAAATGAAATTATTAATCTTCAAGAGTCCAATGAAAAAGAATTTAATGAGTTGAAATGCAAAATGGAATTAGAATTGCATTTAAAAGAAACATGCCAAGTAGGATATTAAATTTATATTCAATATATCTATTCAAAAGTTATGTTAAGAATTTATTTTATAGTATTAGTAGCCTTGTTAGTAGCTTGCAGCCCTACCAAACAAAAAGTAGAACAAGTTTCTACCATAGACAGCACTTTGCAGATAAAAGTTGATTCTATCCTGCAAAATAAGCTGTCCGAACTTGATGCTACAGTAGGGCAAGTTATTGTAATGGAAGTACAGACGGGAGAAATTAAGGCTTCTGTTGGTTCTGATTCCATTCTTCAAGAATCGGGATTAGTGCGTACCGCTTCACTTTTGGCAGCATTGGAAACAAAGGCAGTCAAACTATCCGATACAATAGATGTTGATAATGGTATTTTAGCTATTGAAAAAGATACATTGTGCGACCATAATTGGCATAGGGGTGGATATGGGAAAATCACAGTGGAGCAAGGTTTCGGACTTGCATCCAATATTGCCAACTATAAGATAGTAAATAAGGCATTTGAGAACGGACAAGCCTTTGCAGAAGCACTTGCAAAATACGGTTATCAAGTAAAAGACACAAGTCTTGTTTATAATCCTTTGGGATATGGCATACTCACAACTCCATTACAGAACTTGACTTTCTTTAATAGCATAGCTAAAAGTAACACTGCCATTAAACAAGCATTGGAATACTCTGTTACTGATGGATTAGCCAAGCCTGCCCAATCAGATAAAGTAAAAGTAGCCGGAGCAACGGGAACAATTCAACTTTCAAATGGTGAATATGCCGTAGAATTTTGCGGTTACTTCCCTGCCGATAACCCGAAATACAGTATTATCGTTACCATTAATAAGAAAGGATTACCTGCAAGTGGTGGACTGATGGCTGGTGATGTGTTTAGACAAATAGCCAGCATCTTAATGACAGAAAAATCATCCGATGTGGAAGGACTACTTGGATTTTGGGCTACTGACACCATACTAAAGACAAATTATAAACTTGTCATGTTAATGGACACTCTATACAGATATGTGCACACAGCCCAATTCTCATCATCCGCGCTTGAAGATAATACAGAATGGATGAATAAATACCGCAATCAATTATGCAGATATTATAAGGTCAATCAATTAGGGACAGATACAATATCCGATTACGCCAAAGCAGATACAGTAATTGAAGCAAGCCGGAAATTGTGGAAGTTGGATTCAGACGGCTCTACTGCGGGGCTGACTATAAGCAACGGTATAGAACGTACACGACTGATATTCCAACAATATAATGAGTATGTACGATTATTGGAGCTATGTGAAACAGACGGACAAAAAGGATTACTAAAAGATGAATTTAAAGCATGGATTGATTTGAATACTCTGATGTCAGAAATTTATAGTGACTGCGTTTATTTAAGATATTGGGGCGGCTCTATTACCGGACCAGTTCGTTCAGCAGGAATACTTCAGATTTTAGAATCTCACATTTCAATGTACCAAAAGGATAGAAGTCTGTTAAACGATAATTTTTATCTTTATAAAGACAATGGTGTTTTCATGGAATGTGCCAAAAATCTGTTACTGGATTGCTGTCAGTCTACACTAAAAGAATATGTTTATGAAGATGAGAAAAGTGAGAGCTACAAAGAACTAACAACAGTTGCCAAACAAAAGGTTTCTACACTTCCAATAGTAATCGGCAAGTGGATTAAAGCACGTGAATCATGGGCTAATGAAACAAACGAACTTGAAGAGAGACATGAAAAAAATACCAGTGAAGTGCTTGTTAGGCTGTCAATCCTAATTAGTTCTTTACGATAAATGGTGAGTAATGTGTTTAGGCAGAATATTGAAATAGAGATACTACCTTTAGCACATGGCATTGAGAAACGGTTTAGTCCTGCAAAGAAAAGATTACCTGCAAGCGGTAGCATAGCAAGTAAAGTGTTTAAAGAGATTGTAGATAGTATGATGCTGAATGGGGAATAACTCGCATTTTTATTGCAACTAAGAATGATTAGATTGTTTTTAACAAATTTCAAGAATAACCATTATGAATAATTTTATTGGATGTATATTTAGTGTAATGACTTTATTATGTGCTTGTACGCAAAGAACAACAACGTCAAATTTAGATGTTTCAGTTCGTGACTCTGTCTTGATTTATAAAATTCAAGGTCTCAAAGAGTTTATAAAGGAAGCTGATTATTGGGGTGATGATATTGAATCATATTGGGCTTTTAAACAGGCGGATTCTATACTTAATACCATTACAGATTATGGAAAATATGAGGAATCTCTTGCTCGCATTTATGCTGCAACAAGTTATGTGAGTTACGGATTATCCTATGTAGCATCAGTAATGGAGGAATGTCGGCAGATGGCTGAAGGCAATGATGATTCTTTCCCTAAGACAGGAATAGAAGAAGCCCAGAAGAAAATCATCAGAGACTATACAATTCCTAATGATTACATTCTTTTCAATACTACTCGTTTGGAGTTCAGAGCCTTATATAGTTTATTATATTTTTTCAAAGCAAATAGATTTGCAGAATTTGAAAATAGGCTGCTTCCTAATTATGATAGAAGCATGATGTATAAAACGATATACGCTGATATGCCACCCAAGGTAGCTTATAGAATATCCTCTGTATTGAATATGAAATCATGGTTCAACTATTTAATCATTCTTGCTCAACAGGCTTACATGGAAAACCATGGTGGACAACCGGATTTGGATTCAATGCCTTGGAAAGAATTTATAGAACTTGCAATGTGGCATGATTCATTAACCAATGACAATGATGAATCTTATTATGAAAACATGACCGATAACGAATTTCATAAAATAGAATGCAAGGCTGCTTATACACAATACATTATATATAAGTATATTTCCGAAAATCTTAGAGGTCTTAAAGCAAAGGAGAATCATCCTTAATCCATTTTTTTAGACAGATTATTGATTGCATGGTAACAGAATAATATGAAAAAGATATTTTACCTCATCATGGCAATGTTCACAATCTCTTTATGGGGTTGTGTTACTGATAGAAAGTGTTCAATACCGAAAGGCTTTGAATGCTTTAATAGTAAACGAGTATTTATACAGTATAAACAACCCGTAAATGGATATACTGTTAAAGTTATGTGGCTACCTTACCTTAATTCAAAGGATAATACAACAGCAGAAACCGGAGTAACAACCTCTCTATTTTTCGATAGTGCAGACAACCAATTTTACATTAATTTAGAAGCCAAACATATTATTGATACTCTCTGTTATCATTATCCGCATTTAAAAGATGGAGATGTTCTTTATTGGGATTATGTGCCTAAAGACAGCAATGAGGTTTTACCTCATTATTCACCATTTTGCTTTTCTGATGTGGATTTTGACGGAAAAGAAGAATTGGTCATTACACATCAATTGGGCGGTTCACGCTCAAACAATACTTATAAAATATACAAAATACATGGTTATGACAATGTAGAGCTAATGACGGATGAACCATTTAATGATTTAGAAAATACAACAGAATTTGATTCTATTAATAAGACTATTACAACATGTGGTTCGTCCGGTGCATACAACTATGTTATTTACACCTATAAACAAAAAGAATATAGTACTATGGATTGGAACAAGCCCATAACTATCCCCAAATTTGACATGATTAAAGCAGAGGTTATAGATGGGGAAGAATGTAGAATTTACGAAAAGAAAAGAGGCAAATTGGAATTAGTAAAACAAACAAAAATTCATTAATTAAAGAGTCCCTTTTAAAAATACAGAAAAGAATAGTAACAACAAAAGCCAACCTACCCATTATAAACAAATGGATAAGTTGGCTTTTTCAGTTCTGAACAAATTATTAACGCTTTCTCCTTTTGAACTTCATGGATGGGGTAAGTCCATACGCACTTTCCGGGAAATAAGTGCGGAGAAATTTATCACTTGCTAATCTATAAGTGGTAATAGTGTGCGTTTCCATATAATCGGGTATAAGGCATACCCTTGCATCTTTTCTTATCTAATTTTTCATAGCTATAAAATTTTGAGTTTCACATATACAACTGTATTCATGATTGCGGAGAATACCAAGTAATAGGAACAGATTTTCAGCAGGTAGATTTTTAAGAAGATATAGCTTTATATACCCACTACTGATTTCTATACCGATACTCTATTATATAATGGAAATACAGTATATGAATACTTTTTAAGTAAAGAGAAAGCTACACTATACTATTATATACCATATCATTAGATATATAAAAAACTGATAGTCAAAAGCAAAACTATAAGAAAGAATCATTGCATAACAGCGCAATATTGACTAACTTTGTGATGCAGTTTGAAACTGCAAAGAGATTATTAATTTATTGTTGAATTTATCTTGTTTACGTGTAAACCAACATGTAAACCGCAACTTGAAAGGACTTCTTCTAAGAAGATATAAGCGGCAGTAGCTCAGTTGGTCACTTTTAATCCGCAGGATTAAAAGGCATCAGCTTCCCAAGCTGAGGGTCACGAGTTCGAGTCTCGCTTGCCGCTCTTTATAAAAGGCTGAATACTTAGTTATTCAGTCTTTTTCTTTTTTAAGAACATTCATTCTCAGGTATTAATAATTCTTCTAAACTATTTTTTAAGCTGCATTTATATTGTTTTTCCCCTTTTTCTGTTTTTCTTATTGTTTGTTCGCATATGTAATATAGCTGAAATATATATTACATCGTGAATAGTAAATTTACAAAAATGCAATACTTTAAAAGTTAATAAATACAAAAGAAGTAATAATATATTCTTTATATGTTGCTTTTATTAAAAAATATCCATTTATTTGTCTGACAAATAATACTAATAGGACTAATAATAACACGATTTAATATATGGAAAACTTAAAAATTGATGGGCAGTCGATTACTTTGGTAGACCAAGTGGAAGACAAGTTATTGAATTATTTCAGAAGTCAGGACTTGAAAGTGGGTGATTCTATCCCTAACGAAATTGAGTTGTCGTCAGCGTTGGGGGTAGCTCGTAGTGTTCTTCGGGAAGCTCTTAGCCGTCTGAAAATGATGGGAATGATTGAAAGTCGCACACGTCGTGGAATGATATTAACTGAGCCTTTCATTTTAGGGGGAATGAAGAGAGTGGTTGATCCCCGTATTATGAGCCAGGAATCACTTCTCGATCTTTTGGGATTCAGGGTTGCCTTGGAGATAGGAATCAGTAGTGACATATTTCATAATATTAAAGAGCAGGATATTATGGAACTGGAAGAGATTGTTAATGCAGGCGTTGCATTGGGGAACAACGAATATGCCAATCTCAGCGAATATACTTTCCATTCAAAACTATACGAAATAACGGGGAATAAGACGATTGTACAGTTCCAAAGCATCATTCATCCGGTTATGAACTTTGTAAAAACCAATTTGAGGGAACGGGTGGAAGCTATAAATATAGAACTGGAGAAAAAGGGAAAGATTGTAACTCACACCGATTTATTGAACTTTATCAAGAATAAGGATGAAATGGGCTACAGAAATGCTATCGAGCAACACTTTTATGTCTATAAGAAGCTGATTTATGATAGGGCAGTGTAAGGAGAACAGAATAAGGGTCAATCACAATAAAAATATGACAAATGACACGGATTGTAAATAATTGTGTTGCATTGGTATGCCTTTGTTTGTTTTGGGGGCAAAGCCTAAGAGCTGCAGATGCTTCTCATTCTGAGCAGATAAAGTGGGGCAACGAGAGTGTTTTTAATGAGGAACACAACACTTTGGGACTCTTTTCCGGAGTACTTGGCGGACAAATTGTCTTGGCAGGCGGCACTTCCGACGATTATAGCCGATGGGGAAGAAATGCGGTATGCCTTTCTGAAAATGCCGGATTCGCTTTGTATGAAGATGTGTTGTCCAAGCCGTTGGCTTATGGCGCTTCCATAACACTCTCTGACGGTATCTTGTGTATTGGAGGGCGTTATTCTTCCCAATGCTACAAAGATGTATTTTTTGTCACAATGCAGCAGGGCAAACTGAATGTTTCGGAAGATTGGCCGCCACTTCCTTTTCCGTTGTCTAACGCGGCAGGAGCACTACTGGACAATAAGGTATATTTGTTTGGAGGCAGGAAGTCGGTAAGTCCGTCCAGGTTATCGGATTCTTTTTTTGTGCTGGACTTGTCGAACAAGTCCAGAGGATGGAAAGAACTACCGGGCTATCCGGGATGCGTCCGGGAAGATGCAATTCTCGTGGTACAGAACAACGGCGTTTCCCCTTGTCTGTATTTATTGGGTGGACAGACGGAAACGGAAGAAGGGTTGTCTTCTTGCTTGACTGATGGATATGTCTATAACCCCCAATTGGGTAAATGGAGTTCATTAGGTTCGGATTTTCCGAAAGGAATATGTGCTGCTGTCGCCAGCGGAGCCAACCATATACTTCTTTTTCAGAAAGAGCCGGAAGATACACAGCATCTTAAAAAAGAGAATGCTTTATGGAAATACCATACAATTACGCAGACTCTTGTCAAGTCTGAATGTATTCCAGGTACCTATGACACCATGCAAGTCTTGCAAAGAAACCGTTCCTTCGTTATACTCGGTAGCAATGCCAGTTCCGGAACGAATAGACTGTACAGCCTTCAAGGGGATATTGTTCCTTTGGAAAAGGGGTTGGGACTTGTCAATATCCTTGTGATTATCGGTTATTTTGCCGTATTGGCCGGAATTGGAATTTACTTTTCACGGCGCCAGAAAAGTACGAATGACTATTTCAAGGGTGGAGGACGTATTCCGTGGTGGGCTGCCGGGCTGAGTCTTTTCGGAACCGCGTTGAGTGCCATCACCTTCATGGCTATACCCTCCAAGGCATATGCCACTAACTGGAGTTATGTGTTGTTCAATACCGGTATTGTGTTTGTTGCCCCCGTCATTGTTTATGTCTTTATTCCTTTTTTCCGGAGATTGAATATAACGACTGCCTATGAATATCTGGAGATACGTTTCAATGTCTTTATCCGGGTTATTTGCAGTCTGGCCTTTATTATTTTCCAGGTAGGGCGTATGGGTGTTGTGCTTTTTCTGCCCTCCATTGCTTTGAATGTGGTGACTGGATTGGATATATTCCTATGTATCGGTATTATGGGAGTTTGTAGTATTCTATATACAATGATAGGGGGAATAGAGGCGGTTGTATGGACAGATGCCATTCAAGTAATTATACTGTTGGGAGGAGCGATATTTGCAGTGATATACATCTCGTGTTCTCTTCCCGGCGGATTGGGTGAAACGATTGATATTGCCGTGGCAAACGGTAAGTTCGATTTGGGAGCGACGAACTTTGACTTGAAGGATGCTACGATGTGGACCGTCATTATTGCCGCATGTTTTACCCATCTTACCACCTATGGGACGGACCAAAGTATGGTGCAGCGCTATCTCACTACCTCTTCGATGAAAGAGGCACGGAAGAGTGTATGGACCAATGCGATATTGACTGTTCCCGCCACACTGATTTTCTTCTTTATAGGCACTGCGCTTTATGCCTATTACAAAGTGTATCCTGAGAATCTGAGTATCAGTATTCCTAACGGCGATGCCATTTTTCCGTGGTATATTTTTACCCAATTGCCGGTCGGTATTGTAGGGCTGCTTATTTCGGGCATCTTCGCTGCGGCAATGTCCACTTTGAGCGGCAGTATGAATTCGGCAGCCACAGCTTATATAGTAGACATTTATTCACGTTTCTTTCATAAGGGAGAGGGTGGCAATGAATTGCATGCGGCACGTATGGCAACTTGTGTGATAGGAATCATTAGTCTATCTTTTGCTTTTCTTATGGCAACATGGAATATCGCTTCATTGTGGGACGAATTTAACAAGATACTCGGGCTCATATTGGGCAGTATGGGAGGACTGTTCATGTTGGGCATGCTTACCAAACGCGCCAATTCCGGAGGAGCAATCATTGGTATAGTCGCAAGTATCATCGTACAATTGTTTGTTGCCAGATTCCAGACGTTCCATTTGCTTTTGTACACGGCATCCGGCTTTATCTCATGTTTTGTCATAGGTTATCTGGCAAGCTTGTTCTTTAAGAAAAAATAGGTTTGAACCTATCATTAATTATAATATAATTTTATTTATGAACAAACGACTTTTAACAGGATTAATCGCTGCACCATTTACGCCAATGCACGAAGATGGTTCCTTAAATTTGCAGGTGATCGGGCCGTATGCAGAGTTTCTGATGCAAAAGAAATGTGTGACGGGAGTGTTTATTTGTGGCACGACGGGAGAATCCGTTTCTCTGACAACAGAAGAACGAAAGGCTGTTGCGGAAAAATGGATGGAGGCAGTCAAGGGAAAACTGAAAGTGATAGTGCATGTAGGTGGCATGTCGCAGGTTCAGTGTGCCGAGCTGGCAGCCCATGCGCAAGCTATTGGAGCTGATATGATAGCAGCCATGGCGCCCTGCTTTTTCAAGCCCGGTTCTGTGGAAGAGCTGATAGGTTTTTTCAAGCCGATAGCTGCATCGGCTTCCCGCTTGCCGTTTTATTACTATAACATGCCGTCCATAACCGGGGTTTCCTTGCCGGTACACAAGTTCCTTATAGAGGGCAAGAAGCAAATTCCCAATCTGGTGGGAGTCAAGTTTACTCATAACAACCTGATGGAGATGCAGCAGTGCATTCATGCGGACGGTGGGGCGTTCGAAGTCTTGCACGGTTTTGATGAGATACTGATTACCGGATTGTCGGTTGGAGCTAAGGCTGCCGTAGGCAGTACCTACAACTATGTTCCGGGTATATACAAAGCTGTGATGGAAGCCATGGAAAAGGGAGACCTTGAAACAGCCCGTGAAATGCAATGGAAATCTGTTGAAATCATTGATGTGCTGATAAAGCATGGGGGAGGAGTCAGAGCCGGTAAGATATTCATGAAACTGGCAGGAATAGACTGTGGACCATGTCGATTGCCGATAGCTCCTTGTTCTGAAGAAGAGCTGGAGGAGACAAGAAACGAATTGAAAAATACGGAATTCTTCAAATACATTAATTAACTAAAAACGATTGCCTATGGAGATATTGCAACAATACATCCAATGAAAAAACTCATTGGCCAACTTAAGTTTGACCCCCGAAAAGGGAGGGGAAACGAGTATTGGCACTTCCCGTTTCCCCTTAAATAAATTACTGAAACAATTTATTATTAAAATCGTAACAAAGATGAGAAAAATATTTCATTTTCACCTCATAACTTTTCTACTATTTTGCCCATTTTTGCTTTGGGCACAAGAATTTAACCTATCAGGTGTAGTAGTGGACAATACTGGTGAAACTCTTCCAGGAGTTTCCATCGCTGTGAAGGGTACGACTCGAGGAGTTATTACGGATATGAATGGCGCTTTCCAGCTGAAAGTAAGCAAGGGGGAAACTCTTGTATTTTCCTATGTGGGCTATGATGAACAGCAAATCCTGATTACTAATCAAAAGATTCTTAACATCCGGATGGAACCGACCACCATGGGGCTGGATGAAGTGGTGGTTGTAGGTTATGGTACCCAATCCAAGCGTACCGTAACATCCGCCATCAGCAAGGTGGATGGAGAAACATTGAAGGCAACTCCTATCAATACTGTGGGAGAAGGGCTGAAGGGTAAAATTGCGGGTGTACGCGTGTACAATGAGAACAATACTCCGGGTGCAGAGGCTACGTTCTTGATTCGTGGTGGTTCATCTATCAGTCAGAGTAATTCTCCTCTTATATTAGTTGATGGCGTAGAGCGCAGTACAGCGGGTATCAATCCCAATGACATCGAATCTATCGAAGTCTTGAAGGATGCCGCTTCTTCTGCTATTTATGGTTCGCGTGCATCGAATGGAGTTGTCTTGATTACGACAAGAAAAGGAAAAAGCGGTGCTCCTCGAGTGACGTTTGAGGCTTCCTTTGCAAACGAGAATGTGGAGCGGATGATTGAGTATCTGGATGCTACCCAAGCTGTTACTATCATGCGCGATCGTTGGGCTTCCGGACCCAGTCCGGAAAAGTTATACCTTGACGGATATGCTTATAGTTCCGGCAATACGGATGCTTCCAAGTTCTCTACCCGTTACCTGAGGGATGGAGAGAGCATTCCGGCAGGATGGAAGTCTGTGGCTGATCCGTTGGATCCCAGTAAGACTTTGATTTTTGAAGATAATGATTGGGCCAGTACTTGTTTCAAGAATGCTCTTTGGCAAAATTATTATGTGGGGATAGAAGGAGGTACGGAGAAATTGAGCTATGTGGGCAGTATTGGCTATATGAAAGATTCCGGTGTAGGTGTAGGCACGGCATTCGACCGTTTTAACGCCCGTACTAATGTAACTGCCAAAATCAGAGAGAACCTGACTTTCAGTAGCAACATAGATTACAGCCAGACGAATAGCGAAGAGTATGCCAGTCAGTATCAGGTGATTTCCCGTGGACTGATGACCCCGGCTGTTCAACGTAAATATTGGGTGTCTGACAATGAATGGTACGGAACCCCGACGCCAGGTCCAAACTCTTCGTCTCCGAATCCGAGCTTCTACTCGTATTTTAATGATAACAATCAGCGTACCAACCGTTTGGGGTTAGTCGGCTCTCTTGATTGGGAAGTTTTGAAAGGATGGCATGCTGTGGGCACCGCTTCTTTGTTTACGCAAAACAGCCATGGAGATACATTCATGCGTGCCAACCCGATGAATGGAACGCGGAAGGCGACTACCAACATGACGGATGAGCAACGGAAGAAACTGGAATTCTACACCAGCTATACAAGAACGTTTGCCGATAAACACAGCATCAGTGCGATGGTAGGATATTCCTATCAGCAATATTTGTACAAGTATGTGTATGCTGCCACTACCGGACACAGCTCCGACAAGATACCGACATTGAACGGAGGTTCTGTTTATTCCGATGCAACGTCGACCAAGCAGGAAGATGTGAATATCGGTTATTTCGGCCGATTGAACTATGATTATCTGAAAAGATATATGTTGACTGCTACTTTCCGTGAGGACGGCTCTTCCCGTTTTGCCAAAGGCAACCAATGGGGATTCTTCCCCGGATTGTCTGTCGGATGGGTTATGAGTGATGAGCCTTTTATGCAGAATATCGGTTTTATAAGTAATTTGAAGTGGCGTGGCAGTTATGGGCAGACCGGTAACAATTCCATCGGCTATTACGATGCATTAGGATTGTATGCCATTACCACCAGTTACGATCAAAGTGCTGCGACCGTTTCTTCGGCCATGCCTAACAAGGCTCTTGAATGGGAGACTTCCACACAATTGGATTTAGGTTTTGATTTAGGCTTGTTCAAGAACCGCATCATTCTGGGTATCGATTACTTTAATAAGATTACGGATAACCTGATTACTTCCAAAGTATTGCCCAATACGTCGGGATACGGTTCCATCCTTACCAATCTTGGAAAAGTACGTTTCCGTGGTTTCGATGCTGAAATAACAACACGTAACATTGTCAAGAAGGATTTCACGTGGGAATCTAAATTCACCATTACTTACGTAAAGAACAAGGTACTTAAACTGCCCGAAAACGGACGGGACAAGAACCGCCAGGGAGGATACTCTGTAAAAATGCAGGATGGCACGACCAAAGAATTCGGAGGTGTTGCCGAGGGTGAACCGTTGGGGCGTTTCTATGGATATAAGAAAGACTTTATCATTACAACTCCCGAGCAGGCTGCCAATGCCCGTTATGACACCTCATCCAAAGGTTGGGACTGGACCACGAAACAGAAACTGGGTGTCGGAAAAAAGACTATCGGAGACTATGAGTGGAAAGACCTGAACGGAGACGATATCATCAACAGCAATGATATGTTCCTGCTGGGAAATACGATTCCCCATACCACCGGAGGTTTGAACAATACTTTCACCTACAAGGGCTTCACTTTGAATGTCTATCTTGATTTTGCTTTGGGGCACTCCATTTCCAATGGTTATCTGCAACGCCAGATGTGTAATTTCATGAATGGAAACACCAGCCTGCCTGCTGAAATCCTAAAATGCTGGAATGTGGGGGATGACCCGAGTAAGGCCAAGTATGCCCGTTTCTCAGGCAATGACTCCGATGAGTTGAATAAGAATTTCCGGGACAACTCCGATGTTTTCACCCAGAAAGCCGATTATCTCTGTATCCGTGAAATCTCTCTGCAATATGCTCTGCCTCAGGCATTGCTGGCAAAGATTGGTCTGAAAGGGCTGGTATTGACCCTGGCCGGAAACAATCTGCATTATTTTACGGAAGTAATAGGCCTTTCTCCCGAAGTAGGTGCATCAAGTACCTATTCCGGTAGTTTCAACACCTATCCGCCTATCCGTAAGTTCTCTATCGGATGTAAAGTTACTTTGTGATAAAAGAAGTTTAATACGAAAAATAAGAATTATGAAAATAAAAATATTATCCGGCATTCTTCTTATAAGTGGGGTCTCGTTTTTTACATCATGTCATGGAGACCTGAATGTGATACAGCCCAGCCAGTTCACCAGCTTGTCCATGTGGACAGAGGAGAGCGATGCTACGAGTGCGGTAAATGGAGCATATACTCAATTCCGTTCCGCCTTTTCCGATTTGCTCAACATCTATGGAGAGATGCGCTCAAACTGGTATGAGAGTGGGGCGGTAAATGATGCGTTTTTTAATAGAGTGGGTACAAACGTATTGCTGAGCGGTGATGCAGGTACAAATTGGAGTAGTATATATACTACCATTAATAGTGCAAATTTGATTCTGAAGCATACTCCGGAAATCTCTTTCACCAATGAAGCTACACGTAATGAGGTGATGGCCAATGCCTATTTCCTACGGGCATATTGTTACTTTACTCTGGTGCGGGTATTCGGTGACTGTCCGTTACTGACTTCCGGCTTTGAGTCAGAAAAGCAGGAGGACATGTATCCCAGCCGTACGGCGGCCTCTGAAGTATATGCTCAGGTCGAAACCGATATAGAAGAAGCTTTAAGGTTGATGCCCGCTTCTTCCAAGCTTCTCCATAAGGCATCTCCGGCAGCCATCAACATGTTGCGTACTGAATATTACTTATGGAAGGCAAAGCGTCTGGGAGGAGGGAATGCGGCTCTGAGTACGGCGCAGTCTTCTGTTGATGCGGTATTGAAAGCCGGATATGCACTTCTTCCCACGTTTGCCGATATTTTCAATTTAAACAACGAAGCCAATTCTGAGCTTATCTGGACATTGCCCTATATCGTCAATGAAAATGTGACTCCGGGAACATCCCCCAACTTTTTCGCCTATTATCTGGCACCTAACGGTGACAGAACCCGGCTGAGGGAAGCCGGATATACCGAGGATGAGGTTCCTGCCGGTTCCCATGCCCAGTATGTTGTGCCCACGCAAGCCTATTGCGATTTCCTGGCTGAGGATGCACGTGACACGCGTACGGATGTTTCAGTACGGGTATTCGAGGATAAGTTCCTGACGGAAGAAGTACAGATTAAAAGGATGGTTGTGAAGTTCAAAGGCTCCTTTGCCAATGATACGCGTAGTTTTGACAGTGATGTCCCCGTCTATCGTTTGGCCGAAGCCTATCTTTTGAAAGCTGAAGTGGAAAATGCCTTGGGAAATACGGATGCCGCTTTGCAGAATCTGAATGTAGTGGCCAAGCGTGCTTATGGGGTAGACAACTACTACACGGCAAGGACTCAGGATGCCATAGACAATGCCATTATCAGCGAAATACTGAAAGAGTTTGTCGCAGAATCAAAAGCATGGTGGGCATACCTTCGCTTTAATAAGGAATTCGAGCTTATTGAGACCTTGAAGGGGCGTGAAGGGGAGAAGAATGTTACCTTGTGGCCTATTGCTCCTGCTTGTCTCAATACTAATCCGAATATAACACAAACGGAAGGTTACAAATAAATATTGGGATGATATGAGATATAAGACTATACTTTTACTGGTCTTGTCTGCTTGGGGCATCATGGCATGCCAAAATTATACGGATAAGATAGCGGTGGAGATTCGGCAACCGGTATATCCGGTGTTGACATTGAAGGAGCATAATCCGGTATTGTGTCTGCGTCTGATTAGGAACAGCGGCGTGGCATATCAGTTGGAAAAGATAAATTTCACTTTGGATGGAACTGTCCGTTCCGGTGATGTCGTTTCCGCTTCGCTGTTCTTGGATGAGAATTGTGGGCAGGTTTGTGCAAGTGCCAAACCGGTGAACAAACAATTGAGTTTTAAGGTAGGCCGGCAGATAGAGGAAGATACACTGACATGCTGGGTGACACTCCGACTGAGGGATGATGCGGCGCAGGCTACAAGCAAGATTGAAATCTCATGCAGCAGTGTCCAGACAGACTTGGGGCTGGTGGGCATCCGCCAGTTGCCCGCAGTAAAGCCGCTCCGTATAGGAGTGGCCCTGCGGCAGCCGGGTCAGGACGGGGTACACACTTCCCGCATTCCCGGATTGGTGACTTCGACGAAAGGTACCTTGCTGGCCTTGTATGATGCACGCAATGAAAGAGATGACGATTTGCAGGGCGACATTGATATTGCCATCAATCGCAGTGAAGATGGAGGGCGGACTTGGCAACCCATGCAGACTGTTCTGGATATGAAAGAATGGGGCGGGCTACCTCAGAAATATAATGGAGTGAGTGATGGTTGCATCTTGTCGGATGATTTCACCGGAGACCTCTATGTCATAGGGTTATGGATGCACGGAGTCTTGGACCCCAAGACGGGCAAATGGATAGAGAATCTTACCGATACCTCGACCGTATGGAACCACCAGTGGCGTGCGCACGGTTCTCAGCCGGGATATGACGTTAAACAGAGTTCCCAATTCCTGATTAGTAAGAGTACTGACGACGGACTTACCTGGAGTGAGCCGCGTAACATTACCCGCCAAGTAAAAAAGGAAAAATGGTGGCTGCTTGCTCCCGGACCGGGTCGTGGCATCACAATGGAAGACGGTACATTGGTATTTCCGGTAGAGGGGCGGAACGAAGACGGGCTTCAGTTCTCTACAATCATGTGGAGTAAAGACAAGGGCGAAAACTGGACCGTAGGCGAACCGGCCTACTACAATACCAACGAATGTCAGGTGGTAGAACTTTCAGACCATTCCTTGATGTTGAACATGCGTGAGCGCAGCAACCGGGGACGTCAGGAAGGTAATGGGCGGGCCATTGCCGTCACTGCCGATTTGGGAAAAACGTGGACGGAACATCCCACGTCGCGCAGAGCTCTCATTGAACCGGCTTGCCAGGCATCCTTGCTGCGCCATGATTATATTGAAGACGGAGAAGAACGTCATGTATTACTCTTTGCCAATCCTAATTCAAAAGAGCGCCGTAACAACATTACCATTAAGGTGAGTTTCGATGACGGGCAAACTTGGCCCGAGGAGTATTGGACGTTGCTGGATGAAGGTAGGGGGGCGGGGTACTCTTGCATGACCTCCATTGACGAGCATACCATAGGTATCTTTTATGAGGGGAGCCAAGCCGACATCCAGTTCCAGGCTATCCCGTTGAAGGAATTATTGAAGAAATAAAGTGTAAAACCTTAAAAAACAGATAAACATGAAACGCAGTGAAATCAATCGATATATCCGCGAAGCCAAAGCATTTATGACAAAGTACCACTTCATGCTGCCTCCATGGGCGGACTGGACTCCGGACGACTGGAAGACCAAAGGACCGGAATGTGATGATATCCGGGAAAGAGCCATGGGTTGGGACCTGACCGACTTCGGCTGGGGCGATTTCCTGAAAATCGGCCTGACGCTGGTAACCCTCCGTAATGGAAGTCTGCAGAAGAAAGACAAACCCTATTGTGAAAAGATTATGTTTGTCCGCTGCGGACAAGTTACTCCTACCCATTTCCATTGGCTGAAAACGGAAGACATCATCAACCGGGGTGGAGGAATCCTCTGCATGCGTCTGTGGAAGGCCGACAAGGAAACTGAAATGCTGACTGAAGAACCGCTTGTCGTTTCCATCGACGGAGTCAGTACACGGGTAGCTCCCGGAGAAACGGTGCGTCTTGCTCCCGGACAAAGCATTTGTTACGAGCCTTATCTCTACCATACTTTCTGGGCCGAGGACGACCATTGCCTGGTAGGCGAAGTCTCCACGGTGAACGATGACATGAGGGACAACCGTTTCCTCACCCCCAAGGGGCGTTTCCCGCAGATAGAAGAGGATGTTCCGGCCGAACATCTGTTGTGCAACGAATATCCCGAAGTTTAGAAAGTATGAAAGATAAGACCAACCTGACGGGATTGAATCCTGATAATTTCCGGTCCGTAATCAACGGAAAGGATACCGGCCTTTATATACTGCGCAATGGCAGCGGTATGGAGATGTGCGTCACGAACTACGGGGCCATCGTCTTATCCATCATGGCTCCTGATAGTCATGGTAAGTTTGAAAATGTCGTCATAGGCTTCGATACGCTGGAAGAGGCCCGCAGGCAAAGCAAGGACTATTATATAGGAGCTACTATAGGCCCCGTAGCCGGACGCATATTGCACGGCGCTTTCCGTGTAGGAGAAAAAGATTATCACTTACAGCTTAACTCTGTTTCTAATACTCTGCACAGTGGTGATAACGGTTTTCACACGGTGGTGTGGGAAGCACAGCAACCGTGTGAAAACCAACTTCTCCTCCGGCATTTCCATGCCGATGGAGAAGCCGGTTTTCCGGGCAATGTTACGGTAAGGATGATGTATACCTTGACGGACGACAATGGGTTCCGTATAGATTATGAGGCGGAGACAGACCGCGACACCTTGTTCTGTCCCACCAATCATGCCTATTTTAACCTGGCGGGCATGGGAACTCCCACTACTTCCATTGAAGACCATCTGGTGAGGATAAACGCGGATTTCTACCTGCCTATCGACATGAATACGAACAATACCGGTGAAGTCAGGGCAGTGGGCGATACGCCTTTTGATTTCCGCGACTACCATTCCATAGGCGAACGCATCAACCGGAAAGACTTGCAGTTGCTCAACGGCCACGGTTATGACCACTGTTTTGTCTTGAAGAAACCCGCGCTGCATGAGCTCTCTTTCGCCGCCACCTGCATCAGTCCGTCCAGTGGGCGCAGAATGGATATCTATACCACAGAGCCGGGGCTTATCATGTACACCGGCAATTATTTGCCGGGCTTCACGGGCATGCATGGCACTGTGTATCCGCGTCGTAGCGCCGTCTGCTTTGAAACCCAGTGCTTTCCCGATACACCGAACAATCCGCATTTCCCCTCCATCGTATTACGTGAAGGAGACCTTTATAAACAGACATGTATTTATCAATTCAGTACGCAACCATGAAAAACAGAATCATTCTTTGTTTGGGATGCCTGCTGGCATTCCTCCAGCTCCGGGCACAAGTCAATACCAACCAGCAGCATTTGTGCAATCCTAATTCTTTTTCCATCGTCCTGCTGGGCGACCCGCAAAACTACGTGAAGTATGACTATAACCAGCCGGTTTTTGAGCTGATGACGGCGTGGACCGCTCATCATATAGACTCCCTCCGTGTAAAGGCGGTGCTTTGTACGGGCGACTTGGTAGACCAGAATGAATGTATTCTACCTCCCTTCCCGCGTTTCGGGAATCTTACGAGCCGGGAGCAGTGGACATTTGTGTCGCGGGCTTTCGGGCGGTTGGACAACAAGGTCCCTTATCTCATTTCTACCGGAAACCATGATTACGGCTACACCCGTTCGGAGAACTCGATGACCCGTTTCCCGGAATATTTCCCGATAGAGCGCAACAGCCTATGGAGAAAGACCATCGTGGCCGCCACCAATAACAGAAACGGCCTGCCTACGCTGGAGAATGCCGCCATGGAGATAACGGACGAGCATTGGGGGAGGATTTTGATTATTGCCGTTGAATTTGCCCCGCGCGACGAGGTCTTGTCATGGGCCAGGGAGCTGGTGGCTGCCCCGCGCTTCAAGGACCATACGGTGATTCTCATCACCCATTCCTACCTTACCGGCTTCGACAGCAAGCGCATCACCAAAGAAGGCTATAAGATAACCCCGTCCAATACGGGCGAAGGCATCTGGCAGAAGCTGGTGCAACCTTCCGCCAACATCCGTCTTGTGTTGTGCGGACACTATGCCACTCCGAATGAACGGTTGGACTATACCACGGGATTCCGTACCGACAAGAATGCAGCCGGACACGATGTGCACCAGATGATGTTCAACTGCCAGGCGTTGGGTGGCGGCATGAGTGGAAACGGGGGAGACGGCTGGCTGCGTCTGCTCGAATTCCTGCCCGACGGACATACGGTGCAGGTCAGGACCTATTCTCCGCTTTTCGGCTTTTCTCCTCAAACCAAGGACAAGGCATGGCGTACGGAATCTTATGACCAGTTTCAATTCACGATAAAATAAAAAATATGAAGCGTATATCAATTATTTATTCATTAATACTCTTTTGTATGTATTTATCAGCACAGACAAGTCCGGAGTGGACTTCCGGAAATGCGAAGAAATGGATGAAAAGTGCCGTTTGGTCCAATGGCTGGACTGTCTCTCCCCATAAATCAGTCAATGCTGTTGAATTTGCCTGCCAATATCATAAGAACAAGGATGTCTGGGATGCTGCATTCCGCTTTCTTGCCGAACATGATTTGGAAGCGCTGTCCATTGGCAACCATGTCATTCTGGAGGGGAAATGCTGGGCTACGGTCAGTGAATACATTCCCAAAGAGGTGGAGAAAGGGAATATTGAAAGTCACCTCCGTTTTGTCGACCTTCAGTATGTACTCTGGGGAAATGAAAAGATGGGGCTGGCAAGTGACGTCGAAGTACGTCAGGCGTATAATTCAAAAAAGGATGTTGCTTTTTATACCTCTTCCCGGATAAAACACTACTCTGCCGATGCCGGCAGTTTCTTCTTATTTTTCCCTTCGGACATTCACCAGCCTTCTGTTCGGGGAAAGGGGGAACTTGTTAAAAGCAGGAAGATTGTGATTAAAATAGAATATGTAGATTAGTGTGTTTTCGGTTCTATTAAAAATACTATTTGTTTTTCAAATAAATTTCCTTTAAAATTTGTACTTTTGCCGACTGTTTAGAGAAATCAACGAAAACTTTAAAAAACGAAATAGAATGGCAGTAGAATTGAAAGACCTTACCAAACGTAGTGAGAACTATTCTCAGTGGTACAACGAGTTGGTGGTAAAAGCCGATTTGGCAGAACAATCGGCTGTACGCGGCTGTATGGTGATCAAGCCTTACGGATACGCTATCTGGGAGAAGATGCAACGTCAGTTGGACGATATGTTCAAGGAAACGGGACACGTCAACGCTTATTTTCCCTTGCTTATTCCGAAATCATTCCTCAGCCGTGAAGCGGAACATGTGGAAGGCTTTGCCAAAGAGTGTGCCGTCGTGACGCACTATCGTTTGAAGAACGATCCGAATGGCGGCGGTGTGGTGGTGGACCCTGCTGCAAAACTGGAAGAAGAGCTGATTATCCGCCCCACTTCCGAAACCATCATCTGGAACACCTACAAGAACTGGATCAATTCATACCGCGACCTGCCTATCTTGTGCAACCAGTGGGCAAACGTGTTCCGTTGGGAAATGCGTACCCGTCTGTTCCTCCGTACCGCCGAATTCCTCTGGCAGGAAGGACACACGGCACATGCCACTCGCGAGGAAGCCGAAGAAGAAGCGGTAAAGATGCTGAATGTATATGCCGAGTTTGCCGAAAAATACATGGCGGTGCCCGTGGTAAAGGGCGTGAAGTCTGCCAACGAGCGTTTTGCCGGTGCCCTCAACACCTACACCATCGAAGCGATGATGCAGGACGGAAAGGCTTTGCAGAGCGGTACTTCCCACTTCTTGGGACAGAACTTCGCCAAGGCGTTCGATGTACAGTTCGTCAATAAGGAGAACAAGCTGGAGTATGTTTGGGCTACCTCCTGGGGTGTTTCCACCCGTCTGATGGGAGCGCTTATCATGACGCATTCCGATGACAACGGTCTGGTACTTCCTCCGCACCTGGCTCCGATACAAGTAGTCATCGTACCTATCTACAAGAATGCGGAGATGCTGGCTAAGATTGACGAGAAAGTGGCAGGCATTGTTGCCAAGCTGAAATCGATGGGCATTTCCGTGAAGTACGACAATGCCGACAACAAACGTCCGGGCTTCAAGTTTGCCGACTATGAGGTGAAGGGTGTTCCCGTTCGTCTGGTGATGGGTGGCCGCGACCTGGAGAACAATACAATGGAAATCATGCGTCGCGATACACTGGAGAAGGAGACGCGTTCCTGCGAGGGTATCGAAGAGTACGTGAAGGATTTGCTCGAGGACATTCAGGCAAATGTCTACAAGAAAGCGCTCGATTACCGTAACAGCCGCATCACCAGCGTGGACAGCTACGAGGAATTCAAGGAAAAGATTGAAGAAGGCGGCTTCATTCTGGCTCATTGGGACGGGACTACCGAAACCGAAGAGAAAATCAAGGAAGAGACCAAAGCAACCATCCGTTGTATTCCCTTCGATTCATTTGTTCCGGGTGACAAGGAACCGGGCAAGTGTATGGTTACCGGCAAGCCTTCTGCCTGCCGCGTGATTTTCGCACGTTCCTATTAATAATACCCACCCCGGATTACGCGGATTAACACAGATGATTTTAGGAGTTCTGATAATCAGAAACTTTTATCTGCGTTAATCCGCGTAATCCGGGGTGATTGTATATCTTGATACGTCCTCTCGGTTTTAAATTTATAGAGTTATCTCTCATCATGAATTGATGAACAGCTATTTATATTGCTTCAGAAATTCTGAGATTGTTTTACGTACAGTTTCCGGAGATTGTTTTGAATGAAGCATTGCTGCAATGACAATCCTATTCTCATCAATCAAATAATATATCACGTTAGGGGAAAGTTTTAAATGACGGACAGTAATGTTGTTAAATAGAGTAGAAAAATTACTGTCTATAATTCCTATATACGGATGTTTTGCTAAAAGATTTACTTTGTCTTGTATCTTTTGACGTGTTTTCTGTGCCGTCAACATGCCAAAATTATTCTCTACATAAATAAGTATCTCTAAAAAGTGCTCATAAGCCAACTTAGACCAGACTATTTCCATCCCATGCGTTCATTTATCATACTCTCTATTTGGGAGTTTGATATACAGTGTCCTGCTTTATTCTCTTCTAAGGCAAATAGAAGGGCTTCAGCCAAAGCATCTCGGGGAATACTGTTGATAAAGTCGTCCATCGGTATGGCTGATTGATGATAAGTTGCCATCATCGGTTCTTGTGCCGTTTGTTTGGAAGAGTCCTGCTCTTTATATGGTTTAATTTTACCCATTGCTTTTATTTTTAATCAAAGGTAAACTGAATAAATGAAAACTCCTAATATTCAATCCATTTATTTTCCACTGCATCAAAGCCAACCAATCTACATACTATTGTAACCTCCTTCACATCTCCTCGTAACAACTTTCCCTCATTTTTGCAGCGTAAAAAAAGAAAGGAGGCCCGAATATGAAACTGAACAGAAATGACTATACCGTAGAGGCGGCAGCCGGCGGTGGTTTTTACGCTTATTTTATGAATAATGTGTTGTGCAGCGCCTACGGTGAAACGCCTGACGAAGCCTGCGAAAACCTGGAACAGATTGTTGACGATTTTGTCAGTGATATGTATATGGTCGAGGAATTTGTCTGATATTCCGGCATCATATGCCGACCGAATTATCCTTTTTACGTATTTATTCCATAAATTCTCTTGAAGTCATGTCTGCGCGATGCCGGTGTGACTTTTGTCATTTATAACCGAATTGTCACATTCTTCACATTCTGCCGTAACACGGAGGTGCGATATTTGCATCAACTAAATGCAACGTCATGTGCTGCATGTGTTTCAACAGTAATTTGTAAATCATCAAGTCGTCTCAATGAAAGTCCTTTTTATCGTTCAAGGAGAAGGCCGCGGGCATCTGACCCAAGCCATTACAATGGAAGAGCTGCTGCGCCGCAACGGTCACGAAGTAGTGGAAGTGTTGGTGGGCAAAAGCAATTCGCGCTGTCTGCCCGGTTTCTTCAACCGCAGCATTCAAGCTCCGGTGAAACGCTTTCTCAGTCCCAATTTCCTGCCTACGCCTGCCAACAAGCGGGCAAGTCTTGCGCGCAGTGTGGCCTATAATCTCACCCGTCTGCCCGTCTATCTGAAAAGCATGCACTATATACACCGCCGCATTGAGGAGAGTGGCGCCGAACTGGTCATCAACTTCTACGAACTGCTCACGGGGCTGACCTATCTCTTGTTCCGTCCTTCCGTCCCTCAAATAAGCGTCGGGCACCAGTACCTGTTCCTGCACCGCGATTTCGAGTTTCCCGGTAAGAACGGCTTCCATCTGTGGCTGCTCCGCCTTTTCACCCGCCTCACGTGCATAGGTGCCCGCGAAAAACTCGCCCTTTCCTTCCGCGAGATGGAGGATGACGAAGAAGCGCATATCCGCGTGGTTCCGCCATTGCTGCGGAGGGAGGTGCTGTCGTGCGAAGGTACGGAAGGGGATTATCTCCACGGATACATGGTAAACTCCGGTTTTGGCGAGAATATCCGTCACTGGCACAGTGCCCATCCGGAAATACCCCTCCACTTCTTCTGGGACAAGCAGGACGAAGCCGAGGTGTGCCGTGTGGACGACACCTTGAGTTTCCATCAGCTCGATGACGTCAAATTCCTGCGCTACATGGCAGGCTGCAAGGCCTATGCCACCACTGCCGGCTTCGAGTCGGTCTGCGAGGCGATGTATCTGGGCAAGCCTTTGCTGATGGTTCCGGCGCATATCGAGCAGGACTGTAACGCCTACGATGCATTCCGTAGCGGTGCCGGTGTCATCTCCGAGGAGTTCGATTTGGAACGTCTGCTGGACTTCTCGGAGCATTTCCGTCCGAACATGGCTTTCCGCTATTGGGTGCGTAGCTGCGACTGGCGTATCCTGCGCTGTATAGAGAGGGAAGAAAAAGAGGAAACCTTTTTCGGGGTTTCCTCTTCCTGCCGTCCTTTCTTTCCGGCGACTTAAATGCTCACGTTCATCGCATTGGCTCCCAATGCCCCTAAGATGGCGGAGGCTACTGCAATTACGACTTTCAGAATTTTATCCCAGATACTTTTTTTCATGCTATATACGTTTTAAAAGTTGAACATACGAATCGGTAGTAAAATCAGTCATATTTATCCCAATGGATTTTCACCCTGGTCTCCGTCCGAACCGCCTCCGTCTCCCGAGCCGGAACCGCCGCCGGAGCTTCCTCCTTCACCGTCTCCCTTGTTCACCAATGCTTCCAAGTCGTAGAAGTCAATCTTCTGCCCGGCACGCGTGGCGGCGATGTCCGGTCTTACGGTGCTGGAAGGCCGGAAATTGATTTTCACCGCCTTGATGTTCTTTGCGGTGCACTCCTTTACATCCAGTACGCCTGCCGTACGCGCCGACAGACTGAATACGCCAAAGTTCTTGATATTCACCGACTGGCCACTGTAGAGGGTCGTAATCATGGCCTCCACAAAATTGGTCAATACACTCTGGATGTCTCCCAGCGTCAGCGAACTCTTCTCTTTCATCACATACGCAATGTCGTCCAGCGTCGCATTGTCGCCCAGTGTCACCAGCTGCGGGTAGAACTTTGCCACCGCATCTGCCTTTCGAGGATCTTTCCTCGCAATTTTCTTGAATGGTACTCCCATAAACAATTAAATAATTAAAAATTAACAATTAACAATTAGAAATTAAAGTCCCGTATTGCAATACTCTTCTCTTTCTCCTTTAGGGGGGGAAGAGGGGTGCTGCAAAAGTACTTCTCCGGCTTTTTCTGTTCATGGCTTTCTTCGGGTTACGCCGTCTCTTTCCCGTTTCCTTTCTGTTCAGGAAAAGTTCTTCGTCCGATGCCCGTTTATGTCTGTATATGCTTGGTCATATCACTGATATTCAGTATCTTTATGGTGTAATAATCAACCAATAACATAAAGAATGAAAACAGAAAAAGAAAAGAGGGAAGAGGAGGAGGAAGACCTTCGTCCGTTCCGCATCCACGCCTATTCGAAGGAGGAGCTTGCCATGCTCTACAACCCGACTTACTGCATCAGCAATGCCATCTATACCCTGGCGGCATGGATACGCCACAACAAGGCACTGAAGGGTGAGCTGGAGAAGGTGGGCTACAACAAATACCGGCGCACCTTCACTCCGCTGGAAGTGAAAGTGCTGGTGAAGTATCTGGGAGAACCCTGACAGGATGCCGGCCGGAAATAGGGAAGCCGTGTAAAGAAAACGCCAATATATGTAAAGCCCCGTAACAATATATGTTGTCATGCACAACAATATATGTTACGGGGCTTCTCTCTTCTCCTCGAATACCGGTTACTGATATAGCTGGATGTCCACTACCTCATATTCGGTCGTCTCCTGCTCGTTGGTCCGTGTACCGAATCCGTACTTTTCCAGTGCCTGCACCAGTACCAGCTGGGTGTGCGGGTTCACCTGCACCTTCCTGAATATGCTGAGCTTGGTCAGTATGACGCTGGCAGGGAGCCACTTTGTCTGCAGGTCCTCGGGCAGCGGTTTGCGGAAGAAGACGAAGAGGTTCTCCTCCACGGGGTCTTTCATGCGGTGCCGTTCGTTGTGCTTGTTCAACTGTTCTATCTCCTCGCCCTCGTACCAGTATCTGAATCCGCCTTTCAGCAGGGCGAGCGCCTGGGCGTAGATACCGGGATGGTTCACCGGGGTGTGGTAGTCTATACCGGTGATGGTGATGGGGAGGAAACGCCGGTTTCCGCCGATGTCCTGCAGGCACTGCCGGTTGTTGGTGCTCGCGATGAAGGAGCAGTGGCGGGG
>OFRZ01000183.1_pt1 | contig 65242 bp, 72 predicted proteins | sample 1543181 | NCBI WGS metagenome assembly OFRZ01 (sample SAMN04209245, study PRJEB22552) | human gut metagenome | biome: gut; material: feces | host: Homo sapiens | place: USA: Oklahoma | reverse complement strand
CTGATTAAGGCGGCCCGTTGCGAGATTTCATCACATCCCATTCGAGTATCATGGCGGTCTTTTACGAGCCACGAACCACGGCCTTTTCCACTAGCCGAGGGTTACTCGAGGCGATGTCGTCAATTTGAATTTATTGCCGCGCAGCGGCATTTGACTCCGAGGCGGCCTGCGAACTGCGAACTGCGGCCTGCGGGGCCGTCAGGCCCCTATTCTATTTTCTCTTTCCAGCAGAGGAAGATTTCGACGGCCAGGGCGGCGAACCAGATGTTGCGGGCCAGGACGTTGATGATGCAGTACCAGCCGGATTTTCCCAGGTCGTGGTAGCGCCGTATCATGTAGGAGAAGTCAACGGGGATGAGGAGCAGGGCGATGAGGCACGAGGCGATGGTGTATTCCAGGGCCTGCGGTCCGCCTTGCGAGGCCAGGTGCTGGAGCCAGATGATGAGGCAGATGGGCAGGATGCTGAACAGGCGGAAGTGGAGATAGCGTTTGCGGCTGACTTTGCCTTTGAAGTCTAAATGGTTGCGGATGAGTACGCGAATAGGCGCGTCTTCGGCTATGATCAAGAGAAGGACCTCCTTTAGAGATAAGGGATTTTTCTCTACTATAGCACGAAAGACGCGCCTATTTCGATAGGGACGGGCAAAGTGGCCATGGCTGTCACGAAATGCCGGAAAAGTCAAAATTCTCCGGCCGCTGCCGCTTTCTTGAGGAGCGCCACGTTGTCCGTATCATATTCGATTTGTTCCGACCAGCGGCGTACCGCTTCGGGCAGGTCGCCTGTGGCGGCGGCTGTGAGGGCGATGAAGTCCGTGCTGCGTCCGGCATAGGTGGCCAGGAAGTCTGACGGGACGTCGGCAAAGGTTTCCAGCTGGCGGTAGAAGATGTAATCGTATATGCGCTGATAGCGTCCGGCCGTCCCGGTGTTCCCGGTGAGGGCTGTAGAACCAGCTGAATTCGCTGTCTGCGCCTGTAAGGCTTTCAGCTGGGCCGTCCAGGCATCATCAATCGGTTCGGTACGGCCTAAGACGGCCAGGAGCCGTTCAACGTCATTTTCCGCCGTGGCCGGTTCATACGCAAGTCCTTTGCGGGGAAGGGGATAGTCCAGCCATTTCAGCAACTGGGCCAGGCTGCCGATGGAGCGGCCTGTTTCACTGTCGCAGAAGGTGAGCGGCCCCGTTTCGCTGAGAAGCAGTTCACACGCCGCCTCACAGCAGAGTCCGACGCCGCCGAGCTCGATGGCCTGGCCGCTGCCGTTTTCGACGACCTGGAAAAAACGCGGATGGAGAGCGCAGATATCGCAGAGGATATCGTCCCCGGCCTGGCGGATGAGCTGGCACAGGCCGTCCGGGCGGAGAAAGGGACAGTTCCCTTCCGCCGTGAGGCAGAAATGCCAGCCGTCCGGTCCTTCGGCGATATGTTGGCGGATGGCCTCGCCTAAGGGGCCATCGAGCTGCTGGTAGTAATCGGCCGTCACGTCGTCGATGTCGATGTCCCAGCCCCGGCAGCACGTGTGCTGGCAGGCGCCGGCTTTGCAGCGGAAACGTCCGTAGAAATCAGGAAGGATCATGATTAGAATTCATACGTCGTCCCCGGGTCGACGACCTGGACGGGGATATTGTATTTCGTTTCCGTGAGCTTCTTGTATTTCTGTGGGTCTGCTTCGATGATCGGCCAGGTCTTGTAGTGGACGGGGATGACGAAGCGCGGCTGGACCCAGAGGGCGGCCAGGGCGGCGTCATCCATGCCCATGGTGAAGTTGTCGCCGATAGGCAGGATAGCGCAGTCGATTTGTCCGAAACGGTCGAGGATTTTCATGTCTGAGAAGAGGCCCGTATCGCCGGCATAGTAGATGCGTTTGCCGCCGAATTCGACGATAACACCGCAGGCCAGCCCTCCGGCAATGCCAGACCCGTGGAAGGCCGGGGTCAGCCGTACTTTGCCAAAGGGAAAATCCGCACTGCCGCCGACATGCATGGCATGGGCTTTACAGCCTGCTTCGCCCGCTTTGCCGGCTACTTCGGCGGTGCTGATGACCGTCGCGTCATTGGCTTTGGCAATGGCTTCGGTGTCGCCGTAGTGGTCGCCGTGGCAGTGGGTGACGATAATATACTGGCAGGCAATGTCTGTCGGACAGACCTGGGTCCAGGGATTGTCCGTAATGAACGGGTCAAAAAGAATCGTCGTCACGTCATCGGAAAGTGTGAATGCGGAATGACCGTAGTAAGTGAATTTCATGATAGCCTCTGCTCCTTAAAGACGAATTAGTCTTTTTCTGTACTGTTCAAACTCCATTTCTTCCATTCTTCGAACCAGCTCTTGACGTGTTCCTGCGGGAGGGAGCCACAGAAGGTGTTCTTCAAGGTCTTGCGGAGTTCGCCTTCTTTTTCGCCCAGGGGATAGACGTCCTTGTATTCGTCATAGACGTTCCAGAAGTCGCGCATGTGCAGGTTGGCGTAGGTTTCGCCGTAAATCTTGTAGCACGTGTCGCAGAGCGTGATGAAGACGGCTTCGTCGTTGTGCTGGTTGGCATCGTCGAGGCCGCAGCAGCGTGTATACAGTTTGATTTTGCTGCCGAAGAGCTGACGCAGGTAGTCGTAGACGTCGGAAACCATCTGGGGCTGCAGCTGCAGCAGCTTACAGCCGGGAGCGAAATACATGGGGTACTGGGCAATGTTGTCAAAGTTATCCATAATAATTGACACCTCTTTCTAAAATAAACAGAAACTTTACATTTCTATTAAATAATAACTATTATTTATAAGTATATCATAAAAAGGTCGGAAACGCAATGTTCCTCTTGTACTTCCTGCATAAATCCTGTACAATATCCCTTGGAGAGTGATATAAGTATGCATATCGTAATGGTAGAGCCGGAAATCCCCGGCAATACGGGCAATGTCGCCCGTTTATGCGCAGCCAATCATATTACGCTGCATTTGGTCAAGCCCCTGGGCTTTTCCATTGATGACAAGCATTTAAAACGGGCCGGTCTCGATTACTGGTCGCTCGTCGACGTCCAGATCCATGAGAATTTTCAGGAAGTCCTGGACAAATACAAGGATCATCGCTTTTTTTATTTGACGACGAAATCGGAACAGTGTTATGCCGATATCCAATTCCAATACGATGATATGCTCGTATTCGGGAAGGAAACGAAAGGCCTTCCGGAAGACCTCCTGAAAGCCAATCCGGAACGCTGCTTCCGCGTACCGATGGTCGAACAGGCGCGCAGCCTGAATTTGTCGAATACCGTCGCTATCGTATCGTATGAAGCGATGCGCCAGCTCGGCTTCCCGGGCATGGCCAAGAGCGGCATCGGTATCAAGAATCTTTAGCATTACAGAAATGATGAGGTGTAGAACGTGGAAATTTATGATAAAGCCCATGAGTTAGAGGCAGCTATCAAGGAATGTCAGGAATATAAGGACCTCGTCGCTGCCGGTCAGGAACTGGCCAAAGACGAAAAGACCAAGCATCTGGTCCGCGATTTCCTCATGCTCCAGGCCCAGCTGGCCTATGCCCAGTCTATGGGGGACAAACCGATCCGCAAGAAGATCGACCATCTCAACCAGATGGCAGAGTTCATTAAAAACAATCAGACCGCTGTGGAATATTTGAACCATTATAATAAATGGCAGTCCATGGCTGGCGAAGTGTTCCAGATTATTCAAAATGCAATGGCAGAAGGAATGAGCATCCTTGATCAATAAATATGCACTGACGACTTTCGTCTCCGAATTAAGTATCTCCGTTCCCATGGAACGGATTCTGCTGGACGAACCGATGAGCGAACACACGACCTTTGCCGTCGGCGGTCCGGCTGACGTCCTGATCCTGCCGGAATCGGTCAAGGAAATGTCGCTGGCCATCCGGGCAGCCCGGCGGCTGGACCTGCCGGTCACCGTCCTCGGCGGCGGCTCGAACGTCCTCGTCCGCGACGGGGGTATCCGCGGCGTCGTCATCCAGCTGAACACGATGAAGAAAGTATTGGCCTGCCACGACCGGAAAATCATGGCCAGTGCCGGTTTCATGCTGAAGGACGTCTGTCAGTTCGCCCAGGAAAACAGCCTGACAGGCATCGAATTCGCCTGCGGTATCCCTGGGACTTTGGGCGGTGCCGTCTTCATGAACGCCGGGGCCTACGACGGGGAAATGAGCCATGTCGTATCGCGGGTCCGCACGGTCAACAGTACGGGCGGCGTCCATACGTATGATGCACCGAACCTGGGCTTTTCTTATCGCCAGAGCCGTTTCCAGAAATCCCAGGAATTCGTCGTCGAAGTCGAATTGACCCTGCGCAGCGGCGACCCCAAGGAAATCCAGGCCCGCATGGATGACCTCATGAACCGCCGCCGCAGCAAGCAGCCTTTGGAAATGCACAGCGCCGGCAGTACCTTCAAGCGGCCGCCGGGATACTATGCCGGGACCCTCATCGACCAGACGGGCCTCAAAGGCCTCTCCTGCGGCGATGCCCAGGTCTCGATGAAACACGCCGGCTTCGTCGTCAACACGGGCCATGCATCGGCCCGGGATGTCCTCAACGTCATCCACGAAGTCCAGAAACGCGTCGAAAAGGCCCACGGTGTCCACCTGGAACCGGAAGTCCGCATCATCGGCGAAGATTAAGAAGTTAAAAGGGAATGTCGCACGAAGGCTTCTGCCGTCATGCGAGATCCCTTTCTCTTTAATGTTTGTAGTACGGAGTTTGTAGAAGAGGGCTTTAATTTAAAAACCTTCACTAAAAACTACAAACTGCAAACTTAATACTCAAAAAGGGGGCTGTCGCATTAAGCCATTTTGGCTTCGTGCGACAGCTCCTTTTTTCTCTCTTGCAATATGCGAAGGACCTAAAAGAACGGCGAACTGCCAACTGCGGTCTGCGAACGGCCTTATATCCATATTGTTTTCTCATAGGAATCATGCTATGATGGTATTAGAAAGACACGTGATACGATTTACGTTATGATACCTATTTATAAGAGAAAGCAGGGATAATTATGGATAAAAGTGCTATGTGGAACAAGATGATTGGCATCATCAAGCAGGATGTGACGCCGGCGACGGGCTGTACGGAACCGATTGCCCTGGCTTATGCGGCGGCGACGGCGGCCCGGGAATTGGGCGAAGCCGTGCGCTTCGTCGATGCCCGCGTGTCGGCGAATCTGATGAAGAACGGCATGGGTGTCACCGTACCGGGCACGGGGACGCCGGGGCTCTATATTGCCGCTGCCGTCGGCGCCCTCGGCGGGGACGCCGGAGCGGGATTACAGGTCCTGAAGGCCTTGACGCCAGACGTCGTCGCCTTGGGCAAACAGTACGTCGCCGATGGTAAAGTCACTGTGTCCGTCCGGGAAGATACGCCTCATGTCCTCTATGCCGAAGCCGTCGTCTATGGCGAAAACCACCGCGTCCGCGTCGTCATCACCGACGACCATACGAATATCGTCTTCGTGGAAAAGGATGGCCAGGTCCTCTTGGACCAGCGGACGGAAGCGGGGAGCGGGGAAGACCCGAAAATCGCTTTTCTCCATACGCTGACCCTGGCGGATATCGTCGATTTTGCCGAACACGTGCCGCTGGCCGACATCGCCTTCCTGCAGGAGGCGGAACGGCTCAACGACCAGCTGTCGCAGGAGGGCCTGACGGGGAAATATGGCCTGAAGATCGGCTATACTTTGCAGCAGATGGTCGATAAAGACTTATTGTCCGATGATTTGTCCCATCGCATCCAGATCCGCACGGTCGCCGCTTCCGATGCCCGCATGGGCGGGGCGGCTTTCCCGGCTATGACCAATTCCGGTTCCGGCAATCAGGGCATCGCCGCGACAGAACCCGTGACGGTCGTCGCCGATTCGCTCGGCGTCACGCCGGAACGGCGGCTGCGGGCGCTGGCCTTGTCCAGTATGGTCGCCATTTATGCCCACGGCTATCTGCCGAAATTATCGGCTTTCTGTGCTACCGTCACGGCTTCCATGGGGGCGGCTGCCGGAATGGCCTGGCTGCTGGCCGAAAAGGACCCGCTGCAGGTCATCGGAAAGGCCCTGGCCACCATGTCCGGGTCCATCGTCGGCATGGTCTGCGACGGCGCGGCCAACAGCTGTTCCATGAAGGTGTCGGCGTCGGTCCATGCGGCCTATGAAGCGGTCCTCCTGGCCCTCAATGACGTGCGCGTCCAGGGTACGGACGGCTTAGTGGCCAACGCAGCCGAAGAATGTCTGAAGAACGTCGGTCTCCTGGCTTCCCGCGGGATGCAGCAGACAGATGATGAGATCTTAAAGATCATGCTCCAGAAGAATAGAGCCTAGTTTTCGTGAAAGGGTGTTGTCTTATGGCTAAAAAAGTGCTGATTCTCTCTTCCAGCCTGCGTCCTAACAGCAATTCGGAACAGCTGGCCCGTGAAGCAGGCCGCGGGGCTGTCGAAGCCGGTCATGACGTCGAAGTCCTCAGCCTGGCCGGCCGGGACCTCCGCTATTGCGAAGGCTGCATGGCTTGTCACCGCTTGCTCTACTGCCCCATTCAGGATGATGCCAATGACCTCATCAAAAAGGTCCAGGAAGCCGATGTCGTCGTCTTTGCTTCTCCTATCTATTATTATGACATCTGCGGCCAGCTAAAGACCTTTCTCGATAGGACCAATCCGCTCTACGGCCAGCCTTACCGCTTCCGCGATATTTACCTCATTACCGTATCGGCCGACGACGCGCCGGACACGGAAAAACGGGCCGTATCGACGCTCGACGGCTGGATCTGCTGCTTCGACAAAGCCCATTATGCCGGTGGCTTCAACGCCGGTGGCATGAGCGAGGCCAACCTGGCCGGTACCCATCCGGAATGGATGAAGAAAGCCTACGAATTAGGGAAATCTATCTGATATTTTACCGCCTGTTGACAATAAATTCAGCAGGCGGCTTTGCATTTCTGCGCAATCCATGCTATACTAATCTAGTTATATACAATCTAATATTTGTTAATGAGAGAGAGGACATTAGATGGAACGCAAAGATATTCGTAATATTGCAATTATTGCCCACGTCGACCATGGCAAAACGACACTGGTCGATGCCATGCTCAAACAGAGCCATGTTTTCCGTTCTAACGAAAAAGTCGAAGAACGTGTCATGGACTCTGGGGATATTGAACGTGAACGCGGCATTACAATCTTGTCCAAAAATACATCTGTCATGCACGAAGGCGTCAAGATCAACATCGTCGACACTCCGGGGCATGCTGACTTCGGCGGCGAAGTAGAACGTGTACTGAACATGGTAGACGGCGTACTGCTCCTCGTCGATGCTTTTGAAGGCCCGATGCCGCAGACGAAATACGTTCTGCGCAAGGCTTTGGAACAGAAATTGAAACCGATCGTCGTCATCAACAAGATCGACAAACCCGGTGCCCGTGTCGCTGAAGTCGAAGACGAAGTACTCGAATTGTTCATGGAACTCGACGCTACGGACGAACAGCTCGATTTCCCTGTCGTCTATGCAAACGGCCGTGACGGCATCGCTAAATACTCCATGGATGACGACAGCGACAACCTCGAACCGTTGTTCAAGACCATCATCAAATACTGCCCGTGCCCGAAAGGCGACGCTGAAGGCCCGCTGCAGTTCATGGTCACGACCTTGGACTACGATGATTATGTCGGTAAAATCGCTATCGGCCGTATTGTCCGCGGCAAGATGCATCCGAACCAGGCTGTCGTCGTCACTGACGGCGAAAGCCAGCGCAAAGCCAAGATTGGCCGCGTCTATACCTATGAAGGCCTGAAACGTGTCGAACAGGACGAAGCTGCTATGGGCGAAATCGCCTGCATCGTCGGCATCCCGGACCTCAAGATCGGCGAAACCGTTACGGACCCGCAGAACCCGGAAGCTTTGCCGAAGATTAACATCGACGAACCGACGCTGTCCATGATTTTCTACGTCAACGACAGCCCCTTTGCCGGCCAGGAAGGGGAATACGTCACCAGCCGTCACCTCCGTGACCGCCTGTTCCGCGAAGTCCAGACCAACGTATCCCTGCGCGTCGAAGAAACCGACAGCGCCGATGCCTTCAAAGTATCGGGCCGTGGCGAACTCCACATCGCTGTCCTCATCGAAGAAATGCGCCGTCAGGGCTATGAACTCCAGATCGGCAAACCGAGCGTCATCACCAAGGAAATCAACGGCCAGAAATGCGAACCGCTGGAAGCCCTCACCATCGACGTTCCGCCTGAATTCATGGGCGCTGTCATGGAAAAACTCGGTACCCGTAAAGCCGAAATGGTCAACATGACCGATATTTCCGGCTACACCCGCCTGGAATTCATCATTCCGGCCCGCGGCCTCATCGGTTTCCGCAGCGAATTCCTCACCGCTACCAAGGGCAATGGCATCATGTACCACGTCTTCCACGGCTATGCTCCCTGGAAAGGCGAAATCCCGGGCCGTACCCGTGGCAGCTTAGTTGCCTTTGAATCGGGCACGACGACGGGCTATGGCATCTTCAACTTGCAGGACCGCGGCACGATGTTCATCAAACCGGGCGAAGAAATCTATCTTGGCCAGGTCGTCGGCGAAAGCAACCGCGACGTCGACATCGACGTCAACCCGTGCAAGAAGAAACACTTGACCAACACCCGTTCTTCCGCATCGGACGAAGCACTCCGCCTCACGCCGCCGCAGGAAATGGGCTTGGAAAAATCCCTGGAATGGATCAACGACGACGAACTCGTAGAAGTTACGCCGAAGAGCATCCGTATCCGTAAAGCCATCCTCGACAAACACGATCGTAAAAAAGCAATGCGCCGTGCGCAGCAGTAAGCTTTTTACTAAAAACTATAAACTGCAAACTTAATACTCAAAAAGAGGCTGTCTTCATGCGACAGCCTCTTTTTTTGATGCTTGGATAGTAAATACTTCGCCAGTTGTGATATACTTATTTATAGTAAGTTAATATCACCTATAGTAAGTAAGAATGTATGTAAGGAGATGAATGTCATGAATTTATCTAATTCTGCCAAAGTAATCAAGGAATCTGAGACAAGAAAAATTATTACCAGCAAAGGAAATCAAGAAATAAAAGAAAAAATCCGTAAGGCCTCTCAGCTCATGTTTCAACGCAATGAAAAAGCCTATAGGGACTTAGAAAATCGATGAAACACGAGCAAATATTGATAGAAATTATCCTAGAAGATGTACTTGCTATAGAAAAAGCGCACTGATAAGCTCCATGAATAACTTATCAGTGCGCTTTTGATTTGGCGGAGCGGGTGGGATTCGAACCCACGAGACCTTTCGGCCTAACTGATTTCGAGTTGGCCTGAGTTTGTATCCTAGAGAATCATAGCGTATCCCAGAGCGCAGTAAATAGCCATTCTCGTGAAAACCTTGATTCTTATGCGGTCGATTTTTCCGGCTCAAGGGTGGACAACAGGGTGGACAGCGGCACACTTAATTTCACGGCTTACATACGCCGCAAGGTACATATCCTTCAGCAAGGGCTTCATCACGGGAGTCGATGGGGACAAAATTTTCGGGATGCTTGATGGTACGGCAGTCGGTATAGTGGAATTTCATGGAACGGGGATTGCCCAGGTAGTCGGCGGCAAAGGCTGTGCCGACTGAGGACAATACGCAGATCATAGCCAGGACCAGGGTAAGTTTCTTCATCATAGGATTCATCCTTTCTTTTATTTTTTCTTCAGCTGATTTTTTCTTTTGTGTTCAATCTGCTTGATGCTTTTATCAGGAGTAGGGAGGTTTTCTGGCATGGTTCCGCCTAATGATTCGATAGCCTTGCGGACGGTATACCCGACTTCGAAATGAGCTTTATTGGCTTCTTCTTTGGACTGAATATTTTCACGCCGTAATTTGGCTTCTGCCTGTGTGATACGGAAGAGGTTGGCGCCCAGTTCTTCGCTGCCCATATTATCTAAAATATCCTCGCTTTTCTTTAATCCCTTGCGGCGCTTAATGGCGGCTGCTGTTTCTCCATCGTACAGCCCCATATAGCCGCTGTTCTGGAACCTTGCAAATTCTTGGTTTGTCGAAACGCCGGCATCTTGGGCCGCCTTCGCCAGCGATTTATTATGTTCGCGGACGTCATCGCGAGCCCGTATCCGCGTGTCTATTTCTTCTTGCAGTTTTTTCGCATCGGCAAGATCCAGAAGATGATCAGCGCCCGTTTGTGCCAACCAGATTTTGAAAGGTTCAGCCTTCGGAGAGGGGATGGATTGGATAATTCGCAAAAGTTGTTCTGTATTGGCCGCAAGTGTTTTTCTATGTTTTCCTGTTTGCGTTTCCATAGTTACCTGGGGACAATTTGTCCCTATGTAGTTACCGAGTTCCGTATCACGTTTGCGCATCTTCTTTAGATAGTCCGTGGGATTTGCACTATCTGTTAGTGCCGCTACTACATCAATGACAGAATAATACCACTGTTCCTCGTCTGGATTCCATACAGAGCGTATATATTGCGATTCAAATAGTTTGAGTTCGTTCATAAATGGCCTCCATGAAAATATAAACTTGTGAACGTACTCCCGCCTATAGAGGCGGGAGTATTCTTGCAGAATCAGGTTAAAATTTGGGAAATTCGTTCATTTTGCATTGAGTTAGGCCGCCGTTAATTTTTGGAGATTTTCAGGCTTCAATCGTTCGGAAAAAAGAATATAGTCCGTACCTTTAGCAATCAATGCATCCAAATATTTTCTGTCAACTTCCTTTTCGTCGTTAATGATAGCCAATCCACGAACTTCTTTTCTGGCCTTTGCTTGTCTTGCATCTCTTATATCGTTCCAGTCAAAAATGAATTTCGCTAAGTTCGATCTGTTGATAATATTGAATGCGTCAATAAGAATTTCTTCATCCATTCCAGCAATTTGATAGGCAAAATTAAATTCTAAACCTGTCGCTCCTTTGGACATAAAGTTTGGGGTGGCTATAATCTTATTTTCTCTAAAGAATTTATCAATGTCTTCAATAAAAGCAGAAGCTACAGTGGGTTTGGAAAGCATATACATATCAGAGATTTCAGTGATACAGCAAATTAAATTATGTTTTGTTTGGCCAAAACCTTTCATGCTTGTTTTAGCAATCAATTCTCCATCTTGTAAGGTGATTCCATAATTTAAGAGGATAGAAGACAATATGCTTTTCTTAATTTTTGAGCGGGATATATTTACACCGAAAAGTTCCAGATTGCGTAAAGTTTCTTTGCCGTCCGATAAGGTAATAGTGTCATCATCTTTTCTGCAATAAATTTCGATGCAATCGTTAAACATGTTTAAAAATGGCGTGGTAATACTGAACCAGCCATTTTGTAAATCAGATTTTTTTAAATGGCTTTTTAAAAATGTTACATATTCATTAATAGCATTGTCCAGCCAGGTCATAGGAAAAGCCTCCCCTCTGTTTGTATTTTGGTGGTAAGCCCAATATGAGCACTAAAAGCACGTAAAGCAGACAAAAGGGAATCTGGATCTTCCATCCTTATATCTTTTATGGGGAAACGGCTTACCGTTAAAGGGATGGCCCAATCGAGACGTCGATAACCCTCCACGTAAAAATGTATATGACTATCGTCAATGAGATGTCCGCAATATTTTTGAGCAATAGGCGGTACGTGTTCGTTCATAGTTTCTGGATTTTTATGTATGCTATGATAGTCTACGCGCAATAAGCCTATATATTGACAGTTTTCCTGGAAATGGAAGTCTATTTTAATCTGCTTGTAAGGGCTTTGTGAAATCTGCATTAAAAATAAATTATTCCCGTCCAATGATCTCATGGGAAAACGGGCAAAAAAATCAGTAGGAGTTCTCAAATAATACGTATCCTGCAAAGTATCATTCCAAACTATCTTTTTTTCCATGTGTAATAATTGTTCAGCTTCTTCTTGAGAGATAATTTTTATTGACATAATCATTATATCCTTTCTCATGGATTTTTACATTAATAGTTTTACATTTTTCCCCGAAGCTCAACGACTCTTCCGAGGATACGGACTGGAAGGTCGGCGATTTCTTTGTTGGAGTAGAAATGGGGCTCGTACACGCTGGTGTTGGTGGCGATGAGGGTAATTCCTTCGGGCTGTTTCTTGACGCGCTTCACGGTGGCCTCATCGCCATTTACGAGGACGATGGCGACGTCGCCTTCCATCATCCGCGGTTCCATCGAGTGGCCGCGGATTTTTACCTTTTTCTTAGTCCTAACAGGTCCCACAAGAAACCAAACAATCCTCCGATAATAGAAAAGGCGACAGCAATCGCTATTGCGGTTAAAATACCAAACGACCACACAGAATAGATAAATAAAATAATTTCAAGTGCGCCATTAAAAGCCCTTATTTTAGGCGTTAATCTTCCGTTTAGATGGTCGTGCAAAGAGCTCCATGCACTAACGATTATACAAATAATGATGAACGATAGAGGAACTCCGAACATACATACCACCCCTTAATTATCAGCGTCTGGGAACACGGATTTTATACCGTCTTTTTTCACTTTATATGATGTGTAAATGCACGTTATGATTGTAAGAACAATTGTTGCATAACCTTGTAACTTTGATATATCACCGAACCCGTAACCACCGAACAAAGACAACGATAGGCTAAAAATAGCTACTATTGAAACAATGGCAGATAATGCATGAACAACTGCCGTTTTATGTGATGGGGCAACCTTTATAGAAGCAAATAATCCCATGCCAATAGCCAGCCCACCTTCAATAATACAACTGCTGATGGCGTAAATTATTCCGGATGCACCTGCAAATACCAATAAAAGGAACAAACATACCCATCGCATGATAGCATAGCTTAGTATAAAGGCAGGAATGACAAGAATCCAACGAATGATGTTCATAGTACTACCGCCTTTCTACATCTAATTATTTGTATTTTCATCATAGGGCAACTTTCAAACATCTTGTTTTGTTCGTACTCTTCGACGATACAAACAATACATGGCCACAACATAAACAACGCCATGGAAATAATAGATGTGATCAAAATAATAATAAGCATCGTCGTCAAAATATTCTTCCACTCTTAAGGGATTGGCATACACGCCGAACCTGTCTGAGTTTTTCATAGTAATATCTTTTGCCGAATCGTATTTATTAATAGAAGCGTCGCGACCAATACCGTATTTTTTGTCAAGATTAGCCTTTTGAGAGATTAATGCCTTCTGGAATTTTTCCATTTCTTTACTGTTTAGGGAATGGATGTAATTATTGACCTCTTTATAGTTATAGTAATCATCTCTGTAGTCGAATGCCAATTGATGAAATCCATAAGTTACAGCGGTAAATAAAATAAACGTAATAATACAACAAATTCTGAAATCTGACTTTGAAAGTGGTTTTGCCTTATTAATGATAAATATAGTTATGAGATATATTATTAAAATTGCTAATCCAATGTTCACAAGGGTACCCATTAGCATTACCCCCTTTCTATACACCTGCATAGCAATAAATGCGCTTCTTTGTATGTCATCACGTCCCGGTTCCTGGGAGCGGCCTGTAAGAGCCGTTCGTCTATGTCGTAGCAGTAGGAGAGAAGATAGAGTGCAAACATATTGGCCTCGTATTCACTCCGTGCATTGCAATAGTTCACGGTATCGGCGTGGAATGTCCCGGCCGCTCCGTGCATCAGTGCGTGGCCTAATTCATGAGCAACGACAATCGGGATTTCCCGTTCGTCCAGCTTGTCGTTGAGCACGATTACCTTCCGGCGCAACGGCCTTGTAAGATACCCGCGGATACCTTTAGGCAATTCGGCGTATACAATGGGCATCCTCATCATATCAGCTATTTGTAAGGGGCTGGCTGTCCCCATTTTCCGTACCAGGTTCTTGACGCGTAATTTTATGTTTTTTCTGACCATAGGCGACACCTCTATTTAGTAGGAGTGTCGCCTTTTTTGCGTTTGTTCGCTCGCTTTGCCGCTAAAAAGGCAACCTCAAGAGACTTCATTACTAAATCGCGGTCTTCATCTGTAAGATTGTAGGTATCGCCATCAAATATAATTTCTGATTGTTGCAAAAATTTATTTAAATCTTTGGGGCGTCGTTTCGAGCCATCAAAGCGATCATCCGTCCTGCCAACAAGATAGTCCAGCGATACACCATAGTAATTGGCGATTTCGATTAAAATATCTGTTTTAGGTACGCGGCGATTGTTCTCATAATTCGCAAGTGTACTTTGCTCAATATCCAATGCGTTGCAAACATCCTGTTGCATTAATCCTTTTTCTTCTCTTAACTTCTTCATTCTGTCTCCAATTTTCATAGTGTCACCGCCTTTTAATTATTTCAGTATGTAATATTTCCTTATGAAATAATTATATTTCAAAATTGTCGCTTTTTCAAATTTCCTTATGAAATAATTATTAACATTTATTTCGTTTTGAAATATAATAATGGTGTAGCAAGAAAGGGGTGAGAGCCTTGAAACCGAAAAATAAAATAAAAGAGTTTAGAGATAAACGAGGTTTGACGCAAGTCGAACTGGGACAGCTGTTAGGCATGAGCCAGACGGCAATCTCTCTCTACGAATCTGGTGACAGAAAGCCAGATGTAGAGACAGCTAAAAACATAGCAAAGGTTTTGCATACGACATTGGACTCTATTTTTGTACCTTGAGTATTTCAAAAAGAAATATTACATTTCAAAATGAAAGGAGCAGAACCATGAACGAATTAAAAGTTTTCAACAGCTCTGAATTTGGACAGGTACGGACGTTCGATAAAGGTGGCGAACCCTGGTTTGTTGGAAAAGATGTAGCAATAATTTTAGGTTATGAAAGAACGGCCGATGCCATTAGAGCGCATGTTGACGAGGATGATAAAGGGGTCGGCAAAATACAGACCCCCGGCGGAAAACAAAAAATCGTCATCATCAACGAATCCGGTCTTTACAGCTTAGTAATGGGGTCAAAGCTTCCGACGGCTAAACAGTTCAAACATTGGATTACCAGTGAAGTCATTCCTTCTATCCGTAAGTACGGTGCATACATGACCCCGGAAAAGATAGAAGAAGTGCTGCTGAATCCAGATACGCTGATTAAGCTGGCTACAGAACTCAAGGCCGAACGGGAAGCCCGTAAGAATGCCGAGTTGGAAGCCGCCAGTGCCAAGCAGCTCATCGGAGAGCTGAAGCCGAAAGCCGATTATACAGACCGCATCCTTTCCAGTAAAGGGACCGTGCCGACTACGGCCATCGCGAAAGACTACGGGATGAGCGCCAAGGCATTGAACCAGAAACTCCATGAGCTCCGGGTCATCTACCGGATGGGATCGCAATGGTTCCTGTACGCCAAATACCAGGCGCGTGGCTATACCCACAGCAAGACCTTCGACTTCAAGCACAGCGACGGCCGCCCGGACTGTAAGATGCAGCCCGAATGGACCCAGAAAGGACGCCTCTTCCTGTATCAGCTCCTCAAGAAACATGGGGTTCTGCCCATGATCGAACGAGATGATCAGGAAGCGGGGCACTAGGAGGCGCGAGCATGACGGAGCAATCGGCGCGGCACGCGAAATTCAGCGATGGATTGATGACGCCGAACAGCAGGCCGCCGCAACGTTAGCGAAGGGGTGAAAGAGATGAATGTCACGTTAGACCCGAATACGATTTATAGCGCCAATCAGTTGGCGAAAGCGTTGCATATTTCGACCCGCACCGTGTACTACATGGTCAAGCGTGGCGAAATCCCATATGTACGAATTACACCGGACAGCCATATCCGCTTCCCAGGGTGGCAGATCCGGCAGTGGATTGATACCAAGATGGAAGGAGGTGGAAGAAATCATGAAGACGATGAAGATTTACAAACACAAGGCTATTAAGCTGAAACGTAATAAACCGCGCTTCCGGATGATCCGGACGGGGCTGGCCATCGTGGCCGCCTTCGGAGTCGGGGTGTACCTCGGCAGCACGACGCCCTGGTCCCAAGCCGAAACGGTCGCCGCTGATACGGCCATTGTCCATATTGTTGACGAAGACGAAACTCTCTGGCAGATTGCCGGTCCTGTGGCCGACAAGACCGGGCAGGACGTCCGCGAAGTCATCTACGAAATCAGCGTGAATAACGGGCTTGGACCGAATCCGACATTAAAGCCAGGTCAGCGGCTGGTCATCCGTTACTGAAAAAAGGCCGCTGCCTGAGCTACCAGACAACGGCCACATACAAAAAAACACTCACCATTATTATACCCGAAAAAGGAGAGAAAAACCATGAAGAATCAAAATATTGAAGCCCAATTCTACGAAAAGTGCAGAGATCTACAAGATTTCGCCAAGAGAAATGGCTATACCAACTTAATTGTATTTACCCCTAAAATCGATATCGAAAAGGTTCAGCAGCAGGGGAAGGGAAAAGGACGAACAACACCGTCTGTATCGGTAAACGGAAACCTTTTGGAAGTCTACTGCATGATGTACGCGGTCTTGATTAGTATGGCGGACAATACCAGCCTGCCGCTGAATACCCTCATCGACGAATTTAGCCGGTTCTGCTATGAACGTGATTTCCGCACTGTAGAAAGGAGCTGATTTTATGATTGCACTCGTTGAAATGAGTCTGCGAAATTTTAAAGGTATCAAAGAATTAGATGTGAGGTTTGACGGTAAAAGCGCCGTCGTTTCCGGGCCGAATGCATGTGGGAAAACCACGATTGCCGACGCATACCTGTGGATTGTGAACGGCACAACCTATGCGGACGGAAGGAAGGTGGAAGATACCATTAAGCTGTCTGATGAAAGTGGGAACCAGGCAGTTGATGGCGGCATCGAACATAGCGTAGAAGCTACGCTTGATGTAGATGGCAAACCGAAAATCCTCAAGAAGGTCTTCTATGAAGAATGGAAGAAGAAACGCGGATCTGAAAATAAAGAAATGAGCGGCCATCGCACGAAATATTTCATCGACGGTATGCCGACAAGCGCCAGCGTCTATAGCAAGAACATCGAGCATCTTGGAGGCGACGCATTATCGATGGTAGGCCGGCCGCAGTCGTTCGCAGAGCTGGAAACGAAGAAACGGTGCAAGGCACTGCTCGAACTGATAGGCGGCGAACAGATGCCGGAGGTAGGCGATGCCTCTATAGCCAGGTACATAGACACCTACGGCGGCATCAATGAAGCCCTGGACGCGGTATCCCATGAAATCACATCGACGAATAAGTCTCTTGAAGAATTTCCTGTCCGTATCGATGAAGCGACTAAGACTGTTCCGGCAGAAATCGATACTACCGCACTCAGCGCAAAGCTTGATGAGCTTGAGAAAAGCAAGTCAGCTCTTCTTGGAAAGATTTCACGTCTGGAAGAAGGTGGCAATGCTTCGGCTGAACTTCGCGAAAAACTGCTGTCGCTGAAGGAACAGAGAAAGGAACTGGAAATCAATTCCATGATGGACGACAGAAAAGAACTCAATGAGATGTACCGTATCCGTAATGACCAGCGAGCCAGGAAGGAAAAGCATGAATCTGACATTGCATCCATCAAGGCAGACATGGAACGTACAAAAACAGAGAATAAACAAATTGCACAGCAATGGAAGGAAATCAAGAACCTGACATATGAACCCAAAGACACTTGCCCGTATTGCGGCCAGAATCTGCCACAGGAAATGAAAGATAAAGCCGTTGAGCGATTTAACCTGCAAAAAGCAGAAAAGCTCAGTAAATTTGGGCGTGATGGAAAAATGACAATGGAACGCATCAAAGACCTCTCTAGCATGCTGTCTGTTAAAGAAGATTTATTGAATGTCACTTTGAAAGAAATGGATGCCACAAACGTCAATATCGAACGGCTGGAAACCAGATTGAAGCAAGCCCAAAACAGCCCTGAAATGGATGCTATCGAAGATGAAATCACCATTGTAGAAGTCCAAATCGATAAGGCCAGGACAGGAAGCCAGCCAGCTTTAGATGACTTGCGGGTAACGCTGGACGGCTTGAATAAAGAAATCAGTGTCGTCAATACAAAGCTTTCTGGAGGGAAGCTGAGAGAAAACGCGTTGAAGCGAATCGACGAGCTGAAGAAGCAGCAGAAAGAAGTAGCCCGCAAGTACGACGACCTGATTGATGTGAAGGCCGGTATGGAATCCGTGGTGAAGGCCATGGTGGACAGTATGGAACAGAAGGTAGCCAGCGTATTCCGCTATGCCCGGTTCTGCATGTATAAGAAGCAGATAAACGGAGGCATCAGCCAGTGCTGCGAAGTGCTGAACCACGAAGGTGTGCCGATGACAGCCGCCAATACTGCCAGCCGTATCACGACGAACCTTGACATTGCCAGGGCTATTGCAGAACACGCCGGCATCCAGTGCCCGGTGTTCGTAGATAATGCTGAAAGCATCAATGATATCCCAGATATCGGGATGCAGATGATTCAGCTGAAAGTCACGGAAGAAGATGGGCTTCATGTCCATCTCGAAGAACAGGAAGGAGCATAAATTATGGAAACCACAAGACAAAACAACGCTATGACACAGAATCCCGCAGCTTCGGTAGGATTTGACACGATTTCCGGCTTTGAAGCCCTGCAGCGGATTGCGAATATGTTTTCGCAGTCTACCCTGGTGCCTCAGCAGGCGTTTGCAGGCAATATCGGTAACTGCGCGATTGCCGTAGAAATGGCACATCGTCTCAACATGTCGCCTATCATGGTCATGCAGAACATGTACATCGTGTACGGTCGTCCAGCCTGGTCGTCACAGTTCATGATTGCCGCCTTCAACAGCTGTGGCCGCTTTGAACCCATCCATTATGAAACGGTTGGCAAGAAGGGCACGGACAGTTACGGTATGAAAGCCATGTCGGCGGATCTTCGTACCGGCGTTGTGCTGGAAGGCCCAGTCGTAGATATTCAGATGGCGAAAGACGAAGGCTGGTATCAGAAGAAGGGCAGTAAGTGGCAGACCATGCCTGACCTGATGCTGCGCTATCGCTCAGCAACCTTCCTCATCCGCACGACAGCCCCGGAAATCAGTATGGGCCTCACGAAGGATGAAGTAGAAGACCTCGGCGAAAAGACCGTAGACATCCCGGCAGAAGAAATCAAGCAGCATGCCAACAAGAAGACCATCGACGTGAAGGCCGAACACGTCGAAGTAAATGAAGAGCCAAAGGCCGTCGAGCAGAAGGCTGCACCTAAGAAATCCGTTCAGAAGGATAAGCCGGCAGAGCCGGTAAAGCCTGCCCAGGCCGATGAATCGGAGGAAGACGTACCTGATTGGATGCTTCAGTCATGATTGAGTTTGTATCCTATGCTAGCGGGAGCAGTGGCAACTTATATGTTGTCACTGCCGGCGCTGAGCATCCCATCAAGATCATGATTGAGTGCGGCCTGCCGATGTCGGAGATTTCGAAACTGCCGTTCCGACTGAGTGACATAAGCGCATGCCTGGTGAGCCATGAGCATAAAGACCACTCGAAGTCAGCCAGGCAGATGGCCCTGCACGGTATTGAGATGTATATGACCGATGGAACGGCGAAAGCTATCGGACTGAAAGCCAGTGAATACCATGGCCTTGAGTTCTATTGCCCGGTCCATCTTAAAAATGGAGCCTCTATCATCGCCTTCCCGACTCACCACGACTCGGCCGAACCGGCCGGATTCATGGTCATTTCCCCGGAAAGCGAAGTGCTTGTCTTCGCAATCGACACATACTACATGGATTTTGCCTTTAAACGTGTCGATATCGCTGCGGTTGAATGTAACCATAGTTACGAAATCCTGAAGAAGCGCGTAGCAGATGGGGAGCTGGATAAATCTGTTGCCGACCGTGTAGCTCACAGCCACATGGCGCTGGAGAACGTCATAGGATGGCTCGATAGCTGTGACCTCTGGAAGTGCCGTGAAATATGGCTGCTCCACATGAGCGACGATAACGGTGATGCCAGAGTATTTGCCGATACGGTGATGAGCAAGACCGGCATCCCGGTACACGTTGCCGAAAGAAGGTGGTTGAAATAAGCAAGCGTTTTTACTGGATCAAGTTAAAAGAGAATTTCTTTCAGCAGGATAAAATCGATTGGCTGAAGGAGCAAAAGAACGGATGCGAGTACATCGTCCTATATCTCCAGCTATGTTTGATGTCGGCGAACAGTAACGGAATATTAATTCGTAATATCGGAGAAATTATGATTCCATACGACGAAAAGAAGATTGCTGAGAAGACGGGCTTCCCTGTCGATACAGTAGTTGTCGCCTTCGGGCTGTTCCGGAAGCTGGGACTCATATTCTATGGGCAGGATGGCTCTATTGTTCTTCCAGATGTCCCCGACATTACTGGTAGTGAAACTAATGATGCAATAAGACAACGTAGATGCAGAGAAAGAAAAAAATTACTTGAATTGGGAATGTCTGAAACCGTGACAAAGTCACAAAACAGCGTGACAAAGTCACAAAACAGCGTGACAAAATCACGTGAAAATGTGACAAAGTCACAAAATGGCGTGACATTGTCGCCTACAATGTCCGAACGTTTTTCGGAAGAAAATGCAAACGTGACAATGTCACACACAATGTCACAAAATTGTCACCTACAATGTCCGGAAAATGTCACAAAAACGGCGACAAACGGCTTAACTTGTGACAATGTCACCTACAATGTCGCAAAAAATGTCACGCTAGAGAAAGAGATAGATAAGTGTAGTAGTCTCTCTTCTCTTAAAGAGAAACAAGAAAGAGAAAGTGACCCTGAAAGCCAGACAGCTGAAAAAGAGGTCATCGACCTATACCGGAACAATGTGAGTCCGATGATGGGAGAAATCGAGTTTGAACGACTCATCGATTGTATCAGCCACTACGGCCCGGTATGGACGAAGGACGCGATTGTGACGGCTGTCAGCAAAGGGAAACGCAGTCTTGCCTACATCGAAGGCATCTTGAAGAACTGGGAGGTGGATGGTCATGGAAAGAGCGGCAACCGCACTGGACAGAGACGCGTTCAGAGAAAAACTCGAAAGGTTACGGACGGTTCAGAAACAGACTGGGACGCAGAAACCGGAAAAGGATGGGACGACTAAGCACGTTGACTATGACGTACTGGAAAGGCGCGGCATCTACCGGCGTTTCTGGGACGTAACAGCGGAATCGGTAAGCCGTACCTGCCCGGCTGAATACCGCCAGCAGTGGCTGGAAGTCTGCGAATACATCAAAGACATGGACTACAACTTGAGTGTCGGGAAAGGGCTGATGCTCATCGGCCCGGTAGGAACGATGAAGACCACCATGGCTGTAGCGGTCCTGCGGGATCTGATTGAGCGGGAGCCGAATCAAGGGTATTTCATCCCGATGGTGAACCTGCTCGACCAGCTGAACGAAGAGCGCGACAGCCGTAGCCACATCCTCGAAGACAGGATACGGCATACGCGGCTGCTTGTACTAGATGACCTCGGCGCTGAATATGACCATGCCTGGGTAGCCGCGAAAATCGACTCGATCGTCACGGAGCGGTACAACCGCATGAAGAGTACCATCGTGACCAGCAATCTGAGACGCGATGAAATACGCGACCGCTACCAGATGCGGATTTTCGACCGGCTGAAGAGCACGAACAAGCTCATCACGTTCGCCGGGAAGAGCCTGAGACGTACCGTGTAGATTGAAATGCCTTGAAAATGTTCTGTATTCGTCTGTACGGCGTTTAAAATGGTCGCACATAAATTTTATCATGGACGATACAAAAACGTCGTATAGACGAAAATAGACACGAAAAACAACAAGTACAAGGAGATTTGGACGATGAACATTGTGAATGTAATCGGAAATGTGACCAGGGACCCGGAAGTAATGTTTACGAAATCGGGCATGGCCAAGGTGAAGTTTTCCGTAGCCAGCAACAGCCGCTATACCTCGAAAGACGGGGAGCAGAAAGAAGCTACGGACTACATCAACGTAGTCGCATGGGGCAAGCTGGCAGAAAGCGTCAGCGAAGCCGTCTTCAAGGGCACGCCGGTCATGGTCCAGGGCAGGTACACGACAAGTTCCTACGAAGGACGTGACGGGAGCAAGAACTATTACACTTGCGTCACGGCCTCGTATGTCGGAGTGAGCGTATACGAAAAAGCCCACAAAAAAAGCGGCGGAAACAGAAATGCAGGAACGAATAAATATGCAAATGATGGCTTCGAGGACATGGGACGGGAAACAACTGAACCTATCCCGTTCTAAGCAATAAACGTTTTCATTTTTTGGGAGGAGAAAAGACAATGGTAAAAGAAAAAGAAATGACCAAGTACGAACTCATCGATGAAATCGCAGAAAAGGCATGCTGCACGAAATTAGATGCTAGAAATATGCTTAATGCCTTCATCGATACAGTGACTGAACAGCTTGTCCAGGGCAATAAAATCAAGCTCATCGGCTTTAGCACCTTTGAAGTGCGTCAGCGTAAAGCCCGCGAAGGCCGCAACCCGCGCAACAATGAACCGATTCAGATTGAAGCATCCAAGACTCCGGCTTTCAAGGCTGGCAAACAGCTCAAGGATGCGGTAAACCAGTAACCAGGCGGAGGATTAGCAAGTGACATAGTAAAGGAGGAGCATGACGGCTCCTCTGGCAATGAGGAGGGGCGTCATGCTGTCGTATAACGATTACGAAAGAACTGTTTTTGGATACCTGAAGAATTACACGAAGTTCCGGACCCGGCTGAAGAACATGCAGCTTGAAATCGCTGATAAGCAGGCCGAAATAGATACCTTTGGCGGAGCGAAGGCAGCAGCCTACGGGCTGTCTGCCGGCGGCTCCTGGTCCGAGCTGAACGAAACGGAACGCAATGCCAGCAAACTGCTGGAACTGAAAACTGAATTGTCTGACATGGAAACCGACCGTAGAAGGCTCGAAACCTTGCTCCAGTGCCTCGACAACGCGCTGGAATCGCTCGATGGTATATCTGAACAGGTAATACGGCTAAAGCTCATAGAGCGGCGACAGTGGAAAGATGTCATTGCCATATTGGAGACGGAAACGGACATCCATTATTGCGAACGGAATTTCCAGAAAATCCTGTCGAAAGCCGTAAAAGAAATCACAGGTATCATTTTCGGTGGGAAAGCCGAACAGATGAAGCTGAACTTCGTGTTTCTCGAAAGGAGGAATACTAATGGAAAAATACAATCATGAGCACTACAGCGACCCTACACCCAGGGATGCACTTGGAAAAGTCATGAAAGACCAGGCAGAGCTGGAAGCCATCGGAAACGTAGTACAGGTCATTGTCGATGGGGAACCGGTAGCCCAGGGACGACCAAGATTCGCAAAACGAGGAGCGTTCGTTTCTGTCCGGGATCCGGAAAAGTCTAAGGCTTACAAGCAGCTTATCTATACGAAGGTGCTTGGACAGCTAACGAGTGGTAAAGCGAAGCAGTTCCCCAAAGGCCATCCACTTTTTGCGCATATCATCTCATACCGGCATATTCCAAAGGATTTGAAGAAGAAAGACCGGGAAGCCGCTGAATCAGAAAGACTGCTGCCAGTGACGAAACCAGATACGGATAACTACATCAAGATTGCACTTGATGCCCTGAACAAGCTGCTTTTCCGGGATGACAGCGCAGTGACTACGGTCTTTGCTGAAAAGCGATACAGCCGTACTCCCAGAATGGAAATAACGGTGTGCTCAAGATATAACGGAGACTGCATTAAAGATTTGCTGAGTGAAGCCGTTGAGGAGCGATGAATCATGTGGAAGATTGATTTTGAAAAGATAAAGCAGGACAAACTGGACCAGCAATATCACCGGCCGGCCAATGTCGGAGCCGTAATTACCCTGGTCATATTCTACAAGAACCTCAAGGATCATTACGGATTTGGCCGGAAAAGGTTCCTGTACATCATGAGCCAGTTTGCAGCCATTCAGCACAACGAATGGAGAATGACGCAACACCAGGTTGACGAAGTCGTATACCGGAAAGGCCTTGATGAAACGCTCTACCACGACTATCTCCAAAGAGCCTGGAAGATGGTTGAAAGTGATGACACCTATACACGTATCCTTGGCAGAAAGCCGGTACAGAATAAGACTGACCGCGAAGACTACAACGAATCCGTTGAAGTCGCTTACAAAATCACGATGCTCATCCTTACGAAGCAGCTTCATTTTGGTAAAAAAAGGATGAACGGCCTGCAGCAGTTCGTCAAGGAAGACATGTGGTGCATTTTAGAAGGGCGGGTCAAGCTCATCGAATTCATGAACATGCTGCATGAATCGTGTGCCCAGGAATTTGGAGCACTTGACGACTGGATCAAGAAATTCGGGAAAGTCTATCGTGATGATGGCCTGCCGCTCTTCCCGAGTAAAGCCATGTATGAATAGAGTGAGAACCATTCCGTGCACCTGTACGAAATGGTCTGGAGTAAAGCCATGTACGAATAGAGTAAGGAGCAATGATATGCAAGCAACAAAATATTGGACTAACTCGGTTGATAATGATGAGGTGTTTGGCCCGGCCGAGTTTGAAACTAAGGAAGAAGCCTTGGAAGATGGCATGAAATGGGCCAGGGAAGATAATGGGAAAACCGTGTACGTAGGCCGCGTGAACTGCTTCAAGCCTGATATAACCTCCTATACCGGAGAATTGTTATATGGCCTGCAAAATGATGCTGAAGTAGAAGCAGGGGAACAGAGCGCAGGGTATCTCAAGAATGTTACCGATGAAGACTACAATGAATTGTGCGAAATGCTTCAGGCTGCTTACGACAGGTGGGAAAAGAAACATCCGGAATACAAGCCGGATTTCTTCACCGTCACGGATGTAGAGGAATTTCAAGTTGAATAAGGAGGAATATATATGATTGACGATAAAATGGCCAAGATGGCCATAAATACAATCGCAGCGTATTGCGTACTACATAGAAACTGTAATAACTGTAAAATCATGAATAATTGTCTAGGAGTTGAAGGCGTAGCAGAACCATTTAGCGGCCTGCATTCATACCCAGACATAAATATATTTGAAAAAACATGTCAGAAGAAAGCTGAAAAGCCGATTAAATTCGATGAAAAAATGAAAGAAAGCGAAGCTTTTATGGCGTTTTTGCTAACCTTACTTGAAGAAGTGACTGAAACCACTATCGGAGATTACGATAGACAACACATGAAGATTGACGTAAATAAATACGGGAAAGTGACGATAGATTTAAAAAATAACACGGGAAGGGTAGTTGCGCATGGTGACGCAAGATGCCACCCGAATGACGTCTTCAACATTAAAACAGGGATGAAGATAGCTGCCGAACGGATGATTGAGGAACTTAAAAAGCCATTACATCCTCGAAATGATGATGTTTATTACTGTATTGGAGATTACGGCCCTGTACAACGGATATGTAAGGATGAATTCATCGATCGTTTGAACGATGTAATTGGAAACTGCTTTAATAATAAAACGATTTTGTTGGAACACGAAAAAGGAATCAAAATGAGAAAAGAAAAGATTTTAGAAATCATAGCAGATTACATGAAGAAAGAATGATTGGCAGATGACAGAACGAGATGCACAGGTCCTGATTGCAGACCAGTTAGGCCTCAGTGTAGTCACCATTCCAAACGTCAGCGTTCCCATTGGTGGCTGGAACTGGTATGAAGCCGATTTGGTTTATTTTAGGCCAAAAAGCGGATATTTGACCGAGGTGGAAATAAAGCTTGATTATCAAGACTTTGTCCATGATTTCGATAAAAAGCATTATCATGACGACCCAGATGTCAAGTATTTCTACTATGCGTTCAGTAACGAGTTATGGGAAAGCCGAAATATTGATATTTTGAACGCTCTGGCCAATAAGAATCCGGATGCCGGCATCATGACGATTCCCGAACCTGCGTTTCCGAACCTCATTATCAGGCGTGCCAGGCCGAGAAAAGGCGTCGATAAGTTGACGCCAGAACGGCAGATGAAGTACATGCGCATTTGGAGCCTATAAGTGGTGGAAGAGACACGCAGAAGAAGTCATTAGAAGATGCATTGAAGATGAATACAGGAGGTAATAAAGTGGAAGATTGTTTTTGGCGAAATCCGCCACACCCCGGAGAAAAATGGAGGCACTTCAAAGGGACCTTATACGAAATCATATGTATTGCTGGTAACACGGAAAAGAATGAACTCAACGTCGTATATCAATCCGTTGAACCACCGCGTGTTCCATGGGTACGGCCGTTACGTATGTTCATGAGTAAAGTGGACCGTAAAAAGTACCCAAACTCAATACAGGAATGGCGTTTTGAAAAGGTTGGTGATGCAGATGAATGACGTACAGCACCCGGATCATTACATCTGGAAAGGTGTTGAATGTAAAACTGTTATTGAATCTATGACAAAAGGTCTGGACGGGCAGGACGCCTACTATGTGGGCAACATCATCAAATACTTATACAGGTACCCCAAGAAAGGAACCGCGCTCAAAGATCTGATGAAAGCCAGGCAGTACATTGATTTCCTGATTACGAGCCAGGAAGTCAAGGAAAATGCTAGTACTAGCCGAATGGGAAAGGATGAAGATTAGATGATTAAACGTTCTGGATTCTTAATTTTGACAGGTTACTGCATCGTTTTCTGGGTCGCCTTCGTCACAGCCGTATGGCTGATTTTGAAATAAGAAAGATAGGTGAAGCCATGTATAACGATACTTTTCACAAGGCGGTCGCGTCCATCAGGGAAGCCTTTCATATCATGTATAAAGTAATGAAAAAAATGAAATACATAAAGAGAAGGGCGTGGCAACGATCGTCGCGAAACCATCCGGTAAAAAGCCACTGCCGTCATGCCAGAAACTATAAGCGGGTTGGTTACAGATACAAAGGAGGGAAATAAATGTACAATCTGATGCACGATTATATCAAGCAACGCATCACCAAGGCGATGAAGAGACATCGCAGATACGTGAAAATCAGAAAGACCCATGATGACGATGTAGACCAGGCCATCTGTCAGGTCATTGACAGCTGGGGATATAAGACGGCATTCACTAAAGAATACATTGCAGTCATTTTGTGATTGGAGGAATGAACCATGAAAGTTAAAGTAAGGAAGGCGCTTGAAACGCACTTTGAAGAAGATATCAAGATGCCGTTGGTAACGAAGGAAAATGCGTGCTATGATTTCTATTCGCCGCAGAAAATGGTCATTTACAAAGGCGCCATCGGGGTAAAGGTGCCTACGGGGCTTCAATTTGAAATCCCAGAAGGATACTGCATGAAGCTGTACCTTAGGAGCAGCTATGCTGCAAAGAGAGGTCTGAGACTGGCCAATTCGGTAGGTATGATTGACAGCGGCTACCGCGGAGAAGTTATGGCCATCTTTGACAATATAGGCGAAAATACAGAAGTAATCGAGAAGGGAGAAAGGTTCCTCCAGGGAAGAATTGAAAAGAACATCCCGGTTGAATTTGAGGAAGTGACTACCCTTGAAGAAACCCAGCGCGGAGATGGAGGATTTGGCAGCACTGGAAAAATGTAACGAATTGTGGATAACTTTTACCGGAGTTCGTGTTTTGTTCGTGTAATGTTCGTGTTTTCTGATGAACTGATTGATATAATGATAGCGTGGAAAGAGGGGCCGAAGGAATACAGCCTGATGGCGGTCATGCTGTATTCTCGGCCCACACACTGTCACAGGTACACGCCTCCTTGTTTCAACTGCGGCGCGCTTGCTCATGCGCCGCTGCACGGCGGAGTAGCTCAATTGGTAGAGCCAAGGGTTTGCAAGCCCTATTGTTGCTGGTTCGAGTCCAGCCTCCGCCCTCTCCTTTGGGGCGTATCTATCGTAGGGACGTAGCTCAATGGGCAGAGTAGTGGTCTCCAAAACCATTTGTTGAAGGTTCGAGCCCTTCCGTTCCTGCCAGCCATGGAAATGTGGCCGAGTTGGCTAAAGGCAGCTCCCCGCTAAGGAGCCGGACGAGACCGCCTCGTCCTGATGGTTCGAATCCATCCATTTCCGCCAAATACATACGGATAGGGACTTAGTTGCACGTGTCTGAGACGGACGGGACATGGCAGCGGGTCCCTTTTTTATGCCATAAAAGAGAATTAAAGGAGGTGGTCTTATGCTTCATTTGACGATGTACTTTGATAAAACCAAGAATCCTTCTGGTTTTTCTTTACAAGGCCATGCTTCGGACAGCTTGGTCTGTGCTGGAGTCAGTGCGATTGCCCAGGCTGCTGTAGTAGGGATTCTGCATTATGAGCATGGCGTCGATCACTGTGGACGCGAGGGGCTGACAGCTATTCGAATGCGGACGCCGACGGCACGTGGCGTGGCAATTTTGGAAACGGCTATTAATGGCATCTTGGCGACAGCCGCTTATGGCCATAATCAGCTAGAGGTACATTATCGCTCTGATAGCGACTGGCCTTTTTCGGACAAAGTGTAAATTTTTTAGGTTTTTAGGAAGGCGTTATCATGGGGAAAGGGAAATACGGATACTGGCTGGAGCCAGAGAACCTGATACGTCTGAAAGGCTGGGCGCGGGACGGTCTGACTGATGAGCAGGTGGCTAAAAATATGGGCATCACCCGGTCGACACTGTTTGAGTGGAAGAAGAAGTATTCAGACATTTCGGACGCCCTAAAAGAGGGCAAAGATACAGCGGACCGGGAAGTAGAAAATGCTTTGTATAAAGCAGCGACAGGCTATACGGTCGATGAAGTGACCCGCGAATGGGACCCGAAAGAAGGGGCTTTGACTGTGAAGAAAGTAGTAACTAAACATATTCTGCCGAACGTTACGGCACAAATCTTCTGGCTCAAGAACCGGAAGCCGCAGTGCTGGCGCGATAAGCAGGACCTCCACGTAGAAGGGGGCCTTCCCGTCATCATTCATGACGATTTGGATGACTTGGAAGATTGATGAGGAGGGGAGCGGATGCCCGAGACTCAACCGGTAATTCATAAATCACTGAAAGCGCTTGTCGGCCGCGGGTATAAGGAGTTTTGGCGGTGCAAGAAGCGTTATCGGGTTGTGAAAGGGAGTCGTGGCAGCAAAAAGAGCGCGTCAACTTCACTTAACATCATTTATCGTATGATGGAATACCCCCTGGCGAATACGCTGGTTGTCCGGCAGACTTACAGCAGTCTGGCCGATTCCTGTTTTGCTCAGTTGAGATGGGCTATACACCGCTTAGGAGTGGACCATCTTTGGCAGGTTAAGGTATCGCCGCTGATGCTGATCTATTTGCCAACCGGACAGCGTATTTTATTCCGTGGTTTGGACGACCCTTTGAAAACGACGTCCGTCACAGTAGCTACCGGTGTGCTGTGCTGGGGATGGATTGAAGAAGCTTTTGAAGTGAGAGATGCTGAATCTTTTGCGACCATTGATGAAAGCTTGCGTGGTGAAATGCCGCCAGGGTATTTCATTCAGTGGACGCTGACCTTCAACCCGTGGGACTCCAGTTCCTGGCTAAAATCCCGTTTCTTTGATGAGCCGCATGATAATGTGCTGGCGATGACGACCACTTATAAATGCAATGAATGGCTGACTCCGGAAGACCTCCGGCTTTTTGAAGATATGAAGGTCTTGGACCCAGAACGATATAAAGTTGCAGGCCTGGGTGATTGGGGGATTGCAGAAGGCCAGTATTTCAAACAGTGGCGGACGGATTTGCATGTTGTAGAGCCGTTCCCCATTCCGAAACACTGGCTCCGGTTCCGAGCGATGGACTGGGGGCAGGCCAGACCGTATTGTGTTTTATGGTTTGCTGTCGATTATGATGGAAACTTTTGGTGCTACCGGGAGCTTTATGGTTGGGGCGGCAAGCCAAACGTTGGTACAGGGGAGACTGCCGAGGAAGTAGCTCAGCGCATTGCAGGCGTCGAGAAGGCTGCTGAAAATGTCAGCTATGGAGTTCTGGACAATGCCTGCTGGGCTAGGACGGGTGTTACAGGCCCTTCTATTGCAGAAGCTATCAATGCGGTGCTTTGCAATCATCATCTGGTTACTTTCGGCGAATGCAGTAAAGGACGGGCAGAAGGGGGCAATGCGATAAAGCAGCGTCTGATTGGAACCCGTAACAAGCAAGGTGAACAGGTGCCGGCACTCCGGATTTTCAGTACTTGTATTCACACGATACGAACGGTGCCGCAATTGGCTCATGATAAAAATAATCCGGAATTATATGATACGAAGGGGGAAGACCATGCAGCGGACACGCTGGCTTATGCCTGTATGAGCCGCCCGTGGACTCCGCAAAAACCGCAGCCCATACCGCAGCAAGACCGCTATCGGCGGGATGGCCAGGCTAGTGTATGGTCTGTATAAGGAGGTGAGTACATGGAAGATTTGCAGACACCTGAAGAAAAAATCGAGCATAATCGTGAAATCGGAAAGTATCGTGACTGGTTCCGGGCCGCTGTAGATAAAGCTCAGGAATGGCGAGAAGAAGCCCGAGAGGATTATGAGTTCGTAGCGGGTAAGCAATGGTCTGATGCTGACAAGACCCGGCTTATGGAAAGTGGGCGCCCGGCGCTGACCATCAACCGCATCAAGCCTATTATCAATCTGCTCAGCGGGTATCAGCGGCTGAATCGGTACGATATTGATTTTTTACCGCGGACGAATGATGATATGGAGCTTTGCCAGGTACGCAAGGGAATTACTAAATACATCATGGACCGCTGTGATTATGATGGTAACGAATCCCAGGCTTTTATGGATGCAGCTATTTGTGGCTTAGGATGGTTTGAAGTCGGATATCGGTTTGACCCGGCAGTCAATGACGGCGAGGCCTACATCCATCGTGAAGATCCTTTCGGGATGTATGTGGATCCGGAGGCGCGGAAGCCGGACTACAGCGATGCGAAATACCTTATTCGTGCCAAATGGGTCGATAAGGAGGAGCTCAAGGCGGTATATCCGGAATTTGCCGATGTTATCGACGTACAAACGGCGAAATATGATAGCGCAGAACGCGACAACGCTACTCAGGAGATGGAAGGGCGCGACCCCTTGTGGTATCAGCGCAAGACGCACAAAGTAAGACTTTGCGAATGCTGGTACAAGGAAAAGGTAAAGGAAACGTTTTTTTATCTTGCCGATGGGACGGCTATCAAACAGAAAGATGTCCAAGTTCCCATGTTCCTGGAAGGGACCATAGAAGGTGTACGGACGGCGATAGTCGATACCGTCCGGGTCGCCGTGTTCATTGAAAATATTTTGCTTGAAGACATTGAAAGCCCGTATGAACATGGGGAATTTCCTTTCGTGCCGCTGATTGTCTATCATTTCGGCGAAGGTGATATTCCAGCAGGGATTGTCCGGGATTTGAAGGACCCTCAGCGCGAAATCAACAAGCGCCGGGTGCAGCAACTGCATATCCTTAACAGTGCCAGCAACGGCGGAGGATGGATTGAAGAAGACGCTATGAGCCCCATGCAGAAAGAGCGGTTCCGGGATAAAGGAAACATCCCGGGGTATTTTGCCGAAGTCCGTCCTGGCGGTATCGGGAAAATACGGGAGCGTCAACTGGTCAATCCACCGGTAGCCGTTATTCAGCAGGAACAAATGGCCACCGAAGATATCCGCTCTATTTCCGGCATCAATGAAGCCTTGATGGGGACGGATATTCAGTCCGCTTCCAGCGGCCGGGCCATTGAACTGAAACAGAAACAGGCTATCACGCATTTGGCTTCTATTTTTGATTACTTGCGTAAAGCTAAGAAAGGAATTGCGTATCGGCTATGGGGGCGCCGCGGTCATCCGGGTATTATTCCGCAGTACTATACGGACGATAAAGTATATCGCGTAGAAGGAACGAACGGGCAGCAATTCATCCGCGTCAACCAACAAGTAGTTCAGCAGGATGCCCTGGGGAATGTCATCCATCGCACGATGAATGATTTGTCTCAAGGTGAATTCGATGTTGTCATTGCCGATACGCAGGCCAGCACAACACAGCGCCAGGCTCAGATGTGGAGTCTCGTCGATGCGGTCAGTAAGCTGGGGATTCCTGGTGACCTGGTCTTTGACGTCATTCTGGATTTGTCGGATCTTCCCGACAAAGAAACCATCAAGCAGCGTTGGCAGCAGCGGCAGAAAGCACAGGCTCAGCAGGCACAGCAACAGGCTCAGCAGCAGATGCAGTTAGAAGTGATGAAGCAGCAGAATATGAACCAAAGCATTACTTACAAGGATGCGCCGCTTCCTATTCAGCTGGCGATGGCTGCCAAACAGGGACTGATTGATCCGGAAATTGCCAAATATGCGACGCAAGTCTTTGTGCAGCAGATGTTCCCTCAATTTGCGGCTGAACAGCAGGCGAAAGCCCAGGCCAGCCAGGCTCAGCAGTTGAAGCAGGCTCTTATGACACGGCAGATGCCGCCAGGTACACCTCCGCAGGGGGTAACGCCTGACGAACAACTACAAGCGGCACAAGCTGCATCGGGGGCCGCTACATCGACTGCCCAGGCGAAACCTTTAACCGATGCAGCTGTTAAATCAGTGATGGCCGGTCAGATGCCGGCAGTATAAGGAGGTTGTCAAAATGCCACGTACTACTACAGCAAAAGCAGAAATCATGAAGCGCAATGAAGAACAGGTTCCTGGAATCGAAACGCTGAAGCAGGGGATTATCGACCTGGGCATGCAGCTGGTTCGCGAAGCGAAGGAACACAACACTCCACCGTCGCAGGGAGAAGTGGAACGGGTGAAAGTATTGCTTGATTTATATGCTTTGATTCGATCATAGCCAGTTACGGCTGTTGCTTGTGGGGCAGCGGCCGTTTTTTCGAGCCGACATCGATAAGGTCGTCATCCGTCTAAGGACGTAAAAACAAAGGAGATATCATGGCAATGGAAGAAATGAATTTACAGTTATTTGCAGAGGCAGACGCGCAGGACGTTTTGCTGGAAACTACGGAACCTGTCTCCCCGGAAGAGAAGGAAGTACCTCCTGTTATTCCTGACGAATTGGACGGGGTATCTCCGGATATTGCCCGGGAAATCATGAAGGAAGCGGAAGAACGGGAAACAAAAGAGGCACCGGCCGCTGATGATGGTCATCAGCCGGCAGTCACAGAACCGGAAGCCCAAGAAAATACGGAAGTCGACGCTGAAGCTGACAGCGATACCAAACCAGTAGAAGATTCCGTATTGGAAACACCTAAACAGCCGATTCCTTACGCTCGCTTCAAGCAGGTCAATGACAAACTGAAGGCTGTGGAAAAGCAGCTTAAGGAGTTCCAGGAACAGCGGGAAAAAGAAAAATCTGAGCCGTCCTCGGCATCGCAGCCAACGCAGTCTATCCAAGGCCAGGCCATGGCGCCGAATGATGTTCCGGCGTCAAATCCGCCGTCTTCGTCTTTTACGCTGACGCCGGAAATCGCAGGCCGCATCGACGTCGCCGCTAAGGCCGAAGCTCTCCGTATGACGGGAATGACGCAGGAAGAGGTGGATAATCTGGCGTATGCCGATGACGATGACACGAAACGGCAGACCTGGAATACGGCGGTGGCAATGAGCCGGAATCTGATTCTAGGACAGATTCAGCAGGAAGCGCAACGGCAGCAGCAGCGTCAGATGCTTTTCATGCAGCAGCACCAGCAGCTGATGAAACAGTATCAGGATTTTGCCAGTAAAGAAATGCAGGCCGATGATTTTGCCGCTATTCAGCAGTATGCTGTCAATGATTTTTTCCAGACTAAGAACCCGACAGAACAGCAGATTATTGGCAGTGCATATGCTCGTATTGAGCGGAACATTGCCAGTCCGGCAGAGGTCTATAGTGTAGTGAACTATTTCAAGGAAGCCAAAGAAGCTTATCAGAAAGCCAAGGCGAAGGAGAAACAGGAAGCAGCACCGGCCAAGCCGGATATTACGAAGACTAAACAGAAAATTGCAGAGGCTAACAAACAGCCTCGTTCACAACAGTTGGAAGGAGCCGCCAGTACGGATGGAAAAGCTCTGACAGTCGCTTCTTTGCAGCACTTGCTGGAAACGACGCCGTGGGAGAAAATCCCCGATGAGTATAAGCAGATTTTGCTGAACGGTTCTTTCAACAGCTAATGAAAGGATGATTCAGAATGGCAGTAACTACGATTCCTCAGGGCCTCGTTGAAAAAGCGTGGGCCAAAGATACCTGGACGACAGCGCTTAACAACATCTTCTTCGGGAAATTCATGGGGCCCAGTGTTGACAATATCATTCAGGTAAAAGAAGAATTGAAAAAAGAAGCAGGCGATTCCATTACGATGCGCTTGCTCATGAAACTGAAAGGCGATGGTGTTACTGGGGACAACACCCTGGAAGGTAACGAAGAAGCGATGCAGTACCGTGACTTCACGGTTACTGTCGACCAGATCCGTAATGCCGTACGGCTCAAAGGCAAGATGGAAGAACAGAAGACTTCGGCGGATATGCGCAAAGACGCTAAAACAGCCTTGGCCAATTGGCTGACGGAATATATCGATGGGCAGTTCTTCAAGAAACTCTCGGCCAATCCGACTGCGGACCGTGTCGTTTATGCCGGCGGTAAGACCGGTACGGACGGCATTACGGCAGCCGATGTCTTTTCTACCGATGTTATCGGTAAAGCAAAGCGTATTGCCATGACGGACAGCAATGCAAAAATCCGCCCGGTCAGTGTCAATGGCAAGAAGTTCTATGTCATGATTATCGACCCTTGGCAGGCCCGTGACCTCCGCAAAGATGAAAAGTGGCTCCAGGCGCAGGAACACGCGCAGGAACGCGGCGATGACAATCCGATTTTCACTGGAGCCCTCGGCACGTATGAAGGCGTTGTCATTCATGAAAACGAACAGTGTATCCGTGAAGCAGGAACGGTAAAAATCGGTCATGCCCTCTTTCTTGGCGCCCAGGCCGGCGTACTGGCTGCTGGTTCGGAGCCGACTTGGCAGGAAGACGATTTCGACTATCACAACCAGAAAGGTTTTTCGATTGGCCGCATTTTCGGAGTGGCTAAGACACAATTCAAATTTGACGACAAGACGCTTTCTGATTTTGGCGTCATCAATGTCATTACCTCGTCTGTTGATGACTAAGGAGAAGAAAGGGCGGTCCATATGGCAACCGCCCGCTTTTTCTATAGAAAGGAGGGAAACCCATGCTGACAGTCAAGGCAATCCTGCAAAGGGTGCGCACGCGCATTCATGATGAACAGGCCGTAGGATATAGCGATGAGAATCTGCTTGAATTTTTGAATGATGGGGTTAGTGTATTGCGGCGGCTCATTATAACTATCAATCCTATGCTTCTCCAGGAAGAAGTGGCAGGAACTTTGCATGCCGGGAAGGACGCGGTAACTTTATCGAAGCCTGTTTCCCGGTTGGTCAAAGTATTAGTGGATCAAGCACAGGTATTAGTGACCAGCCGGCCGATGATTGACGACGAGGCCCAGACGGGAACTCCGCGATATTGCTACCTGGCAGGTGTGGACTGTCTGCGCTTTTTCCCAAAAGACACACAGAATCATCGCTATATCATTGACTATATCCCAGACATGGAGCTGTTGACGTTGGAAGATGATTCGCCGTTTTTGACAGATCTGGACCAGGTCTTGGTGGAATATGTAGCTATTCGGGCCGCGATGAGCGATGAATACAGCCTTAGCGATGAACAGGGGGTACTCTCGTCGGTTCTGGCCCAGGCAGAACAACTGGTCCGCGACCTGGCGCCCATGGAAGTGCAGGCCAAGGGGTATTGGGATGATGGGGACAAATCTATGAACGATGCCTGGAATCATCATCATATGTATCGATGGAAGTGGTGAGACTATGCAGTTATCAACGAAGCATGCCAATCAGCAACAGGTACTGCAATCCGATTTTACCGGCGGGTTGAATACGTCTTGCTTCGATAGCGATATCGCAGCTAATGAACTGAGCCTCTGCACGAATATGGAAGTAGACCGGAATACAGGACTGCTCCGGACTTGTAAAGGACTGAGGAAGCTCTGCAAAATTAATGTAGACGTCACGAATGCGGCTTATGATGTCTTGAATAAAACTTTTTTGCTGTTCACCGAAGATTACCATGTATATGCGACGACAGATTTTCTCCGCGTTGAAGATATTGGTCAATTGACGGGGAAGGAAAAGGTCGTTACGACTCTTTGGGAAAGCGGCGTTATCATTGCCAGTGGTGGTCAGCTGCAGTATTACGATGGGACGGAATTGAAAACGCTCACTACCTCGCCGAGCCACTGCAAAGGGGCATATACCCGTTCCGGGCGTGTCCTGACGTTCGATGATGGTGACCAAGTCCTTTATTCCGGGGTCGGCGACGAAACCAACTGGAAGCAGGAAAGCAACGACCCGAGCACGGCTCTATTTGCACAGATTGGGTATAAGGTTGGTGGCAAAATAATGGGGGCCATCAACTTGTCTTCGGACATCCTCTTCATTAAAGATAACGGTATGGTTTTCCGCTTGCAGAACGAATATCCCGATTGGAAAATCTCTGAATTAGGGCGCAACATTTACTGCCGCAGCACGACTGGTTTTACTAATATCGGCGATAATGTCATTATTCTAGGCAACAGTACGTTGCAGAGCATTACGACGACTCAGGACTATGGAGACATGAAGCCGGCGAATATTGGACAGAAAATTAGCCGTGAAATCGATGCACTGCCACCGGATACGAAACTTCGATATGTGCCGGCATGGAATCAGTTGTGGTTCATTGGGCATACCAACTATGTACTGGTCATGGATTGCCGTACAGGTGGATTCTTTGAGCGTACTTTTGAAGAGCCTGTGGTGGATATTATCAGTGCCGATAATAAAGTGTACTTAATCCGGAAGAATGCCGTCTGTGACTTCATCGATGATTTTACTGATTGCGGCACGCCGCTTCACTTCTTGGCTAAGTTCAAGACGAACCAAAGTGTACAACATATTCTGGTTAAGAAAGTACTGCTCGGTATTACGCCTTATGATACGTACACCGAGGATACCCAGAGCCGTTTGACTGTCGGCAAGCTGTCGTATCGCTTTCCTCGTCGTATTGCCGGGAGTATACAACCGGAGACAAGCCCTCATGCAGAGGCACGGATTCCAACGAGTCCTTTTTTGCGAGAAAATACATCCCCTGTTTTTATGAACGATGAACGCGTTACACCTACGGGGATCCTGATGTTCCGGGCACGTGCTATTTACCGATCATCACGGGTTCCCGTACAGATCGAGGGGATTGGGTACTCGTTTATTTTGAATTATATTGGCTACGATATGGCCATAGTTTAGGAGATGGAATGATGAAGTACAAACAGATTGCACCCTTGGACGTTGGCCAGAACCGGGATGATGTTTATACCTTCGCCAGAAAATATAACGAAGAAATCGAACGTATTTATGACCTTTTGAATTCGGCAGGGACTGGCGGGAATGGTGATACTCCCTCAGGTGGTACGGGAATTCTTACGTTTCCGACGATGGCAGCTTTACAAAATAACGGGGTAACCAACCTGGACGATGGCACCGTATTCCAGTTGTCTGGTTATTATCGGGCAAATGACGGCGGCGGCGCACAGTATGTCTGCAAATACCTTTGGTCTGCTAGTGCCTATCCCTGGGCCATTGACCTGGGTACCACTGATGAAATTGAGTATGAGCTGGTCTACAAGTTGAATGGTGAGCCGGAAACAGACCCGGAAACTGGCGCTTATGTCCGCAAATTGGATAATAGCGGCCAGCCGATTCCAGTGTATGACGGAGCCAGTGTCAAGCATAAGCACCTGTATGCTGTCATTACGGAGACGACGGTGAATTACCGGCAGTTCGGGGCAAAACTGGACGGTGTGACTGACGATGAAAAAGCTCTCAGGTTGTGTCACCGTTATCAGCACGATACCTATACCATTGAACCACTTACCGGTAGGAAACGGTATTATATCCGCGTTGAAAACCATGAAGGCATTATCCACAAGGCCAACAATGATCCTATCATTTGCAGTGGCAATATTGACTTATCTGGGTCTGAACTACTGATTGGGGATGAAAATGCGGCCTGGTTCGGTTTTTATTTGTGGGGCGACAACGAAGAAGATTATCAGAGTTATGAACCAAGCGCTGAAGCAATGCAGACTTTCGTTCGTGATAACTTCGTTGTCAATTGTGTTGGCAATAGTTCGGAAGTTAAACCCAATTCCCTTATTTTCCTGAAAGAAGACCCCTATGCGGTTCGTGACGATAGCGGGTATCTCTATAGTGAGCCCCGGTACGAATTACTGCTTCATACGATGGACGGCCTGCTGACGTCTCCTGTGACTTATGATTGGGTAAATCCTGGGGGCCTTTCGATACAGGCTACGAAGAGCAACTACGAAACCCATCAGCAGGAACCGAGTGTTGTGGACTCCAAGTTTTCTATTTCGTATTCCCGGCTCCCGGCTACTCACTATCATTTCATCGGCTGTGATGTAAAAATCAATGTATCGGCAAATAAGTATGGCAGTGTCCTCTGGTGTAAATGCCATAATGCACACATCTCTGGTTTTACATTTGAGCCTGATTCCGCTAAGATGCATAACACCATGTTTAAAAATACGATGATTTACTTGTGGGGATGCTACAACGTAGAAGTATCCGATATTGTGGGTATGAATGCGGCTGGAAAGAAGGATGGCGGTTCTAATGGGACTTCTGGTTATGTCATTCGGGCGACGAACTGCTTACAGGTCCAGCTTCATGACATTAGCATACAAGGGTATTGGGGTGCTACTGCCATGAACTGTGTGAAGGATATTCATATTACGCGTGTGAATATCAATCGCCTCGATATTCATAACTATTTCTATAATCTGTATATCGATCAATGTAACCTATTCAATCATGCTATTCAGATTGGGGAGGGCCGGGGCATCTGCCAAATCACGAACTCGAATTTCTACATCAACAAATTAGATGCTGACTCGTACCCTAATGCGCATCTTCTTGAGTTCAATCTGACTTATGGAAGAATCTTTGAAGGCAGCATCCTTATCCAGAATTGCAATGCCTATCTAAAAGATCCTGATGGAAACGAATTTGATGTGTGCAAAATAGAATTCAGCCCGGAAGCGGTATCTACGCTGGATAGCTATAAATTCCCCGAAGTCACAATCCGCGATTGTAATTTTTATAGCTATACCCCGAATACGTACTTGGTATATTTCATGGTAGCTGGGACGCGTAATTGTAAAACGGCAATGAGCGGCCCGGACAGTGTCATTGGCATGTCGAAAGATACCGGCAATGATACGACGGGGACGTTAGTATGGAAATATATCGGTCGCGGGGTGGACTGGGTTGATGACGGAGATACTTCTAAACTTACTGTCGTTCCGGGTCAAGTAATTAGAACGTATCAAAAGGTCATTGATAGGGATAAAAAAACGGCATTTTACAATTTTCATTATTTCCTGGTGACAGCAGCAGGCGTCCTACCGACACCTTCGGACAGCAACATGCCTTCTGATTACACTGGTGAAGAATTTGCCGCAGGGACGGCGAAAATAAAGCACATCACTCGCAATCGCTGGGAAGCCAACCGTCAGTATGCCGTTGGCGATTATTGCTTTACCGAATATTCGTCCTGGTTTCCACTGTACTGCTATCAATGCACGGCCGCGGGGAAGTCTAATGGCTATCGTCCTGTCCATTTATCAGGGACAGTTATCGATGGAATCGATGTTTACCCGGCCAATCTCGATGCCTGCTATTGGCAATATACGGGGACCGCTGCGTCTTTCATTTCAAAAAATTTCACGGCAGGCATGGAAGTGTCGGCGGGACAGGTCATTTTAGCGGATCATCGGCTTTATCGTGTCATCAATTCCGGTACGTTGAAAAACATCCCGCCTCTTGATACGGCCTGGTTGGGGTCTTTTTCGGAAGGCTCTGCAAAACTTAGTTTTATTGGCAAGGAATGGACACCGAAAACATGGTTTGCCAGAGGTTCATATTGTCTGTCTTATGGTTCTGATGACGTTCTTCAAGTCTATCAGCTTGTCGATCAGGATGGGACGACATCCGGGTCTGTTCCGGTTCCCAGTAGTGGGAAAGTCGTAGATGGCGACATGATATGGCAGAACACGACCGAAGCCGCGACAAAAGGGGCTTGGACGGCGCAGACGCAATATTTTGTGGGAGACATCGTTACAAATCAAGACCATAATTACCAATGTGTCTTTGATGGCCGCCTTGAGCTCCCGAGAAGGACGACTATTGAAAACGTCAGTACCAATATGACGACTGGCGGCGATTTGTTTGCTTTCTGGGAAAAGGGGACGGATGTTCCTACCAAATTCGGATCTACTGGCAAGTGGGAAATCTTTGTCAAGGATAATAACTTAATAAGGTTCCGACAGTTTACGAATGGCTATTTCTGTCATTCAGGGAATCCCCAACCGACTATTATCGATAGCACTCATACTGCAAGTAATATTGCTACTGCTAAAAGCTGAAAGGGAAGATTATGAGTAAGGTAAAGAACATAACCCCTGTGTATGACTTAGTGCTGAATCAAGGGGAAGATACAAGAATCCAGTTGCATTTAAGCGAGGAAGAGGACGAGAAAAGAACAGAAATAAATATTGAAGGATTCACCTTCACCTGTAAGGTTAGAGAAGAAGCTGGAGATGAATCTCAAATACTCACGGCTTCTTTTACTATCCTTGATCAACGCCATGGGCTTGTTGAGCTATATTTTAAAGCGGAAGATACGACAGCATTAATATTGGAGGGTGCGTATTATGGGAGTATGACTAAGTACACCTATGACATATTTATGAAAGATATTAACGGGGATGAACAACGAATCCTTTGTGGGCATTGTTATATTTCACCGTCTGTATCGAATAGGTAGGTGAGAAAATGGATAGGATAGTTGAAGTGGGCCGCGGCGACATGGATAGAGTTGTTGAAGTTAGCCGCGGGGTAAAAGGGGACCGTGGTGTCAGTATCAAAAACGTAGAATTGAATGAAAACGGGCATTTTATTGTTACTTATGATAATGGTGAAAAGGTTGACGCTGGCCTTTCTGCGTTCGGTGCTGCGAAACAATATGCGGATGCGGCACAGAACAGTAAAGACGCGGCTAAAATATCAGAAACAAACGCTAAAGCAAGCGAAACTGAAGCAGCGAAACAAGCCGAGATTGCTACGAATCAAACCAGCATAGCTGTATCTAAAGCAGAAATTTCCGAGCAATCGGCTATTGCAGCGGAAAACAGTGCAACGGCGTCTGCTACGAGTGCAAGCAGTTCTGCAAATTCGGCGGAGACCGCATCCAGTGCAAAGAATTATATAGAATATCATTATGACGAAATAAAGCAAGATATCACAACGACAGAAAACCAGATTACAGCAGTTAGAGGGCTTCTTTCCCAGTCTGAACAGGCATCCACGAATGCACAGAGCAAAGCTGCAGAGGCCGCCACGTCTGCTTCACAAGCAGCCAAGTCAGCAGAAGCCGCCGCAACATCGGCAACTAATGCAAGTAATGCCGTAAAAAATGCAGTGTTCACAGAAAACAATTTGGACGACAGCATTAAAACAAAACTCTTAGGAGATAAAAATGTAACGGGAGACAATATCAAGGATGGGACAATCGGAGTGGAAAAGCTTTCCTTTACGGTTGATACATCAGGAAGCGGAGCAACTGTCACAACGATTCCTTGGACGAACATCACAGGGAAGCCAGAAACGTATACCCCTAGCACTCACACTCATAAAGTATCTGATATTTCTGATTTAGATTTAACCCTTTATGCCACTACAGCAGCGTTAAACGGGAAACAAGATAAACTTGCTTTCGATGATACGCCTACTGCCGAGTCATCGAATCCGGTGACAAGTGCCGGAGTGAAAGCTTATGTAGATACGGCTATATCGACTATTACGGATGCAGATACTAAATCCTATTAGGAGGCCCTTATGGCGAAAGTATTGATTACAGAATCATACCTGACAGACATAGCCAATGCTATCAGGAGTAAAAATGGAAGTACGACCCAGTATAAGCCTTCAGAAATGGCAAGCGCGATTCTGGCCATTACGACAAGCGGCGGAGGCTCAGGAAGTGGCGGTTCAGGCAGCGGAAGCTCAGGAGATGTTACGTATACGGATACGGGTGTAGATTGCAGCGCCATGACCAAATTGGGTGAATTTAGTGCTACCTCAACTACAGCAGGGGACTTATCTGGGTATACCATTGGGCGATTGTTGAAGTGTTTGCCGAACCACAAGCAGATTCACTTTAAGGCCGTTATCTTTGTCCCTACAGGCCTTTCTTTGAATGATGCGATGGTATCGGATTTTACGAATGGCCGGGCTTGGTCTGCTAACAATGACGTTGGCTTGAGGAAAAGCTATTCCATCAGTACAGGGACGAATTATGTATTTGACTGGGATGAAACACTGAATGTGACTACTTATCTCTATGATGACGATAAGACGAATGATCTCTTGACCTATTATTGCTGTACCGAAATCACAGTAAAACAAAATGCTGGAAGCACGACGGCACTGGATACGGCGACACTGACGGTATCCGCTTATAAAGCATAGGAGGGCTTATGGGAACTGAAAAAAAGACGAATACCGGGGACCCGGATATCGTCTATGACAATGGGGCTGATTCCTCGAATCGGGACATTATCAAAGGACTTCCCCGCCCTCAGACAATTGAAGAACAATTCCTGTATGCCTGGGCTTGTACGCTGGCAGGGGTTTCCTACAGCAACCCATTCCCCGCGCCGATTTACCGAAAGGACCAGCTTTTAAAGGGTATATGGCAGATTACCCGGAACCGGATGGTCACACCGACTGTTATCTGGGATGGGTCCGTTGATAGCAATGGCCTTCAGGATGGGGCTGTATCGAGTAATAAGCTGACTTCGAACGCTGTCACAACTCAAAAAATAGCAGACCAGGCCGTCACGACAGACAAGCTGGTCGACCAAGCGGTCACGACAGCTAAACTAGCAGACCATGCTGTTACGACAACTAAACTCGACGTTACCGTGGTACAGCACTTACTTGGAAGCAGTGAGACGGGAATCATTCAGCAGCCGTCAGTCGAAAAAATAACAGAAAGCGGGGAGGCATTGACAATGGAAGTGCTCTTGGACAAAGTAAACGAGTTAATTGACCTCTTAAAAGCAGCGAAGGTGACGACATGAAGCGAAGAACATTAGCTGAATGGATTGCCTTATATAACCGAAAAACGGGGGATGAGTTTGTACCTGACAAGCGGTACAAGCTCTTTTATTTTCCCGACAAAGGCTTTTGCGAAATCCACGTGGATACCACAGTGCAGATGGTTGTTGTTTACCAGTTATGCGGGGACATCCATTTCTGGCGGTATGTAGTGGAATTCCTCTGCCAGGCACTGGGCTATCATGTCTGCGCGACTTACTGTATTCGCCCTATCAGGCCTTATCTTCGGCTATTAGGCGTGATTATTGAGAATGTGGAATATACACCGCTGGGGGAACGCTACTATTGCCGCGAGAAGTATACAGGGCAGGCACTCATCGCATCCCCTTCATCAATCATGAGTCTTGGTGGAATTCGTGAATATTACATTACCTGGGAGGTGGTATCATGACAATCCCGATTGTCTTTGATTTACAACGGCATAAAGGCGGTTCATCGACGACGGTCAATAATACTTCGACATACACGCCGACCGAATATGAACTGCAGCTACAAAAAGCGCAGGCTAAGTATGCTGATGCAATTGCCCCGAATGCATTGTGGTTGAATGATATAGCTCGAAATATTCTGGAAAACAGTATTGGTGCTGTACAGGTCGATTTTAACGGGCTGAATAATCGTCAGCAGCAGACGATTCAAGGTGCTCAGCAAGGTATGGCAGATCTGACGAAAGGGCAGTTGCCGCAATCGTACTTGCAAAATATGACCAGCGCCATCCGTAGCGGCGTCCAGAATAGTTACGGGACACTGCTCAATGACGCTGCGAAGAATGGTGTCATCAACAGCAGTGTGCTGACGCAGGGCTTGAACGACATCGATAAGAATGTGTCGGATACGATGGCGAATAGTTACACCAACAATATTAATACCTTGCAGAACCTGTACGGGAATCAGATCAGCCAGGCAACGGCCGGCACTACTGCAGCCGCAGCTAATCAGGAAGCGGCCCAACAGCCGGCATTGAATCTCTGGGATGCTTCTATTGGCTTGAATGGTACGACGACAGGAGCTCTGAGCGCAGCCGCTGGCAAAGGGACGACGACCAGTACAAATACGCAACATACCAGTGGTGGTGGCGGACTCCTGAGTGGTCTGCTCGGTGCCTTATAAGGAAAGGAAGGATACATAATGGCAACAAACTTTGTACCTGCATATATTCAAGCACTTCAGGAAACGCAGCAACCCCAGCCGAATCAAAACCTGGCGAACATTACCAATGTCCTGGCGGCACAGAAAATGGACCTGCCGACAGCCATTGGGTATGCGTTGGGGAAGTACGCCTTGAACCGGTACCAGGCCTGGCAGGACAATAAAGCCCGGGACAGTATATTGCATCCAGAAGAAGGCAGCACAGATAATTCATCCCTGCATCTTGCCAATGGGAATACGCTGGACCGCAATTTGATGTACGGCAATCAGGGGAACTGGGCAGAAAATGCACTGGCCCAGGCGGCAAATAATCCATCTCCGATAAGCAATCCGGCCATTCAGGCTGGGACCAGTGCCGGGACTACAGCTATCGATAGTTCGTTGGCGAATGCCGCCCAGCAGACTAACCAGGCACCGAACTTATTGGGCAATCTCGGGAAGCCGGAAGCACAGGCCGCGGAAAAAGTCAGTCCGGTGAAGCAGACACTGGGCCTCTTAGGAGCTGCCGATTCGTTGAAGAACCTTGCTAATGGAACGGGGACAGCTGGCGATTTGCTGAATGTAGGCAGCCATTTTTTCTCTGATGCCGCCTCTCAGGATATGAGCAAGGCGGCAGACGTTTTTCAAGCTACGCTGTCGAATGGACTTCCCAATGTACAGGGAAACTTAGTCAATCAGCAGGCCGTCAATCGGTCAGCTCCGCCAGCTACATTAGATGCCGATGGCCGTCAGCTGGCGAATGAACTGATTCGGTATAAGACGGCTTGGGAAGTGGCAGACAAAGCCAATGATGAGAAGGGACGACAGGAAGCGGCTCAGGGAGCCAAACGGATTCGGTCTTTGGCAGGTGGGCTGGGCATTGATTTATCGCCTTACGATGCCAACCAAACATTAGGGGATGCTCAGGCGGCCCTGGCTCTGGACAATTATCGGGGTATTCGGCATATCTTGAATGATGATCAGACGAGCGAAGCTTATTATAACGATGTGTACGATCAGTTGAAACAAAAAGGATTCGGTGAAAGCACGAGCCGGCGTATTGCCGCGGAATTAGCTGGCCGCTATCAGGCAGGGCGCCTGACCCGTTTGGAAAATGCCTTCACGGAATACGGTGTTGACCCGTCCAATAACATCATGAATAACTATGGCACGGCTATCCTGATGCAAATGATGCGGGAAGACCCGAATGCAGCTAATGGCCTGGCTAAAATGTATGGCCTGCCCAATGTCCTGACTGATCTTTATCAAACGACAAGCAAGCAGAATAACCAGGCACGCAATACCATCCTTGCCAATTCGCAGAATAATGCGGAACATTATCGGTATGGTATTGCTACGGATAATAACCGGGCCGAAAATGACCGGAAATTGGCGATACTACAGGGAAATATCAAGATGCAGGAAGATGCTGCCAACAACGCTGCCCGTTTTAAAGAAATTCAAGCACAGGCTGCTGCCAGGGGGGCACAAGGTGGCTCTCGTGGCAGCCGTTCTGGCGGAGGGGCTTCAGGGAGCAGTGGCGGCAAAGCGCCTAGTACTGCTGATGCCCGGGCAATTATTGAACTGGCTGATAAATGGGATGCAGAGCATCCAGACAGTACTTGGGCGAATCCCTATCGGGATGACGCTGACAGGGCCCATCAAATCCTTGATAATGCATACGGCACATCCCTTTCCTCGTATCCGGACGATATTGATGACTTTCACACGGCATATTCTGCAGGGACGGCCATTTTGGAAAACAATGCTAAGAAAGGGTATCCTGCGTCGCCCTGGGAGCTGGAGGAAATGCTTAAAGCCCGCATCCCTAAATTCGCAGACAAACTTATTGAACAATGGGCCGCCGACGGTACCTTGGCAAGATATGGCAGTAACGACTACTAAAACAGGTTAGGTGATATGATATGGACGATTTCGATAAATTATTGTATTCCGTAGGCGGTAACCCTTATGCGAATCACGAGTCTCAAAATAATGATGGTGATGATGATGCCTCCTCTTCGGGTGGTGGACTGTTATCGGGTCTCATTGAGCGATTAAAAGAAACAGTTACTCCAACGGTCATTGCCCCGGACTATAAACCGCGTCCCCTCAGTGACAGCGTCTATGCGGACACTCCGGGAACGACAGTGGCTGATGGAAATTTTGGGCAGCAGGAAGATGAGAGTGCACGCCAGCAGCGCATGGATGAGTCGGCTCAGTATATGATTGAGAATTATCCGCGGGCTTATGGCACGATGCTGGCTTTTGATAATGGCGTCGCCAACAGTGTCGGATCTATCCAGGAAGGTCTTGGGCTGGGTGATGACGCTATGAAGCAGGCGACGGCTGCTGTCGAAAGCCAGAAACCTATTTGGGATACCTGGGATGCGAAATACGGAGATAATTATTTCTCGAATCCTAAAGGTCTTGCCTCGGCCATTGGCAGTGCGGCTGGCTCTACATTGCCAATCCTGGCTTTAGGTGAACTGATGCCAGGTGCCGTCGTAGCCCGCGGGGTGAAACTGGGGCAGGCTGGTTTAACGCGGTTAGGTCTGGGTGGTTTGGCACAAAAGGGAGCTGTGAAGGGACTATTAGAAGAAGCCGTCCGTTCGCCTATCCCAAATGCTGCCGACAGCTTGATGGAATATGGCGGCGTCGTACATGACCTGAAGCAAAATGGCTATAGCGATGAAGCGGCCCGAAATCAAGCCCGCTCGATTTTGGCAAAGAACATGCTTTTGGATACGGCTACGATTCCGTTAGAACTGTCGCTGATGAAAGGCCTGAGAGGGACTAATGGCAAACTTTTTAATTCACATCTTCGCGATAGCCTGGGTACTCGCCTCGCCAAAGGAACTGGCCGTGCCGGCCTGCTGGCTACCGGCAATGGGCTGGTAGAAGGCCTCCAGGAAGGGGCGCAGAATGCCTTGGAAGATCAGACGAAAGGGGAGCGCGATGGCGGCTGGTGGAATCCGCTGACCTGGACAGAGGACGATTGGAAAGCGGCCCGCGATGGTTTTGCCGGAGGGGCTTTCCTGGGGCTTCCTGGCGGCTTTGTACAGGGATTCCATCCAGAACGGCCGACGATTACTGATGAAATGGGCGGACGTTCGCCGGAAGACATCGCTGTCAATTCGACTTGGACTGCAGGGCAGGAACAAACGGAACCGGCAGGATATTTCTATCGTGGAGAGACGACAGAGACAGGCGTTAAGACGCCGGAAGACATTGTCGGTGGAGTAGCATCCCGCACAGCCAATCAAAATTCCGTGTCAGGACCGGCACTCTTCGGAACTGCATCTGACGGCACGGAAACAGGAATCAAGAGCCCTGAAGACATTATCGCAGGAGTACAAAATCGGGCGGGAGTGTCCGCTGACACGGACAATACAGGCCGTGTTCCTGTTTTCAACAATAGTGGCGGAGAAGGTACCGTTACCGGTATTTCTTCGCCGGAAGAAATCATTGCGAACGTACAACAGCGACAGGCGCAGACGAAGATGATAGAAGACCAGAAAGCGGTTATTTCCCAGTACTTAGATGACAATACCATTGAGCAGATGGGTGGTGAAGATAACTATAACTGGTTGATGAATGTTGTCCGCAGTGGTACGCCTGACGATGTACAGAAAGCCTATCAGACAGTTGTTTCCTCGACAGCAGCAACGAAAAGACAGGAAGCAGAAGCACACCAGCGAACAGCGCCTGTATATACACAGGGGCATTCGTCGGAAATGACGACTCCTCGTTCCGAGAATCCTAACGTGAATGCCGTGCTCCAGGCTGCACATGACCAAAACTTTGATGCAGGCCTGGCGTTAGCTGTTGCTGCTGTTGAAAGCGGTGGTGGTGATGTCAACGAAATCCATATGGCTGGGCATGACGGCATGTTCCAAATCGAGCCGGAAACGGCGCAGAATTATGGGGTAGCCGATAAGTATCCTGACTGGCAGACAGATCCGTATCAAAATGCTATGGCCGGTATCGAGGTTTTGAAAGCGAAAATCGATGAAAAAGATGGGGATACTTGGGCTGGCGTCGCACACTATAATGGCGGCGGAGACCCGGATTACCTTCCTAAAGTCCAAGCGGCTTATGACCACACAAGCAACATGGCTGATTCAGTAACGACCGGCGGTGCCTCTTATGACGGTTTCCGGCTGACGCTTCCAGATAGCGATGAATTCACAGACCAAAGTGGTAATGTAGACGGTCTTACGGAAGATACGCATATGAAACTGCGTGTCCTGGACAACCTTTGCTATCAGAAATTCGGCCAGCATCTTATCGTTTCTTCGTCCTACCGGGAAGGTGACCCGAATAACCACGGTGCAGGAGTCGCCTTTGATGTTTCCGGAGGTATCGTCGATGACCCGGACGCACGGCAATGGCTGGAACAGGCCGGCCCGGCTGTCGGTTTGTTTGTCATCCCGGAATACCAGGGCGAAGCCGGGGCGGAATTCGCTCACGGCGACAACGTTCACTTCTCTAATGTAGAGCCAGGCATTTATGGACAGACCCGGGATGCCGAAGGCCATTGGAGCGAAGAACACGCGGCTCCTTCTATTCAGAGCATCCTGAACGGCAGTGGCTCTGCGACTTCTGCTGTGAAGGGAAAAAGCTCATTATCACAGTGGGGAAGCAATGGGTTTACCGATGCTCTGCATCATTGGGAAGACGCTGTTATTCCGGACGTAGCAGGACAGATGAGAGAAAACACCCCGGAAGATACGGGCCTGTTCGATGGGATATTCACGATTGATGATAAGGGGCAGGAACATTTCAAGGATACGCCAGAAAACAGAGAGATTATCCAAAAGCAGTATCACCAGCAGGTGCAGGATGCGGCGATGGAAGCCATGGCTAAAGACTTGCTCCGAACGCCTGCCGTACAGCAAAGCGCCGTGGCGAATCCGCTCAGCCATGCTGTTGAACACGGCGATACGACTGCCATGATGAAACTGGCACGCCAATGGTTCGATGTCAAGACGCCGAACTTGGATAGGGAACGAACCCAATCTTATATAGCTCAGCCGACTGCACGACCTATAGGAGGGATGGAAGTTGAAACCAATCGGAGTACACGTCAAAATCAGGCGGACAGCCCCGAAACTGTTCCGCATCAAGATGTCGACACCCTTTCTGGACAAAGCCAGGAAACAAGAGCGGGGATTCAAGGCATCGTCCGTCCAGCCACTCAAGGAGAAATCCCTGTAACGGCAACTCCCGCAGTGGTGACAGAACAGGTGTCCCGGCCTATGGCACCGTCCCGCCCTGCTACATTACCGGATGACGCTCGTATCAGCACTATTGGCTTATCGCAAGCTGATACGGTGCAGAACCCCATCAGCGCCTGGGGCAATCAAAATCCCGAAGGTGTCTTTGACAAGACCATCCTGCAAGGACGCCCTGTTATCCGTCAACAGGAAGTTCTGGAAGACGACCAGAATATTGGGGACGTCAAGCATTTACAGGATATGCTCTTTCATAAAGGCGAAGCCGTCTTTAATGTTGATGATTTTGAAGCCGAAAAAAATAAACGTAGTTCCAGCTACACGATTCAGGATTATGCCAAAGAATGGCTGGCTCGTAAAACGCCAAATGTTAAACGGGATACGGCAGCTTACCAGGCCTTGGAAAAGGAAATCACTCAGCAGATGGGGAATGCCTATGCGCTTACGCAAAAGGAAACAAAAAAAGCCGCCCTAAAGGACGACGTAAAGACTATTAAAAAGTCTCTGCTGAATTTAGCTACAAAAGTATGGCAAAACCCACGTGCGCAAGGAAAAGTAACTTTCTATCCATCGCAGAAGTTAAAAGACAAAGTAAAAGAATTATTTGGTCATGACATTGATACAGTATTTATTACTGCTGACGACATTCGCCATATAAAAAGCGGACATTCTGAACACGAAGAGAACCGAGGACAAATAAATCTTTCCGAACAAGATATACCCGATATTTATGATGTTGTAAACGATTTTGATAACGCTACTAAACTTCAATCTGATGCTAAAGGCAATCAGAAAATAATGTTTGTGAAAGATGTCAATGGGAAAATGATTTCTCTCCTCATTGAAAGAGGAAAACACAAAGCGCAGGTAAAAACGGCATACAAAAAGCAGGTACAGATGTCCGATGTTACTAGCCCCGAACCGAACGTCCTAAACGACTCTGTACCTGCTTCCACATCCATTATATCCCAAAAGGCAGAAAAAGGGAATAAGCCAGACGAGTTACGTAATCAATTAAGTAATGGCGGGAAACAAGCTTATGACTACGCCTTTGACAAATTGTCGCAGGGGCATGAAAAGGTAGCGCAGTCTGCTAAAGAAAGCGCCTTTATCTATGCACGCATGGCGGAACGATGGTATGAAATCATGCATGAGTATGGCAATAAAACATATTCCCCGGAAGATTACACAAAATCACATCCTATAGTCATGGGCCAACAATCGGGGAACGCCCAACTGGAACGAGCGTTTGAGCAACGGGCCTGGCATGGAAGTGGTGTAGATTTTGATAATTTTGATTTAGGGAAAATTGGTAGTGGCACCGGAGCGAGTATGCACGGCTGGGGCATTTACGCTGCGAAAAGCAAGCGGACTGCTCAGAAATACAAAAAAGAAATGAAAGATCGCGGGCTTCCGCCGGTCTTATATGAAATCGACGTTCCGGCCAACAAAGAGTTGCTGGATGAAGACAAGCGCTACAAAGACCAGATGAAAGGCGTTCAAACTAAGATTCTCCAGGCAGTACAATCTTTGTCTATGGAACAGAAACAAGCCTTCTGGACAAAATGGTTGCGCCAAGCTATGGGTAGTACTAAAGATGAAATCCAAGCAGAAACAGCTTTGCGGAAAGTGGAATTAAACATAAAGCATTGCCACGACGCCAGCCTGGGATGGGAAGGCCTTCCGGCGTTTAGGAAGCGGATTGCCTTAAACAGCCTAAAAAAACAAGGATACACCGACGAACAGATAAACGATACTTCCTATATGGAATCAGAAAGTAAAAGGTGGGAAAAAGAACTTCCAGAAGCAAAGCAACAGGCCAAAGAGTCTAAAGAGGCTGGCGATAAGAAACGGAATCAGTTAATAGAAGCGGCTATGGAAAACCCGGAAGTCACATTGGAAAAAGGCATTGGGACAGGTAAAGAAATCTATAATTATTTGACTGATGCATTATCAGATGGGAAAGACATAGAAAAAACGTCGAAATATTTAAATGAACAAGGGATTCACGGTATTACCTATGATGATGCTTATGATGGCCGATGCTATGTCGTATTTGATGACAAAGCCATTCAGATCATTAACAAATATAATCAAGATGTTCATAATGCCAAAGCTGCCTATGACGCAAGTACCGGAGCTATCAGACTGTTTGATATTGCGGACCAGTCGTCTTTTATTCATGAATCTGCTCATATGTTCCTGTCTGACATGGAAAGACTAGCGCGAAAAAAAGGTGCTCCTGCCGGATTGGTTAGCGACTTACAAACCGTCAAGGACTGGGCCGGATACAAGCCGGGACAGATGAATGGATACAAAGGTACGGCCCTTGAAAAAGAATTCCAGGAATATGCCGAAGCTATACGGGAAGCCAAGAAAACTGGCAATGCCGTAGCCATTAAAGCCGCTGAAGAACGCTGGATGCATGAACGGTTTGCCAGAGGGTTTGAACGTTATTTGGCTGACGGCGAGGCCCCCACCCCATCGTTGAAACATGTGTTTGAAAAATTCATGGACTGGATGGTTGGCATCTACCTGGACCTGAAGAACTTGGGCAAGAAACCGCCCAAAGAAATCCAAGCAGTCATGGCGCGTATGATTACGCTGAAAGCAAGTACGAAATATTCCGTTCGCAAGAAAGACGCACAGCTGATTCGGTCCAGGGAAGATTTGAAAGCGGAAATCAAAGAAGCCTTTCCCAATGCCAAAAAAATCATGGATGATGGCGACCGCATAACGTTTACCATGCCGAACGGTTCCCATATCGTCGTTGACTTGAAGAATGAAATCGTCTTGACGGACGAAGAACTGGCGCAGGCGAAGAAAGAACACCATATCGACGACAACGGCAACGTCGTTGTCGAAGGGTACGCCGAAGTACGTGGGAAAGACGCCTACATGGCACTGGCACAGGGGAGCCGCGAAAATACGGGGTTCCATGAAGCCTATCACCTTGCAGAAGGCGCCGTCTTGACGGACCGTGAAAAGGCTGCTATCAAGAAAGCTATCCCCGACGCTGAAAAACGCGCCGATAAGTATGCTGAATGGGTAGAAGCCCGCAAGCACGGACGCGGCACGGCATGGGGAAAATTGTTCCAGAAAATCAAAGACTTTGCGGCTAAGATAAAGAGCATCTTCACACGTGCCGAAACCGTACACGACGTATTCCGGCAGATTGAGTCTGGCAAAGTATGGGAACGAGGCGTCAGCAAACAAAAAGCAGAACGATTTAGCCAGCCTTTGTATAAACTCAAGCACATTGTTGGCTCCTTCACGGACAAGGAAAAGCTCAATAAATTCGTAAACACGGTATTAACACACGGTCAAAAATCTCTTGTTATGCATCTTGGTATAGTTAATGCTGACGAAGCAAAAGCTATCAAGAAGTTTACAGGGTATGATGTAAATGGTTATGAACATGTATGGAGAGGAAATGACGTTCAACATGTACAAAAACGACATGGAGTAAATACAGAAACAGCAAACAATCAAATCGGGTTAAGCCTGGATGAAATGGTAGATGCTTTAAAAGTTATTTCAGCTCCAGACAAAATCGAAAGAGGGTCTATAAACAAAGATGGCCCATCTATTCGCTACATAAAAGCAGAAAATGGTGGGCAATTAACGATTGTTGAGGTGGTGAAAAATAAGCGCAAAACATTAGATATAAAAACAATGTGGAAGAAGCGCGCCGAGAAACTTCATGGCGATTACGCCCTTCAGGATACGTCCGAAACCGCTCTCGATGCTACTCCTTCCACTACTGAAAATGTAGCACATAACACCGATAACGTCAATGGAGAAAAGCATTACTCCATTCGCAAGCCCAAAGATGCCGCCGATGAAGCGCAGGAAAAGGCAGAACAGGCGGCAGAAGATACGGCAGTCACGATGAAAGATATCCTGGCAGCTGCCAGAAAGATACTGCCCATCTATACCCGTTCCAAGATTCATTACAATTCACGGGCTGCGTATCGTTATGATGAACATGGCCGGGCAGGATTTGTACCCAGTAACTATACGATAGGGGATATTGGGGCCTCCATCGCCTTGCATCTTGACCATGTCGCCCAATTAAAAGGGGCCAACGTTGAACTGACGAATGATGTCCTCGATGAACTGGAAATAGAAAAACGGGCAGCCAAGAAGTATAAGCAAGAAGCTCCTAAGGCGATGACTCCGGCAGAAGCTCGTCGCGAAGGCGTAAAAGAATTTGGACGCATCTACTTCCAGGACCCTACCCGAGCTAAAGAAAAGTATCCTAAGTATTATGACATCTTTGAAAAGACCTTGGATGGGATGTCCGAAGAAAAAGCAGCTGTTGAGAAAATCCTGGAACTGGAAGCACAAAGAGCGGCCCAAAATCCGCTGCTCCTGGCGACGGCCGGCATCAGCCTGGCTGACGATAGAAAGAAACCGCAGACGGTCAAGGAACGCCTGAATACTGCCTGGGCTCGCTTCTACCGCACGATGGTCGATGAAACAGACCCGCTCCGGCAAATTACAAAATGTATTGAAATGGAGTTGGGGAAGAAGCTGGCCGACGAAAAAGACCCGCATAAGCGGGCAGTCATGTGCAACAGCGTGGCTGAGGGTCGTGCGTCAATGCTGCTCTTTGCTGACAATAAAGCGGCCAATATTGCGTATCTCAACAAAATCTATAAAGGAGCCATCCGCGACAAGGTCACCTTTGAAGATGTCCTGAACACGCTGAGAAAGGTGCGGACAGAAGACATCAAGAAGGCGGCAGCCAAAGATGTAGAGACCTATTTCGGCATGTATCTAGTAGCTCAGCGGACGGAAGAAATCGTCAAAACACATAAGAACTACGTCCGCCCAGAAGGCTATAGCCATGAAAATTGTCTGCGTATCATTGCAGAAGCTCCGGAAGCCATCCGGAAAGCAGCGCAGCTCTATTGGAAATACAACCGGAATTTGGTCAATATCATGGAAGCTGAAGGATTGATCAGTGAAAAGCAGGCGGCAGGGCTGCGAAAATACGAAAAGTACTGCCCCATGTATCGTGACATGTCAGAGAACCGCACTTTTGATGATGAGCTGCCAACGATTACAGCTGGCCGGGGATTCATCAATCAGAGCAGTGGCATCAAGAAATTAAAAGGCGGGAGTATCCTTGCCGTCATCAATCCCATCGATTCGATGGTCAGCATGACGACGGCGCTTATTGCTCGATGTGAACGCAACGATGTGGCGAAGGTCATGGTGCAATCCGCTGAAGATCATCCAGGACTGGGCCGGATCATTGTCAAGGACCCCTCTTTATCCCGGGCAGATGCTTCAAAGTGTGCCTTTACGGTCATGATTGCTGGGAAAAAGACGGTATACCGGACGACCCCCGAACTTTATAAAGCCTTACAGGAGATGAGCACAAACAGCGCAGCTTTCCTGACTAACGTCTTCGGAAAGTTTACCGATGCCTTACGCTTCGGGGCGACAAATACTCCGAGCTTTATGGTACGCAACTTCATACGAGATACCCTTAGTGCTTCTGTCAACGCCCGTTATGGCAAGTTTGTTCCCATTGTAGACAGTATCCGAGGCATGAAAGCCTTGAAAGGAGATGCTGATTTCCGGGCGAAATTCTATGGCCAGGGGGTTCCGATGGATACCTATATTCGCAGGGATATACGTGGTGCCAAGCAGTATAAGGACAAAGTGCAGAAGTCTTTGAAGCGTTATCCGCTGGGGATTCGGCAGCTGATGGCTCTGTCACGGTCCTTGGTGTATAAGTATAACGGCGTCGGTGAAGCGCTGGAACAGGGAACACGAGCCGGGGCCATGCTGAATGCACTAAAAGCTGGAGCCAGCGATTTTGAAGCCGGTCAGGAAGCTCGTGACGTAACGGTCAACTTCTCGAGGCATGGTAGCTTTGGCAAGAAAGTAAACCGGTACGTCCCGTTTTTTAACGCCAGTATCCAAGGCACGGATAAAGTTATTCGTACTTTCTTGGAAAATCCTAAGCGGGCCTCTCTGGCGACTTGCCTTTATATTATCCTGCCTACTATTATTCTTTGGGCCATCAATTATGACGACGATTGGTATAAAGAACTGGATGACAATACAAAGTATACTAACTGGGCATTACATATCCCAGGGACTGATTACCACTGGCTCATCCCCAAACCGCAGGAAGTCGGCATTGGTTTTGGTTCAGGTGTGGAAGCCGTGCTGAACCAGATGCTCAATGAAGACCCACATGCCATGAAAGCCTGGGCCCGGCAGTTTGCGGAAGCCGTCACACCGGGCATTATCTTGACGGCACTGCGCCCGGTGTTGGAATGGAGGTATAACTACAGTGAATGGACTGGACGTAAACTGGTACCAGAACGATTATCTAAGTTGCCACCGGAACAGCAATATACAACGGCGACATCTGAACTGGCTAAATTGATGAGCCAATTCGCAGGGAAGTATGTGGGCCTTTCACCTATTGCCATCGACAACTTCTTCAGCGGATGGTTTGGCTCCCTGGGGCGTATGAGTGCGAATGCACTCAATAAGCCTATCGATGCAATACGAGGTAGCAGCCGTCCGCCCGAACCAGCAAGATATTGGTATGAATCTCCTTTCATTGGCAGTTTTGCCCGGCAAGATGGACAAAATTCTGTTTATGTAGAACGATTCTATCAGTTGGCTGAAGATATGGAAATGGATTATAAACGGAGCGACAGCTACGCAAAGAACAAAGGAAAGAAGGGGGCACCCATCCCGGCATCGCTGAAAGCTGCGCAAACCTGCATGAAGACAATGACAAAAATCAATAAAGATATCCGAAGCATCAAGGATGATCCTAAGATGGATCCGGAAACCAAGCGGAAAAGAATTGATGCGGCCTATACGAAAATGAGGACCTATGCCAAAAAATTTGTGACACAGTACGATAAATAGAGAGGATAAACATGACAAAAACAGCACGACCACCGCCGGAAATAAAGCGGTTACAAGGCGTTGAAAAGTGAAGAAAGGGAGCTCCTTATGAATGATAATGAATTGATGAACCGCTTGGACAGAATAGAACGGCAGCTGACGAATCTCAATCGTGAGGTCGTCCAAGCCATCGAAGCCGGCAAATCGGCCCATCATCGAATCGATGACTTAAAGCATGACATCTGCTGGACACTCGGAACGAGCGTGACAGTTGTCGGTATTTTTGCGTCAGTGCTGACGTCGGTGCTGCAGCATGTGTAAGTGGTAGGTGATGGAAATGTTTGAAAAAGTAAATATCGCGGATTGCCTCGTCATTATCGGGCTGGTCACAGCCCTAGTGCTGGCGATTTTTTATGCAATGAATGAGCTTGCTATGTCAATCGCAAGTGGGCTCTTAGGCTATATCGGAGGTACTGTGAAATCCGCTACTTCGAAAGGAGAAGAGAAACGATGAACGTATTTATTAATCCTGGCCATGCGCCGAACGGAAATCCTGACCCTGGTGCTGTCAATGAAGAAACCGGCCTTCGCGAATGTGATGTAGCGTTGGCAGTTGGTGAACTTGTCGCCAATTACCTTAATGCCGCCGGCGTAGGCGTGACAAACGTATTCCAGAGTGACAGCCTGGGAAAAATCTGTAGTCAAGCTAATGCTAGTGGCGCTGATATTTTCGTATCTATCCACTGTAATGCTGCAGATGCGGAAGAAGCCAGCGGTACAGAAACCTGGGCCTGCGCCGGAAGTTATCGTGGCAGCATGTTGGCCGATTGCATCCAGAACCAGCTGGTTGATTCCCTTGATACCACTGATCGAGGCGTAAAAATTGCGACCCCTGGTGTTAATGGGTTATATGTTTTGACCAATACAGATATGCCAGCCGTCCTAGTTGAGCTTGCCTTTATTTCTAACCCCGGTGACGAAGAGATTTTGGCAAACAATCAGGATGATTTGGCCCGCGCTGTAGCTCGCGGAATTACTGATTACGAACAGAAAATTTTAGGAGTGAACTAGCTATGAGTAAATGGACAGATATCAGAGATAGCATTGTAGATGCTTTGGATGTTGACATCGTTACGGAAGACATGAAAATCGAATTGACGCAGAGCATTTTGACAAATGCGGTGCCGGCAGTAGAAGCTGTTGCCGATAAATTCACAGCACAAATTCAAGAACAGAGTAAATCTGAAACCGGCTGGAACATGATTCGCGATCGAATTGTCTTGCCCCTGATTATCAACGGTACTATTTACGTAGTTAAATATATTTTAAGTAAAACAGATAAGGCAACCCTGGAATAAGATATATTTTGAAGTGAACGTACTCCCGCCTATAGAGGCGGGAGACTTCTTGCGGAATCAGGTTAAAGAAGAAATATTTTGAGATTAATAACAAATAGAGCGTTTAATGATAAGAACCCCAGCAATACGCCGGGGTTCTTTTTCTTCTTGACAAATAAACAGCAAGTGATATAATATTAACAAATATGTTAATGTTATAAACAAACAGGTGAGTGTAAGGGAGAGATTCAATATGATTACTAGCTATGGAAAAATCCTACGTAAAATTAGGATAGATAGGAATGAGCGACTAAAAGATATGGCGGTAAAACTTGGCATCACATCTGCTTACTTGTCTTCAATAGAAAATGGTAAACGACAAATTCCACAGGGGATGACAACATCCGTTGCGGAAAATTATCAATTAAACCATGCAATAATTACGGAATTAGAAAAAGCTGAAGATGATACACGAACTAACATTCAAATTAATTTTGCTGGTGCCAACGATAATCAAAAAGCAACCGTTTTAAAGTTGGCAAGGCAGTTTTCAAGTCTAAGCGACGAACAACTGGCTGAAATTAGAAAAATTTTAAGTAGAGAGGATGATTGATACATGAGTGGGATTATTGTTGACCCATTATCTTTAAAACAAATTAGAGAATTTGCAAGAAAAATCCGCATCATGTTTGGACTAGAAGAAGACGGCTATATGGATATTGTTAGGGTTTATGAATACATTCTTCAGAGCATCGGGGTAACCTTTGAAGTAGTTGATTGTGCTTCAATGGGGGAGAAGCATGGCGAAACATTAATTGGAAAAAATGTTATAAGAATTAGGGAAGACGTATATGATCGTGCTTGTAAAGGATTTGGCAGGGATCGGTTAACCATGGCTCATGAATTGGGGCATTTACTACTACATAATATGAAAAATTTATCGTTGGCAAGAAATGCTAAGCAAAAGATTCCCGCCTATTGTGATCCCGAATGGCAGGCAAACGCTTTTGCCGGTGAGCTGTTAGCACCGTATGAATTTTTGAAAGGGAAGAGCGTGGAGAAAATAGCTGAAAATTATGGAATATCAATTAGCGCAGCCCAAGTTCAACGAGGTAGAAGGAGAGTGTGAGACATGTTTATATTAAAAAAACAGCCACCTAGTGGCTGAATAACCAAGGTGACTGTTGCTATATAACCGAAGTTGCAGCTTCTGTTATATATTTTAGCTCATAATGAGCTAACCTAAAATATGTGTTTAAAATATTTTAGCATCATCAGCTAGATTTTGCAACTGTCTCCGGAAAGGAGCGCCCATGAAAAAAGATACTTGGATTGAATCCAATGAATCTGGACGCTGGGTTTGTTGTAAGAAATACATTAATCGGTGGGGACGTCTAATGATCGCTTCCGATTACGGGTACAAATACTGGCGCTTTTTTATTAAGTCGAAGAAAATGTAAACGTTGAAAGAAGAAGGATGAAGTTAGCTAATCCTTCTTCTTTTTTGTTTATAACTGTCAAAAAATGATTAAACGGAAATTAATCTGAGTTGTTGGGAGTTAACAGTAGGCGCTGTGAGCTGAAAGCGATAAGCGAGGCCGGAGGAGATACAGATACGTCTAACAACGTTTTTGTATACTTACAAGGTAAGACAAGATTTGCGGTAAGTGCCACTATATAGTATTATATAAATAGTTAGCGAATATTAGTTCGGGAAAGGAGAGAGAAGTATGATTAAAAGTAAGCATGGCGCCTATTATGTCGTCATTAAATACAAGGATTTACAAGGGCGATCCAGGCAGAAGTGGTACAAGTCTGGAACGAATTATCGGGATGCCGTGAAATTGGAGAGGAAGATTTTGGCGGCCCGCGATGCCGGGGAACCCATCGTATCCAAGACAGACATGCCGACACTAGAAGGCTTTCTTTCTACTTGGCTCGACACTACCATCAAACCGCCGGCACGAGCTGGTGGGACGTACGAAAATTACAGCCTTTGCTCCCGCAAGGCGTGCAAATATTTAGGAAAGACCGTTTTAGACAAGGTCACCCCACTTCAACTCTCAGTCTTATTCAAGACTTTGCAAAGCGAAGAAAAGTTGTCTGTAACTTATGTGAGAATGATACACCGAGTTCTTCGTACAGCATTTAATACAGCTATCCGCTGGGGAATTATCACGAAAAATCCATGTCTTATGGCGGACGTCCCTTCTCCCACGCCGTCACCGGCGGTGGCACTTGATAAAGACCAGGCGATGGGCCTGCTGAAACAGAGCGAAACTATATCCAAGAAAGCCAACATTGTCGTCGCACTGGGGATGCTTTGCGGATTGAGAGAAGCAGAAATGTGTGGACTTCGCTGGACAGACTACGACGCCGACACGGGCGAATTGCATATCAGGCACAATTTGAATGCTCGCGTCTTGGATGACATTGATCATTCTCTTTATGAAGTCTGCATCCCGTGTGGCAAAAAGTACTTAGTACTTGATAAGTTAAAGACGGAGTCTTCGGCTGATACAATTATCCTGCCGGAATACGTACAAAGGCTTTTCCACAGCCAGCACCTATGGTACGGAACTTGCCGTCTGCGATTAGGGCCGGCTTTTCATGACCTTGGCTTTATTCTCTCTCATGAAACGGGGCTACCCATCAGCCCACAGTCTGTCTACTACACAGTACAGCACGTGTGGGAAGCGTATAATAAAAATCACGAAGACAGCCCGCTGCCAAAGATTAGGGCACATGATTTGCGCCACACTGCAGCCACGTTACTACTTGAGGCGGATGTAGATATCAAATACGTCAGCCGCCAGCTCCGGCATTCGTCAACTACCATCACTCAGAACCTTTACCAGCATGTCACACGAAGCGCTGCTTCTAAGACAGCCGATGTTATGGATGCATTGGTAAATTCAAATATCTGAGTTCAAGGGTGGACAACAGGGTGGACAGCGCTACCTTTTCCTGTTTTTGGGCAAAAAAAATAAAACCGCATGGGATGCTATAAACAGCATAACCATGCGGTTTTTATCTGGCGGAGCGGGTGGGATTCGAACCCACGAGACCTTTCGGCCTAACTGATTTCGAGTCAGCCCCGTTATGACCACTTCGATACCGCTCCATAAAGTACTTTACTATTATAGCATGGTATGCGCTATCCGTCAAGTTTTTTTGCATATTTATTTTTGACAGTCGGTTTACAAAGAAAATGTTGACTTAGAGCGTACTTCAGGTGGTACAATGGAAGTATCTTATTGTTAGGGGGTAAAAATATGGAAAAAGCCAAGGTATATTTCACGGACTTCCGTTGCCGTCCGGGGAAAAATAATTTACAGAAACTGCAGAAGCTCTGCAAGAAGGCAGGCATCGAAAAGATTGATTTCCAGGGGAAATTCGTCGCCATCAAGATGCATTTTGGGGAATTAGGCTGTCTGGCTTCGCTGCGCCCGCAGTACGTCAAAGCCGTGGCCGATTTGGTCAAGGAATTAGGCGGCCGGCCGTTCCTGACGGACTGCAATACGCTCTATCCGGGCAGTCGTAAGCACGCTTTGGAACACATGGATTGTGCCAACCTCAACGGCTATAATACGGTCACTACGGGCTGTCAGATCATCATCGGCGACGGCCTGCGCGGCACCGATGAAGTCGAAGTGCCGGTCAAGAACGGCGAATACGTCGAAAAGGCGAAAATCGGCCGGGCCATCATGGATGCTGACGTTTTCATCAGCCTGGCTCACTTCAAGGGCCATGAAATGACGGGCTTTGGCGGCGCCATCAAGAATATCGGCATGGGCTGCGGCAGCCGCGCCGGCAAGATGGAACAACATTCGTCGGGCAAGCCCGAAGTCGATGCCAGCAAGTGCAAGAACTGCCATCGCTGCGCTCAGGAATGCGGTTCTGACGCCATCACTTATGAAGATAACGTCGCCCACATCCACGAAGACTTGTGCAAAGGCTGCGGCCGCTGCATCGGTGCCTGTGCTTTTGATGCCATTCAGACCATCGAATGGGATGCCAGCGAAAAACTGGACCGCAAGATGGCCGAATATGCCCAGGCCGTCTGCCAGGACCGCCCGTGCTTCCACATCAACCTGGTCATGGACATTTCGCCGAACTGCGACTGCCATGCCGAAAACGATGCCCCCATCCTGCCGGACATCGGCATGTTCGCTTCCTTCGACCCGGTCGCTCTCGACCAGGCTTGTGCTGATGCCTGTCTGAATGCGGCTCCCATGCCCAACAGCCAGTTGTCGGATAACCTGGCTAAACCCGATTGGCAGCACCATCACGACCACTTCCTCGACAGCAATCCTAATGTCGACTGGAAGACGACGCTGGAACACGCTGAAAAAATCGGCTTAGGCACACGGGAATACGAACTCGTCCGCGTCCGCTGATAGTGTTGTGTTAAATTTAAAGCCACTCGCTAACCACTAGCCACTAACTGCTAGCCACTTAAAAGGACTTGTCGCATGTGCGGCAAGTCCTTTTGTCATTTCTCCCAATATAGTATATAATATAATTATTGTTACAAGTTAATGACGATTGCAAGATAAAATTATAACATAATGATTACGAAATATAGCTTGCCAATCATCATTTTGAATGATTATTAACAATGTAAGGGAGAACACATGAATGACAATAAAATTTATCGGGGGGGGGGTAATGCAGAATTTCCGTTTTTCTGTCATTACACCTAATGAAAGAGTTTATGATATGGTTCAAGTGATGATTCAGGACTCGACACGAGTAAATCCAGGGCAAGTTACCCTCATCAATGGCAGTCAGAAAGACGCGGCCAGTCAGATTGCGGATGCCGTCCATTCCGGGGCAGAGGCTTTATTGGCCTGGGAACCGATGGCGACGCAGATTGCTTCTACTTATCCACAGGCACGGGTATATGTGATCCAGCCGAGTATCCTCGATTTATTGAATTGTATCCATCATGCCCCGAAAGAGGGGAAATTAGGGGTCATCATCCCTTTTTCCCTGCGCGATTATTATGATGATTTAAAGCCTTCTTTTCGCGATTTCCAAGTAGCTTTTTATCACGTCGCACCGGAATATGATGACCAGGCTATGCGGGAAATCATCCACCAGGCTGCTGCACAAGGCGTAACGGCTTTAATCGGGATTGATGCCATTTCTTCAATGATTGCCGCCCAGGGCATGGATTGGATTCCCTTGCGGTCGGGCCGGGGCGGTCTGATACGTGCTTTCTTCAAGGCCTTGTGGAATGTGCGGCGCTATCGCCAGGAAAATCCCCGTTCAGCCATCAACCAGGCCGGGATGCAGGCCCGCTATCATCTGGAAGATATCGTCGGCTCTTCACAGATTATGATGGAAATCAAGGAGCTGGCGAAAGTCTACGGCACTACGGATTCGACGATCCTCATTACCGGTGAATCGGGGACGGGCAAGGAAATGCTGGCCCAGGCCATCCACAATCTCAGTGGCCGCCGGCACGGCCCTTTTGTTGCAATCAACTGCGGCTCCATTACGGAAAGTCTGCTCGAAAGCGAACTTTTCGGCTATGCCGGCGGTACGTTTACCGGGGCCAACCGGGATGGCAAAGTCGGCCTCTTTGAAGCGGCCAATGGTGGCACCTTATTCCTCGACGAAGTCGGCGACATGCCTTATGTCCTGCAAAACCGGCTGCTGCGGGTCCTGCAGGAGAAGTATGTCCGGCCTGTTGGCAGCCAGCGCGGCGTGCCTATCGACGTCCGGGTCATTGCGGCGACCAATAAGGACTTGCCCCGTGAAGTCCAGGAAGGGCATTTCCGGTTGGACCTCTATTACCGCCTGGCCGTCCTGCCTATCGAAGTCCCGCCGCTGCGCAAACGGAAAGGCGATATCCAGGAGATTTCCCAATCGCTGCTGAAGAGCCTGGATATCCGCTACCATCGCTCCCATACCTTCGACGGCCAAGTCTGGGATTTCTTCAAAAATCAGCCCTGGCCCGGCAATGTACGGCAATTGGCCCACGTCATCGAACGGCTGGTGCTGGTCGTCAAACAGCCGGTCATCCAAGTAAAAGATGTCCTTCATGTCATGCCTCGAATTGACATGACAGAAATACAGTCAGTACCGGTCGAAGACGGAAGCTTGAAAGATTTGACCTATGAAAGAATCGAAAAAATGAGCCGCGAAGGAAAAAGCAGTGCTGAAATCGCTAAAGAACTCGGCATCAGCCGTTCCACCGTCTACCGCATCAAGCGGAGACACGAAGGAAAGTAGCGAGATTCGCAGGCCGCTGGTCGCAAAAGAAACGGCTAGCAGCCGTATGCGTAGGGGCCGGCCTTTAACCTCTCAGACCGCCTTTGGCGGCCAGCTGTGAGATTCGACCACAACCTATTCGAGTATAATGTCGATTTTTACGAGCCACGAATCACGAACAACGAACCACGGCTCTTTTCTTGGACTCAGATGCGGCTGCGCCGTGACAGACTCATGTAATAAACGCAGTTCGCTGGTCGCAGTTCGCAGGATGCAAAAAAAAATACACGGCCAACGGCCGAATTGTAGGGGCTTCCTGTGGGAAGCCCGCCAGAGAGATTTTATCACAGCCTGTTCTGGTATAATGGCAGGCTTTTACGAGCCACGAACCACTATTTTTCACGAGTCGAGGGTTACTTGAGGCGATGTAGCCAATTTGAGTTTGTTGCCGCGTATATCATTGGGGATATACACAGGATTCACGCGGGACGCCCTTTGGGCGTCCCCTACGGAGGCGAACGGCGGCCTGCGACCGGCGGGCCGATAGGCCCAAAATTTCGATGAACGACAAACGACCTACGATGAACAGCCTTTCCCTCGGCCGTCAGGCCCCTAAACATGTGTCATTGACACACTTTTGTGTCAAAATGAAACAAATGATATGTGATGTTCAATTTCATAATACGCGATAAATGCGATAAAACGTATATACAATTGCAATAAATTATATGGCACGATAATTTCATATATATTTTTGTTCATACTTCATACTATGGAAAGAAGAAGGTGTTTTCATGAATAAAATATATAAAGTTATTTGGAATCGTGTCAGACATTGCTATGTTGTCGTGTCTGAAATTGCGAAAAATCACGGGAAAGAACATTCGACGAATCTCCGCGTCTCGAAGGGACTGTGTGCGCTGACCTTGGCCATCGGCCTCAGCCTGTCGTCGTATGCCTTTGCGGCGGATCCAGCTGATACCACGTCGGCCAATTTGGGCAACGGAGGCAGTGCGGCTTATGATAATAAGGGTAATCTGACTATTGGCAACACGGGTACTGTGGCACAAGGTGCGAATAATAAGGGTGAATACAATACCACTATCGGTACCAATACCGATACCCTCCGCAACGTAACGGAAGGGGACACCACCCAAAACGGTCAACCCATGGATACGGATGCCAATACCAGGCTGGTGGACGGGGAAGGGACGGCCCATAAACGAGGTTACTGAAAAAGTCTTAATATAAAAAAATGCTCACGTCCAAAAGACAGATA